>JAABUP010000605.1_pt1 | contig 77518 bp, 103 predicted proteins | sample 5559201 | NCBI WGS metagenome assembly JAABUP01 (sample SAMN10711887, study PRJNA513373) | rock metagenome | isolation source: Antarctica rocks | place: Antarctica
ACCCACCCCCCCCCCCCCCCCCCCCCCGCCCCCCCCCACCTATTCAGAATAGTATTTGATCTATATCTACTGTTGTTGTTAGTACTACTATCAGTGTTCCTGCGTTGATACACTGCAAAGTGCCTTGGCTGAAGTCCAATTACCTGCAGGCTTCACACACAGTATGGACATGAACCACTTTCAGCAGCTTTTTGTTGTTGTGTCATGTGCAGAGCATCAAAGTACATATTTACATTGCGACAGTATGATTTACAAACTTTCCTTGCACCAACATTGCATGCTGTTGTTTGTGTGTAACATTTTGTATACTCAAATCAAGTCACAAGACAGTTCAAGAATGCACTGCTAATGAATTTGAGGCTATCATTGAGATACTTTACATTCTCAGTCTCTATCATGGAGAAATGAACCAACATATGAGTGAAAAGATTTGCCTGCAGAGTTCATGGAGCTGATGGAGTACAGGTTCCATGACAAAGCCAAGAAAAATGGCTGCTTTGTGGTTTCAGCAGCCGGCTTTGACAGCATACCGGCAGATTTGGGCGTCCTGTACACCATGCAACAGTTTCAGTCGCCTGCTATCCCATCATCAGTCACATCTTTCCTGTCTTTCCAGATAGGAGATGCCGGCATGTGTGGTAAGCATTTCTGGTTCCCTGGTGTTTGAGCAGTTTGACACACATGTCTTGAGTCAGTGCATGCATGTACACGATGCTTCTGTCTGAACGTGTAATCCATAATGTTGCACTTTTGATCTCATGCAGTGCCTTGATGCCTTGCCTCTGTCAAATATGTTAAACTGACCAGCTTTGTGCAGCTGTTTCCAATTCGCTGTTGCACCATTGACTACACGATACCTTGAAGTCCAACTCCGAATCGCAGACATGGTGAGTAGATCTGTGCTCACTAATCAAGCAACATGTTGGGTTGCTCATGCTGGGCTATGCACAGCTACAGCTGTCTGCGTTAAGAGCGCAAGGTGGGCATGATCTTAAAGCATAAAGCAGTGTCTGCCATCAGTCATCAATTTCCAACGATGGTGTCATTTGCAGGTCACTCTGCATCAAGGCAGACTACTATACTGGTTATCTGCATCCGTACAGTCAATGCACTCTCTGTACAGCCTGCTCTTTGCACTAACTGTCAAACCAAAACGTCGACACATGCTGCAATGTGAGGCGATTACATAGCATTTACTCCATACTGGGTGCATGATTTGAATTGTTTTGATGAAACAAACTTTTATTCAATATATATGTTTCCTGCAGGGCATTTTCCCACGTGGGAGTCTGCTGTTGGTGGGTTTGGAAGTGCGAAGGACTTCAGGCAGCTGCGCAAGAGCATATCAGCAGATCCAAACACCCTGAAACCCCCCAAGCCTGTGGGGCCCCGCCCCAAAAGGATCCCCCCGGGTCAATGGGACTCCTATGGTCAAGGACATGTACTGCCATTCCCAGGTACCTTTGAAACAAAGATGCCAAAGAAGTAAAACTTTGCTTTGCTGTGTTTTGAGACTTCATTTGCAGCTGCGTCTGGCATCAGTATGTTATGTCAGCTTGGCTGTTGGCAAAACAACTTCCCTGCTGTAATCCTATAGCATATGTTCCTGCCAGTGTTTGCAATGTACGCAAAGTATAGCCGTGAGTGACAGAAATTCCAGTGACGAGCTCAACATGCAGTGAAATGATGGCCAACGGACTGACATTTTCGTTCTATTGCTCTGCATGACTTTGATGAATGTACCTTGAAAGCTGACTTCATGTCTGCTGCAGGCTCTGATGCATCAGTAGTGAGGCGTACACAAGCTAGGCTACAGGCACAGCAGTATATGTATAACTATACATGAGTAAATATAAAATTTTTGCTGCAGGCTCTGATGCGTCAGTAGTGAGGCGTACACAAGCTAGGCTACAGGCACAACACAAGCCAACTGTGCACTATAGCGCTTACTTCACAGTCCCAACCCGCTTCATCTTCTTGCTGTTTGCCTTCTTTGGCAAATTGCTAGAAACCCTAGCCCAATTCAGCTGGGGTCGGTCGCTGCTGCTGAGATTCCCTAGGGTTTTCTCTTATGGGCTGTTCAGTAGAGAGGGACCTACAGAGCAACAGATGGCTCAGACGCGGTTTGAGATGAGGTTCATTGGCCATGGCTACGCTCAAGGTACACTGTCCATGATTTTGAGCAGACAGCTCTAGATCATCTACCCACCACAGCATGCATGACATGTACTTAACCATGATGCAATACACAACATGTGCTACTACAGTACATTGCATGACATACAGAAAGTTATGGTCTTTTCTGGTCTGGTGAGAAGGCATGCCAAGTCAGCCTTCATGCTTCACGAGCAGGTAGGCATGGCTGCTATTTGTAAAGTCGCGCCCAAATGCAGTGTCAAGGATGAGTCTTCTGGTTGCAGTGCTGAGCATGCGGATACAGTGGACAGGCACAGTGCTCACCAGCAGTCCTGGCTGCACTACGCTGTCAGCTTTTCTAGATTGTATTAGGAAACAGGAACATACCTGTCGTATCACAACCATGTACAACTTGTCACTTTATGCAGCATTGGTAGACATACATTTCCTGAAAGAGTCAAACGCTTGTTTCACGCACATGTGCATGCGCAGGTACACCATCAACGCCTAATGCAGAGCCCGACCAACATGTGCAAGTGAGTGTCAAGGGACCCGAGCCCGGCTACATCGCCACCCCAATCATCATGGTACAGACTGCACTGACGCTACAGCAGGAAAGGGAGAGGTGTCAGGCTGCCATGGGTTAGGGCGGGTTTTACACAGCAGGTGCATTGTTTGGAGAGACAACACTGATACAGCGCTTGAGCAGAGCTGGTGTCCTTTTTGAGGTGACGAAGAGGACAAATGGGGATGGGCGAGAGGCATAGGTCATTACAACTGTAGAAGTTAGTTCTGCCATGTCCATGAGGCAGAAGTGCATTCCACAACATTTGATGAGGCCATGAAGTGCAAAACAGAGCATGCATCATCTGTTTAACGGAAAGACTGGTAAATTGTTTCGTGTACAATGTATTGCAGCCTGCTGCAGACGCCTGCCGCAGTCTGCCGCAGACTCTGAGTGTATACACTGAGTGTATACACTGAGTGTATACCTTGTGTGTTGAACGCCTTTGTAATGGGGCTTGCAAAGTCCACCCTTTAATGCAACAAACACATGCTGGGCCCTTGTAAGGGCAAGGCGCACTGCCAGAGTGGGCGTTAACGCCAGAACGTTCTGAGACGTGTGCTTCAGCTGTTACTTTGCCACCTGAAGAGAAGTCTGATATTTAGCAGCTCTTCTCTTCTCCACCTTCTGTCAGAAGCTGGCAGAGAGGCATGTAGGCAGTATTACATTGGAGCCATCTGACATTTGGGGAGCAAAGGGCATGGGTGTTAGTTACTCACACATTGCCTAACCAGTTTAACCTGAGCCCATCTGATTTAGACTCTGCATTATGCATAATCATATAATTACTCATTCACAGGCCATTACATGTCATCATGAATGATTGGATATACTGAGTCCAACTCAGGCCAAACACATATGAGCTGCAGCTGAGGATGGCATTGTCACATGGCATTGTACTACATCAAAGATTCCAGTAACATGTGCTCAGCTGGGTTGACCAGAGTCCAGCCGCTTGGACCAAAAAGTTTTATGAGGTACCCGCCGGAACTGCAGATGGCCAGGTGCATGCAGAGACATGCTTTCAGAAGTTTGTCAGCAACAACTTGCAGAGCCCGAGAGGATTGCCAGAGGCAGACCTGATCAAGAAATTCACAGAACTCAAGCTGAATCTCTCACAGGGGATTGTCTGTACAGCGTTAGGTGATCTACTGAAAAAGGTGCTGACGTTTACAGAAGCCAAGACATGCAAGGTTGACATTGCTACACAGGCTAAAAGGCAGAAGCTGCTGGTACAGACAGAACAGCCAAGGGCAATAGAGTGCGCTGCTTAGGAACCAGAAATTCATCAAAACGGTACAACACGCACCGGGCAAAGCAATCATGAAGACAGTGAACTTTCACAGCAGCAGCTAAGTCCTTGCTGAGCACCCACCAGACCAAGATATTTGAGCACTGAGAGTCTGAAGCAAAGGCAGAAGTATATTTTCAAGCAAAATGTTGCCTGATTAAGCGAAAGCTATCCAACACTACACACTCTTTTCTACACTCAGTCCTAAGTGCAGAATGCCTAGAAACAAACGCTAAACACTGGTCTACTGCAGCTTCCAGGCTGTCCCAATCTGCATAATGCAAGGTGGTGTTGCGGCGAGTGATGATTTCATCAGCTACATGTGCAAAGGAGCTGGCTGACATGATACCCAAATCATTGGCAAAGCTTGAGAGAGACGGGTCATTTCGCTTGCTCAAGTGGGTAAAATAGCATGCGTTACTTGGTGGAGAGGGCTGCTCTTGCACAGCAAAAAGCAATATTTGGCTTGCCAGGTTCACAACTTTAGGCTTCCCAAGATGCACAGCTAGCACTCCTTGCTAGCACTTGCTTTTAAATCCTTAAATTTCTCCTCTAATCGAGCTATTCTGTCTTCAGAAATAACAGGGTCATGGAAGATCACGGTCCAGTCTCGAGTGCCCAGACTGCAACCTGGCGGTGCAGGAGAAGACGTCATAGGGTATCTCATCGCCGAAACCACGCTGGAGTCGCAGTCTGCTGTAAACCAGCCGAAAGTTTGCCTGTTGCAAGTCCCGCTGGACGGCTGAGGTGGTTGCCAGAGTGGGCGTTCTGTGGTCCAGCTGTTACTTCGCCGAATGAAGAGAAGCCTGATATATAGCAGCTCTTCTCCACTGTCAAGAAAGTAGATGTCGATAGCATTGGTACACATACATCACAGAAGTTGTCTTGCAATGGTGCATCTGATAGTGCATTGCATCGATGCGTCTGGTGATCAGCTGTCACAATCCAATCAAACAATCAATATGTATTCAATGTCCTGGGGGGCAACGGAGACCCAACAGACACGAAGTTCGGTGCAGTGAACTCATGCAGACAAGATTTGCTTTCTACATGCAAAGCCTTCCCTAAGGAAACCACCAGGTGTGTTTGGTTCATACAAGGTCACAAAGTCTGCAAAAGCAGAGCAATGCTGCAGGAGGTCCAAATGCTGCAGCTGTGACCTGATATGGCTGTATGCTGGGCAACCCAAACACAAAGTGCTGCTTGTCCTCCTCACAATCCAATGACTTGCAAACAAGACACAGCCTATCTGTCCTATTTGACGCACACCACAGACAGATACTCTCGAGATCTGCAGGTTTGTACTCAGGCTGCATTGTTCATAAAACATCAAGCTGCTGTGCTGAACATCTGCATAGTCCTCAAATGCATGCTGATGCTTAGCCTTTCAACAACAGAAAATCGTGAAAATGTTGCTGCTGTCCTAAATGACCATGCAGAAAATCGCCTAGATGATGCTGCCAAATGCTTGCAAATTTGCTGTCAGCTTATGCAACTACATCTCCAGACTTTACAATCTCAGAGCACGCAGGGTATGACGCACTTCAAGCTGCAGCTGCAATGCACAGTTTTTGAAACAAAGTTTGCAAACCTGACAACAAATGAAGAAAAGAAAGGTCTGTTTTATCAGCCATATATGTATATACACAGATCCTGATGTCTCCAACTGAAAGACAAGGTCAGCCACAAAAAAGTTGGCTTGCTGCTTGGAGGTTGAGGTTGTGCCAGCCCATTGACATTAATCACACATTGTTACAATTGCAGTCAGCGGCATCACATGGGTTTTCAAGCTGATCATATGGTAATACTTCCCGTCAAAAGGCGGGAAGGTGCTGTATCTACGGAACAGCTTGTTACCTTAACCTGCTATGAGCATGCTATTACTTAAACAAAGGAGTCCCCAAGAAAACAACACATGCACAAGGCCCCCATCAAAGGCTTGCTAGTGAACATATGGTAGCCTAGAAGCTTGTGAAGACCCCATCTTGGCAGTGACTTTCCCAGTCTTCCCAAGTCATGTTCAGGAGTTCCAGATTACAAGCAAGTGAGGCAATCATGTTGGGCACAATGTAAAATTTGCGTGCATGTGTTGCCTCTGGGTAGCACGCTATTTGCTCTGATTCCAAATCACACAAGTGCTTGATACCCTCCCAATTCGTTGGACGAGTCGCAAGATCGTCTGAAAGGCACACCTGATCTGTTTCCACAACCAAAATTGCCTGTTTTTCAATGGACTGCTCATCTATGATGAAAAAGCATGGAAGGTCATCCCTGAAACTTCTCACCTTCTCCAATAATTCGCCAAGACTTGCTGCAGACTTCACAAACTCTATCCGTGGCAGCCAATTAACTGGGTCTGCCAGCGTTTGCCTGATCATGGAAGATACCTGCTCTGACTGCGCGACATCTGAGTGGACAAACACAGGGAAAATGCCGTAGAGTAAAGTGTCTTCGTTAAAGGGTTTTTGCAATACGTCTGCAAGCTCTAAGCTTTGCCGGTCGGGCAAGCCGTTGTTGGCGTCTTGCATCAGATTTGGGAATCCCTTAACACGAAAGGCAAGTCAGATCTGGCAGGTACAAAAGCTTTGCGGTGTTTGCAGCATCGCCAGTCACAGAGCAGCATACAAGCTCGAACTGACCGTGGCAGCAGTCAGCAAGGAAGCGTTGCAGAACGCTATCAACACCAAAATTGCAGGAAGCATCAGACGGCAGCTGTCATCCGACTCAGGCTTGATGTCTGAAAGGCGACTCGTGGCAATATTGATTAATCACACCGACGCTACTCAGCGTGCTGGTATGCCCCGGACGTCAATTTTTCCGATTGTCACTCATAAATGCGCACAACTTCCCATCTCATAAGATTTTCTTAATGGTGTAAATCCGATGACCACTTCTCACAACTTTGCCCGGAAGGTAACAGGCTTTGTTCCACCTTCCCATCGTTTCCATCTGGTTTCGGAGTAGTCTTTCATTACATCGAAAGTACTGAATTAGCCAATTAGGGCCCCAGTTAGCATGGTACACTGAATTAGGTAACCTGTAGGGCTGGCTAGTGCACCCAGACCTGTGAAGTTCAGACTTTAAGACATTGCTTCTTTTGTAGCATTACTTACACATTTACCCTACATGCGTATGGACATGATGCAAAGAAACCCCTAAGGCCAGTAGTCAGTCGGACAAATATATATATATATATAACTCAGAAAATCATTGCTGCTAGTACGCACTCGTACGACAGATGCAACAATGCTCTCAAGGTGTGGCTGCACAGCTGTGCTGGTTGAATACAACCCTATCAATGCCATCATAGGAAAAGCAACTGTGAGGCTCATCTCTTAGGTTGTGCTGTCAGGCTGGAAATGCATCGTGATCAGCTCAGGTATTAGCCTGTTTCTCAAATGCAATGCTTGGCTCGGACTACACAGTGACAAAGCCCACTCATTCAATTTCAAAAGCATGGCAATCAGAAACTGACACAAAATCGGCAAACAAAGCTTTTGTATACTTCCAAACAGCGAATACTTTGTTCCAACCTGCTCTTACCCTGAAACGAGTATGCTCAATATATCAATGAGTGAGATCTCTCAAAAGCGACATGAAGAGTGTTCTGCACACATCAATTAGCGTGACTGCTCTGACTGATGTGTCACTGAAATGGGTCCAGTGGGACATACGGACTTTCATCCGGGCAGTAAATGCCACCCCGGTTGCCAATTTCAACAGTGTGGTATCGGTCTGCAAACTGCTCTGGCAGTGGCCACCCCTGCTCCGGCGTGATCCACATGCGCAACAGGTGCCTCTTGCGCTCTTCTTCCTGCACTCTCGCCAAGCTGTTGAGAACAAATGACGGCTGTGCTGCATACCCAGCCGTGCATGATGCAGCACAGATGAGGCCAACATGCTATCAAGTTGAGTCACCAGAATCATGACATTCTGGTGGCTTAGCGCCATGAGCAACTGTTTCATTATGCAAGATCTGACGAATCAGGTGATGGCTGGCTGTGCCACTTGGCATGTCATGCAAGCCTGACTATACTGTTGCTGGAAAATGTGGCTTGCAGCTATATGATCCCACCGAGCCTAGCATGTGTCATAAACACGCAGATCAATGCGCAGAACACATGAGCATTCAGCTGCGTTCGTTTTTGTTTGTCAATGCCTGCACATGGGCTGTGCATAGTCTTGTCAGCTGGACCACCATGTCAGCTCAGCATACATGCAGGAACAGACTGTTTGCAGCAATACATGCAAGCTAAGCTGTTTGAAAGTCAGCATGTGGCTGCTGGCTGTCACTGGTGATAGCCTTATGGCGTACACAATGTTTTGTATGTGCATGTGCATGTGCATGTGCATGTGCATGCGTATGTGCATGTGCGTGTGAATATGTTGCTTTCGCATTTCACAGCTCACCTGGTAGTCAGTGAAGCCTGAGCGGCAGTGCACAATGGAGTGGTTGTGCAGCAGCTGGATGTCACCAGGCTGCAGCTTCATGTCCATTCTCAGCTCATCCAGTCCTGCCACTCTGTTGAACTCAGCAAAGGCAGCCAGCTGAGTTGGTGTGAGGCGAGGCACTTCCTCATGGCGCTGACACAGCTGGTAGTAGTTGTCGGCGTAGAAACAGCACAGGTGGCCCTGAAAAGACAAGTTTACGCTTTTCAGCGATCATAACGGGAGCCTCCTAAGACGGCAGCCCGCAGCCAGGTGGCCCTGTGCAGTAGATGCAGGTTTGTGTCATGCAATGGCTATTTGGTTTCGTGTCAGGCTAGCCTGGTTTTGGCAGAGCTACTGGCTCAATGTATTCACAACATCATGCTTTGAGTCCTAGCTGTCACTCTTCGTCATATGGTGTGCAGCATTATCCTTGTTGTGTGATTAGTAATAAAGCTGTCAGTCATTTAGTGCATAGCGTACCAACAACATGGGTGGGGTTATTTCTAATGTCACTTGCCTTGTTGCCTCAATTTTGAGGTAACAGAAACATCCAGGAGTGTACCTTATGGCGTGTGAAGACTGGCAGTACAAAGTAAGGTTTCTTGCCTGCTGGAATCTCGTTCTTGCGGTCCAGATAGCAATCCTCTGATAGCACCTGCAGCAGCATGTACATACATGTTATAGTACACCACTTTATACAATACATTTTGATATACAGTTGGCAGCCTGAATACTGCCTATCAATTTCTGCTGCCGAGATGCCGCAGCTATTCTGATGTTGCAAAGATTTGACATGAGGTTGATCGAAGAGATGATGTAAGAGTGTGGCAAAGAAGTCACAGACAAGCAATCCATCAGTGTAATTCCACAGCTCATGCAGAGATCAAGTTTCTGGGCTACACGACAAGCGTGTGAAAGCAAAGACGTTGCACCTATGCAAACCTTCATCAACTAGCAATCTGTTTTGGCTGTTGCTGTGCAGTATATTGACAATGCAGACCATCCTGGGCAGCTCGGCATGATACTTGGCTTCTCAATGAACTGATGCCGAAAGGCGTCGTCTTGTCTTTTCTTTTCTTTCAGTCGCAGAATCAGATTCAGATGCAGAAACAGATTTAGGTGCAGAAGAAATGCAGACCTGGACATAGTCAGGGTGGCTTTGCAGGAGGCGGTTGTAGATGGATCCAGAGCTTGACCAGCTGGTGAGACCCCCCTCCTTGGCAGTGCTCAGGCACAGCAGACCTGAAGGCAAGCAATGTTTGAGCTGCTGCTTTGCATCGGCCTTTCAAGAGCTGATGCCCCCTCATGAGGTAAGGGCGTAATCTCAGCAGGATTTACGAATCTATGCTGGCAACCATCGAGTTATGCCTTGTACAATAGGCCTATCCCAACTAAATAATAAATTGTATCGGCCTTGCTTTTCCTAGCAAATCTAGCAGATCTCATGTGGGAAAATGGCTGCTCAGATGAACTCACATGATGATGGGAAAGTCTTAGTGGAACAGCAGTGCCATGCCAGACATTTCTTGGCAAGGTCCGCAGGTCCAAGGTGGTAGCAGTGAATTGCATGCAATAGCTCTGAACGAGGCCGACATTTTGCTGTGTGCGAGAGACTCAGCCTAAGTCATGAACATGAATGATAAGATTGATAAGCTTACCCACAACATCAGCATCATCCACGTGCCAAGGCTCAGCAGCGTTGGTGGAGTAGACCCTATTGATGGGATTCTTGAGGCCATCTCCCTTGTGAATGTCCTGCTCCACAGTTGAAACAAGAACAACTCTTATTTCTTATAGTTTTTTGTTTTTTTTGTTGTCTCATAGCAGGAGCTGAGAAGCAAGACGTGCTTGCCACTGCAGATGTTTTCTCCGCAGTGCATGCAGACAGAAAGCGACACACCATCTCACAGATAAAGGTGTGTTGACTGCATATGAGCTTGTGGGCACCGCAATATCTGTGATGCAAATGCAGCTGCGCATGGAAGTCAGTGATCTTTGTATGACATGCCTTGATTCAAAGCTGTCTGCATGCGTGCAGAATGGTGCAACAACGTGGGACCTTGCAAGGCTGGCAGACTAGATTGCACTCACCCTGACGTGGCCAATCAGGTGTGCTTTCTTGTTCTGAGGGACAATTTTGCCCCAGTAGGTCCCCAGACCCCAATATACAGTCGTACTCTCAGCAGCTGTGTAGCGGTGCACGGGCACACCCTTGATGATTTGGAAGCCACGTCCATCAACAACCTCCTTGACAAATTGCTTGAGCTTGGGTCCAAGCGTCGGAAGTCGAAAGTCTTGTTGAGTAACATCCTGTACGGCGTCACTGAAAGAAAGTCAGTGTAGACTCCGCACAACACAGCAACAGACCACAATGATACGGTTCAGCTAGCTGAAATTCAAGCTTACCCTCACCGCAAGCCCCTGATGTTGCACATATAACAGAGCGGCGTCGATCTCGGCTACGTCGGTCGGGGACAAGACGTAACACCAGTCCTCTGGTCTGGCATGCTGCTGTGGGGCAGTCCACACTGAAGGGTCTTGCACCAGCAAAGGCTGCTGAACAGTCATGTATGTCTGAGCGAGGTGTGCTGAAGTGATCGGTCGAGTTGAAGTTCAGATGCAGTCGACTACTAGACTGTGTACCATAGCCTCTTATGCACGGCAGAGGCGGAGTGTAAGTGCGCTAGTTCCCGCGCAGTGACCTCTGCATCACGGTTTTACTGAGCCGAAGCTCTGCATGCAGTTGGTCATGGTGCTTGTTCCTGATCCCGACCCAATCCCGGAATGCTCACGACACTCACTCACGACTCTGCGACTCTCAGAACTGAGACTCCGTGAGCATTCCGCAAATCTGTTTTCAGCCGGAGTTCTCGGCATGTATCGCCATCAGCAAAAGTGCATGGCACAGGGGCCAAAATACCTTGTACTGTAGTAGGCTTTCAGAACTTTTCCAGGTTCTGGAGAAGCCAGAGAGGAGTTGCAAAGTTGCTTTACACATCAGACATGTCGCCTCCACCATCAAACGTGGGTCCTCGGCAGTTCCTGGAGACCCTAGGTTGCGGCAAGGTCCAACATGATACAGGTAAGCGGAGAGCGCAGACTGCAGCCCCGTCAACTGTGATGTGCTCACGCTGTTATGGTTGTTTCACGGGTGTTCTCAGTCGCTTGCGCTACCGCTCAGGCTGCCTCTTCCTTGAGCATTTATCGGGTGTGCAAGGAGTCCTGCAGTCTTGGAACGAGCCCGAGTACGTCTGCTATACGGGTTTGTTTCATTCCGTGTACGGCACCGAGCTCTTTCAGGTATTATCAGTGTGATCCTGCCGTCTGTCTGCGCGACGTTCGTGCTTGGGTACCCTTGTATTGATGCCGCTCTGATGACGAGCGCTCGCGGAGACCAAGGGACACTGGGTACATCGCCCTCAGTGTCCCGTGGTCTTTGCGGGCGCTGTAGCCATGCGTTCACCTGTTTACTAGTGCTCTGCTCTTCATACTCAATCACTTCACAACATCAGCTAAGAGCTCTACATTGTTGAATGAGTGTGACCACTCTTTGCACCTCATCCCTCTCCCAAAGCATTGACCGAAACCCTGAGGTAACTTTACAGGATTACTCTGTCTCCTTCAGTCGCCGGCATGACATCCAAGCACTCATCGGTGACAAGGCAGAGTTTCTGGTACACACCTTCTGTGTCATGGACTTAGCTTCCCTAGATGCAACAATGGGCGCACCCTCAGGCAAGCACCAAGTGATGGCAAGGAAACAGCATGGCAATCATGTCATCCCATTGACAGACCAACAATACAGAGACCTCATCACTGTTCAGCTAGCAGACTGGCTTGAACAGGTAAACATGGGTTATACTCCCTTGCATAATGCAATCTGTAGCATCCTCACAAGGCTGATGCTTTGATCACAGTACAACTCAACAGTACAGTACATTTGCATTGAGCTCACACACATTGTCATGCACTGCTGCTTGCCTTGTGCCAGCTTCAAGATGTTGTTCACAAAGCTCCTCCCAAATCGTGCATGTCTGCTTAGGCACATCAGGCAGCAAATTGCCCAATTACTGGTCCCTGGCTCTCAGCAAAGAGTATTCACGATTGCCTTGTTTCAGGTTGAGCGCTACTCTCACATGCCAGACCCCAAATTGGGCTGGCAGCCTGGGGATGCTTGGGGTCACAGAAGGAATGGGTACAGGAGAATGGCTGAAATGCTGGGTGGTGTCCCTTTGCAAGCGTGGAAAGACACCTATGCCAGGGAACCTGAAAGCACAAAACACATTGTTAATGACATTACTCCCGAGGTCAAGCACTACATAACGCCGGTTGTTGCACATTAAGCATTGGATGCTGAGTACTTCTGCTTCCTCATTGAGCTGTTGTCAGACCTGCACTTTCTGAAAACCTGTCGCAATTTTTGCTGTGTTGGCAGTTCCATATGTTCGGTTTCCTGTGTCAAGTTTGTCAAACTGTTGGCTTCAAATCTCAGCTGTCATGTCAATGAGTGTGTGACCCATGACTAGCAGTTTTCTAAGGCTTTCTACGTTAACTACCTCAGCCACAACTTCAGCTACAGATGTGGTTCTGTTTGCTTGTGACAAAAAAGTTCTCTTTCAAAACCCCAGCCAGATTTGGGTGGGATCAGTAAGATATCACTGAGAGTAGGTCTGTGTGTACATCTGTGTGCAATTCTGCGCAAGCATTTGATTTCCAAACCTGCTCACACCTGTGCTTGACATCGGTTTCTGTCAATGCAAGGTAAGTTGTTTGCCTGCCCGACAGAGGCCAGCCAAGATGAAAGACAGACTAGGTCCCAAAACATGTCAAAATATTGGCAAAATCAATTTTTTTACTTTTGCATGATGCAGCACAACAGCAGATAATTTCCAAAATTAGGATTTTGCCTGCATATGGACAAAACCCTACAGAAATAAACTTATATGTTGCTTGTAAATTGTTTGATAAATTGTCTGTGTGGATAACCCACCAAAGGTCATAATGGATGCATAACAACGCTCTCATCGCGAACACCCTGGCGCGCACCAAGCAGCTGCCGTCAAGTTGCACTCGCATGCAGAATACGCAAGTGCTCAACTACTCAGTCCTTGTTGCAGGTTCCGGCTGCGAAGTCCAGACACGCACTGAGACATCGACGCTGAACGGTTCTGGAAGCGTCCAGCTTGAGATGGTCCGTGCGAAATGTTACACTGGCTTCAGTAGTGCCTTAGCGACCGTCGCACGCTCTGTCATGCAGACCGTGCAGATCTAGGCTGGAACCGTCAGAGCTTGAAGGGCCACTCACACTCAGCTCAGCCTGTGCACACATCTTGCAGATCTCAGCCTTCCTCTGTTAGGCAAATATGTACATTTACCATGTGTCAGCTCCTGCTTTCCTGCAAATGCCTAAATAGGTTGTGTGGTATGTGTTGGACAGCATACAATCTGTGCCTTTGACAGTGCATGCATTGCAGTAAATGGTTTCCCATGATGAGGGGTTATTATTTTTTATTTTTTTGTTTGTTGCAGTGACATGCTCTGTAAGAAAATGTAAATTGCTTGAAAAGTTGAAATTATTTTTCATCTGCCCCACCTAGAGGTGAAACCCTCTGAATGCGTTGCAACATTTTGCAAGAATTCTGATCACAGTGTACATTTGACATACAACTGTATATGAAACGTTCATAAGATGACTGATTCAGGAACATAGCAGCCTATTTACAGAGCCTGCAAACTAAAAGCCCAGATCATAGGAGACATCGCAGACTCGATGTTTTGTCATGCAAATAAGCCATCAGAGTGAAGCCTTTGCCTAACAGTCCACATCTGCTGCCTACTTTGTTGCATGTGAAGCATTTGCCAACGGTGGCACGCTGGAAACAGATCGAACAGAATGCAGAGATGAGTATGTTGACTCTGTAAGAACCTTTCAACCGATGGACTGGTGTGCCTGGCAAGAATGCCGTCACACACCTGATTTTACCCCTCTGGTGACCTGCAGGCATTATATACACAGGTCAGGCAACATATCAGGTGACATATTGCAGAAACAGATGACGATGCAGACACTGTGACACAGCAGCAATTATGCATATGGCCTATGCATCTATTTAGCTTCAGCATGTGAGGTCCTTGCAATAGCAACTTTGCAGTGACAGCTTACCGCAGAAGGCAGCCAATTTCAGAGCAAACACACATATAAAGCACATAGCAGTTGCATGCATGATGTTCCTCTGACATCATCTGATGACAAAGTAAAGCTACAGCTAAGGTGCTCTTGACAAGAACAGCTGTTGTGTGAGAGCTACCTTGCTGATGAGGCTTCACAGGACTGCCTCTTGCCATTGGCTTGCCCGAAGCTTAAGCGAAGTACTCTTCTGTGCTTGGGATCAAGGGGGGGATCATAGGTGGGATCACATGGCAATCACATAGGGATCACAGGGGGGTTGCACTGATGACAAAAGCAAAGCCCCCTCGATCCCAGGGTAGAGTCTGCTGGCCATCCAAGAAGCTTTGTTGCGCACAAAACACAGCTTGGCACAGGCCGAACTCCAGCTGTTACCTGCAGCAGCTGGTTGTCCTACCTCCTTGCAAACAGCTAGACCATACAAGACCAGTCACCCAGCACTGACATTGCCAGTCAAAGCCTGTTTTCTGGTTTTGGCTGGCATGCTGGCACCACAGACCCACACTAGAGAGTGTTTTGGCAGACATCAGCCCAGACGTGATCCTGCTGTTTGTGTGGATTGACATGCTGCCATACAGCCTGGTGGAGTCATCCAGATGCTTGTTGGCTGCTTTTCGATTGCTTCTTTTTCTTCTTGGATTGCTGGCCTGGCGAGATCAACTGCCCTTGGGAAATTTGAGGGAGCTTCTTGCGGCTGAATGCTGCAGACCTGCCCACTTCCTCTTCATCTGAGCTGTCACCAGGCTCTTGACTTTTCTCTTGGACTGCATGACAGTGTAAGTTTACATATGCGATCTGCATGGAGTGTCAACAAGCAACACTACTTTGACATGTAGCTGCAATGCTTGTGCAAGCTAAATCGAATCACTGTAGTCTCGGCGATTGCAGGTGTCAGCCAGAGGCCAAATGCTTGCATAGAGCCATGCGGTTTGCCTGCTGTGAAAAAGTTTTGAAAGCAGACAACCAACAGTGACATGCAATATCTGACCTCTCAAAGCATTGATGCCTTGTACCACACAATGTAGATGCATACTTGGGCGGCATTTCAACTGTGCCTTCAAGCCAGAATGTCTGATGAATCACAAGTGGCTCCACCCCCCTGACAGTAAGGTATTACATGAAATGAACTGGTGCCCGTCCTTCAGGTGACAACTACCTTGATATTTTCCTGTGGGCCGGCCCTTCTTCTGTGGGGGGTTTTCTGCATCATTGTCACCCTGTGCAGATGCACGCTGCAAACGCTTCCCAAAACGCTTCTCCAACGGCATGGTCAAATGAGCTGCCTGCACAAAGTATTGCCTGTTGAACACGATGTGTAATTGTCAGGCAGGGTGCGCGGTGGTGAAAGTTACAAAGCAAACGCTAGCGTTCCTTGCCTTGTGGTGTGCAAGGAACTTGGCTCCTAATCCTAAGCCTTCAGGCCTTGGCTGGAAGGCAGCAGCTGCTGGGTCATCGTCTAGCAGCTTTGCTGGATCACTTATGCCTAACCAGGTGGCAGCCTGAGATGAGAATCAGGACACCTTAGATTGGCGCTTGATTCGGACTTTGCGGACTTGACCAGCTGAAACGAAGAGCAGGACTCACCTGCTTCAAAGCTTGCCCAGAAGGCACAACCTCCTCATTTTGAGCCATTGCAGCTGTATGCACAGCAACCCCGGCCGAGGTTGTCTGCAGCCGCAGCGATGTATCAAAGATGACAACAAGGTGAGCACAATGATGTATGTTTACTTGTGGAGTCCCCAAAGCAGCAGCTTGGCAAGGTCAGCACAGCAGCTGGAGTGGGCAGTTTGACCTAACCAGGGTACGGGACGTGCCAGGAGTGTATCTAGCAACACTGGCGGGCATTCCGTGGTGCAAGCATCATGAGGCAGGCAATAGAGATTTTGCTACGTGCCTTGTACCTCTGTGATGCCGCCGAGTGAGGTCGACGTTGGTTGACAAAACCCGCAGCTGCCTTGATCACCTGTGTCACGGTATATGGCTTCTTGAAGCCGGCTGTGCCCTCGACGCAAACACGCCTAAATCGTTTGAGCCTTGTGGCCTGCTTGAACCTTGGCGACTATCCATGGCAAAGTTCGATTATGGCTTGTGGGTCGGAAACTTCATTGCTGTGGCTCTGGTGGCACTGGCTCTGACATACTTTGTCAGCCTACTCAGAAGTGTGATGGATATGGACTTGAAAGACCTGAAGCTGTTTCAATAGCAAGAGCTGGCTTTTGCATCTTGCGCTGTGGTGACATTTGTGATCCTCTGTGTTGCTTACTCTCACAGTCATGAAAATGTTGTGATTAGTCTAGTTATGTGTTGTCATTCCTCAGCCAACTTACACCTGAGCGTTTGATGAAATGAACTATTGAACGTATGGTACACTGCCATGCCTTTGTATGTGCAGCAGCTGTAGTTGAGAGCCTAAAGCAGCAACTTCTACCTTTGACTTTACCATCAGTGGTGTATCGTATCAGGGTAAATACGACAGAGTTAGCCATTTCATTTTGTGGCACTGGCAATCTTATAGTACAAAAGAAGTTTGTTTTCTGCATGGTTTCCTACAGGCAGTACTTCAGATGTATACGTAGTATTGACAATCAGGCTTAAGGCTCTCAGACATTCTTGACTTCGTGCTACATTGATATGCTTGCCCTACCCCCTGATGCATACAGTCAGCATGGTGCTGGCGGGACAATTCAACAGACTGCATGACATTGTTGCCAAAACTGTACTGAGTGGCTCATTCAAAACCTCACCTGCAGCCTCCCACTATGGGTCACTGAACGTTCATCAGGTTTCAGAGTTGCCATTTTCAAGCCTTGCAGCCAACTGGGTGACGTGCTGAGGTGGGTCTCAGGGCTGACATGTGCAATGATTGTAACACAAAGCAAAGATGGACTCAGTATTGACGGCATATGCTACAATGTAGCAGCCACATGCTGCATATGTATTTCCGGCCAACATTTGCAGCTGCTTCCTTGTTTCACCTAGCTCCGTACCCATTTAGTAATATTGGGGCCGCACACTTGTATCATATGCAGCAATGGGTTTTTGACATAAGCTGTAATGGGCCAAAACCTTGAATTCTCTAGTGCTTCAGTATGGCTTTCATGAAAAGGGATGTACAAAAAGACCCAGTTCTACAGTGACCAGCCTAGGCTGATGCGCCTTGCAGTGTCAATGTCAACATGCTGCGCCAATCTTGATGGATGGAGAGTGATTGTGAACAGCTCCTGCTCAACTGCAGCGTTGCGCATTGCGATTCGTTTCTGTGAAGCCTACTGCAGGTACCGCTTCCAAGATCTCTGAATCATGCCAGCGCTCCAGATGTGCCTGGCTAGAATAGTTAGATTGTGGTGAATGCATGAGTCATGTGGCATGATCACCGGCATATGCTGGTCTTCAGTATCCTGAGGCGCTTCAGCAGTAGAGCCAATGGCATACCCTATCGTCCATGGGTGGCATCTGATGAACTTGTGTACGCCAAATAGTCTTTTTGCCTGTACAACACCAGTTATGTGCCCTGCTTGGTCCAGCTCTAGGTTTGGATTGGGCATACCCACCACAACATCACCAATTTTAGTGCTGTCATAATTGTGGCACCTGCGTGGTATGGGACTAGAGTGTCTCTGACGCCATTGTGCTCTCAGGTTTGTCAGAGTTGCCATGAAGTATGCGTGGTAGCATTTGTGGTCCCAGAGAAAGTCAGGATATGTCATCTTCTGTGAAAGGGTCTCAGTCCTGCCCAAAAAGCCTATGATGTTGAATACGTCCAGGACATTGTCATCACAGCATGTGATCATGCTGGTGGCCTCACTGGGTTGTAAGCAAAGGCTGGCTACGGGAGTTTCCCAATCATCAAGATATGCTTTTGGGGTGGCATGAAACATGGTATGAAACCGGAGCATGGCCTTGAGACATGTACGGGAGATTGTCTGACCCGCTGCTGGTGCTGGTGGTGCCAGGCCAAAGAAATTTGTGTACTCTGAGCTGAACATAGCTGACTTGATGAACTCCTGAAGGCTGATAATCTGTGCGATCCGCATGCCACTGTTGCGGCCGCGTATGGACTTGAGTAATCCCAAGTGCTCTGCTGAAGTATGATGCGGCTGTGAACTTGGGCAAAAATCCTGTCTTGATGGTCCGCGAGCCATTTTTCCAGCTGTACACTGCAAGCACACTTGACAGATCACATCTGTGTGAACACGGGCAGAAAAGGGTGGACATGCGTTGTGACCCAAGGAGAAAGGGCACAGTCGGACCTGTCCGAAAGCAAGTTGCGGGAAGTGATCTTGAGCGAGGCTCAAACTTCTTGTTGGGGAGATCTGTGTTCTTCAGCTACGAACACGTTGATCGCCATCAAATGCCTTTGGAAGAATTGGTGACCAGCTGTGGGCTGAATGATCACCTTCGTCGACACCTTCCTGAGGCTCGCAGGCGGAGCGAAGCAGATCCGATGCATGCGCAGCTGCAAGCTCTCAGATCACTGGAAAACACCCTGGCGCAGCCCACAGATGTCAGTGCGCCAGGCTTCAAGTCGCGAGGTGCTGATTTGAAAGCGCCGAGACCCCCTTGCGGGCTCACGATGGCTCTCACGGTGAGAGGCTCACCGTCAGAGCATCGGTATGGACGGTACACTGTTGCACCTGCAGCGTAACAGCGTACATGCCCAGATCATAGCGTGCATAGCACGGCAAGGCTTAGGTCTCCGGCAGAGCGACCTCAGAAAACAAAAGTCGCAAAGATGATCTGTGTGTTGCTGATGATGCAATAAGGCATGTGTGCCACTGTTCGTTAAACGGGGCTTGCGACTTCCGAGAGATCGTTTTGCGTCGCCAACTGCGCTTAGCGACGCAAGTGTGTAGCATGCTTTTGAGAGCGTATTTCTGATCAATTTCACCCCCTTGGTGATTTCTGCGATTGTCATGCCAGACAGCAAGGATGCATTTACTCAGGAAATTTGCTCACAGTCCGTCAAGCAGCAGCCTGCAGACGCTCACCTGCCTCAGTTTCAAAGGCTCCAACAAGACTTAGAAACGCCACAGCAGCACGCAAGAAGCTACAGCGGTCAGAAACGTAGGATAAGTCAGAGTTCTGACCTGCTGCTGTCCACAGAGCGGTCTCAGCAGCAGCGAGTAACACAACGGGATCTCTTTAGGGCAGACAAGGAACAGTTGCAGTCTTCACTAGCATCACAACCAGCACAGTGTTCACCAACAAGTGCATTACACCAGCTACACGCCGCCTCTCCTCAACTTGCCAGACCCCCTCTAGTCGATGCCAACACAGAACTCAATTCTCCTGCTCTTATGTCACAGCAAGCTATGGACACATGTTTACACAGCAGTCCTGTTGCCTGTGCGGTGCCACTGCTCTAAGGTCGCAGCGCTGAAGTGTTGCGTTCAAGGCTGGGCAGGTGTGATCTCTTGCCTGAGCATACAGCAGCAGGAAGGCAGCTGCTGGAGCTGGAGGCGCAACTTCAATCCCTTGTTGGAGCTAGAAAGCCAGTGGACGATGCTGATGAATTTTGCTGGGTTGACAATGGCTTGCTGCTGTACCCAGAAGGAGTCAAATGCTTCGCCATATCCTACGGTGATGCTGAGTGTGCACAGGTGATAGATAGACCATCACCTTATCAACTTGAGCATTCCTTGTTGTTTCAAAATTAAGTATGTGCATAAGCTTAGCATCTTTTGCAGTCTAGCTGTACATTGCTGCATGCATACTTGCACATGGTGCATATTGTGCAGAAATGCTAAGTTGCAAGCATGGCCGTTGCACGTAGTACAATGCACAACAAATCCTTTGTTGCTCAGTTTATCAACAGATCAGGCCAAGATACATGCTGACTTTTGTGTTTATCCACAGATCAGGCCAAGATACGTGCTGACCTTTGTGTTTTGCCACCCTGCAGATGCTACAAGGCCTGTCTCAGGTTGTGTCCAGATGGCGCCGCAGCCCAAACAGCCACCACTGCACAGATGAATCCCATAAGTCCTTTCAGGCCAAGGCAGCATCTGCCTGCCTCATGCGCCGCTTAGTTGCCCTCACACGCATCAGAGTTCAACTGATGCAGCAGCAGCCTGTACTGGACGCTACCCTCAGCTTGGTGCAAGCCTTGTGCCTGAAGTTCCATGAGCAGATGCATGCTGGGCTGTTCACCTTTGAGCTTTGCCCCCTCCTGCATCAGGTGAGCAGACATCCCCATCTTGATTAACAGTTTTGGCAAGGACACACCAGAAAGTGTACCTGGCATTTATGATCCTCATATGCTCCTTCCCCATATCAACACATGACCAACATGGATTTACAGATGCCATATTGTGTAGAACCAGGTGGCAACAGGCAGATGTTTTGGCATGCAATTCATATCTCAGCACAATAGCATGCTGTGCGTTACATTATGCACTCTGACTTCCAGACGACGGAACTCAAAGGTTTGCACTAAACCTGCATCAGCTTCAACATCAAATGTGCAAGATCAAGGATGCAATAGCAGACATCAGAAAGGATGTGACACTGGATTGCACCTGCTTTGCTGCTGCAGGTACTGACCATACAGAGGCACTGGCAAAGTGAGTCTGGACCCCAGCGTGCTGATAGGGCAGTCTTCATGCTGCAAGCAATGACCACCAAGACAGCTCAGCTACCAGGTGACTTCATACACTTCTGCAGGAGCATTGTGTGCAACAAAATTGTCAACATATACCTCATCTGGCCTGGACAGCCTGGTATAATACTTGGCTTCTCATTAATTTTGTCGCGACAGGCATAGTCTTTTCTTTTCTAAACCTCGTCTGGAATAGAAGATGACCTGGTCTGGTGCCGCAGTGGTTGCATGCAGTACACAGCTGCTGGCTCATGTTGGTTCCAAGTCCTTCTGTGCATGTTTTGGTGACATATGATAATCTTGTTGGCCAAAACACAAATGGCAGTGTAGCCACAGATAAGTTTGCATTGTAAAAGCCACCGTACAGTCAGCTGACTAGCACATATCTACTATTGGTTCTTTGCATGATATACAGTGTGAAAGCAGTCCGTGCAGGTTTGGAGCAAGACACAGATTTGCAAGGCCGACTGTTTGATGCAGGCAACGCTGGGGCCTTGAGCCTATCAGAGTACATCCACCAGTTGCTCAATGAGTTCCATCCTCAGGTCAGTTTCGAGCAGCATCTTCTGCATTGGTGTGCTTGCAGACCGCACCTTTTCCATCTGAAACAGCATCTGGCAGCTAGTGACAACCTACTCACCTGTTCTGGTTATGTAGAACGTGGAAACTGTTATCATGCCTCATGAGAGACCTGTCACAGAGCTTTTGCGGTTGCTTCAGCAGTGCGTATGCTGTCAATGCCATATAGAGTTTGTGTGTGTGTCTGCCTTGTTGTTGGCAACCCAAAGTGCATTGGCTTTGGTTAAGGACAGCCTGCAAGAACACACAGCCTACAACAATATACGTTGGTCTGTTGCAGGCTGAGTTGGTGCAAGAGCGCTTGAGCCGGCACGTTCAACATCTGTTGAAGTTTGGAAGGAACACATATGACCCTCTGCAGTACAATGCTGTTGTGGCTGACATCAATCATCCACTGCTAATCAATGCAGGTATCGCATGCTGCCCTTGTGGCCATAAAAGCAGCGTTGTTTACCTGCATCTGCTGATCTCATGCACTGTCAAATCCCTGTGGTCTGTACTCCATCAACTGACACATCTTCACAGTTAGAGTTGCCCCCCAGTCATTTGCCAAGCACTGTCAAAAGGCAGCTGGACTTGCAAACATTCTCACAAACCCTTCACAAAGTTGTTCACAATTGGCGTGACTTCTGCAGTGGCAAAACCTGGTTTCTTGCTGCTCAGGTCCTGGTTCTGGGAAGACAACAGTCATGGCGTTGAGGGCGCTGTACATCATTGGCATTCTCAGGCAGAATGGCGGCGCCCCTGATGAGGTTGTGGCGCTCACCTTCTCTAGAAGGTACTGCATGATGCATGACAGTCATGGTGTTACTTCTACTTCCCTTGCTGTTCATGCCCAAAGATCATGTTGTTGCTGTCACGACCTCCATACAGGGTGTGATAGTTGGCATATCAAGAGTGATGTCTCTGGACACACGTGAGAGCTGCGTCTACTCTTTGTCAGCCATTCATACATGATGCCACTGTCACTGGACCGTCTGCAATGGTGTTGTTGGGCGTTTCAACTTGAATGCTTTGTGATGGCTGCTGTTACTTAAGGTCACTTGTTGGGGTAGTGCTGGTGTCACCCTTGCTTGGAGACAAGGCCAAGGCGTGGTCTGTTTTGGGTGTAGGGCTCAACAGCATATGGAGCAGACTCTAGATGGGCTGTGTGTCAGAGTCGCCCACAACCACACCTTTGATGGCCTTTGGCTCAGAATGGCAAACGAGTTCAACAGACTTCAGAGCAAAGCAGCCATCAGAGTGAGTGCTCACGTGATCCAGCTGCCATGCATTGAGCTATGCTATGCTGTATCATGCCGAGCTGTCCTATGCTGTGCCATGCCATGCCATGCTGTGCTGTGCTGTGCCGTGCCGTGCCGAGCTGAGCTGTCCCATGATGTGCTGCAACATGCCATTCTTGTTCCATTCTGCAGCACACAATGCTGTGCTGTGCTGTGCTGTGTCTTGCCAGCTGTCCAGCTGTTTGGACGCCTTGACATGTCTTGTTACGCTGTTTGTTCTTACCTGTCTGCCACACACAATGCAGATCTTTTGCACCTTGATTTGCTCACGTGACGTGTTGTGTCAACATATAGATCAGCCAACAGGAATCATTTCACAACACAAAGCAGCTCACAGCACATGAACTCAAACATCAAAGCGATCATCATCTTGCATGTTGACAGATCTTGGGTCAAGAAGAGGTGAAGGACTTTCTTTCCAGCCAGATCCAGCAAGAGATGGAGCTATGGCGTCAGCATGGCAGATGCCAGTTTGATCCTAAAGCAGATGAGTGGAAGGATCTGCTTGACACCATCTCAGAGCTGCTGTGCCATCATCTGCAGCAGGTGATGCCACTGTTGCCAAAACTGGCTTGCTCTGTCAGCTCAGCGCATTGCGCAGCAGTATTGACTGCACCTTTTGCACTATACATGCATCTTTTGTGCTTCATCATTTTACGTTGAGCAGCTAGCATGGGACTTTTTCCCTGATGACATTGGAGACATGACTGATATCATTTCAACTCAGCAGTGTTTCGTGTAGGGAAACACAGCTGCTGCTGCTGCTGCTGCCGTGACTATCTGCAACAAAATTGCTGCTACGACTCTGGCTGTCAGTTGCTGCTGCTGCTGTGCCTATGGTTGAGGGAGTTGACGCCCACTTCGTCTTGCTTGCATTGGGTTTTTGGGGGCACAAACCTGCCGCCTTCTGCCATCACATGGCTTCTAACAATGCCCTTTCCACTGCAGGGCTTTGTAAACCATACCAAGGTGGGCGTGTACAGCATTCAGCAAGTATGGCAGCAAGCGCCAGCTCAGCGTGAGATCATGGCAACCTTCTTGTCAGAATCAAGAATCAAGTATGAGCTGGGCAGCTCTCAGCTGGCACTGTCCAGCAGAGATGTAGACATTGTTGTCAAGAAAGCCATCCAAGCCCTGGTGCACAGTCTACAGGTCAGCACCCCTGCCTCACATGCCTCACATGTGCATGACAGCAGTGTGTTGAACATGATCGAAACGGTAGGTCCGACTTGCTTCAAGCTTGTCCAACAATAAGTTCTCAACAGCGGACGGGCTCACAACAGTGAACGGCAACAGTGGTTTCACTCACAACAGTTAGTTGACATTATTTGGTTTGACAACAGTCGATTGTCAACGGTGGGTTCACAACAGTTGGATTGACGTCAGTGAGGTGACAACAGTTGGGTTTGACACCAGTGGGTCCACAACAGTTGCGTTGACAACAGTGAAACCACAACAGTTCAGTGGGTCCACAACAATAAGTCAACAAAAGTGGGCCTGTGACAGTTTGGTTGACGTCAGTGGGTCCACTGTGGGTGCAGGAGGGCGATGCTATTGTGTGGGAGCTTCTGGGACATGCAACGCGCATCTGGCACATCGCCACTCAGCAACTGTCCTGCAGTGAGGAGCCTGCCCTCAAGGCAGCAACCAGGATCTTTGGCTATTGGAGCTCACGACAAGCCTGGCTGGTGAGCGCTTTGGGCACAGCATGCGCAAAGCATGGGTGCAGATGCATCAGTGTATGACCTGTATGTGCGTGATGAGTGTGACTGATGTGATGGTGAGTGAGCAGGTACATGTGTGACAGAGGCAGCCAGCTGCTGAGCATACATGCATGCAAGTCGGGCTCAGATCGATTGCATGTATGGGTGGCTCAGCAGCTTGCTGACTCTGTCACACATGTTCCTGCTCACTCACCCACTCTTTGCAGTCACTCATTTGCTCATGCATGCATGCATGCACACACTTGCTCATGCCTGCGCTCACTCACTCACTCACTCACTCACTCACTCACTCACTCACTCACTCACTCACTCACTCACTCACTCACTCACTCACTCACTCACTCACTCAAAGGGCTTGCTGCCTTCTGCATTCAACCCTGACATGTTCCGCTACAGGCTGCCGTTTTGGTAGCCTCCTGCCATGAAATACTTGGAATGACAAAGACATAGACTGGCTGTGTCATGCTCAGCATGTTACCAATATTCTATCCCAGCTTGACCATAGCATGTTTTTGGTGCAGTTGGATGAGTTCCAGGATGTAGCGCATGCTCAGTACAGGCTGTTGTACGCCCTCACCTGCAACGCCAGCTCTGGCAGATTGTGTCAGAGGGTGACCATTGTGGGAGATGGTGACCAGGCCATCTATGACTGGCGAGGAGCTGATGTGCGCCTTTTTGAGGTATCGCATCTTTGTCAAAAGCATTGGCAGCTTCACACAGACTTATGCCAAGACTCTGTCATTGTTTGCATTGTCGCCAAGTTGTTGTGAGCCATACACAAACTCGTGCCAAGACTGAGCCAGTTTCCTTTTGAGCGTGTGTATAATTACACTGGGCTTGTGGTAAGTGACTAGACATGCAGTGCACAACATATCAGTAACCCAGTTTGCTGACTGTTGGCCCGGTTCAACATAAGTCTATATGCTGTTGAGACATCAGTCTGATTAAATCCTGTACAGTACAGCCCTGCAGCCCTTTCAGTTGACCCAGACAACCCTGATCAAAGCCTACATGACTTCAAATTTGCAATAGGCAAGCCTCGCAACGCCAACAGATAGCAGCATAACTTAATAAAGCATTCTGCCCATTTGCCTGTGTCCGGCAAAAGACAGTACTGCAGTGAGTTTAGACCTGCCAACTTGCATGCAATGCAGAATTAGGTATGACGGATACAGTGCTCAGCTGTGCAATCCGTTGTACCATGTACGTATGCAACATCTTTCTGCTGCTGTCCCTGCAGGAACTTGCAGCGGCAGAAATGGTCTGCATTGGCCACACACCATGAATCGGCTACACAGTCACACAGTGATGGCTTTCTGCATAGGGAACATTGCATGTAATGCAGATGCCTGGCAATTTTGAAAACCCTGGATCATCTCGTCAGGTTCATTTAGCATGGCAGTGCTCTGCTTTGTTCTTTTCACTGCAATCTTTGAAAGCACTAGCCTGCAGTGTGCGAAAATGTAAGGCGCCACAGCAAATCATTGTGAGTTGATATTTTGCAGGAGCAGTTTGAGCAGGACTACACAGCAGTGCAGCGACTTGCCATGAATATCAACTATCGATCCACCCCCAGCATTGTAGCTCATAGCAATGCCCTCATTGCCTGCAACTACCAGCACCCTGCCAGGGGCACTTGTGCTCCAAAAGCCCTTCAAGCTGCCCCTGGGACAGTAGACAACAGGGCTTTGCAGTTTGTGCGGTACAGTAGCAAGGAGGCACAAGGCCAGCACATCCTTGCGTGTGTCAAGTGGTGGCATGAATATGGTAGGGACTGGCCGCATGTTGTCAATGTTGTCTTGTGACACAGATGCTTTGTTGCTGTCCCAAATCATTGTTGCCAATGTAATGCAATATGTTTGTGCTGGGCTGCAATGCCTGACTGATCACAGTGTGACCAGGAACTGCTGCCTGCATGCATGAATAGCTTGGTTCAAGGATGTGTGGTGTTAGCGCACACAGACAACTGCAAGACAACTGCAAAAGATATCATGCTGCGACGCCAGTCAAGACAATCTCACCAGCATTGTCACTAATGATAACTGCTGTAGGGGTCTGGCATGACCGAGCAGGGGTGCAGAGGGGTCCAGGGGTGCCCTACAGCCAGATCAGGATCCTGGCTCGAGCCAGGTGGCAGCTGTTTCACCTGAGGGGCGTTTTGAGCCGGGGAGGGCTCAAGCCTTATGTGGTTCTGGCGGGAGACAATGCATTGCTAGAAGATGCTGAAGATGCAGATCCCCAGATTCCCTCTAGTGACATTGCTGGCAACAGTAGCGACAAGGTTTGTACACGGACTGATGTATTGGGAAGAAGGTGAAGAGTTCATGCCAGGCTATTCAACGCCATACTTGACGGGCTTTGTCAGAATTAACATGCATCACATCTTGACCTGCATTTTGGGAGTTAAGAGAAAGGTGTGAAGCACCAGAAGTTTTGAGAAGAAGAAGGCAGCCTTTGCATTCAAGTGAGCTGACCTACAATGCCTTCAGCTGCTGGCCTACCTAAGCTGAGCATACATCCTGACTGAGTGCAATGATGCGCATACTGCTTCCCCGCAATACATCCTGAAGCCTACAATGACCTCCTGTTTCTGGCTGCAGTTGGTGTTGAGCAGCGTGCATGCTGTCAAGGGGTTGGAGTGCGTGGTTTGCTTTGTGGTGGGTCTGGACACTAAAGCCTGGCGCTACCTGCCAAGTGCCTCCTCTGGGGTAGATCTGCAGCAGGCAAGTCTCCTCATGTTTCCTGCTGTTGCTCAAAAAATGTGGCAACATGTCACTTGAAAGCAGCCACAGCTCCATTTCACTTCTGATGAATGGGTGCATTCACTGCATGCAAGACGCCTCAGTGACCTAGCAAGTGGACACGCTTCAAGTATCTGAATCAGAATGTGTGTCAATTGCTTGCTTGGCACTGACGAGAAGCTGCAAAGAAGTGTCTTCTCTGTGCCTGCATCTGTCTGATTGCGTCTGTCTCTGTCTGTGCATGCATCTGTCTGTGCCTGCAACTGTCCGTGCCCGCATCTGTCTGTGCCTGCATTGGTCTGGCAGGACCTGACAGGCAATGCTTGCTGCAGACGCGAGAGTCACGCAATGTGGCATACGTAGCTATGACAAGGGCAGAGCGTGTTTTGTATTTGAGCCATGTGGGCCCTGCTGAAGCAGCCAACAGCTTCTTTCTGGAAGCCATGCTACCAGGCGAAATTGTTGCAGACATCTGATATGTGCTCATGACCATGGGGGATCCTGGAAATGCGAATTGAGTTAGTCAATCATGAGATAATAATGATAATAGCAATAACAATGCTGTCCAGCTCATGATGAGCTAGGTACGTGCGGGATGTCATGAGATGAACTGGCATCAGTTGCATGGCTGACTTTCACTGTCAGCAGAATGATGGAGAGTCAGTCATGCAGGCCACAGCAAAGGGTACTTGAAATGCAGATAAAAGTCTCCAGCATTAGCGTTGGTCCAAGGTCAAATGTGTCCAGTGAGAGAAGACTTCTTCAGAATTGCATCAGTGTTCACAGATTGCGACTTGTTGAAATGGTGTCAACTTAAGCAGCCAATGTGACATTTTTTCGATTGTTAGCTGTGGTTTGTTTGAAAAATGGTATTGGCCTGCTTCCTTATTTTTGCTTGTCAACATTGCAATGGTGTATATCAGTCGAAGAAAATATATGTGTTAAAAAATAAACTCTGAAGCGCGATCGCGAGGGATCATGTGTGAGCAGGCCTGCTCGGGGACCACGCCTGAGTATGCGATGCATTGTGAGACTCTGTTGAAGAGTGCAGTCAGGCACATATGTGTTGTAGACTGTGTCTCACGCATGTTACATGGCTTGGTCAGGATGCATGCTGTTGTGTATACACTGTACACTGTATACACTGTCAGCTCTTACGTAAGAGCTTGTCAAAGGAATCCCTCGCGATTGTGCTTCAAACACATTTTAGTTCACATAAAATCCTTGCATAATGTTGCCGGGCCATGTGTCTGGACCTCATGATGACCTGAGAATCGCACTTCATATTTATAGCTTACTGCATGTATCCATGCAGCGCATTCAACAAAAAGCATGAACGAAAACAATCAGGTATGTACATTGAGTATACTTTGGCTAGTGTAAATCAGTTTTATAGCTACGTTGTCAAATCAAATACAACAGCTGCAACAGATTGCAAAACAAGTCCGAAGGCAGAGAATGAATGAAACAAAAGACCACAGCATTCGAACACAGAACAAGTTGCGATGTGCACTGCGGCATGTCAGAACTGAATATATAAACAGCATACAAACATCTCTTAGGCAAATAACCTGCAATATTACAGAAATAAATCAAGCTTGCAACTAGCTAGCTATACTTATGGTACTCTAAGATGCCTGTCAGTAGTCTAGAACATGCCAGGCTTAGATCTTCATAGCTGTAGCATGAGAGCATTGTGTTGCATCTTCTGCCTCAAAGGATTACGCAGACTGAAAGAAGCCAGCTTTGTTGTCATTATACATTGCTGCATTTGTATTGTTTGCCTGGCTAGGGCCAAATGCCCCAGTAGCCCCAGAGGGCCCAACAGGCCCCATCTCAGACTCCCTGGCATACACCACATTCCTGCCCCCAGCAGCTTCAGAAGCAGCTTCTGGCACTGCCTGCATGGACTGCTCCTGTGCTGGGCTGCTATCACTTCTCTGGTGTCCGTTGTGCTGTGTGAAAGCACCGTATGGACTGGGCGCTGCTGTCTGTGCTGGTGTGCGTGTCGCTGTCTCCAAAGGTCCTACTGGAGTTGAAGTGCTGACAGGGACAGATCCAGTGTTGCCACTGGTGGCAGTGCTGGTAGCTGCCGCAGCAGCTGCTCCTGCTGTCAGGGGACCTGCAGCAGTGGCTGGCTTGCGTGCAAACCAGCCGCGTGGGGCAGTTGTGGTGGCTGCCCTGGGGCTGTTGGCGAATGCAGGTGATGTGTAGGTGTTGGCAGCTGGGTAGGCACTGCTCATACCAGCTTCTGTGTCATGAACCACTGCAGCACACAGCATAATGTCAATATGGAATGTTATGCTGAAATGCTATGCTCTAATGTTTTTGCTCTGCAATTGCAGCTGGTATGGACTGCTGATTGACAGCCATGACACGTTTGTTGCAACTCAATGTGACAGCCTATATGTTTGCTGTCGGCCACCGATACAAACCCTATTTGCTGGTTTTCCCCTGTCAATGACAAACGCAAAATGCTCAGCATTAACACGTACCCAAAAATGTGCAGACATTATCCATGCATGTGTGCACAAGCCTGGCAGCTAAACCACTAAGCAGATGCTAACTGACCTGCAGCAGGTAGACTGAAGGTCCTCCTAAAGAAGAAGAGCATGGCCCATGTGAGCAGGTAGATTCCAGCTGTCACCCAGGCCAACACAAAGGCCACATCGTAGGCCACTGACACCCCATGACCCCAGTGAGATGCTGCATGAGCAACAAGGAAACCAGTCAGGCAACTGCATGATGCATGTGCTTCATCATGCCATATGTTCAAGCTGATTGCTTTTGAGGCATCCAACTGAGGCTGTTTTATTCAAGCATGCGCAGGACTTCTGGCTAGATGCAAAATTCAGGCAGCAGGTGACAGGGCAAACAAACGTAATGCTGCAAGCAGATGCAATCACTGAGTCAACATGCAGTACAAAAGCATCAGGCCTAGGTGCAAGACAAATCAGGAGCCATACTTGTGTTCCACAGAGACTTGTCGTTGCCAGCCCACATGACAATGCCAGATAGGACCAGCCAGAGGCCTGTGATACCGTAGGAAGCCACCACATAGCCATACCTGCAATTGCAAGGCCAAAGGTTCTGTACAGCTATCAGCAGAAGAAAAGAAAACTTGACGCTGTTCAGCAGTCACAACGGGAGCCTCCTAAGGCGGCAGCCCAGAGCTTTATCAGCAGAACATACAGCATGCACAGACTGGGTCAGGTTTTGCTGGACTTGCTATAAGCTGCAGGTAGGGATTTGCAGTGACTAAGCATGTGCAGCTGGTCTGTCAAAGCAGCGTAGAAAGCATTTGTCAGTCGTGCAGCTCACCAGAATCCAGTGCCATCACGCCTGGCTGTCTTCCACAGCAGTGTGATGAGTGCCAATGCATTTGTGAAGACCACTGCTACTGCTCCGAAGAACTCCGCTGCAGCACACAAGCAAGAGTGTCAGATATTAGTCTTCATGTTTGCATCACTTACAAGGCATTTGCTGCGAGCGAGCCTGGAAATCAGCAGGCATGTACCTGCCATAGGGCCGCGAATCTGTCTGCCTCCGGAGAAGTTGGCTGTGTTGTGTACTCTGTGCATCTGAACAAAGCTGATCAGGGCGAGAACAGCAAACGCTGTGCTGACAAGCTGCAATACAATGCAAGTGTCAGCGCAAATTTCAAACATGGTTGTGCAAGGCAAAGGGCACGAATACTGCTGTTCATAAGCTCGGCGCGAGCGTAACGCTTGATCAAGCAGTGTCAATCACAAAACACAGGCCGTGCATTGCAAGGAAGCCGCTTTGCCAAGAGAAAGTGTCAAATAATTTATGTGCTACAACGCAGTCATTGCAAAAGGCACGTACCGTGCTCAGCGCCCACAGTATCCAGAAAGTTGCCCGTGAGATAATGAACCATCCTCGTGAGGAGCTTGTACCCTGCACTGCCTTTGATTTCGCCATCGCCATAGCTATGGTGAACACACAAGAGAAGCAACGAGCTGCTGTAGGCACTGCTTGTTGCTGTGTTACGGAAAAGCACTTTCCGACACCGACTTCTGCCAGCTGGCGTTAAAATCCTTTCCAGCGGGCCGGCATCGTAATTTCGTGTGAGTCACCCACGCGGTCTGATTCAAAACCTCTCATCAGACCACCAGGAGCCCCCATCGGCTGGTTATGCTTTGTCGGCATCCATTGACAAGTGGAGTGACCCTTGTGACGAAACTTCCGTATGTCATCCAGATTGAACGACACCTAGGGTAAACAGTGACAAGATTTATGAACACATTCTGAAGCTGAATGGCCGGGCTGTGCATCATTTGTCCATGGAGCCGCTTAGTGCACATGCTGTTAGGAATCTTGTGCTGCATGGCAACCTTGTGACACAGAGTGAGAGTGAAGCTGCAGGCACCGGTGTCATTTGCAAATGACAATTGTGCCTACCACAGGATACATATTGCTCGTGCGGGTGAACGCGGATCACGTGCAGGGAACACTAGGGTACATATCATAAATGCAGACCAAACAAGACAAATCAGCTTGCATACAAACCTGTTGTGCAGGAATCAGCAAACGCAATTGTTACATGGTGCAGCATGATGCCACACTGCAACATAATGCCAAGATCTGTTACAAAGTAATATTTTTTTGCAAGCCAATCATCACCAAGGCTGATCCATTGCGTAGCTATCAAAGAGATCTTGCACTTGGGTGTCATAGCCTACCAGTCAACACAGTAGTAACAGACAACACAGCAGTAAAAGACAGCTCAGAAAATATTTGTGCATAAAGCAGGGTCACAGAGTCACAGTACTAGTATATTCAGTTTTGAACTTCACGACGCAATTCAAGGGTTCACAATCCTTTGCAATCTTTGTTTGCAATACTTCAAACTCACAAACTCCAGATTTGCCTTCACTCAGCATTACTTTGTACTTGCTTCAGGTGCCATCAGTAAGGACTGCACTCATTCATTCGTTCAGACACTCATTATATGTACATATCATGACTCGGTTGCTGGTAGCTCATCTTGCTGCTCACAAAGCCAAACATAACTCATCATCCTCAACCCAAGCTCTGCTGAATCTAGCTCTGATCAGCTGTGAACTCTCTCAGATGGATCATCCTGAGGAAGCAACAGCAGCATTGCTTGCTGGAGCCATGGCAGCAGGAAACACCGGTGAAGATTGGGGTGCTGCTGCGACTGGTGTGCCTGCATCAGTACATCCCATAGTTAGTGTACTTGTATGCTGCACTACAGCATCATGTCACATGCACAACAGCAACAGCACTGCTTCAAAGTGCTGCGTTGGAAAGCTCCTGATGTGACTGCCAAAAGGCCTAGAGTGTTTCTATTGGTTTCCCATGTACAACACTAGAGTCTTGAAGAGGTTGGGCACATCAATCATGTGTGACACTTCAGCATGCATACGTGCAGCGTTGTTTGCTGTTCAAGCACTGCACAAGCTATCTGCTGTGGCAATGCATCCTGCATGTATACGTATGCATACCAGCACACCAAGAAACCAGCAAACCAAGAATGTTTGCTGTTCATGTACTGCACAGGTTATCTGCTGCGTCAAAGCAGCCTGCATGTACGCATACCAGCACACCAAGAACGATAGACATAGCAACTGTACTTAGTTTCCCCCATAATGACTGTTATCTGGGCATCTAAAGCAGGTAGGTGTGAGTCATACCTGCTGCAGGGGCAGGAGCTGGGGCCGCCTGAGCAGGGGCAGCTGCCACGGCAGCTGCAGGGGCAGTGGCAGGGGCTGTTGCAATCACAGGGGCTGCTGTTGCGGCCACTCCAGGGGCAAAAGGGCCGTTTGGAGTCACAATCACAGCAGGGCTAGCTGCTGGGGTGGCTGCAGGGGTGGCAGCTGGGGTGACTGACGGGGTTGGGACAGCAGCAATGGGAACTGCTGGGGTGGGGTTGACAGGGATGGTCTGGTTCTTGCAGTTGGCAATGGATGGGTAGCTGAAGAAGAGTGACGCTGCTGCAGATGCTGTGGCAGTTGCTGTAGCGCTGCCGCCGCCGCATGATGTAATGGTAGCGGTTGATGACGCGTACGCGGCTGCAAACAAACAGAAATTTGATCAGTGGACAGCAGTGTTTGACCAAGCAGTACTTTCTTGGTGGCTTCCTTCAACGAATTTTGTGTGGCTGACTTTCTGCAAGGTGGCCTGATTATGCCACGGCACAGTTGCAAAGGAAACGAGAAGAAGCTATGCACAGACCAGCAAAACAGTGACTGAACACATGCTGAAGAATGTGAGTGACAAGTTTGTTAGAAAGCAAGACAACTTTCAGCCCATCAAACACGGCAGTCATCACTGCAGCAGGGCAGTCACTTGTGCATGGGGCAGGGGCATACTTGAGATGGCAGTGTACACAACACCGTTGCAACCAGTGCCAGTAGCAATAGCCTCAGCAAAGGCCTGGGCCACAGCTGTGGCAGTCACAGGGTCGCAGATGTTGTTCTGGATCACACTTGTTGCACCAGTTGCATTGCTGCTGGCAATGGCAGTCTCAGCAGTGGAGACAGCACTGTTGGCTGCAGCGCTTGCTGTGATTGTAGCGTTCAACAGGCACTGACGCACAACAGAGAAGCGAGCCGATGCTGAGGCGAATGTTGTTGCTCCTCCTGAGTAGTTGTTGGTGCTGTCTGAGGCCACAGCCTGTGCACCTGGGAACGCACGTGTGGTGTTTAGACATGCATAGTTTATGCTTTTCAGCAATCATAAGGGGAGGCTTCTATGCCGGCAGGCCAGAGCATGTGTGGTGCACTACTGACTGGGAACATATCACTTGTCAGACCAGCATCTGTAACTGGGACTATGCAGGTGCTTGTTCAAGTACATGTGTTGTCCTATTGCAGCTCCAAGATGTGCAGATGTGCTCCGACAATGTGTTATGAGGCCTCCTGTTTCAGACAGCTCCAGCATGTATGCAGGTGCTTTGACTGTAAAAAGTTCACTGTTGAATTTGGCTTGAATTTGTGAGTGCTGAAGCAGTAAGCATGACAGCACTTAAAAACAGGAGAGTGTACACGCAACACAACACACCAGTAGGCTCTTGCTGAGTGTAACGGAAATTTTACTGATAAGTGCAGCTCCAATGCCGTTGTTGCATCCCAAGTTGTAGATGGCCTCTGTGATGGCCAGACCTGTGGCTGTTGAGACTGCACAGCCTTGAGCAAAGGCAGCTGCAATTCCAGTAGCAGCAGCAGAGGTCTGGTTGTTCTGCAGCACTGTGGTGATAGCATCTGCATAGGCATAGCTGTAATCGAGGCAGTTGATGCCTGGGCGAGCAGTGTCGTTGGCTGCAGTCTTTGCAGCAGCAATGGCAGTGGCATTGGAAGCTGAGAAGGCAGCTACATCTGCTGCTGTGACGGAGGATCCCTGGTTGACAGACAGGGCTGCAGCAACAGCTTGTGAGGCAGCCTGCACACAAGGCACACCCAAAGTCAACAGATGCAGTAGGTTAGAACTTCCCAGCAGAAAGGCTTAGACAGACTTTGCAGGTTGAGTGAGAGTGAGAGTGAGCATGCTCAGGGCCCTGCGGTGCACACCTGGATGTTGTTAGCTTCGTAGAAAGACAGCAACGCTGACGAGTATGCCTGAGCAATGGTCTGCTGGTTGTTGGAGTTCCCGCTAGTGTTGGTCAAGGCCAACGCGAAGGCTTGGGCGGTGGCGTTGCCAGATGCGGCATCTCCCTTCACCAGTGCAGTGACAAAGGCAGACGCCAGATCTGTCGACGCATGGCCGGAAGATGTTGCGAATGCTGCTGCTTGGGCAACAGCGTAAGAAGCAGCTGTCGCATTAGGAGAGGAGCTAGTCAAGTTCGCAGACACCCATGACGCGGCCTGAGCTTCTGACGAGGCCGAGGCGCTCTGCAACAGGGATCGCGCGGGACGAGCGTGGCTGAACTGCAAGCTTGTGAATGCTAACACGAGACACAGTAGGATGTAGGCTTTCATGGCAAAAACTTTGTGGGCCGAAGTTGAGTGCAGTGATCTTCACAACTTAAGTTCAACAACACGCAGAGTCGAAGGTCACGTATACGTAGCCTGTACGACTAAATAGATTACGCAGCAAGCGATGCTGCCAACTGGCACGGAAGAGGTGCTGATCAGTTCTTGAGCACGTCGAATGATGTTTTGTTCACAGTCAGTCTGCTTAAGAACACTCTTCCTTCGGTGAGTGAACTTTGGCGTTGCCCTTTTCTGCACGTGTCCGTCGCAGAGCAGTCGGTTATGTCATCCTGGCTTCTTGACCGGCTTCTAAGGCGGCCAGGTGGTAGGCAGCTGTCATTTGCGAACCATTTTAGGCATAGCTAAAAGCCTAGCTGTCACCGGAGGTCAACATGCTTGCGAAAAATCCATAGGACATAAGCTGGTGTCCTGTTGCACTGCATGTTGCATCTCGTTGCATTACAGCAGCGGTATGGACACATGTCAGCGCTGGTAATCGCCATGCAGTAAAGCACCTGATCACTGCGACATAACTTGCATCGACGTCTGCTTGTAAATCGCACTCTGCCATGTATGGCATGCTTGTAGCCCAGTGCTTGCTGGAGGCATACACAGGCATCTAGATGAATCAGGCTTGCAAATATTTTTATGTTACATTACAGCCAGAACAACATGTTCAGTTGTGCAAGGTGTACCGTTGTGCTTGCTAGGGGCATGTAGAGGCAATGACTCCTCTCAGAGGAGATGTATCAGCCACAGCATCGTTACCATTGTTCACTGAAGTGACCAATCACAACATCATAGACACTTTCCATAGAGCTTGAGGAGATTTGGCTGTTCAAGATGCCAGTCAGGAAACAAATTTGACTTGATGCCTTGCACTGCACCACCATAGAGGAATGAAAATTGTTGCAGCTGCTTTGCCAGTGCCTCACCCCAAAGATGATGGATGACCCCTGTGGGATGCAGGGCATCCCAAAAGGCATAACAGCTTGGGTTGCTACAAACATTGGGGATTTCATCATTCAATGCTAGGGGCTTCTCCGAGTCTTGCCATGCAATGCAGGGCTCTGATAAGTTGGTGATGTTGTATGATGACGCATTCTGATGGATGGCTTGTTCCAGGTTGTGTAGATCAAATAGGATGACAGAAGCATCTGTGTTCTGGTCTGTGAAGTGGCTCATTGCAGTATTGAGGCCTCTGTTGTGTTCCTCAACCAGAAGCTCTGCAAGGGCCTGCAAGCAAACATTGCATTGCCAGCAGTGCAATACCAAATCTGCAGGCATAACTGAATAATGCAACAGCCTGAGAATTGGCAGCCAGACATGCTTAGGTCAAACCCAATGAGATAGTGCTGGCACATTTTGTTTTATTCACCACCAGCTGTGCAACTTACCAGCTCAAGTTGTTCTGCATGTCCGATCAAGCAGAGATATGCATGTCAAGATTGCTATGCTGCAAACCCATGCTAGGATGTGTGCACATGTACTTCATCAGCTTTACTTTTGGAAATCACATTTTGCATATGCGTTGCTGCTGACAGTGCATAGTAAAAGTCATCCTGCCAGGGAAAAACTTTTTCTATGCAACTTTGAAAGACTTGTAAAGTACCTATTTGCATCACATGCAAGTGCACATCACCAACATGGGGTGCAAAGTGCTCACCATGGCTTGATGTCCTGCTGATCTCACAGCTGGTGTTTGTGCAATGGAAGGAAGGGTCTGTGTAAAGAACCTGTGCAGCAGCAAAAAGTGAAGCTGTGGCAACCATGTGTTGGCCCTACAGTGCCCAACATGCACTCACCAAACCCTTGAGGAGTCCAGCTAGCACAGACCAGACAAACCTCAACGAAGTAAAGGTACACTTGTATGCATGTATGATGTCATGCATTGCCAGCCAATCAATCTGAAACAAAAGCTGTGGTATAAGCATGTGGCATGCATCCCCTGCCAGACATGGCTGATGCAATATTGTGTTGAGAGGCATATGTGGAAGTGAGAGGAATCTGCTTCTCACTGCATCAGGACAGCCTTACATTCTTGCTCCTGCTTGGTATAGCACGTCCATGGCAGCTACTGTATACATCAGCACACTCTGCACATCAGCAGTCCCCTGCCCGGATAATAAGCCAAGATAGTCATTGCCTCCTATGAATATGATGTACAGGGTGTCATTACTGCTTGTGCCATTGTGTATCTCCACATAATTTTCAGCCTGCAAAGTGTGCAGATAGTAAAGATGGCATGAGGCCACACAACTTAGTGTACTGCAGAGCTCAGCTGGGTTTGTGCATATGAGAAGGTCAAAGCCATAAATTGCCAATGCCTTGCTAGTTGTCAGCCATGGACAAAGCTGCTATGCTTTGTGGCCAACCTGTTCAAGAGTGGAGGGCACTTTGATGATGGCTTCAGTGGATAAGTTCGCAAAACCTGGAGGTATGTATAGCTCGCCCTGCGTTGCTCCTGATGTGGCTCCTCCCACTGCGTAATTTTCCAGAGGAAGTTTGAGAATCTTAGCTGCTATATCAGTGTATACTGGCCCATTGCTGAAGACACAGCCTTTGTAGTATGGTGCTCCTGGATATAACTGAATTCAAAAGGCAATGCCTGTCAGCAGCTCGATTTTCAAGTTGTACCGCAGGGGTGGTGTGTCTGCTGAGAACGTGATGCTTGACCTTATGTAAAGCAGCCTGTCACGACACTGGCACAAACAGTCACCTGATCCGTGTCGAGAAGGTCGTCAACCAAGCGTGAAGCTCCATGGGTGCAGTCATCAGACAGAGAATCGCCGAAGACAGCTAAATTTGTGAAAGCTGACGTGCGGGACAGCAGTGCGACAAATGTTGTAAGTAGCTGCAGACCAGCTTTATACGTGAGCATTGCTCTTTGGTATATGTTTACGGAAAATGTGCCTTACAAGGACTGCGAGAATGTTGTGTAAGAGATCATGTCGCTTTGCAGGAGTAGTCAGGAAACTGCAACTGATCTGCAGGATTGCCAGCCTACAGCTTCGCTCTAAACCTCGATTTATGAAACTCAAGCTTGCAACTTCACGCGAACTGCATGTCGGTCTCGCTACAGAGCGATAGCCGGCGCGGCACCACCACCCGTTCTTGGATTAAGCAGTGCATCTTGGACCACAGGGGGATGCGCAGAAGACATGGCGAGCTAATAACGCAAAGAAGAAGAAAATGCATAGCAAATGCTGGCGTTATGGTCGCATTTGTTTCATCTTTCCCTCGCTTCCGTGCGACCCAGGCTAGTCTACGCCTACATTGTATCACGCAGTGCTTGCCAGCTTCTCTCACTTCAATATAGATATAGACCCTTGCGCTTTGGTCAAGTCCTTTCCTGGAGCAATAGTGCTGTGACATCAATAGACGATATGTCGGACTCGGCTCAGGAACCGCTGCTGCCGCTCAGCCACGACACACGGCCCACACCGTTTGCAGGTCTGTTGCAGCCCGCAATGCGATCGGCAGCTTCATATTCTGTCGTCGACTGCCGAAATGCAACTTCCTTCAATGTGCGCTGCAGCCCTTAAGGAACGAACCTCTTGCATTTTAGCCGGCGGCCAAACAGAGGCCCAAGCTAGCAGCCAGGTGCATGTCGTATTGCCTATAGACAAGTGACATTTTGCGCACAAAGGTGTAACTCAAATAACAAGCTGCTCACTGCAGGTCAAAAACAAGTTTATCTTGGCGCTGTGCTTCTCTTTCCTTTTCATGCTTGTTGAAGTAGTAGGAGGGTACTTTGCCAACAGGTCAGTGCCTCCTGATTTTTGTATTGGCAAAAGAGGGACACCGCAACAGTACTCTCATCAAATTCGTCTTTTTTGCAGTTTGGCCATCATGACAGATGCAGCTCACTTGCTGTCTGATGTTGGCGGCTTTGCTGTGGCAATCTTTGCTGCACAGTACGCTAGCAAGCGCAGTCAGCAGTCTCACACCTTTGGGTAAGCTGCCTTCTTTGCCCCTCACAGCGTTTGTCACATTTGCTTAGCTCAGGTACTTAGTCCAATGCGTCTGGCCCAACCTTATATTGTTGCTGCATGCATGCACTCTACTGTACCAGCTCATCAGCTACAGCTGTGTCAGTGTAGGGCCATCAGTCCCATTTCATGACAAACTCATACAGCCAATGCCTTCTTCCAGATGCACTGACGCAGGGGCCAATGACGCTGCTCAAAAGCCAATGTAGCATACCCAGCTTCACCTTACAATGCTCATACCAGTTCCGCTGCATCTGTCCTGCTAAGCACTGCTTCTATTACCTAAAACTGCTGCTGCTCCATTTGCAGGTACCATCGTGTGGAGGTGCTGGCTGCTCTGGCATCAGTCCTCTGCAGCTGGGCAGTCACGGGGATCCTAGTAGCAGAAGCAGTGCACCGCATCATGAACCCAACTGCAGTTGATGGCAAGCTGATGTTCTTTCTTGCCCTTGCTGGCATTGCCATCAACATACTGAACTTACTAATCTTGGGTGGCCACCATCATCATGGGGTGGGCGGTCATGATCACGACCATGGCCACAGCCATGACGATGCTGCTCACAGCCATGGCAGCGGTGGCCACAGTCATGGCAGCGGTGGCCACGATCATGGCAGCGGTGGCCACAGCCATGAGCATGATGCTCATGGACATGATGATGGCAACATCAATCTGAGAGGGGCCGTGATTCATGTGCTGGGGGACTTTGTGCAGTCTATTGGGGTGGCGGCTGCTGGAGCCCTCATCTGGTGGAAACAGGTAAGGAACGCTTGATTTCCGGGCATGCATCCAATGACGAAGTCAGTGGCATATGATTTTCTGTCTGGTATGAAGTCAATGACCAGGCAAGGGGCATATGGTTGGGTGTGTTGTGCATGGCTGCACATCCGTGATGGGCAGCTGACTTTGGCGTTGTCAAATAGAATCTGCTGGAAGGTTTGGACATACAATGTCTGCATACGTGAGGTGCAGCTGTGCCTGCAGCAGGTCTGTAGGCTGTGTAGCAATGATATACAGAGAGGCTAGGATCTCAAATGCAGTGCTTAAGTTGCACCACTCAACAGCAGAACCCCAGCAATAAGCCCACACTGCTTTCCATTGCCAAGGCTCTGCTCAGGCGTTGCTTGTCTGGCAAGATGATGAAATCTGATTTGCACATGATTTACAGGATGATCTAAGGTGGCAACTGGCTGACCCCATTTGCACCTTCATCTTTGCCATCCTGGTGCTCTTCACCACAAAAGCCATTTTGCGCGACATCTGGGATATCCTTATGGAGCGCGTGCCCCGCCAAATTGACATTGACAAACTGGAGCAAGGGATGCTTGCGGTATGACTCTGTTGCTGCTGTCTGCTTCAGAGCCAGCACTACAGCTGAGCACTGGAGCGTTGCATTACAGTTGATGCGTTGTAAGCATAAAACTGGCTGTTAGCAACAGGCCATGCAACATTGTTCCTGTCAGCCGCTTCAGCGCATGCATAACAGATGTGCAGCACATATGCATTGTTTTTGTGCATGCATGTACGCATGCCAGTCTGTTTTCAGAGTCTTACAGCCAAGTCTACATCAAGCCTCCCATCAGACGGGCTGTTGAGGCAAGGTGGTTTTTAGCTTGTTGTCTCTGTCCTTACTTTGTTCATTTAAAAGCATGGCTTGACTGCTGACATCTGCCAGCATGAACATCAAATCAGGTCACTGTCTAAATGTAGTGTTTTATCCTGATGTTTTCCTTCACAATCGCATTTGAAGTTTTTTGGCCAAATGGTTCAAGTTTTTTTTAAATCAGTTGTTTTGTTTGCTGTGCAGATTGATGGAGTGGCAGAAGTTCATGACTTGCATGTTTGGTTGATCAAGCCTGGCATGCCCATCCTGGCTGCACACATCACCTCAACAGAGACCAGTGATGCCAATGCAGTTTTGGGCAGTGTCACTGTCTACTGCAGATCGTTTGGCATTGATCATTCCACAATACAGGTCTCAGATGCGGACTGCCCATGCATTAAGCAGCCTGAAACAAGCTCACAGGATCATCACCACCATGATCATGATCATGATCATGAGCAGGATCATGATAATCAGTATGCACATGATCACAGTCATGATAGCAGTGACAGTCACAGCCATCATCAACATCATCACAATGGCCATGATCAGGCGCATGTTCATAATGATGGACACGATCATAGTCATAGTCAATCCAACAGTGATATGGTTTGACCTGGTGGACTGTAGATCAACAAGGTATGATACTATTGAGATGATCTCAATACTGGGCTATTGTAATGCCACACTTTGGGATACTGACACATCAGGTTCACAGAGAAACGCTCATGTTGTAGTGTAGTTCTACTTTTTCTGTAGCATTGTTTGGGGTATCAGGTGTGCCTACAGGCGTTCATTAGCTTGATTTGTATATTGTTACCTCGACATCTCTGCCAATGCAGAGTTGCTTTGTTCTTGGCCTTAGGCCGTCCTAACAAAGCTAGCCTGATGTCAGGTTTTGTTGCTTTGCATATTGTAGGTTGACCCCTGCAGCTACCTCATGTCACATGCATTACACATGTGGTCAAGTGTCACTTCAATGCTGTAACAGTCCTGATTCCAGTTTCGCATGCTTCAACACTGCCCTCACACTAGATGTCATGTGCTTTAATTCATTTCCATATTACGTAAGATGTTGTGCCCGTCTTGAAATGAACTGTAATTATGTGATAGTTTATATCACAGCCACCTGCTGATGTGGAACATCAACTGTGTGCTCCATTGCAAGCACAGAAGACATAAGAAGTCCAGCTGCACCTTAGAGAAGCTGCATTCTGTTGCATACTGATGCGCACGACCACAGAACCTTGACACTGGAGCAATATTGAACACCATTGCAAGCAGCTGCAGACTCTACACCACGCACGATTATCTATAGCAACAGTATGCCAGCACTCTACCAGTTTCACAATGACAGGCAATTTCATAGTCTGGTGGGCAAGGCTAGTCCTCTTCTTCATCCTTATCCTTGTCATCATCCTTATCCTCAGCCTTACCGGGCGCCTCATCTGCTGGGGCTTCCTCATTTTCAGGCATAGCGTCATCAGTATAGTTCTGTACAGAAGCACACAAAGCAGTTGTAAGAATGACAGTCATGCTGAAACTGGATGCGTGCAAACCTAGAAATCGAACAGTGAAGGGTCAGTAGCAACACAGCAAACATCTGCAGACTGACCCCACAAGAGAGCTCAACTTTCAGACCAACCGAGCCCACAACACTCAAAAACAGCAATGCAGACTCACACTCTTATCGATGCAAGAGCTCAAACCTAAAACTCAAGCAACATTGCAAACGAGATCAGCAACTGTGCCAACAGCTTGCGAGCCTTGTAAAACAAAACAACAGGGGTTCATTTCTGCCTGTACAGTGTCATCCCACCTGCAAACGCATTCTCAGGCACTGAGTGCAAATACATGCATGCCTGAGCTGCTGCAGTTCTACCATACCTGCTCGAATGCATTCTCAGGGACTGAGTACAGGCGCATGACTGGCTTGTTGGGCTCCTTGACAATCAGGTATTTGCCCTCATCCAGCTTGAGGCAGAGGTCAATAACAGCCCTGACAATGCCCCAGCAGTTCTCCATGTGCAGGTTGATTTGCATGGCAAAGTCCTTGGGCTTGCACACCTGCAAGTGTGGAGTCAGATTGAATCTTTCTGAACATGGTATACCGTCAAATGTAGTACTTTTGTTGAATCAGGGCACACACTGGCACGCTGTAGGAGATGTCCAACTGCATTGTGAGTTGTATCGCAAGCTGCATCATGAGCTGTACCAGAAAACAATTGTTATCTGATTATTGATATTACGATTATGATGATTACTATTACTGTTGTCATCACTACCATTACTAGCACTATTGTTTATGGTTATTGTTACTTTCAATAGTGTTATCATGAGCTGTACTACAAGCTGTATGATGTCTGAGCAATATCCTGCCTGAACAATAGATCTGCAGCATGCCTATTCTGCCAGGGATGCCAACACAGGCATGCAGCTATGCTAGGTCATGATTCACCCATCACACCTTTTGCTTGATGACAGACTGCACTGAGTTGCACATGGAATGGCATACAGAGTATTTGATCAGCAACAGGTGTCAGCATATATGACATGACTTGTCCGTACAACCATGCAGTCTGTGCTGACAAACCATGATCTGCATAGTCACTCAGCAGCGGAAGGGCTTGCACTGCAACAGTGTCAAATAGGCGCTGACCAATAAACCACGCTTACCAGAACACAGCAAATACCACCGTACTGTACAGCAAAACAAAAGAAATGCCATGCTTTACAGAATCACAAAAAAACTCATGTCAACCAGCATGACCATAGGCGTATGTGTGTGTGTGTGTATATATATATATATATATGTTTGCAGGGGGAGGCAAGAATGGACCCACCTGTGTGCCCAAGATAACATGATGCCGTGTGTCTCTCTGGTGCACTCTGCTGACGTAACCTAGCTTGATGATCTCCACGCCGGATACCAGGGCTGCTGCTGTCCATTTAGCCAGCTTGTTAGCATTGTTCTTGAGCTCAGTAGCCAGCACAGCGCCTCGCTGTGTTTCCAGCTTATGCCTCCAGTCCACGCCTACAACAGCAACAACAACATCAGCAAAGCAGGAGTGGTGAATGTCCTACGCCTACAGCAGCAACAATGACATCAGCAAAACTAGCATGGTGAATGCAGAAGAAGTGTAGCTAGAGCATGTGGAGTGACAATGGCATGTGCTGGATACAACTAGTCAATAAAGGTCAACACAAAAAGTGTCAAAACAATACAACTGGTCAATTAGGGTCAATTCAGCTAGTCCAAGCTGCGTTGATGTAGAGCAGTACTGATCAGGCCACCATTGACTCTTCTCTGGCAAATGGAGTCCTCTGACACATCTGATTTCAAGGTAGGTGTTGATTGCGCACTTGTGCAGCATGACTAGTAAACCATTGACCGCAATGTGCTGATCCGAGATAGCTTCCAGTCATAGCTGTGGACGCAAAAACAGACATGAGCAAATTGAAATGCATGACTGACCTGTGAGCTTGGGGTCAAACTCATTCAGGGCCTTGACAGAGAGCAGCTCATCTTGACCCTTATGCTTAAGAACGCCGTCAATCTCGCACCGGACAACCAGCTCTGTATCTGCTGACACCTTGTACTTGCGATACCTACAACAGATCATGACAGGGCAATCAACGAATGATCATAGAAACAACGTAGACATTGCAGGTTTGGCAGCCACGTGCGGCTAACATTATCCAAATTTGAGCAAAGTTTGCAATCACCGGTCTCTGTGTCTCATGTTTTCTGCTGAAATGCTTCCAAACTTTGACAGCACATAGACAACAGTGTCTTACCCCAACCCTCCATTTCCCAAAACAGCGCTTTCTAAAAACACTATCTGTACGGAGATGCATGAGATGTACACACACTTTCTTTTTCTATGGGCGGGCATAGTGCACCAGAGACACTATCTGTGAAGAAATACATGAAAAACAACCACATGGAACAGCGAGTCTCCCCAGTGTTTCTATTGCGCATCATATGACGCTCAATGCTGTCTGGTGAATACAGCCCTCCTGATATAGAGGGTTCAATTTCAAACCCATTTCAGCCCTCTAGTGCTTTTGAGTGCAGAAGCCCACCTGTATGCTGTAGACGCCAAGTTCTCATTGCCTTCCGCAAAGGGGTTCTTGCTGCCACACTCGTACTTCTCACCGTTGCTGACAAGCACCTGATGTACAACACACATATCTTAAGCAGATAAGGCAGATACAACTTAGGTCCAATACGAGTGGACAATCTTGTCTACCAATGTCCGACCAACAGCCTGGGTACAACAGCTGCTGGCTGGACGTGAAGGCTCCATCACTCAAAAGACTTGAGCATCATTTGCAGACCAGCTACAGGATCAAACAGTGCAGTGTAGCGTTGCACTTCACATTGGCACATCACCACATGCCAAAACAAGCAGACCTTCGAATGTGGCAATCTCAATGTTTTAAGCGTGCAGCACATGTATGAGATAGACAGCAGGCTTCAAACAAATGCAACACCACACATCAAACAATCATCTATATCAGGCCATGCACTTGAAGCCTCCTTGCCTGGGCCTGATTTACCTGATTCACCTAATTGACAATGGCAGGCTCCAAGCTAGGAGGCAAGTCAGACACGCCTAACATGCCCCAGGAGAAGCTCGAGAGTCAGACAGTCAGCCTGGAACAGCCTTCAAAACACGGTCCCATACCTGCTGAGAGAAAGCTTGATTCACACCGGTAGCTTCCTGTGACAGCTGCTGCACACCATTGATGTTGTCCTTCTCTTCCAGGACAGACTCAGGTGCTGTTTCAGCAACTGTCAGGTAGTCCAGGTTGCTGCCATCCCTCTTGTCAAAGAAGAGCTTGTCGCCTGCTCTGGTGACGACGATGTCCCAGGAGTAGACAGAGCGAGGCGCGCACATGAGGCTAGTCAACAGGACGTCTGTCATGAAGACCTGTGCCTTGTCCTCGCTTGCTAGTTTCCTGCATGAGCAGTGGAAGCATCAGTAAGTCTGAGTTGCAACATGTTCACAAGGCTGGTCAACAGGACATCTGTCATGAAAACCTGCGCCTTGTCCTCACTTGCTAGTTTCCTACATGAGCAGAGTTTTCAACTCTGAGTTGCAACACGTTCACTAGGCTGGACAACAGGACGTCTGTCATGAACACCTGTGCCTTGTCCTCGCTTGCTAGTTTCCTGCAGAAGCAAACAGATGAAGCATCAGCAAGTCTGAGCTGCAACATGTCCACAAGGCTGGTCAACAGAACCGCATCAGCATACTTTCTTGAGTCTGAGCTGCAACATGTTCACAGGGCTGCCTTATGAGACATTTGTCATTGCAACTTGCGTTTTGTCCCCTCGCTTGCTAGTTTCCTGCCTGCCCAGTCAACACAAAAGCATCAGCAACTTTCCTCAAGTCTGAGCTGTGACAACGATAGGGCGTCTGTCAAGAAGACCTGTGCCTTGTCCTCGCTTGCTAGATTCCTGCACAAACAGTTGCAGCATCAGCAAGTCTGAGCTGCAACATGTCCACAAGGCTGACTGCCAAACGTCTGTCATGAAGAATTGTGCCTTGTCCTCGCTTGCTAGTTTTCTGTGTGCCAGGTAAAAAGAAAAGCATCAGCAATGTTCCTTGAGTCTGAGCTGTAACATGCTCATTCAACAGCATGTCTGTCATGAAAACCTGTGCCTTGTCCTCGCTTGCTAGTTTCCTACATGCCCAGTCGACTCAAAGCATCAGCAATTTTACTCAAGTCTGAGCTGTAACATGCTCACAAAACGATGTGTATGCTGGCGTTAATGTCATTGAACACTGCTGTGTGCCGGAAAGCAATTTCTGCAGCTAATTGCACAGTCACGCAGTCCTGACCTGTGTAATCTGAAGGAGACCAGAACCTGGATCAGCTCTTGACAACAGGTACAGTATTGCTGAATGAGCTACATTTAGTCAGCTTATATGAGGCACACAAACCATGTGTCTCAATGCTGCTGTGGGGAGCTGAACATGTCGTTTGTGCACTGCTATAGCTGGACACAATCTGGCAGTGAGTGATCACAAATGTGATCAACTGCTGTTTGGGATACAGAACTTCCACTTTTTGTAAATAAATGGCTTCTGGACAGTGTAGTGAGTGTCTGATCCATACAGTGCCTGGGAATCAAAACATGCTTCTGCATTGGGAAGGTATCTTAGATGAATGATGACACGGGCGCACCTGATGACAGGGTCATCTGAGGTTGTCACACTCTTGAAGACCTTGTTGGTGCGCTTCAGGGGTCTGTCAACCTTGGGAGTGACACGGTCATACACCTTGTCATAGTACTCCAGCGCACCACAGAAGGCAATGTCTTCAGGCTTGCCCACAGTGAAGTTGAGCTTTGCCAATGACGTGAAGGGAATGGATTCCACAACTGGCCATTCTGGTCTGATGTCAACAGAGCTGCTGTATGTGACTTGCTGCAGGTGCACAGTTGATATTCAGCAACATCAGGATTCAGGTTGTGCAGCTGCAGGGGCACAGTTGGTATTCAGCAACATCAGGACTCAGGTTGTGCTGCACATACAAGGTGTACAACGAGACTATCTTGTAGTCTACTGCATGCACCAATGAGGAATCACAATGAAAAGGTAAGTATCCAGAGTTGCCAACATGCAGGACCTGTCATGGCCAAACGCTGAATGGGCCAGACACATGACATGCTGTCATACCCGCTGGTTGTCTCTATGGAAGTTCTGGAACTGCCGCTGCTTTTGCTGTTTCTGCCTGGCTTGGTGTGGCTGTTCAGGCTGACCTCTGCTGAACTGTGTGTTCCTGTGTGCAAACCTCTGAGGGTTGAAGCGGCGCTGTCCCTTGTTCTTTGCAGCTGGCTTGTTGTCTACAAGGTGAAAAGAGTCCTCCTGCGACAACAAAGTTAATGCATCAGAGCAAAGCTCTGCTGTTGTCCTGAAGCGTGCGGAACTGACAGAGTGAGGTGTGGGAAGTTTACTTCTTCGTTGTGGAAGAAGTTGAACACAGCTACGCCTTGACCTTGGTCTCTGCCGCGACCTGTATGTCCGATTAATTTGTAAGCTGATCAACCGGGCACTCAGGACGCAGCACAGAAGTGAATGATCGGCCATATCACCTCCGAATCGGTTGAAACCAGAGCCGGTGAAGTCTGAGATCTTGCTAACTTTCTCTCCTTTCGAGAACGGTGCGTAAGGGATACCCTCTAACTGCTGAGGAACTGTTGTTGGACCCCAACCGTCTTCGTTGTCCTCGACTGTGGGCACTTGGAAAAATGGCTGAGCAGGCATCGCTTTGGCTAGATGATGACTGACGCGATTCCCTTGTGCGGGAAGAAAAGCCGTGTGCACAAGCGCTGCCGACAGTGCATTGGCAAACCCTAATGGTATTACAAAGCCCTCGAGCTCTGCATGAAGGGGCCGGTGTCGGAGTGCCCTAGACGGTCCCCAGATTCTCCAATTTTCCACCTTCCCCAGATGAATCAATTGCCATGCCATGAAACTTTCAGTCAGCTGATCCAGTAGTGTAGGTTGTAGCTTGAGCAGGTATGCCTTCATGTCAATGCATGAGGGGGGTCCTCTAAAGCAAAGATTATCTGTGCAGCATGCTGGCCGCCTGATTTGAACAAGACTGTATCAAAGAAGCATAGTTGCTGTGAATGGCCAAGGATATATATATATATGTATACAGTCATGAAAGTGATTCTCCAAATGCGGTCAACAGCTCATAGCCAGGAGTGTTATCCTTTGCAAAGCTTGAGACAGTGAATTGGGCAGCACACAGTTCTTAAAAAGCTTGCGATGTGGCTAAACTTGGGTTAATTCGACGCGATTATGCAAAAACTATCGATGTGGTGATACACCACATAGCCTGCTGTTCCGTGGTTGCACTCAGGCTGACACAGCAAAGCTAGCCCCAAGCGTATGGGGAAGTGGGTGGGTTTGGCCCAGGGGCATCTTTAGCCCCAGCCTGTGCTGGTGTCCTTCCAAACCAAGTGACATAATCAGCACGCACTGAATGTGACAACCACTGACTGCTGGTCCATGAAGACAGCTACGTTTAAGTTTTGCAGGCATGCATGAGCATAAGAACACCACATCTGTGTTGTACACTGTACAGCTATGATCAAGTTTTGCAGGCATGAGCACAAGAACACCACATCTGTGTTGTACAGGGTACAGCTACAGCCTTACCCAAATGAGTCCATTGTAACACAACTTGCTAATGGGTCAGCTGCTGAAACACATATGCTTTTACAGTATACCATGTAGCCCACACTGCAGAAGCAGAATCTGCAACTCTCCTAAGAACTCCAAAACAAGATACCTATCACGTGACTGTCATGACTCCTCAAGATGTTCTGTACAACGTGTGCACAATACAGTCTACTTCAGTGCCCAAATCACAAACAGATGTTGTGTAAAAAGAATGTATATCAACTGTGTCACTGATGCGACTTTATAGCTGTCAAAAGAATCGACGTCGTCATGCAGTCTGCATGATAACATCTGCTGTGATTTGCAAAGAATGCTCGTGGTGCGTGTATGCATGATGCACATATGCACCACAAGCAATATCTCATGCGACCTTGACATGCTTGCCAAAATGTCTGGAGCACCACCGATACATCCAGAGTGACACCACAGCCAACACTGCTGTAACTGCAGAGCAGACAGCTAACACATCCAGCAGTATCTGTTGGTACCAGGGCATGTTCTTCAGCGGAGTGTCTAGATACGCATCTCCTTGCGTCCAAGCTGCATGCTCAATCAAGCCTGCAAAGAAACACACTGTATTCATAAGTTGTACCTGTTTTCTGCATTGTCTGTGCGTCTGTGCAAATGCATCTACCATGACACATTGCCATCCTTGTCACAGCAGCAGTTCATCTAAAGTGTGCTACCAGGAATGCCAGGCTACAAGTTGGGATCATGTTGTTGCAGCTGTTGAATCAGTCCCTGGCAGTGCTTGTGCAAGCACTCGGAGCGACACTGAACGTGCGTTTGCCATTGCACATTCAGCACATGGGTATTGCGCTGTCAGCTTTGCAGCAGCCCATCTCCTTGTAACAGCATGTTGCATGCAGTAACAGTGTCTGACCCTTGAAAGGACAATAGTGAATTTTTCGAGACGTGATCAAGCAAATTGCATGAAGTCATGACTCACTTGCTGCTTGGCTTGCAGGGCTCCAGTGTGTAGCTCTTATGCGCCTGGAAACCCTACTGGCATTGTCAGCAAAGCTAGGGTTCTGCAGAATCTGCAGCAGAGCCCTGCGCAGGTTCTGAGTCAAGCCCAGAGCATCATCCACACTCACAGACAGACCGAAACCCTGCTCTGTAGCCCTGGCCATGTTGTCTGGCTGCTCAGCAAACAGGGGCAGACCTACAATGGGGACCCCATGATAGGCAGCCTGCATCATACGTCTGCTTTGTCTTGTCACATGTTCATGGCAGCACCTTGATAGTAGCTCACACTGTACTGGTTGCACGTTTCACTGCCTGTCCAGGTTTGTAGCAGCTTGCTGGACCTCACAGAAACACATGATTGATGTATGCATGGCAGACGCTTGTGGCTTGTGTGTGCATGCTGACATATACATCAAGATAGTGACAGTCAACCTTGAGCAAGCTCAACTGGTGATGAATTCATAGAGTTCAAGCAGCCATTTTGAAGCCCTGTTCTGCAGTAAGACATGTACAGCAGCTCACCTCGTTGAAGCTGTTTGTACCAGCTTGTGTCAAAAAGGCCCTGGTGGCAGGATGTCCCAGAACATCGTTCTGAGGTGCCCACTCAATCAGACGGATATTGTGAGATAATGTGATATTGCCGACACCGAGAAGCTGCTGGTCTGCTGCTGTGAGCTTCCACAGCACAGACACAGGAGCAACAGCTGCCAAAGCATCTGCCACTGCTTGCAGTTCATGTCTCTCTGCAGATAAAAGGGGCACAAGTCAGTCTGGAAAAATCGGAACTCAGGCAAAAAAGGTCCAAATTTCACAAATTTGGGCCAATTTGGGACTTGCCTCACAAATGGCAATTGGCATTTGAGGACTCTACAAGGCATTGCTGATGCACTAAAGCACGTGTAATCAGCAGAACAAAGTGCATTTCCACACAGAATGCGTCATAAAATGCATGATTACAATGGCATGAGACAGCATCAGCCTTGCTACAATAGGGTGCAGCTCGCCACCAAGCAAATGGCATGCAAACAAATGACTCAGGTACGATTTGCTGTATTGCCAGGTTATCAACACAACCAACCCTACCTGGAATGGCAGTGTATCCCAGGGATGCATACACCACCCCAAACTGCCCAGCAGACTGCATAAAGGCTTCCAAGTCTGCTGGTAAGGGCTCAGGGGCCTTTGCAGTCAGGGGCCCAACCACATGCACCTTGGGCCCCAGGGGTCTGGGAGGGGCCAAGGCAAAGTGGCTGTTGACTAAGACCAAGCAAGACCGACGGCCAGATTCCCGGTACGAGTGAGGCGCTATGTTGTGTTTCCACCTGCGCGCAATGTACTGAGCTGCCAGTTGTCTATGCACATGTACTTTGCAGACAAGTGTAAAACTGTATTACAAGGTATGATCAGGTGCAGATTTGGTGACAGGCATGCAAACTTCAGGGTTGAGCAGCTTGTTGTCAAGCATGTCTGAAACACAGGTCATGACCTGATCAGGGGGGTTAGAGAAGTCAAACCCCCATACCCTTCAGATAGGATGCTCACCATATGTGATATGATGCAAACCAGTTGATGAAGCCTCTCCAGATGACCATGACCAAAGCCCACGTCCCCACATTTTGGCAACGCTGTGCTAGGCTCTGCAGCAGTCATTGTCATTGAATAAGTATGCCAACTGTGACGGCTCTCAACCAATGCAGGCAAGATGAAAGGTTTTTGCAGCACAATTTATTGCAAGTGCATATGTATGGTCATGCTGTTTTTTCTGCCCGCAATCAACTTATGGAGCCAGCACACTCTTCATGTAGTGACTGCAAAGCAATTAAGGTCATCTTCCCAAGAAAGCCAGATTGCAGCAACAAACATGCATTTGAGGTCAAAATTCGGTGTGTGCATCAGTAGATGTTGTGTTGTGATGGTGCCTTTGTTTGCCATTGTCTCACCATTTTGGTGGGTAGTACAGATCCAAAGGTGGGCACAAAGGCAGGAGAGTGTCCCCCGTGACCATACAGATCGGCATCCTGTACACACGATACACATTTAGAAGTAGTGTGTAGAAGTCATGTGTAGAAGTAAAGTGTAAGTGTGTATAAATAGACAGATACACATGTGGTCTGCATCACCAGCATAGGCCAAAGGCGTCTTGCACTGACACATCCAGTAAACAAAAGCGCCCTAGCAGTTTGATTTTGACCAGAGACACTGAATCAGTCAGTCAGTCAGGAATTTTACAGTCATTGGGGGCCAGCTAGCCCATTTGACTAAATTGCAGTTTTTCATCAGCAAACAAAAACAGACAAAACGGTAACGTAGACAACCAAAATCGTCATCAGAAAAGTGTTGGAAATTGTCACTTTGTTTTGTAAGTACACAAGTTTGCAACATGCATTTCAGCTGTAGCAACTGGCACAGGGGGTCATTTCAGAGTCTTCTTTTCAATCTGAAATGCATGTAAGCTTGTAACTCTGCTGTGCATCCCCAGCAAACTGTAGCTGTATGGAGAGTCCGGAAGGCCTACTGATGATGATGATGTAAAGTATGCACATGCCTCACCAGCGGTGGTGTGAAGCCTGGGACTTGCACAATGGCCTTATGTATGTCGAGGGCATCAGCTAGCGCCCACCCCCCTAGGTTGCCGGGATCTGCCACCAACAGGTCAGCATCAAAAGCCTGCATCAATAGTATCACTGAGCATGACTCACCATTTTCTTCATCATGGATGCTGAGAGTGGAAGCATGCCACTACATGCAAGTACTGATGCAGTTTTTGCCTCTGCTCGTGAGCACTGCTGCACGATTTGGCTTTCCACATGTCAGAGTCTCTGTGTGACAACTGCTGAATGTTTGATGCTCCAGCATGACTCAAGAACAGTATTTGCAACAGCACTAAGTGGTGCCTAGTGCTGCACAAGTAAACCTCTGCAGATTGCATGCTGTGAATACTCCAAATATGGAAGTCACATGAGCCAAGTTTTGATGCAACTTGGCTGAGTGAAAGCCAACCTGGACTTGACAGAACAACCTTCTGTCTGTCAGCATTGCATCGCTAAAGTCCCTGATGTTGAAAAAGGTCTCCAGAACAGCATGTAAAGGGCTGCCTCTATACCCATTTATGGTTTCTCTAAGGCGCGACTCTGAGTAAGGCGCCTGATATGTGGCAACACTCACATTGGGGTGGTGTGCGAGCCCTGTTGCTCTCAAGCTACGCCAGTCTTCTGTGGACGCAACAAACTGCAGCAAAACCAAAAGAGATTGCTTGGTGCAAACGCTCGTGCAAATGCACAGTCAACTGCACAGTTGGGTGGCACGTGGGGCGCCATAGGCATTCTCCTACCACAGCAAAAAGAGCAGCTCATGCCACAGCTGCGTAAAGTGTTGCTGACACGCCGTGAACAAAGAATGCTCGAGCATGATGTTTACGCTTCGCAAATCTTACAACAGTGCAGATGCTATGCAAGGACTTGCTCCGAAACCAATGGGTAAGGTATGACTCACCAGCGCTTTGTGGCCGCGCTGCAGCAGCTCGTGTGCGATGGGCGCGGAGACAGCCCAATGTGACAAGAAAGGGTGCGGCGCGAAAGCTATCCGCAGCTGCTCGGCACTACTTTCGTTGACCGATGTCAAACTTGCAAGTGCTGGCGCGGTCAGCGCAAGCTGCAGAAGCAAGCTCAGTCCGTGCAGCTTCAGCATGTAAAGCTGGACCGATACAATACTCGAGACTTCTTCTGCGCCAGTCACGTCGCTCACAAGCGCACTGCAGTGCAGTCAAAGCTGCGATTGTCAACACGGTTCAAAAATGGGGTATGCGAACGCTGTGCAAACGAGTGCTGCAGCACGCGGTAAGTCGATACAAGGCAGGCAGTGAGCAAGTGTGACAAGCTTAGGCTACGCAATTTGGTCGGGACATGCCTGGTTGCGGGCCTCAAGTAAACGTGGACCAAGCGTTCTGCATGCTTCGCACACACAAGGTACGTATGTGTGTATGCAATGACTGACTCACTTGTTACTTTTAATTGATGGATCACTTCACTGATTGATTGGCGGATTGGTCGACGGAGATTGATTGATTGACTGTTTGATTATGTTCGTTCGTCTTCTTCGCCCCAGATGGACTGAAGAAGAAGGACAATGCATTAACAAAATCTTAGCATTCACAAAAAGGCCTATGTCCTGCGTCTGTGCTTTATCCACCATTTCCGCAAACCTGGGTCTTCTGACAGCAGCAAGCATATTGATACTGCAGCATATGACGGTACTGAGGGCCTGAGAGTTTGTTGATACTAGACTTTATCAAGAGAAAGTGACGTCACAGCATGCAGTCGAGCTCTGCAGTTTGCAGTTGCAGCTATATCGCCCATCCCGAGAGGTTGTCGAGAAGACAAGCACAGTCTGTGTTGAACACTTCCAGACGCTTATGTCGGGGACAGGGGCGAAGACGTGCCGTTCTTCGCACTTTTGCAGCATTATCACCGGATCAGCTTCACGACTTGCTGCCTCAGCTGCTGGACCATGTCGCCTTTGCATATGAGCGCGTGACTTCACCTTGTTCGGCGATGAACTGCGGCGACATGATACACAAGAGGTAAGCGAGTGGACGACACCCGACTGTGTAGCCCTGTTGAGGTCACCGTCCTTACTGTCAGCTTCCGGACTCAAAGACTGTCTATTGATCCTGCCTTGTTGGTTTCACATTCAGTACGTTGGATCCTGTCCTGCGGATGGAACAGAAAGGCATCAACCCCGAAGGTGTTGGTCTCGTTGCCCTAGCCCTAGCTTACTTGACAGCCACTCCAGGTACACAAGTCAAAAGCTGTTTCTGAGGTTTCATTGCATTCAAGTTTCAAGCTTGACATGCAGCTGAAGTTTTCATGACTCTGATCAGGTGTGTTAGCTGGGGCAATAGATTATTACATTATAGCAAAGCTTCAAAATCTTCGCAGCGATGCAGTGTATGTCAAGGTATGTTGTCCCTTGTGTCATGAACAGCAACCTCATGTCCCTGCTGCCTGGACTGCCTTGCTGTCTTCTACAATGCTGTTGCACAATGCTGCTGCAGTCCTTCATCAGAGCTTTACTGTACATCCTGTCAGCAACACTTCGGCAGCTGCATTTGACCAGTGCAGGCACATCAGAACCTCAGCTTCAGAAAATCCGCACAATGCCATATTCACTGCTCCAGAGTATACTGTCAAATGCACATACATCAGCGCCCACTGTGTCCAATTGCAGGATGACTTCAAGATCACCAAGAAGATTGCAACTGGGGGCTTTGGCACAGTCTATAGGGCAGAGTGTGATGATGGCAAGACTCCCGGTGGCAGACCGGTCATCATCAAGAAGGCAAGCCGCTCTTTCATTCCCCTTCGCGTCTCCCCTCAGAATTCCCGCGATCCTCTGAGATTGTGTGTTTGGCCGACAACTGCACTGCACCAATTACATCTGACAGTTCGTGCTACAGGTGGTCTCTACAGCATGACACTTACTATACTCATATGGGCCCAGCGTTCCTTGTAACCTACATGTACCGTACATGTAGCTAGTCTTGTAAACCCACACAGAAAGCCAGCAACTCTGTGACTGCAAATCGACTTATGTCTTGTTGGCCTATGACATGGCATTGATCCAGAAATGTGTCTTGCAATTTGGGCGCATATCAATTCTGTGATTTACTGCACTTGGCAGACTTCACTGGTAATGCTGATCATGCGCTCGAGTGTTCAAGATGTTGGCTAGACTTGTAATCTGCATGATGCACTACCCAAGTCTAGCTAACAGTTGAACACTTGGGCGCATGATCAGCATTACCAGTGAAGTGTGCCAAGTGTTTGCTCTTTCGGTAACATGAACATGGCTTTGCATTGCAGCATGCAGGACAGGTTGGTTGCAAAACTGGCTTGTACAGCATCTCACTGCAGGCTAATGAAGCTGGTGTGGCATAGGCCAAGGTGAGATGGTGCTCGAGACAAAATGCAGAAAACTGCTTTGCCAACCCCATCATTACCCCAACAAAATGTTGAAACGCACAGTCCCCCAACAAAATGATGAAATGCACAGTCCCCAACAAAATGATGAAATGCACAGTCCCCAACAAAATGATGAAATGCACAGTCCCTAACAGTGTCATCACCTGCAGGCCAAGGAGTTTGGTGAGGCCGAAGTCTGGATGAACGAGCGTCTGATGCGCGCCGCCCCAGGCTGCTTCGCTGAGTTCATCACTGCATTCGAGGCTGAAGAGACTGCCTCCAAGAACAAGGGCCCAGAGCCTCTGTGGCTGATCTGGCAGTACGAGGGGGACTACACCCTGTTTGACCTCATGCAGAAGAAGGATTTCCCGTACAATTTGGAGCAGCCGCTGCTTGGGCGGGAGCTGGACATGCCTAAGGGCCCACAGAGGAAAGCTGTCACTATTACGCTTGTCATGCAGCAGGTGGGCTTTCTGTCTGGTCTTTGTTCTTCAAAGCCTTCTTAGGAACCACAGTTGGCATCTTTTCGTTCCCCCAAAGGCCCACAGAGGAAAGCTGTCACTATATCTCTTGTGATGCAGCAGGTGGGCTTTCTGTCTGGTCTTCTGTCTTCAAAGCCTTCTTTTAAATCACACTTGGAACCTTTTTGTCACAATTCTGCAAATATTTTTCCCAACATGAACATTTTCTCCAGAGCTTGGTGCTTGAGTCTGTGTCAAGATGGGCAACATCTGATTGACAGGCTGCATCCTCATTCATGCTCTCAGCTTGCAACAGCTATTACCACAGCAGCTTGTCGTCTGTATATAGGGATGAGGCCTGCCGAATCTGTCTGAACACTGCTGCCCTGCGCATTTGGCTTCAGGCATATCACTCTTCACGGCTTAAGTCTTATGTCGACTGCTTATGTTGCAATCATCCTGAATAAATCTTCAACATGTGCAATCCTGACAGCCTTCATGCCTCGAGACACACTCCAAGCTGTCCCTGCATGAATTGGAAAGCAGATCGTTCCAAATGTTCCACCGGTGATCCAAATCCATGCAGGCTTGATAACTGCTTTGATCTTGCCTGGAATCTCAAGAAAGGTCAGAATTTCCTCTGATGTCATCAAACACTCCAGCCTCATCAAGCACCTTGGCAGAGAAGGAGTCAGCACATGTCAAGGAAATAAGTGTGATGTGTTGCTGTTCAGCTTCTGGAAGCATTGAAGGCGTCCCACAGGACAGGCATTGTCCACCGTGACGTGAAGCCCCAGAACGTGATCATCAGCGAGACAGACAACAAGGTGAAGCTGATCGACATGGGAGCTGCTGCCGACCTGCGAGTGGGCATCAACTATGTGCCTAATGAGTTCCTGCTGGACCCTCGCTATGCACCTCCCCAGCAATACATCATGAGCACTCAGGTCAGACTCTACTCAACTTTGCTGAGACTGCTCCAGTGATGCTGAAGGTATTCAAGTTTGCTGAGAGTACTCAAATCTGCTGAGAGTACACAAGCTTGCTGAAAGTACTGAACTATGTATGGTGGTTTCATTTGTGCTGTTAGCTGATAGGGCCATTGCTGTTCAATAAGCAGTATGGCACAGCAGCTGCTACCAATGACATTGCTTGTGAGCATGTGTCAGAAGCACATGGTGCAGATGTTTGCATGAACATGTCTACAAACATCCTGCTCCTGGCCATTGTTGGGTTTGCACATAAATCATGCTGAACCCACAGGTCATGATTTGCTCTTTTCAATGATGCACGTATACATGCTCAATTGTTCCCTGCCAGTACGCGTAAATGCCATGCTCTTCTGCTCAATCAGGAGTGGTTTTTGCCAATACGTGCAGATGTTATGAGGATGACATTGTGGTTTTAACATGCACAGCATGATGTCGTGGTCTGTAACATTCACAGCATTGAAAAGTGCTCAATGTTGTCAGTGGTCTGCAGCCATGACAATGCATGAGGTCATCAGCTGCATGCACATACCTAGCTTTTTATGAGCAGGAAAGCCCAGACATTATTGTTACAACTATTAGCTGCATGCAGACCCCCCGGGCGCCCCCCTTGCCAGTGGCGGCCTTCCTGTCACCCATCTTGTGGCGTCTCAACAACCCAGACAAGTTTGACATGTACAGCGTAGGCGTCCTCTTCCTCCAGATGGTCTTCCCCAACCTACGCAGGTAGGCCTGATCATTTCCTTTTTCATTTCCAAATAAGCCTGATTGTTTCTTCTTTCTTCCATTTTCTGAATGACAGCAAACACAATTGCAGGAGGGCTGTCTTTGCTTGCTTGAGCCTGGAGCAGTGTGGGTACAGGTTGCAGTTTGTGCATGTCTGCTGTGTCATGCTGCTGCCAGGATGTGTCATTGCTTGGGCATGAACTGAGCTTGTTGTGATGCAAAAGCGTCACCTTGTGTTTGACCAGCCCGTTTTGACACTGTGAGTTTCAAGCTAAGAAATGCATGGGGACCAAAATCAGGCGTTTCTGCTGTCACGAAGACGTTGTAAGGGAACCATCTAGAACAAGAGCGTTCTAGACAAGCTGCTCATCCTCACTGTGGTCGTGACTGCCATCATGTGAGCATGTCATTTCCATCTTTTGACAAATCAGGCAGTTTTCCAAGTTTTTCCTGGTGAACAGATCTGACACTCCCCATTCCTCACCATCAGCCCCTCCCTGCTTTTGATAAATGCTTTTGAAATGGAAGTAAAGCTTTGTGCATTGCTGCAGTGATAACCAGCTGTGCACCTTCAACCGCAAGCTGGAGGGTTTGAAATGGGACTTGGAGGCCTGGCGGGCCACACAGGAACGCAGAATCAGCAGAGATTCCCAGGAGGGCTTTGACCTGCTCAAACTGAGCGACAACGGTGGCTGGGACTTGCTGACCAGCTTGATGCAGTACCAGCCCAACAAGAGGCTGTCTGCATCTGGGGCCCTTAGGCACAGATGGTTTGGGACCTCTATCCTGGGGCCGGTTGGCGCAGCCCTCGACAGAGTTGCCAGCTCAGTTGGGCAGGTATGCCTCTGAGGTCACTGACAGGCAGGCATGCATGACATTGCAGGCTTGTGCATTTGGGTGCACTCTGGTACAAACCTGGCTCAAGTATTTGTCCTGAGTATGTATCTGAATGTGAAGTTCTCATGCTTTGAGACACAGTTGCTACCCTACAGGCCAGGCATTAAACAAAAGCACATGGTTGAGAAGTAGAGACAATCTATATTAGTTTTTGCTGCGTTTGTAGAACAGATATAGAACAGAAATGGGAATGGGCTGATCTGCTAGGGCGCTGCATCAAGGTACATTTGGGCGCTTGCTGTTGGCAAAACAGTCTCTGCATGCTTTCCAAGTTCTTGTGGGCCAATGTTCGTTGCTGCAAGCAGCAACTTATGCCAGACAGCAGCTGTGCCAACAAAGTGCGCTCATCTTCTTGACACACTGCAACAACTACAAGCAATCAGTACTCTCAGCCATGCCTCAGCAAGGCCATGTGGCTTACAGGCTGGAGGGGCCTGGAAGGGGGGCTCCTGGGGTACCCAAAGGGCAGGCGGCCTAACAGAGGCTCAGATCAGGGAGGAGCTGCAGAACAATGGGCCTGATGAAATCCCATATGCCGTGCGGAATGCCTCCAATACAGTAGCTTGGTGGCGACAGCGGCAGGCTGTCATTGACCTCAAGGTGTGTTTCCATCACCCAGAGATGTTTTCCACGTGTGTCAATCAATAGTGTATTTTGCTGGCACATGTGATAGATTTACAGCGGTGCATCTGGCTCAGAAGATTGGGGCTCAGAGGAGGAGTGTGTAAATCCACCGTGTAGGAGCAAAACAGTGCCAAGATACTTGTTGAATGTAGAAATGTGCAGTTTAGTATCTTCTTAGCATATGACAAGTGGTGGTCTGTCTTTCCAGTAGCTGGAGCTCAGCAAGACATGCCAAGACAGCAAGCCAAAAGATATGGGCAGTGCTGCTGCATGTCATCCTGTGTGTCCAGTCCCAGCAGGAATTGCTTGTGCACTGCTGCGGCGTCGCTTCCCATTTGCTTTGCATTCAGTCAAGCCAGACCATCCTGCAGCAGCTTAGTACTCCACAGGTCTTCAAAGCAAGGCTGCGAACAGGCATACCAGAAAGAGGATCTTTGTAAGCCTGTCTTTTCTGCTAGGAAGACTGCAGTCAACGTATGTGTGTTGCAGGTGCGTAACAAGCAAGCAAAGATGGGCAAGAGTTTGAGCAAGAATTTGAACAAAATCTCATCCAATGCCGAGAGGACAGTGAGGCAGGGCCGACGCAAAGGCTTCAAGCTGCCCAGCCTGTTGACTGGCAGTCGTACTACTGGTTGACGACTTATCATGTTTGATTGTGCCTGATAGGGTCGAGTGTAAGCTTTGCCAATGCTTTGTATACACAGTTGTAGACTTTGCAGATCATCTCAATTTGCAGATCATGTCAATTTGCAACAATTTTGGTAGGGGTCCAGAGTTTTTGTTGATGCTGATGGTTTTCAAAATTTTGCGTGTCTCCTCAATACATGAATGCTGGATGTTATGATTGTGCTGGTGGTCTTTATGGCTGAGTGGCAGATTTTGAATCTACGGCTCGAACCAAGGCCTATTGAATTTGTAATCTTTTGTTGATCAGAATGCAATTGATGCAGTGGGATGTAAATGAGCACAAATGCGTAATTCAAATATTCATGTATGGTCTTGTCTGCTAGTGCCAAAACGCCTGACAGCACAGTCAACATGGAAGTAAATGGCAATGGAAGACTCCTTGATCACCTGGTCCCTGCAATACTCCGGCTGGACTGGTGGTCAGCCATGAAATCTACCGCTAGAGACACATCAGTTTTCTTGGAGCATAGAGCCTGCCTGTGAATTCAAAGATGGCTTTGCCAGCATGCTTCGAAGATGCCTTTGCCAGCTGCAGCATGCAAGACCCTTCTTGAGTTTGCACTAGTATAGTGTGATCTGTTAATTGCTGCCTGATCAGTCAAACTCTCCGGCTTGCAATTGTCTACACCATAATATTATCCTGAAACATGTTTACAGTTTCACGCTTGACTCAGCACAGCGTAGGTACCTGGATATTTGCTTACCTCTGTGTCTTGTTGAGCATGCCAGCTCCTGAGAGCTGTTAGGCTGAAAAGCCTCTCTTGCTGGGCGGCAGCCCGCTGCACCCCTGCCGGCCTTGCCTGCCCCTGGTACACAGCAGGAGTGCAGCGCATTTCCTCCCCTCCAATGTGCCCTCTAGAGTCCCACCTGCAGCTGAGAAGCACAAGTCTGAAGGCAGAGTGGAGGTGGTGTTGCAAGAGGAGAAGCTTTGGGCGGATGTTGCCTGCCAAAGAACTCTGCGGGATAAAGTACGCATAGCACAATGCTGGGTCTCATAACGTTGTCAGCGCAATCGTAGTCGCAGAAGTATGGGTTGCACGTAGGGCTGAGAACCCTAAGTGACTACTGAGGCTCAGTAACTGAGCTCTACAGCCGGACTTTCTGCACTTGCAGCGACACTGTGTTGACAGAGGTGTTCACAAGTACAAGACAACGTGCGAAAGAGTGTGCTTAGCCTGGCGCCGTGCGCTGCGAGAAGCTCTCGCTCTACTTTCTTCAAGTTGCAAACGCCTTTGCTACTGTCCGAGCCCGGGGCTTCAGGTTTGTAAGCGATCAGCTTTGGCACCCAAGACGGGATTGTATGGCTGGGAGCACGCTGTGCTGCTAGGCTGGGAACATGCTGTGCTGCTAGGCTGGGAGCACGCTGTGCTGCTAGTGAGGAAACGCTTTTGTGTACAATAGCAGAGACAAGTGTCTTCCTCATACCATTCAGGGCTCAACATACTGCACATTGAAGCGTCGTCCTTTGTCTAAGAAGAGTCCTGACGACTGACGACTGCAGCCTGCTAGACACTTGTGGCAGCGGACTGGCGTCATTCTGTACTGTGCTGCAACTAACCAAACCAACTGCAGTTGATAGTAGTGAAATGTTGCCGCTTTCCAGCTCATGCTGAGCTAGGCATGTGCACGACAAATCTTGTGTATCCAGAGCAGCCTGTCTTTTGCACCCTGTAAGGCCTACTAAGACAGCAATTTTGACAGCAACAAAATGCAACATCATTGCAGCTAGACGAGATAATGACAGCCCCATTATTGAGACATGGATTATTAGGCATCCTGAAAATATGACCTAGCCACCTGAGTCTTTTGCTTTACAGCTAAGATTTCACAGACAACGCATGGTACCTATCCAGCATGATTGCACATATGCTGCAGAGTGGAAAAGATCAGACAACTCTTTCTGTGTACCCCTGCTCATGCATGTCTACTTAATACTGGACTTGATAGATGTGCTGCTCACCAAGTCAAAGGAATCATGCGATCAGTATCCATACTTGGTGCCTCTGCCGCCAAAGCACTTTTGACTGTCAGAGGTTCCGTTTTTGGCTGTGCATCAGCTTCCTGTTGCACGAGAGCAATCAAGCGTCTGACAAGCTCTTTCTCCTGAGCAGACGCACTCTGCGCCACCTCTGTTGCAGCATATGCTCGTAGCTCTGCATAAGCCTGCAGCATGCAAAGCTATTTTGAGTCCGATCAAGCCATCATGATGTGCCTCGATCTCGGAAAACAAGATACACTGCGTGCTGCACCGTGCATGCGACACTGACAAGACACCCTGTGTATCTGCCTGTTTGGCCGTGCGCTATTTCACAATACACCGTGTCATTGCATAATGCATCAAATTGCCATCACACATTCACAAGCACATATGCAGAGCTGTGTGAATCAGGAGTATTATTGTCATATTGCGGACGGCAACATGCAATGAGATATTGATGCGATCTTTGGATTAGGTCCATGCAATGTGGTGACTACCTGAGATAGGAAGCCACAGTGTAGCAAGATGACAGCTAGATCCCTTCGCTCTGCAGGGAATTCTTCACCAGCGATGAGCACAAGCCTCTCACATGCAGCCTTTGCTCGCCTCAAGTCACCTGCATGAACAGGCAGCAGCAGCTGTGAGCCTTGCATGCAACCTTGACACTCAGGCCTTGAGCAATGAAGCCGGATGCAGGTGTAGTGCTCAAAACCCTCACAGCAAAACAAATCTTGGTGAAAACTTATTGCATTAGAACATGAGACAGCCTGTGTGCAAATGCTAACAGAGAAACAGGATGCAAACCAGATCCTGCTGAAGTGATGAAGTGTGTGCAAGCTGCTCACATCAGCTCAAGCAGCTTTTGTCCATGAAATGTTAGCATCTGGCTACTATCTGATGTGCAACATGAGCAGTACCATGTAACAGTAAGCCAGGGCAGGGCAAGTAGAGCAGGGCAGTGCTGGATACAGACCTGCCCCAGGGCTGGTCCAGATGCCTCTCTCCAAACGGTGCTTAGCAGTCCTTGCAATAGCTTGCATGGCGGCATCAGCTTCTCCCTCTAAAGCCACCTATGACAGAAGTCAACTGGTTTGTCACCAGCAGAAGGCATGTGATTGGTCACATGTCTCATCACATGGGCAGTGATGACAGTAATGGCTACATTGTGTATCATAGGCATTAGCCACTTACACATGATGACACACGGCTGGTCTGTCTTGAGCTTGCGCAAAGGTAGATAGCATAAACCACTACTCTTCCTGCCTGACAATTACGTCATGCACCATGTGACACAGAGCCACTGCAGTCTCCTGACACCTTATGACAACATGCACAACTTTGCCGGTGTGGTGTAACCTGGCCTGGCAAGACAGCTACAGCATGGCTAAACAGTGGTGTTGCTGCATCAGGGTTGATGCATTACGACCCTAGCGCTGTACCATACCTTTGCAGCATCAGCAAAGCCGCCGCCTATGCCTAAGCCTCTGCTATCTGCAGCCAAGCCTTGGGAGGAGTCCCATGCAAAGGGCCAGTATGCTCTCTTCAGGAATCTGAGGATCTGAATGATGGCATCACTCGTGCATGTGTTCAGGAGCGATCCATCTGGTTTGGTGATCATGCGGCGAGTCATCCCAGGTAAGATGACAAATGTTGGTATCCTGCACTGCAGGCATGACTAATGTTGCTGGACATGGCATGTTCAAAGAAGTTAGACACCACTTTCAAACACACACCTGTCGAACAATCCTGATATCGCAACTGTTGCTTAAGATGAAACTGCTGTGTGGAATTTTTGTGTCTTCTTGTTCTGCTGCGGCTGCAAACATATCTGCAGGGGCGTGCTTGCTTTGGCATTCATCTCATGCTTGTCTTTGCAACTGCCAGGGAATATTCAGGGAAGATGCTTTTACCAGAATCACAGGCACTGCCATGTATGCTGTGAGTGTCGCTTGCCAGCTTGACTGTCACAGGGGGTTTGTGATGATGTAGGACAGCTCAGCACATCAGACGAGCACGCATGATTGACGCATTGTCTTGCTTGTCAAAGAAGCTGGCCTGGGATGTGCAGCCATGCCTCACCGGGTGAAATCAGAGCAATCTGTCCGGACCACAAACTCCACAGCCCCAAGCTTCATCAAGCGCTGCAGCACATCAGCTTGCAGCACCGCCAGCACAGCTGCAATACCCGTCTTGCTGATGAGGGTTTCGTGCAGGTAGGCATGTTTGGCGTTCTCCCATACCCCAGGGTGATCTACCCTGGTATGCTCTGGTACCCCTGATAGGTTAGTCACGGGCAGCTGGAACCTCTGATCCGTGTATAGGTACTGTTGCACCACCTGAACACATGGCAAGCTTTTCTTCATAACATTTCAGCATAAAGCATGCAGTTTGTGACTTTGTGAGTCACACAGGCTGTCTTGATCTGGTTGAATGGCAAACTCACATTGCAATTGATCTGCCAATGCACTCGAAGACAGAGGGAATGATGAGTGCAGTACTGTCAAATTGACAGCATTGCATTGCAGCATCTGCGGCTCTAAATTACTACACGCATGCCAAATGTTCAGAAAATTATGTCAACTTGCACAGCTACAGCAACTTGCACAGCTACAGCAACATGCACAGCTACAACAACTTGCACAGCTACAGCAACTTGCACAGCTCTACGAGACCCTGACCAATGTATGTGACAAAGTGGCAGACAAGCAGAAAGGCTGGCTGGCCGCATGCTGAAGTATAACAAACTGACCTGAAGTACAGCCTCAGGATCCCGATCACTGCCAACAGATGGCATATGGCTTAGTTTGTTGCGGGCAATATCCTCAGCCATGCGCTGCATGCGCTTTGCATATTGCTGAACAGGAAGCTTCACTGAAGAGTGGGAAACCAAAGCATCGTCCTCAGCAGCTATTTGAAAAGCTGCATCTGCCAGGTTGATGCCTGCTTCCCCATGTGCTATGTTGCGCACAAAGGCTTGTCTAGCTTCAAAGGAGTGCACCTCCGAAAAGTCAGCCCTGCATGCACTTCAGTGTGCATTCAAGGTGGCCATGCATGGTCTGTTAGAGTCCTACTGATGCCTAACCTTCGATAACGAATGTCAGTCTCAGCTGGCACCCTGCCGTCATGTACTGAAGGGCATCCGCCACTATCCCGGCGACAGTCTCGCCCGGGACGGAGCCAGTTACTGCGCCGAAGCCTGCAGGGGCTGGCTTGCCGTGCAGAATGCGAAATGGTGCACGAGCCACTGCTATGAAGCTGCATGACAGCAACTTGGCGCTTTCACTGTTTTGTGGCAGTTGACAGGTGTTGTCAACAGTGTCTATGGCTAAGCTCCGCGATTGGCCGGAAAGTGAAGATCACACAGTGTGTGAGAAAAACGCGCCTCTCAAAAAACGATACATGTGTTGTGGAAACAGGCCGGCAACATTAAGTTGCCACTATACTTACAGAATCGGCAACACTTCCGCTATATGATGAAGATGGCACTCTGCTTAGGCGAGTCCTCGTGCGCTGGCGTTATGTGTATGGCCAAACGAGACGAGCGAGCAGCCCATGCTGACATCAGTCGTGACATGGCAAGGAGTTGACGAAATGTTTCCGTGCTTGCTGGACGGTTTGACTTGCAAGTGAACGAGCGCGCGAGCTGACCTTTACGGCACCTTAAGCGCCCGCTCAGAGTACCGGAGTTTTCCTGTTGCGAGCTACATAGACAGATCTGTCACGACATGGCGAACGTCGTTCAGGTCGCGTGGGCACGCTATTTGCGGCAGCTCGAGCGTGAGCCTTTGAAAACAAAGGTGAGTTTAGTCGCCTTCACCATCAGATACGGGACTCTTATCACAATGCAAGCAGTTTGCGTTCCGTACAGGCTATCACTTCTGGATCGCTTGCTGCTCTGAGTGACATTACAGCTCAGAAGTTGGTTTCAAATGCTCCCCTAAATTGGAGGCGCACTCTGGCCATGGCTCTATTCGGCCTCATATGGAGCGGGCCTAGCAACCACTACTGGCAGAAGTTCACCAACCAGCTGTTCAAGGGAAAGAAGGATGCAGCCAGTGTCGTACAGAAGGTATGCAATGGCTCAAGGCTGAAGCCTAACCACGTGTATGCTTGCAGAAATCCTCACAGTGCTTACGCACAGGCTTGACAGGTATTCACTATGTGTTACCTTCCTGTACAGGTGCTGATAGACAACCTGGTTTACAGCCCAGTCTTCAACCTGCTGGTCATGGCATACATTGCAACAGTTGTTGAGGGTGAGTTGTGATAAATATACTGCTGCTCTCAAGAGTCCAGCTGTAGCTTGACCACTGGGCATCATACAGCATGTGGCGCCAAGTGTAGATTGACTAATGCGTGACGCACCTGATGTGGTGCAGGCCGCTCAATGAGCTTTGTGCAGACCAAGCTGCAAAGGGACTTCCCCTCTCTTCAGCTGGATAGCTGGAAGGTACACAGCAGCAACTTCCATATGTTCTGTAGCTCTCGTTTGTCGTGTTCCCCCAGCGTTGTAAAGTCCCCTGCTATAGCAAGTGTGGCTGACTAGGAAGCAGGCTGTGGACTCAAGGTTGGCGTGTCTGCTTGGACACGTATCTAGCACTCATGCGCACAACATGTTGATTGTGCTGAGGTTTTGTATACATCTGCAGTTGTGGCCTGTGGTGTCCTTGATCAACTACAAGTATGTGCCTCTCAAGCTGAGAGTCCTGGTCATGCAAGCAATTGCGTTTTTCTGGTAAGCCTGCATATTCAAAAGCAACAGGCATGCTGTCAACATTTCATGACAAAGCTCTCTCCATGTTCCATACCTCAGCAGAAATACAGCTCTCACCATTTCTGCTTGCATGCTGGTCATCACGCAACCATGCATCTTGCTTAGTACAGAACAAATGACTGTTGTGCATGACAGTCATATGTCGTGTGAGGGCCTGTGCCCTTTACTTAGTGCCCATTGCTGTCTGTGCAGGCAAACCTTCCTCATTTTGAGGGCAAAGTCTACAGTTGTACAAAGGGTGCCACTGAAGACAGCTTGAGCTGGTCAAAGGTGCCAGTGGCTGTTAAAACCATCCATTGCCCAGGTGCACTCCTGTGTATCAGGGGCTGATTTTCACAGAGAAAGCATCACGCCATTTCAGCGATGCTGTCAGCTTATTGTGCCTTGTACATGATTCGACAGAGTTTCTATGAGCAGGGCAATTTGATAGGAGGCAATTTCATTTGTAGGAGTGCCTCAACTTCAGGCCCTGATCAGGGCTACATGATTGACACCATCCAACAGTCATGCAGGGTCTTGCTCCCGTTTGTGTATCTGTCTGACAGTGCTTGCATTCGTACAATAGCCATTTTACAGAATCCATGAATACCTGCAAGACTGCAGCGTAGACATAATAAGGTGCTGTGTGAGTGACATGCGTAACCTGTTTTTAAATAATAGTAATTACATGTGCACGTGGCCAAGGTACCTTCAGTCGTATATGACACATCAAGTCAAGACTGTGTCAGAAAGTGCCCTGTATAGATGTAGTCTTGTGAGTTGCAGTAATACGAGCTGTTGTGAGTTGCAGAAATTCGAGCTGCTTGGCTGACATGCACTGTTCATGTGCGTACAGTGAAATCTGCATTTGCATGGCAACAAGACAGTGACTGTTGTTTTTGTTGCCCTGTGTATCGCAGTAAGACTGACATGTACGAGTCAAGCAGCGACCAGGCGGCCACAATTGTCCCTATCTGTTCAGGATGAGGTCATCAGGTCCAAAAGAGTCCCTTGATTGAATTGATGGGTAGTCAACGTAGACAGTACATTTTTTTAGAGTGCAGACATGCAGACATGCAGAAGGTTTAATATGTCATCAAGACGAAATATTTCAAAGGCATAAGTGCAGACAAAACACAGTGTGGCAAAATCAGTGTACAGATCTCTAAGGTTGCTGAAAAGGTGATGAGAAGTTTCAGCCAGGATGACGTATCAGTCAAATTCATACAAATCTCTCGTGGAAGTTGCACCTTTTTATGCAAGCTTAGTGTAGCTTGCGCAATTGCTTGTCAGCAAGATACATCTGGGCCAGCATACTTAATCTAGTTGGGATTTTCTCCCAACACACGCCAATGGTGAAAGGCCCTGCAAAGGTGGCTGGTTGGCCATCCATGACCTTACTGAAGTAATCATCATAACCCAAGTACACATCGAGTTCAGTGGCCTTCTTGAAGTCGTCATGTGGCACCTTGTTGCATCTTCTTACGTAGGGGGCATGAGTGCACACCTCAAACAAGGTGAATGCATGCACCTGTTTGGCTATACCAACCTCACAACCAAGAAACGCGCCAAACTTCCCTGCACACCTGCATTGTGCTTGCATCAACTGTTGTAAACTGATTGATTGAATGATGAGCCGCAAGCTGCTTTTGTCACCACATCATCAGAAATGAGGCAGGCACTTGATTTAGGGCTGCACACTTTGTGGTTGATCTTACCATTCTTAGGTTCAACCAACAGCTTTATGTTGGTGTCTGCCAGATCATACATTTTCTGCCATTTGGGCAACTCTGGACGCATGATGTGGTCTACAAGACGTGTGGTTGTCGCCACTTTCACGTTTGACTGTAGGCATGCTGGCAAAGTATGCTGCTGCACTGCTTTGGCCAGGAAGGCTCCAGGCTTGTGATCTGAGTTAGTCAGAATTCGCAGCAAGACCTGCATCTCCTCAGGTTGCAGTGTCTGTAAGCTGATGCATGTCATCAGCTCATCATCAGAAGCTTTGGTTTCCTCCAGCAGCTCAAGCACTTGTAGCTCAGTATAGGCACCGCGCTTTGCGTGATGCAGCAGCTCGTTCTTCTTGGCCAGATCCAATTTGTAGACTGGCATCTGAAGGACTGCTGCCAGCTCATGCATTTGATGTTCCCATGGCATCTGGATCATGGCTTCAGCAGCAGTCTCACAAATGGATGCAAGCCCAATGTGATCCCCAAGCTTGGCCAGACTCAGCAGAGCCTTTGTGTCCATTTGCGCTGCCTTACCACAAAGGAATGCAATGCAAGCTGCTTCCAGGCCCTCTATCTGCAGACATCGACATTGACTTGGATCCCTGAAGGCAGCCTTGTGTGTTGCAAAGTGCAGCAGTGTATGCCAGCAATGCATATTGATGACGGAAGGCTTACCCCTATGGCATTAGCCAAGACAAGAATGGGCTCAACATTGCCCATGTGCAAATGTATGCTGCCAGAGTTGAGTCCAGCAACTGCTTGCTGCACAATGGCAGGATCAGTCTTGACAGGCAAGATGAGACGCAGGGCTCTCTCTGTGTCTGTGTGTTCCTGCACTCTATTTCGGCCCCAAGTACTGCGAGCAACAATGCAACAAGTGAGATACCACAAGATGACAGCAAAATACAGTAGTGCCCAGAAAACTTGTGTCAAAGACTGAAGCCCAACCTGCAGAAAGCCAAGTCTGTGAGCGCCATTGAAGCGTATTGTGAAGGCTCCTCAGCATCACCAATGAGATGAGCACCAAACAAGCAAATATTGCCTTGGTCCTGCTGCCACCAGTTGTGATATAGCTGGGTGCGGCCACTCTTGATGGTCACAGACTCCTTTTTAGATAGCTTTGCTGTATGCTGAGGCGCTAGTAAAGCACTGTGCACGTTCTGATGCGGACCAGCAGAAGCCTTTCGGGATGCAGAGGCGGAGGCGGAGGCCTCATTTGCAGAAGTGCATTTGCCGCTCCTCTGACCTTTTTCCGGCGTGGAAGTGTCAGTGAGCACTTTAGAGATATGTGACGTGGTCTGAGGAACGTCAACATCACCACAAGCAGAAAGCGCCTTGCGTTTCTTAGAGCGGCAACGATCTCCGTCAGAGTCTGCAAGCATCTGTGTACAACCTGTGCTGTGCGCCTGAGTTCACGGTGCGAACAGGGACAACAGCGTCGAAAAGCCTTGGTGGAAAGGCACTGCTTGCTTGTGCTTACGCTCTGCGGTGGTTGTGGCAAGCCAAGCCCAGTCAAGTCTTGTCAATGCAACTTAAGTCCAGTAAACGCAGGGCCATGCACGTGCTGGTCAACCTGTCCGTGCTGAGCCGAGGTTGGAGTGCCAAATGATCACAAATATGCAGCTGCACCGAAACCAGGCCATGAACTTCAATGAAGGAAGGTTGGAGGGAGAAGGTCAGCAATGCTCAGGTCGGAGCACAGGCGTCGCTTCCCCTGAGATGCTCATGACCAAACTATTGCTTAACTTGGGGTGTCAGCTGCGAGTCTTGCCAGCATGTCAAGAGACCTCGCCCGCAGAATCGCCCTGGAAGCAGATCACCTCAATAAACAAGATCAACAGAAGCATGCAAAGGAGTCAGGCGGGAAGTTATACTTAATAACGATATGGGAAGACGAGTTTAATACAGAATACAACAGGCATTGGGACGTGCACAAAGACAGAGGAGGAGCAGCGAGACTAAGCTATGAAGCAGATCAGTTCGAAGTTCCGTACAGCCCGTCAATTGCAAGCTATATAGCGGGCAACTATCTTGCCATGCGAACAGCGTTTTCAATAGATGAGATACTGTCAGACTACCATGATGACTTTGTGGCATCTCCAATGGAAATCTGCCTTGTTTTCAACCAGGTGGAGTTAGTGCCCTTGCGTTTGCGATGCAGCGTAGACCAAATTGCAGTCAAGATTGATTCTGTGCTGAACATGTACACGGTGGACTATACAAGGCACTGAGCGCAAGCTAGGTACAACGCATGCATGGCAGCCTCAAGCTCATGTTGCACCATTTTGTCCATGTTTATCACCATGTTTTGCTTGTTGATTATTGAGATAGTAAAATCCTATTCAACAGCCCCAGGCTAATGTATATGCACTGTCATCCTCTCAGTTCCAAAGACTGTAATGCCGGGTTCCATATAGTCATTGGATTGATGCTAGCATCACAATAAGTCATGCATTGTAGTAATTTATAAATAAGTAATTACTTAAAGCAGGACCTGTTGTGGGACCAGTGTGTTATTGATTCACACTTGCTGTGCAAGCTGCTGGATGCAACAAGAAACAGTTCCTCTTTTTTGGTATCCCTTGGCTGCAACTAATTGCATAGTAGCAGACTATTTTGGCAAGTCATCTGGCAAACAGCAACCAAGTTGGACTAAGCTAGAAGTTCCTTGATGGTTGTAAACAAAAATTGGACAAGGCTGTGCATACTGAGTATTGATTCATAATTGTTGTGTCATCATTCATGGCACCTCCGATGTACTGCTGCGCTCTTAGATTGCAATCTGTTGTGCAGGTTGATAAAGTAGACCTAGGTAGTCTGCATGTTGCATACCTGTACACATGTTTAGAACGCCCTGTCCTGAGGATAATTGATGCGCAACAGGTCAGGCAGCGTCTGGCAGAATCGATGTCTGCTTAGCTTGGAGCACCTCTCGCATAATTCATACTGGTGATGCTGTCCGTGCACGTTTTACACAACCAAATGTGCCAAACAGCCTATAGCCAGCTGTGGATGCAATATGCTACAGTGCAAGAGCAAGTTCACAAGCTCGATTGCAACCTCAAGCTGAGTTGAGCTCGAGCTTGCAAATGCATAACTGACTAGAACTACTCATCACGTTGTGAAAAGTTACCAGCTAGGTGCTACCTGTAGGCCCTGATGTCAGCATTGATCAGTGGCGTTCGGCTGAGTGCTGGTTCTGTGCAGACATCACACATTTTGTGCTTGTCAAGGATGTGCATGTGAAGCTCATGGCTGAACCTTCATCATGATGCCTCAATGCAACACCTTCATGCAGTATGCACGATCATATGACTTGCATATACATGCATATGTGACTTCCCTTGCAAGCTGAAGTCAAGTAGGCAGTGACTTGGTGCACGTTCAACGTGTTAAAAGCTATTACACAGATTGTTGTTGTCATAATTATTTCTAAGAAGGACTCTGCATGATGTTGACAGCTTGGGTGCAATTTCAGGTTGAGCTAGTAGCTCCGGAGTCATAACTACTTCTTCTTGCATTTCCCTTCGCTTCCACCACAGTACCAAGATTTCTCATAGTACCAAGATTTCTCACAGTACCCAGGTGTCTCTGCCGTCCTGGGAAACATGTGCTCTGGCCAAGCCATGAGCGACATTTGCGTCACTGCATTTGCTCCTGCTGCCATGGATGTGCCTGTTGAGTTAATCCAAGGAGCGGTGTAAGTCTGCACCTCGGTAAGATCACCTCAAGAGCACTTTCATGACCTACAGGCTGCTCGCAGACCAATCAGATTTCACGTTTGCTATTCTACGTTGTTTGCACTGAGGTCGAGCGCGCCTGCTTAGTGTTGTTGCTGCCACAGGCTGTCGTCTGGCAAAGTGCTGGCTCAATGCCGGAAGCAGCGAAAGCAGGTCAGCCCCCATGGCAGCATCTCTCAGGCATCAAGCGTATCACGAACGAGTTCAAGCATTTGCATCGCTCCGTGCAAAATGGCCAGTCCAGCCAATTGTCCAACCTGATCCTCGTCAACGACGAGGTCACTCAATGGCGTTTCGAGTTGAAGAACTTTGATGACTCGGTTGTGGCTGGACATCAGCTCAATCAGGACTTGCAGCAGCTCAAGTCTCAACATAGCCAGCACTTCTTGCTGATGGAGGTCAATTTCCCTCAAGCCTACCCTCAGGAACCACCCTTTCTCAGAGTGGTATCTCCACGCTGTGTATGGTACACTGGACATGTGACTGCTGGAGGGGCAATTTGCTTGGAGGTTCTCACCAACACAGGCTCCGCCAATGGCTGGCGCTCTGACTATTGCGCAGAATCCATTGTGCAAATAGCCATCATGAATATGCTGCATTGCGAGAGCGTGATGATCAGAACAGCATCAGGTGGTGGACGCAGTGGACCCCTCAGGTGTGTCAATGTCCACTGCTGGACTTGCCTTTACTAATCTTATGCTCACCAACAACTGGTGCAAAGTTGGTGGAGCAAATTTTCTTTGGGTTGAAACTGGCACTCAGCATATCCACTACAATACTTTGCAGTCATGTCAGCTCACCACGCAAATCCTGCCAAACACAATTCTGCCGATAGGAAGCATGTCCTGGCCAGCTTCAGTCTACACATGCATTTGCCCGTGCTGACAGCAGGCATGATGCCTAAATCCCATTGAGGGAGCAGATTGCATTCTTGCAGGCTGTGTCACAGTCATTGCTTCTCATACTTCCAATCTACTCGAAGAAGCTTTTGAACTCCTTGGCAACTAATATTTGTCGCTCTGCAGGCTGGATCTGCAACACAGGTATTGCCGCAATGTCATGCAGCCTTACACCATGCAGGAAGCTCGATCTGCGTTCCATCGCTTACTCAGACACCACCAAGCCAATGGCTGGGACTCAACACCACCAGACCACCCCCACCCTGGTCATCACCCCCCTACTGCCCCCATACTATCACGGTCTGGGCACAGCACAGATGCACTGACAGACTGCGCCGGTCCTAGCCAGTCTGTGAGGACCAATGCTGGCCAGTCCATGTTTCACACACTGGCCGACGCCTCACAGTCTAGGCACATCGCCTTCTCTCAGTCCAGTCAGCATGCCTTGACTAACCCAGATCAGCCAGGTCAGCATTTCCGGCCCACATTTTGTGATGGCGTTCAGCGTCCAGGAGCAAGACCCAGGCACAGACTGTCCCAAGCAGCTGGTACCACTTCAGGCAAAGATAGCGTGACTAATCCCTCAGAAGCACAGGCGAAGGGTGACAGCGCTCCACTTACCATGTCACAGCAACCTATTACCATGTCACAACCTTCCATTACACTGTCGCAGCAGCCTGCTCAAGCTGCCACAAGGGATCCTGCTGACCTCCATAGTGAATCTGGTATCATGGGTCAGGGAGTGCTAGCCCAGCCTGCACAAGTGGACCTGACCAGCAGTCCAGATGGCAGCAACAGCCAGCAGTATGAAGAAGATAAGGGCCCAAGGGGCAGCAGCCAGTCCCCTCAGGAGACCACAGTGAAGGGCAATGGCATGCAGCATGAAGGGGACAAGGGCACGAAGAACAGGAGTTGCTCCCCTCAGAGCACTCTTGAGGACCCCAGTGATGGAGCTGAGGCCAACATGAGGGCAATGTGTGAGGAGGTGGTGGACTTGCTGAGCCCTGAGAAGCGGGTGGTTGACCATTCTGCTGCTGTCAGCACAGACCATGACACTCAACCAATGCAAGCTTCTGCACAGGTGCGACCTGCTTGCCATGCACTGTTGTCGACGCAGCATTGCTGCACACACATCTTGCAATCTCCTCATGCTGTTGTGTACTGTGACGGTACAAGTTACCACAGCCAAGCTGTGCTGCAGGAAAGCACAAGCAGTCATCTTGGGCTGAGCTTGCAAGACTTCGTGCACCAGCTTAGCATACCACTGACAACCACATCAGGCTTGACGCGCATGTGAAAGTCTGCATGACTACGGCTGACATTGCAAGACATTCTACACGCTGGTTCCCTTGCCTGTACCAAACACCAAGTGCCAAATGGGACAGCTGCATCTAGTGACCTCAATGCATCATGTCACCAGTTGCAGGCTTGCTGACCAGACTGTGTACAAGTCAGCAGGCATTCACTACAGAGCTTGTTCTCTCGCATCCCCTGCTGACAATGCATCAAGCTGTTTGTACATGTCTGCAGTTTGCAGCTGCTGTTGAGTCGCACGCTCACCTGACAGACAGCCTGGAAGACACGCATCAGGGGATGCTGACCGTGGATTCAACGGCACCAGCTGTCGCCATGGAGACTGATAAAGCTTGCATTGATCTGACAGAAAATGATGATATGGATGTGGCCCCTGCTACAGGTCAGTTTGCCTGTGGCTGTGTTCACTGCTTCTTCTTGTCTCCAAATGCATGTTGCTTTTGTAGCTACCCAGTTTGTCTGTGGCTGTGTTCACTGCTTCTTTCATAAAGACAGAAAAAAGCAGACAGAACAGGCCAGCTCCATTTTACGAAGATTTCCTTTCTCTTTGGGCTTTGGGTTGCCGCCTTAGGAGGCTCACGTTATAATTGCTGAGAAGCATAAACTTCTCTTGTTTTTCTTTTCTCCTTCACGTCTCTTAATGCATGTTGTTTGTGTGTTTACCCTTGCTGCATTGCACCCTGGAGTGATGATGGCTAGGGAAGCCACACCTGCTTTGATTGTAATGGGTTGTTTTTTCTGCAGCAGACATGTACAGTGACCACTTTGGATGCCCACAGGGTAAACGAGCGATGGTGGTTGTTTCCTGTTCTTCTCCTACTCACACATACACAAATATTGTTGCAATGTGAAGGGTGTAAGGACTCATCCTGCAACAATTGGTGCTGTGACAGCCCCAACTATCTGGCATCTCAGTCACCGGACTTGCCTATGCTTGCTGCTTGTCTGTTCATGTAGCCTGATGGCTTTCTCACTGCTGTAGGAGCAGCTCAGGCTCAGGCCAGCACAGCTGCTGCCTCAGCTTCAGAGGCACCTTCAGCAGCAGCTTCTGCAGAAGCCGCCAGAGTCAAACACCTCGAGGCCCAGCTTGCACAGTTCCAGGCTCAAGCCTCCAAGCTCGAAGCTCACAACCTGCAGCTCGCCTCTGAGCTGGAAAAGGCCCAGCAGGTGTCTCAGGAGGGGGCTCGTATGGCCTCCCTGGTTCAGCCCCCCCCCGTCTGGCAGGCCCATGCTCAAGGCCAGGCAGTGTTGTACGTGGAGCTGCCCATACCTGCCATGTCTGATGATGCTGTTGTGGCCACCAGTGACAACAGTGGTGATGTTCAGCTGGGGGCGCTGCATAAGACCTGGATCAATGACATGAGGACCAATGGCGTTGAGCTTGATGATGCATTGGCAGCTCTCAGGTAAGCTGCTGTTGGAAGTCTGCACATGGGTACTGTTGCAGAATGTTTTTTTCACCAGTGACATGGCAGCTAGCTTTCAGGGGGGAAGGGGGATCCAGAAAATGAGCCCTGTCATGTCCCTGTTGCTGTTTGTTTGAGGGCAGCATGGCTTGCTGCAAACAGCAAGATGCTGCATTTTTGCTTGTAGGGATCAATTTGCATGTTGCCTCTGCAAGATGTAGAAGGGCAAACAAACGTAACCTTGCATCTGGTCAAATACCCCTTGCAGAAAAGTTTGCGCCATCACATGCCGGTGCGACTTGCATAAATACGTCAAGCTTCTCTCAACTCCCAGCGGTCCTCTGTTGAACCCACTGATGATCCCCAAACACATGAAACGTCACTGTGATTCGTTGTCCAGAGAACCCTGTGCAAGACTTTGTCTGTTCCAATCCTTGCTGCATTTGTTCTGTAGGAAGCACAAGGGTGATGAGGAGGCAGCCCTGGGGCTGGTGATGGAGGCTTCAAGCAATGGTGGCGTCATGAAGTACCTACAGCTGATAGAGGGCCTGTGCACTGTGCCGCCTCCTATGCAGTCTGTGGCAGATGCCTGTGACAGGTAAGTCTGTTGCTGTTGTTGGCTCAACATTGGACCAGTGTTCTGCTAGTGATTTTGCTGTTGTTGGCTCAACATCGGACCAGTGTTCTGCCAGTGATTTTGCTGTTGTTGGCTCAACATCGGACCAGTGTTCTGCTAGTGATTTTGCTGTTGTTGGCTCACCATTGTACCAGCGTTCTGCTAGTGGATTTGCTTTTGCATCCGTAGTGGCCCTGTGGTCTCTCTGTGCTCACTGTGGTGTTTGTTCTTCAGCTGCTATCGAATCCCTCTTGCTGTTGACTGCACTCGGGAGGTCTGCATTCCATCTGCCATCTTGTTCCTCACATGCTGGAACAGACACATGCTGTTTGTCTGCTCGAACAAAGAGTTGATTGCATGCATGTCAACATCTGTTCCATCCACTCACTCACTCACTCACTCACTCACTCACTCACTCACTCACTCACTCACTCACTCACTCACTCACTCACTCACTCACTCACTCACTCAATCACTCACTC
>JAABUP010000606.1_pt1 | contig 77481 bp, 72 predicted proteins | sample 5559201 | NCBI WGS metagenome assembly JAABUP01 (sample SAMN10711887, study PRJNA513373) | rock metagenome | isolation source: Antarctica rocks | place: Antarctica
CGAAGCTGCTACGAAATTCATAGAAGACAACGAGCTCCCGATCGGTTATCTTGACCAAGTGGCCAACTTCATCACCACCAACACACAAGGCGCAACCCTAGGGCAATCCTCACAACCTCCGCCATCGGGTGCAGATCCATGGGGAACGGAATCGCGGTATCGGCCTGGCGAAATATCGTCCGCCCCTCCACCGCCATCTACGCCATCGTCAAGGCCGAAGGTTTTGCCTCAAACCACCTATCTTTCTATCAAGACCGCTAATCTAAGGACCATCCAAAAGAAGATTGAAGAGCTGAACCAACTGATCATTAACGATGGGTTGAAAGACTTGTCTCTTAATCCTTCCCAATTAGAGGTATTGCAAGAGCTGATCAAGCATCTCGAACAATCGCCTACTGCTGCAGCCCGACCAAGTCAATCCCTAACAGATGGGCTTGAACTCGTGTTCAGAATCGTGACGATATGGCCACCACAGCATAGACTGCCAGGACTAGACTTGCTAAGACTACTGGCTGCGGCAACGCCGGCAACGGCGAATTACAGGACCTCGAATGGTGGTAGTCTTGTCGACGTTCTCGAGGGCAGTGGGGTCTTCGCGAATCCAGATAGAAGCAACAACATCATGTTGGCTGTCAGAGCATTTGCTAACCTCTTTGAGACTCCGGAAGGGCGCAAACTTGCCGACGACGAATTTGATAAGATTCATGCCCTAGTCAAGTCCTCTGCAACTGGCACCACGAACCGCAATCTGACGATTGCTGCGGCAACCTTGTACATCAACTACGCTGTCTTGTACACAGCCTCAGATCACTCATCCGACGCAACCACGATGGATCGCTCCTTAAAACTGTTAGATGACCTTACCAGTATTATCTCCACCTCCACCGACTCGGAAGCAGTCTATCGAGGCTTGGTAGGCAGTGGGACATTGCTTCAACTAGGCGAGGAGGTGACGATGGCTGCGAAGGAAGTGTACGATCTTGACACTGCCTTGAGGAAAGCTGAGCAAGGGGTAAAGGAGCCTAGGGTCAAAGGAGTCGTCGGAGAGATTAGGGACCTAATGCGCTCATAGAGATGTCTCTCACGTGTAGAATCCGAGAACTGAGCATAGCTAGCGATCCAAGTTACTAGAACAGCTCTCTCAGTTGTTCTTCTAAAGGTGGGTCATGCGACGATGAGTAGATAAGACTATGAAACATCGATCTCGGAATATGTCATCTGTCGCGCTATCCCCGCAATCCAGACTTGCTCCTGACCTTCCCCCATCACCAACCCAGCTGCAAAGCATTAGAAGTTCTCAGCGCTAGCAATCCTGTACCATAGCCGCAGCCCGTCATGCCCTAAGCATCCTCAAACATCCATTCCAAAGGAATTGGTCGGATGAACATGAACATGGTACTAGAGACCAACTCCGATCCGTAAAGCTACACGTTATATTCCTGTCGCTGATCTGTCTCTGGACTATCATCCCATCGAATCCTAAACCTTTGACCTGCACCAGCACCAGCAGGATAGCGTCTGGGTCAAGTGATATGCCAATTTATTAATGCCGGTGGTATGGCTCCGGGTGGCCGACAGCGTCTCGCCTGCCGCTGCAACAGCTGTAGAACGCTTCCTCCGCTAATTTGTGTTGTAGCGTGGAGCTTCGTAGTCGATAGACAATAACCTAGAATTTCATTTCCACAAAAACGGCACATCACACAAGCGTGGCACCAGCACATCAAAAGTTGGTGCAACTAAGATTTTAAATTGTTTTTGGGTCTGTCTAAGATAGCAGCAGCTGCGGCAAAGTTCGCCAATTGCAGAAAGATTGCAGAGCGCACAAAGGAATGTCAGATTTTTTTTGTAGCTGATAGGTAGAGATATAGAGCGTCTTTGTCGCTGAGAAAGAGTTTGTGAGCTGAGGATGGAAGATATTGAAGCTGTTCGGCAGATTTTGAAAATGGCAGAAGATGTCCAAAGAGCAGAGAGGAGATAAAATGCAAATGTTGGCGAAATGATGGAGATAAGATAACAAAGCAAAGCAACGAATCGTCAAGGTATGGAGCCGCCCACCAGGCTGTCGAGCGTTAGATCTCACCGCTGACTGGTAGATCTACCATCACAAAGTCATCCGCTGCTTCAAGTGCTGGTGTGGCGGCATCGTATGCAAAAGCCTCGTCACCATCATAGACAGCGCCTAGCTCCGCGGTGTGATCACCCTTCCAGTGCTGGCTGGCATCCACCAGCTCGGGGCGCACATAGCGGCACGTGAGTGCAAAGCGAAGCTTGTCCGATGGTATGACGGAGTGCTGCAAGCGTCAATGATTGACCAGCTTAATGCCGTGGAGAAGCAATCTTACCTCATAGTACTTCTGCATCTCGGCCCCATGCATCACAACCATATCCCCATGATTGAGCTGCATGGTCAACAGGATAGGCGGGTTTCCGATTCTGCCGATCTTCTTGTATGTGGCAATCTTCTCTTTCTCGAAGGCGTCATTGCTGACCTTGCCGTAGAGAGAATTGAGCTTGATACGCTCTTTATAACCCTTGCAGCCTGGTAATACCGGTGCCTGTGGGTCGTACTTGCCGGCTTTGGTTTTGCCGGAGTAGTATGCTGACTTCATACGGATCATCATCTTTGCCTGGCCACCAAGGGAAAGAGTCGCAATTGTAGGTCCGAGCGTTGATTCTCCGTCATCGTGGAACTGCTTGAAGTCAGTGTTGACCTTTCTGGCGCTTAAATTGGTTGCCTTGATCTGCCTACCCCAATCTTTTGTTGCTCAAAGTACCCTAGAGTAAGGAGCTCGTTGAATGGCTGAAAAGTCCCATTATTAACCGTCTTCTGCCCGGCCCAGGTCAAGCGATGGAGTGCGTTGATGATAGGCATCGGCGCCTCCGCAAAAGGCTTGGAGTCCACGTCCACAACGTATTTGTACGGCATGCCCTGCATTTGGGATGAGCATATCCTTGTCCTTCTATTATGATAATGAGCGACTTACAAAATTGACAGCAAAATGGTTTGTAAGCGTGGGACCTTTCACTGCATGAATGTCAGCAAATATATGCGCATCTGCCGTTCACCCCTGACTTACAACCACTGATCTTGAGAGCGAATCTCTGCAGACCTATGTCAACATCCTGTAAGGCCAAGAACATGTCATGCGGACCGCCGGCTCTCTTGTTGATCGTGCTGTTTGCTAGGAAGTGGGTGACGACATTGCCGGGAAGAATATCGAAAGTATGCAGACGCCAATTGTCCATGAACGCTGTCTGTTCAGTCACTGGCCAGGTAAATGTGTCTTGAGGAAGAGCATGGCCGTTGAACTCGACATCATGTGCGCCGAGTACTGCACGCGGAGATAGTACTGATTGCTTGACTTTGTATGTAAAGCCGCAATTCTCAGTCTGGCAATTCCACTCGTTCCAATACTCTCTGGAATTGCATCTGCCGCAGTTTGGACAAGCAATGCCCTTCCAACAAACACGAGACACCGCGTAACCAGCATCGTTACCCATGTCGGTCTCAAGTAGTGCTGGCTTAAGATTGTATGGCGGTTTGATTTGCTTGGGCCATTCGGTACGCTCTCGCACGAAGTAGTTGTTGTAGGTGAGCTCCGCCGGTGCTTCGAGACCATCAATCATCCAGAATTCCAGGCAGTCTTCGTTTAGACACATCCAGCCTTGTTGGAAAACCTGCGGACTCTGTTCATCACAAGCGGTGCAAGTCTTGCGTATGGCCTTGATACTGAAGTCGCGGACTGCCGGCGGATCTGGCGTGCCTTCGGCAGCCCACCAACTCTTGGTGGCAAGGTCAAGCTTCTCAAACCGAAATTTGAAGCACTTCTTCCCGTTGCTTTTCTCCGGCCATACGTCAGTGACCTGAAACCAGTCCATAACGCAGTATGCGTGGGGGATGTTCGATGGGCAGTGACTGTTCTGCTTTCCTGGTAGCGAACACGTTTTTAGTTCGAGCCAGAACGAAGGGCGAGGATTGAACATACCCACGATAAGAGCGACTGGGACTCCATACTTCTTGTTGTTAAGGAAGTTCTTGACGGTAGAAGAGGAGCTGCTTTGATCGTCCGCTTGCTCCATCTCTCCATCCTCATTCTTTTTGCATCCTCCACCCCTACACAATGATTTAGCAATGGTAGACGGAGAGGGATTATCCGAGACACCTACGCTCTGGTGATCACGATCTCTTCGTCCATGAAAGCTCGCTCACCACAATCTTTGTCGAGTAGAAAGCCGTAGCTGAGGTTATCGTGGGTGTATGCCCCACTCTGGTACGCTCTGTAGTACGAAAGCGTCTCACACAAAGCTTGGCGACCCTACATTGTATCAGCTAGTATAAGTGTAATCATGAAACAGAAGTCAAACATACTTCTGCCCAGACCAGAGGCTTTCCATATGAAGGGAGCCTCAAGATCGTGCCTACTGAAGGAGTAGCTCCGTCTGCTGCGGCTTTGGGTGACTTGGCTTTGGGGGATCTACCGCTCTTCCTTGGGGATCCCTTCGGACGGTTCGAAGCAGGAAGAATGAGCTTCTTCGGAGATGGGGTTCGAGACTCATCAGACGACGGTGGAGTTGCTGGGAAGATAATGCCAGTCGCAGGCTGCAATGTCTTCAGAGAACCAGAGGTCTCGTGCTCAGTAGGAACAAAATCGTCATCACGTTCGCCTTCGTTGCCTGCATCTTCGCCAACTTCGATATCGGCGTCTGCCTGCACAATGTTAGGTTGGGAAGAGTCCGCGAGCTTGGCTTTCTTCAACGATGACTCGGCACTAAAAGTCTCACTGTTGGCCGGAGTCAACGGCTCAGCCATTTTGCAACTATCAGAAGATGTAGGCTTGACATGGAGATCAGGCAAGGAACGCTGGCGTTTCGTCGGCGTGGTTCTCGCTTCGGTCGCAATCAACTCTTCGGACTTCGTTATGGTGTCCTCCTCTGGCACGACATCAGTGACCATGTCAGATTGGAGTACTCGAGGCTTGACTCTTCGCATTGAGCGACGCACTGCATTGGCAGGATTGAAAATCAAAGCGTCGGTGTCAGGAATCGATAGAAGCTCTGCGATGGTCGGCTCATACATAGCGACGGTAGGTGAACCCATATGAGCTCGAATAGACGTGAAGGTGAGAGATGGATGGGAGATGTAGTGAAATGCGGGGTAAACGACAAGGAGCCGCTAGATATGCTTGATATGGCAGATATTCTGCGTAGATGACAGTGGAAGTGCAGATACAGATAGGGCTAGGACGTCTGAACATGCGCTGGTCGCTTGTGCAACTCGCCAATGTGGAAACAACGTCAAGATGAGGTTGAGATGACGTGAGGATGAGAAAGGGTACCATGCGACAAAGATGTTCCCTTGATGCTTGGGGTTGAGATAGGAACGTTGGGAAGTACAGTGGTAAAGTGGTAAAGTGGTAAAGTGGATGGGCAGATGTGGAGGTATGTGGTGTAGGTGGTTGCAGGTGACAAGACTTCATGGACCCAGATGATAGGTTTTATAGTGGTCTCTCGTTGTGAATGAGGGAGAGCGCAAGACTTTGGATGAGAGTGAATGTGTCGTGCTAACCGAAGGGCAGAGTGCTGTGGATGGCTGCAGCGGTGAATACCGAACCTTTGCAGCTACCTTGTACCGAACACCAGGGAAATGGCGTTCGCAGTCTTTATAGCACTCTCTAAATTAGAGAAACGGTGTGATGAGGAAAAGTAATGCGCAGAGTGGAATGAATGCATGGAGGGAAGAAAGGACGGAGAATGAAGAAGAGAATATTGAACGTTGAGACGACTTACGAAAACTGATAGTGGGATTTTCACGGACTTGTGACCTGCTTGGATGCCAAGAATCGCCGATCTCTGTCTCCGGACCGAAAGCGGATTGGCTGGAGAGACTAGGGTTGCGGAAAATCCCAACCGGCGCGCTGCGACCGGCAACCGTGAGGATGGAGCCTTGCTTTTCCGGATGACCTTCGTACACAGGCCTTTTAGGGCTTTCTGCCTCTTTCCGTTTTCCTATTCGCTGGTATTTCGTATACTGTTCTTCGAATACGGTTGGTTTTCTTCTGCCAGTCGGCTGAACTCCAGGAATCTCCAGAAGTCTGGAACATGTGGAGGCGGGCTCCGTACCATGGAAGTTTCCACCATGCGCACGTGCAGAGGAAGCCTCAGCTTTCTTGGAATCCCACTTGTCGAAACCAGGATCCAAGAACATGGGGATCTTCAATGCCGACATTGACTCTTCCTGAGTGGCCGGAAGGGGCCCGTACTGAGCCGGCGAGCTTTTCAACATGACCCAGGACGAGGTCGTTGACACGTCCAAGCTGTGTTCTCGCTCATTGTGCTCATCTGGCCCAGCTGCTTGGATACCGGACGAACGGCAGCTCTCGATGTCTCGGGCGTCTTGCCCGACCATTTTACAGTCTGCATGGTCTGCCGCTCCCAGTTTTCGACCTAGACGAGTACATGGCGGACTGTAAGAGGCAGGGACATCTGCGTCGAATAGTACCTCTTCTACGGATGACCTTGATTTGCAAACCGGTCCTGCGTAAGCGTCCTCCCCGTCTGTGATGGCTCTTTCAGAACTCGCTCCCGGTTTGTAATCAGATCTTTCGCAACCATCAATAGAGGTCTGATCAACATGGTGACCTGGATGGGAAATGGTCCACGCAGAAGAACATCCTCCACTGCCTCCTAGTAGACTCTCGAGATCGTCAGAGTCTATGCTTATAAGGTCATCAATGTCCACGCTGGAATGATCATCGCCGTCAAGTAGTGATTCGCCGACTCCTGAATCAACACGAATGCAGTCCTCAATGGCCCCAGATGACGATCTCTGAAATCGCCTCTCATCCAGTGGAGGAATGTCAGGTAGTAGCTTCACACCATGGTCTAAGTCCTTGGAAACATCGTGCCTTGAAGCCAAGAGATTTGGAAATATACATTGCGAAGGAACACATCTTCTGGTCTTTACTGGCGGTGGTCGTTCAGTAGCAGCTCTTCCTTTGTCAGATTTCCTGGCATTCTGCCGTGTTATCTTTCTGGATCGTGCCACCAATGTTCCTGTCTCCATCGTTTCGTGCCTTTCCAACAGATGGATGATACAAGCGACTGGTTATGCACTCTTTTTAAATGCTATTTGACCATCTCAAGAAACCCAGCAATCCGTATATGTTTGAATCTTTGAGTCATCCATAGTCTTGGAGCCTATGCTCCACAACAGCAGTATCTACCAGCTCCCGATTCGTTCCCCTAGCTGTGAGGTGCGCCGTCTGTGATTTAGCCTATGCACGTCCGCGCTTGCTACGGGGCCCACTGCGGGCAAGCCTTCCTCGGTCGAGTCTCCCTGCGGTCGATGGTAGTCCCTGCCATCGAGGTGACTGCTCTTCTCAACTCCTCATGATTGTTGGAACATGTCCAGTTCCCTTCCCCGATTACCAGGGAGTAGGGACGGCTAGGGAGCGCCTAGCAATCGCACAGAATGAGCGCTTTGATGGGTAATGCATGATCCTAGAAGGTTGTAGTAGCATTCGTCAATAATACGGTTTCCCGAGAGATGGGCGGAAGAGAAGTTGGCCGAAATATGTCGGAGAATATTCATGAAGCGTGTTGTTAATTCATCGATACTGCCCGTGGCCCTCTGACTTTTTTCGTGGAATAGAATCCTGACGAACACCTCGGCAATGACAATAGCGTGGCCGTTGCTTTCCCCGCAGACATGGACTGTGAGGCAGTGAGATGCGCCGGTTGGAGATAATCGCGTGTCATAATCCCTACAGACTCAGTCACTGGAAGGCATTTTAAGTGTACCTCCGTAATAGAGACTCCACGACTTCCTATATCGAGTCACTTCCCAGGGCTTCGTTACGTCGACGGGATGATCTTCAAGTCGCCCGACTGGGTGCCCAAGCTGCCGTTCGATCCGCCAGACTCCATCTCAATACATGAGTTCATGCTCAATGAGACTTATGGACGACATCCTCTGGGCTACTCGAGGCCTCCCTTCACATGTGGACTGTCAGGAACCGAGTATTCTGCGTTGGAAGTGAAGGAGCGTGTCGAGAGCTTAGCCAAAGCGCTGTCTAAGGAGTTGGGATGGCTTCCAAACCAGGGCACGGAGTGGGACAAGGTGGTGGGCGTGTTCACCCTGAACACGGTAAGCCGTCGAGCCCGGCAAGCAGAGTAAATTGAGCGATTACTAATGCGTATGTGCTCTGCCAGATTGACACCTTGACCCTCGCATGGGCGACTCATCGACTTGCCGGCATCTCATCGCCTGCTAACGCGTCTTATACTGCACAAGAGCTCGAGCATCAGCTGAAATCCTCTGGATCCAAAGTGCTCTTTACTTGTCTGCCTTTGCTATCTGTGGCATTGGAAGCGGCGTCAAACTCCGGCATCCCCAAAAATCGCGTATATCTCCTAGATCTGCCTAAGGAAGTTACTGGCGGCAAAGAGGCTCCAAAGGAGTATAAGACGGTTGATCAACTTATTCAAGAAGGTCAAAATCTTCCACGGCTAGAAGACTTGAAATGGGAGAAAGGTCAAGGAGCAAGACAGACTGCGTTTCTGTGCTACTCAAGCGGCACCTCTGGTTTGCCGGTATGTACATGTCTGAGTATATGGCAGTCATACACTAACGTGTGCTGAACTACGTCAGAAAGGAGTAATGATTTCCCACCGGAATGTTATCTCCAACGTCCTGCAGATCAGCACGTTTGAGAAGCCGTATAGAGATTCGCTGAAAGATGCGGGAATCCAGTCAGACTACACCGATGTGGCGTTGGGATTGCTGCCGCAAAGTCACATCTACTCGCTGGTTGTCATCTGCCATGCCACCACGTACAGGGGCGACCAGGTCATCAATCTGCCCAAATTTGAGCTTCGCCAGTACCTGGAAGCCATCCAAAGATTCAAGATCAACACCCTCTATCTTGTAAGTACTAGCCACTCCTCTCCCCTTTACGATGGCATGTGTTTGTTTTTACGTTGATTATCCAATTGTGTACCAACGATGACCGGTTACCCGCATAGGTCCCGCCCATTATTATCGCTATGACGAAGAACAAGCAAGTATGCGACAAATATGATCTGAGCAGCGTGACGCAGATCTTTACGGGTGCTGCGCCATTGGGTGGAGAGACTGCACATGATTTGCAGAAGCAGCGGCCCGATTGGAAGATCAGGCAAGGATACGGTAAGATCACATTTCGGCAGCTCAAGTGCAACACACGCTCAACGGCTGCGGAGTCATCTTCCCAGGAATCCCTTGGTTGAGCTCTTAGTTTTCCTGTCCCTCAGTACTGACAAAGCAAACCAGGTCTCACGGAAACAAGTACTGTTGTCTGTTCGAGCGCTACAAACGACATCTGGTTCGGCTCATCCGGCTCACTGCTCCCGTCAACAGAAGCGCGCATCGTCACCATCGAAGGAAACGAAGTTACCGGGTACGATCAGCCCGGCGAGCTTCTCGTCCGCTCACCTAGCGTAGTATTGGGCTACCTCAACAACGACCAAGCCAACAGGGAGACCTTCCAGGACGGTTGGATGCGCACTGGCGATGAAGCCGTCGTCCGGAAAGGTCCGCAAGGAACTGAACATATCTGGATCGTTGATCGAATCAAGGAGTTGATTAAAGTTAAGGTATAATTCCCGCCGGACCCGCTGGGCAATGAACAATGCTGACATTTATGACCTTTAGGGCCTCCAAGTTGCTCCAGCCGAGCTCGAAGCGCATCTTTTAGCCCACCACGCTGTCGCTGATGCAGCCGTCATCCCAGTACACGACGACGCGGCCGGAGAGTTGCCGAAAGCGTTCGTCGTGAAGTCGTCTTCGATAGGCCTTGAAGAGAACGAGCGCATGCTCGTCAGGAAGATCCAGAAACATGTCGAGGAGCACAAGGCGAGGCACAAATGGTTGAAAGGGGGAGTCGAGTTTGTGGACATCATACCAAAAAGTCCATCTGGCAAGATCTTGAGGAGGCTTTTGAGAGACAAGGAGAAGGAGGCGAGGAGGAAGAAGGGCGCGAAGCTGTAGATAGATGTGGGTTTGGATGTGTTTCGCGGTGCGAAGAGTTGAGCTCTGGACTTGGATAGATGTAGAGATGATGTTTCGGCCCGTTCTTGGTACCTATTGCGCACGCGGCGATCCTGTATCATACAAGCTGAATAGATGCGACCTGGGATCTATCTCCGCAGTTTATTGCCGTCCTTCAATTCATCTCTTCGCAACCCGCTGCACGTAGTGAGACTCCAGCCATTTTCCTAGTATACAGTGAGTATCTTATATAAGTGAATATTTACTGGTATAAGATTGTCGAGGGGGGAGGCCACGTAAAAGAGCATATAGATTTTTAACATCTATGGCAATCTATATCACGATTCTCCATTGGACGGGCGAACCCTAGAGTGGCTCAGCAACCCGATGTCCAGCATCAAGCTCATGCACTCTATTGCTTTCCGCTGCTCCACTCATCTCGTATGTGGCTGGTCCATCTCCATGTCTTTCGCCGGGTGCTTCGTACTTTGCCGGACCCCGTCCTTCTCCATCCGCAGGCGCCTCGTGTAACTGCGCACCTTGTGGCAGTTCCGCCTTTTCCCATTCCGGAGTCACAGGTACACCGCCTTGAGTCTTGCGCTTCCGCCGAGCACGCAGGCAGAAGAGCGCGATGATGATGATGGCAATCGCGGCAAGACCACCGACGACTCCTCCAGCAATGGCACCGGCATGATTCGATGAGCTTGAGGATGCCATTGCGCTAGTTCTCGCTGCGCCTGGTGATGATGTTGATGATGTTATGGCCATGTTACTGGGTCTAAAGCGTGGTACAAGTTTCGAAAAGACCTGATCCAAAGAGTTGTTGAACCCTCCAGAAGGTTGTTTCGCGGTGGCACCACCAACCTCGCTGGCCGCAAATTAGTCTTGTGAATGTCTAGATATTGTGGATCACTCACCTTCCGCCGATTAAGTTGTAGACAGATCTCGGAACCGTATATGGCTCTAGAGAATTGCTCCACTTCTGTAACCAGGTGAAATTGGATGTATCCAATACGCGAATCGCAGGATAAGAGCAGTTGCAAGTATTGCCGTTCAGTTGATAGTTACCTTCGCTGATAACACCACCAAGAACCATCATATACCGGTCTGCGTATAGGTCGCATGTATGGTCATAGCGGCCGGCATTATTTGGAAGGTTGGACTCAGGATTGACAGCTCCGTTTGTGACGTTGATCCATTGGAAGGAGGGTACCGAAAGCACATAGATATCTTCATATGTTATGTTTCCAACAAGATCATATCCCCCGTACATCACAATGTTGAAGCTAGAATCATCAGGAGCTGGCGAAACGACGGTACAGAACTGATCTCGAGGACTTGGTATAGCACCACTCGCAGTGACATTATACCTGGATACGTTAGCCATACTGCTTCTCATAAGAAAACTCTGCGCCCTGCTTGCCACGTCAAGGAATGAATGTCGTAGACCATGATTTGATCAAATTTATTGAATCCCCCGGGTCCACTAAGGGCTGATCGAGAAGTCAGCCAACAGCTTGACTTGAATTGCTAAGAACGCACACACCATAACCTCCCAATCCAATCAAAAGCCCGGATTGCCCATAGCGAACATATTGCATTGAGGCGCCTAGAGTATGTGGAGTATTTGAGGTTTCGGTCGAGTTATACCACGACAGGTTTGCAGGATTTGAGGCATCGAACGTGATCAATCCCGGCGTAGAGTTTTGTGCATAATTCGCAATGTCAGTGGGGTAACCTCCTTCAATAAAGTTCAAGCCTTGATCACTGCCAGAAGAGCTGGCAAACATGGAGTCGTCACGATCGCCCCAATTGAGAGGTTCGCCTGGTACTGTGACAGTGCTCCAACTTTGAGACGTTGTATTATACAACGGTAGAGCATCTGTGTGCGTTCCACTTTTCTGAAAGCCACCAAAAGTGTACAGTAAGGTCTCATTGGCATCAAGGAAGAAGACACCAGTGGCATTCCAATTCGAGTCAGCAGATGCACGTGACTGTTGAAGGCTGCTTCCAGCGATACAGCTATCGACCGCGAAGGAAGTCGTGAGGTCCAGCGCGTAGAGCTTTTGTTCTGCTCTTGTCAGCGAAGGCCTGGAGGAGCAGGATAAACAAAAGGTGTACCAGCGCCATTTGTAACGCCGCCTTGAACCGTATGTTGGCCACCCATGAAGTACATTCTACTACCGGCAATTGCACTGCGATGAAGTTTCAGGTAGCAGACATCGCCGTCGCGTGGTTGTACCGCCCTGGCCTCCAGCAGACCGGCACGACAGCAACAAAGAAGAATCAAAAGTCTCCATAATCTGAGGAGGATCGTGTATCGCATAGCGATAAGCAGGTGACAGAGCTATGCTATATGTACAATTGAAAGACGATACGTCAAAGGAAATAAGTTATATTTTCCGGAAAAAGCAGAGATAATACCCGACCCTGTACTCTTCAGCGGATGTATCCACAGAGGCTCAGCCCCAGGGGCCGTGCCAGCCAGCTGTCGGCCTGGGAAAGTACCATTATTATTATAGAAGCTGACTGGCCCATGCACTTTTATAGTTCAGAGGAATTGGGGGCCGCAACATGGGGAGAAGACTAATCTGGCCACACTAAAATCTGCAGCTAGTACCTAGCCGTATGGATTACTAAGAATATAAAACCACACCAGTTTGCGAAGCTGTAAGTTGTCAATTAGAACTTCAGAGAAACAACATAATGTTAAAGAACACAGCATATTGCGACAGTGATGATGTGAACTTTTCAATATTGTGATGTATGTTGTACTATCCATTGTGGTTGAAGTTTTGCAATAAAAGTGCTCATCTTGACTGTCTTCTTCATCTGAGCGAAGTCTGAGCGTTGTGTAATTTATTATACATATCAAGCATGGTGAAGATTTACTTTACAGACTAAAGACTAGGGGCAGATGTTAGCTGCGGCCAGATTAGTCGGGGCCGCAACATGGTGCGTGCAGTTAGGTGGGTAGAGTTGTTATTATTACAAGATGCATGTGCATTGAAACAAATTTGTAGGTGAAGAACCACGCAAGTATAATATTATTGATGAGGCATTGATATTGTGAAATCGTCATGAAGTGTAGGTTTCGAGCAGTGGAGGTGCCGGCTTGACTCCGGACGAAAATGTTTGCATCGTTTCCAGTTATGACGAAGCCAAATCTTTCTACTTCGTACATAATTATTGCTAAGCTGTAGAGTACGAGTACGGAGCTCGTACATCACCCTCGCTCCTCGCCCAATCTCCTCACCTTCCAAAGGCTGTCTTTATTTATTGACGCAATATCCATTGCAATACCCGCCTCCAATTTCTTATTAGATGTCATCCTCACACAGGCCTCATGAGGCTGCCGATGACCCAATAGAAGACGAAGATGCTATGCTCGATCCCGCTGAGGCGGCAGAAGAGATCCCCCAAGACCCCGACCATCCCATGGAGTCTGACTCCGGCGACGGCGAAGAACCTGATCAAGAGATCCAGCTTCAAAACGACTCAATAGCACACTTCGACCTACACAACGACTCTATATTCTGCATATCGCAGCACCCCATTCACCCCAACATAATCGCCACAGGAGGTGGGGATGACACAGCCTACATCTTCGACAGCACACCCCCAGATCCGCCGTTATTGCCTGCGAGCTACGAGAGCAATCCGCAGCCATCAGCGGAGAGAGGGAGCTTAAAAGCGCTGGCGAAGTTGGAGGGGCATACGGATTCTGTGAATGCGACTACGTTCACATTACCGAGAGGGGAGTATGTACTCTCCGCTGGCTTGGATGGACGGCTGCGCGCCTACCGTGACTCGTCACGCTCGTCTGATGGAACGTTGTGGACGTTCGTGGCAGAGGTGCAGGAGGTTCAGGAGATAAGCTGGGTAATACCGTGCCCGCACCCAGGCTACCCAAATACGTTAGCTTTGGGTGGAAGTGATGGGAGCGTGTGGGTCTATATGGTCAACGCGGAGGAGAAGGGCAGTGAATTGGGCATTGTACAGGCCTTCTACCTGCATACAGAGAGCTGTACGGCCGGCGCCTGGACGCCGGATGGGAAGATGCTTGCTACAGTGTCCGAGGACGGAAGTTTGTGCGTTTGGGATGTGTTCGGCGAGGCGAGTGCTGCTGGGATAAGCGGAGAAGGTGGAGGTCAGAGTGTGATGGCATTGACAGCGGAAGATCAGCGGTTCGCTGTTGAAGGCGGACTCTACAGCGTCGCTGTCTCGCCTACAGGAGCTTTCGTTGTAGTCGGTGGTGCAGGAGGTAATATCAAAGTCGTAGGCTTGCCGCGAATCGGAGCTGGTCCATCATCAGCTACAGCCGGTGCCAAGGGCGGAGGCGCGATGGGCAAGGCTGGAGGTGGAAAGAAAGCCGGAGGACAAGTCGCAAGTTCGAGTGGTGTTGGACAAGCGGGACAAATCCTGGCTAGCTTACAGGCACAGAGTGATGGTATCGAAACGCTAGCTTTCTCGCCGCCACCATTGACCTTGTTGGCGGCTGGCAGTGTCGATGGGTCTATAGCCCTATTTGACACGGCGCATCGTTTTGCAGTCCGCCGGCACATCAGAGGCGCACATGAAGAGTTCGCAGTTGTGAAGGTGGAATTCGTTGACGATGCAAGAACAAGAGGGTGGTTGCTGACGAGTGCTGGTATGGATGGAGTGGTCAGACGGTGGGATACAAGGGGTGGAACAGCCGCTGCTGGGCAGGGACTCGTTGGGGAGTGGAAGGGTCACAGAGGAGATGGAGAGGGCGGAGGCGTCCTAGGATTCGTCCAAGGGGGTGGAGGTGAGGGGATTGTCACCGCTGGTGATGACGGTGTAGCTCTTGTTTTTGCTTCGCCGGTAGCATAGCGTTGGCGCTTTGGGGATAGATGTGGTACTATCCGGATTTTGAGCTGTTCGGAAAACCTCTCGATCGTGTTCAAAGCATGTCCGCTCATGTCTGATCCCAAACATCCATACGATAAAGAACCAATGAAGTACCAGAACAAGGCAACATCAGTCCAGTGTTGTCCGAAGGCTGCACGGCTGAATCGGGCATAGTGGTTGCCTCAATAGGCAGATAATTCACCAAACTAAACGGTCCACTCACCGCTTTCTTCGTAACCTCGTACAACATGCAAAGTAAGCGTAAATCCCAGAAGAAAGGTAAGGCCACACAGAGCGTACAAGTAGATCACTGCCCAAGGCGTACTTATACATACTCTGGCCCCAGCACCGGACTGCATCTCCAGGCGGTGACTGGATCGGTGAGGATTCAGCCTCATACCCACAAACCGGGCTGGGGGTTTCGCTCTGTAGTCGCAGATCTAGAGTCGCTAAAGAATTGGATGACACCAGGCTATGAAGGGGCTGTGTGTAGAGTTCAGTTGTCGAGTTGCCTGGGAGCATCGTCAAGCATGTGATATTAGTGTTGCTGGTGGAACGTCTCAACTGACTCAATGATTTTGCGTAACCTCGTCATAGCAAGGTTGAATCTCGAGCTCATGAATGCGGGTGGAGCAGGGTGGCATTGCAATTGCCGGAGACCTTTATAGTTAAGAACGTACGAGAAGAGTCAAAACACCCGCAACCAAAGAAAACCAAAGACCAAAACCATTTAACAAGACGCCCGAACCGTGTGTCGCTAAGGCGAAAACATGATGATGATGCCGAGAGGGACCGAAATGACTTGGGTGGGAGATCTATAGTGCTCGCTGAAGAACAGTACTGAAAAGCAGAAATCTATCCCTCCGAAACACCTGCAAGAAGAATACCTTCCAATCAGTAAGATAACATATCCCAATGAGAAACAATCAACAATGTGATTGATGCCATTCATATTTTCAAACAATGTGAGTCTAAGAGATGGGTTAGCAGGTGCGCGGTCGGTAAAGGGCCGGTGAAAAGTACCTGTTCGACCCTAGCGATATCCTACCATTAACCCTCAAGCCAGCTTACAAGTCATGCATCGGACATGGTCGCAAATAACGCATGCCGGTTGAATGGCAATCACCTTGGGGCCATCATGGCAAGCGCAACAGTACCAGTATACGGCTGGTCCGTAGACGACTGGGCTGTATTCACCTTGTGTCGTGATGCGTGCAGCGGAGCCGTGCTCGTAGGAGACTCTGTTACGAGATGACGTCTCGCTCGAAGTGAAAGTTTGAGACGCGATGGATGACGAACTGGGACTGCTGTGGTCGGTCTCATAAGTAGCGTGGCCATCGCGTGCTCGATAGCAACTCCAGCAGTAATCCTCGTTCGCTAGGCTCATGGGCCCCTTATTACACCAGCCGCAATACCAGGATCGGAAAGAAGGCATGATGAGATTGAGGAGATCCGGGGAAGTCTTAACTAGACCAGATATTATGCGCTCTTTGATGTAGATGGAGCTGAAAGCAGTGGGTATTTGAAAACAGTGAGCTTGAGGACTAAGCACGATGAGCTATCAGGATGTTTGTGACTGCGTGAAAATGATTTCCAGAACAGAGATCGCGGTGGGAAGACTTTATAGTCAAGAAGCTGGTATGGAAATACTCATGTTATATGTTAATTGAAACTACTGTGGCCGAGCCATCTGCCCGACGAAACCCAACTATCAGACCCTGACTCACAAACCCTCATCATTGGCAATACTGAGGCCATCCGCAGCATTCACACCCAGCAGCCTGTGACTAAGATTGCTTCACTTCGGCCCCAATGTGATGCGGCAAAACCGATTGGCACTTGGACGGGAGGGCGAGCTTGAATAGTAGGTCTCTCCTCTCGAAGGAAAACGGTATTGGATATTAAAACCACGCAATAATGGCGAAGTAAAAATCACAGCTTAGTAGTGTGCCTCACTTCCGTGCGTTGAACATTGAGAGGGTAAACGTGATCGGGCAACGACGCCAGGACAGCTTAGGTACTCCGCCCTGAGTGAAAGCGTCCTGCTCTCCAGTCGTTGGTGAGGCCAAAAGGCAGCGTTCAGTGACGGTGCTCGCGGACATGAGAAAGCTAGGCGAGGGGATGGCCGAAGGTTCGATGAATCGTTATTTCCAAGAGAAGATACCGCTCAAGGCACTCCAACGCTAGCGGAACCGTGGTAGCTCTATTTTCCCCATCGCGGATCCAGGTCTGGCCGATAATTTCCGGAGACGTTGAACAACAAGCGGCGGAAGACATCAAGATCCTGACTAGCAGTGTGTCCGCTCAAGTCCCCTCGGCAACAGCTCGAGATCAGGCAATCATCGATCTAATGCCTCAGAGACGGTCGGGGAGAGATAGGGGAGCTTGCGCCTCCTCACTTCTCAACTTTCAAAGTCGCCCTGCAGTGCCACAGTGCAACAAGCGTGATACTTGGCACTCCAATCCACAACGCACTTGTAAAGCTCATTGAGATTGGGACGTGACTTAATCCCTCATTGCGTAGTTTGTACTATGCTTGGCTGCCTTGCGGTAGGCTGCAAGCCAGGCAGGAGAAAAGGCAGCCAAGACTAACCAAGTTAGGAAATCAGAGTGCCTATATGGGTGTGGCGAAGTCATAAAGTTTGACCTTCAAGAGCCATGGACGCGACATAGCAGAAGTATCGCAATTAACTCTCACAGATGGGGAACTCCTTGAACCATGGGTAAAGTTCTGTAGCGGGAACAGCGAGGAAGAAAGGTGTGCCGACTATAAGGACTGCTAGTGGCTCTAAGACCTTCCGATAATGTCGATACAAAGAAGCTCAACGCTTGGATCACAGCTGTAGAATGAGAATGGCAATTCGAAGTACAATAGTAGGATTGAACGATCGGCAAAGCACCCTCTATTCTGAAGGTCCAAAACCAGTCATCGATGTCTATATATACAGCCTTCTATAAAGACTTGACAAAGGATACAATTGCCTGGCAGGCAGGAAATGTAGAAAGGACAGCAACGACTCGCAAAAAAAACACCTTCTCAACAAAGCGTGCAGAGTTACCGGAAGAGCTTAATGAAACAATACGTCTAAGAATCCTCCCTTGGCATAGTGTTGATGAGTCACAGAAGCTGATTAGGACGCTCTCCTTCCACAGCTAAGAGTTAGCGCAATTACAGGACCCGGCTAACGATCTGCATATCTTTTCTAAACTTCGTAAAGTGTAGCTGCTATCGTTCAGCTTTGTATCGCCAACTCCCAGGTCACGGCGGTACGGTTGATTAGGACCTAGGACCCTCACGATCGCGCACTCTGATGACTTCTTGCTCGCATGTGGGACACCTGATGTGACCACACCCCAGGGCACAATTTTCGTACAGGTTGTAATTATAGGGCCCACGGAACGTACAGCCGCTGGTACAGCAATACCATTGACGAGTAAGGACCACAGGTGGCCGAAAACGCTGATGCTGTCCAGGACTGCCCTCCGAAGAACTGTAGTCTCCGCCTCCGCTGACAGTATGTTGTACTGACGAGGTATGCCCTGATCCATTTGACACGTGGGTGGCTTGTGATGTAGCGATCAAGTACTGCTGCTGATACTGTGCATCCGATCTAGTAAACGTGGTGCCAGAACCACGACCAGCTACAGCCTCCGGGACGTACGAAGCCGAGGATGAAGATGATCTGTCATTCGGCCCGGCATACTGGAGTATCGTTCTTTCGCTCGGTCTTCGGCCAGCAGGATCCGGTGGGTACAAGGTAAACACAGGAGAGCGGTCGCGAGTCATGCCGGCGGTCAGCCGTCCATTGTAGGATTTCTGATGCTAGCACGCCAATAAACATAGGCAAGACCTTTGAAATGTAAAGAAGCAACGCTTACATGAGACATAGGCTCGCGATCGTTGTTAAAGATATACGACAATATAGTAGAAAGGACCAGGCGATAAAATAGAGCGGCTTATTGAGGAGGACAAAACGAGGTAGAGAAAATGAGGAGCACTTATGACGTCGGAGGGACGATAGACAGACAACCCATATATGAAATGCAATCTATTTCAACGGTGAACGAAACAGTGTGCATCACTTGATAGAATCTCTGAGCCACAAGAAGGAAATACGAGGCAGTGGCCTAAGTGGAAAGAAGCAAGACATCCGGCAAAACAGGAGGATTGACCGATTACGGCTCGTGGTGCAATGCCACAGTGCGATGATCGCCCTGCTCTCTTGAGTTGACTGGTAGGTATAATTTCATATGCATTGGAGCGAATCCATCCGAATGAGAAAAACCCCAAGTCCGAAGTGTGCCACAAGGACTGATACTTACGGGCGACAGCAGTAAATCCTTAGAATGCTTCAGCAACGCTCCTTGCCAAGAGTAGGTTGCATTTCAACCCATAGAGAACCAAAAGGGAAGCGGATTGACTCGAAGGCAACCCAATCAGGACAAGCCTTGAGATGCACAGCGGAATTTCTTTCGCAGCAGCCAGTGCTCGGAGAGTAGATTTCCATCAGTTGCCCATGACGAGACCTATGTTATCGCGCAGGAACAACCACACTGTCACAAGCAAAGGTCCGCTGCAGATTAGTAACATCAGTCACAAATTGCGAAGCTCAGCCACATCTTGAAGGGCATATGCTACCGTCCAATGTCCCCAACGCCTGCAAAGCCCAGCTGCGCCATAACTTTCATAGATGTGTAAAATCGGTGCTGCGCTATCCTGACAGACTGCACTCGGAGGTGCCTGGTCGCCTCATAAGGCGCTTTTTCGATTATCCGGAGACACTGTTTTTGACGCCCCCTATTGTGTAGCGACGTACTACTGTAGGAACGCCCTGATTAGCCCCATCGCACGCTTGTCACAGCCACTTTCAGGCTACGTGAGAGATATCAGTGTCAGAATGCATGTCTTAGTAAGGCATTGCCAATGACTGGGGGAAGCTGTTTGAAGTATGGGATCGAAAGAGGCCACGCACCAAACTTGTGTGTATCCATAGACTTATCCACGCGCAATACTGCGTCTCCAGTCGCAGTGCCATCATATCGCAGCTGCCTGAATTCAATTGACATAGTTCCGTACTGCGGGCGCCTGTTTGATATGGAATATTGTAGGTAAAAGCACATTGTCTCCATGTCTGTTTGATCTGGCTAAGTCTCTCGTTGCATTTGGTTGTGATAAGTTCCTGAAAGGACAATTTCTACAGCGGGAACGCCGTTCCTTAAGACCTTCACACAGGCAATCCCAAGTCGGACAACCATGGCTGCTATGTAGCTAGATGCAAGTCATCGAGCCAGATTCACGGCCGGTATCGACGCATCTCACCATCGCTGGCAGGTCTTGCCGGCCAAGACGGCGCCGCATTCGATTGTTTATCAGCCGTATCGATCCCCTCCCGAGAGCGCCTCGCTCAATGAGCAAGAGGTAGCGACAATAGTGCGCGTCAGAGTCGTAGCCTTACCTCTAGGTCTTTGGATAGCGAATAGCGGTGTATGTGTGCATGATAGCCTTGTGAGCCTGATTCGATCATAGGGAGGGTTGAGTGAAGCGGTCAAACAGACACGTCTCAGCCTCGTCGAAGGGGCTGTCATTCTCTTGAGTGACCAACTAGCATTGTCCGGCATGGAACTGGCAAATTTTGGTGTCATAATTTTCTCGACATCATAGCGGCTCCGCGATGGTCGGTCCTTGGTGTATCGTCGTGTGCCTTATGGAGAAGTAACCAACTCTGATGTTCCAGCCTCAAGATCACCTGACTCGGTAAATGCCGCACCTAGCAGTTCTTGTGATCTGACAGAGAGAGATCAGGGACGGGTAATGTTGATTTCAAGTGATGTTTATCCGAGTCTATAAGGGCTCTTGAAGTCCTCATCAACGAATAGGAACGTTCGTATGGCCTGCGACCAGAAAGCCGCTAATCTTTGGGTCGCACGGTTCATCCCAGTCGTTCTCGTTGGCATTGTAGGATATGCAACTTACGTGGTGGTTGTGCTAGTATGCGGTGCGTATCCCATCTCTCCTCCTCTATCTTAGAGAGCTTGCTAAGTGCATTTCTAGTTGACTATCTCCTGCGACCGCGACTCGATGTTACCCACAACCCTCGACCTAGTGCGGCGATTGTCATCCTACTACTATATTTCCTCTTGCTCATTCCGGTAGCGGTCTCTTATTTCCGACTACTTCAGACGGTTGCTGTCAACCCGGGATACGTTCCGCGCGGTCCGCAATGGTATCAAGCGCAGGATTTGGAAGCAAAGCATCGACGGAGAGGCAAGAGGCGGCGATCCTCCGCTGTCTCGGCGGAGAAGCCGCGTCAACCATGGTGGAATCAAGATATCGAGAGAGCGCAGCTGAGCGGGCTAAACTATGCTCATACAATAGGAGTCCCCGGTGAAGGTGATACGGCGGCTCTACAACATGGCTTAGAACAATTCTGTTCTAGAGACGTCTTTGTCTGCGAAGCCGACGGAAAGCCAATCTTCTGCTCTACCTGTTTGAATTGGAAGCCGGATCGTGCACATCACTGCAGAGAGGTTGGAAGATGCGTGCGCAAGATGGATCACTTCTGTCCTTGGTGAGCTTATCTTATTGCACGTGCAGCTACATCATGTATCAAACCTGACCTTCGTTCAGGGTTGGAGGCATCGTGTCTGAGACAAACTTTAAATTCTTCATCCAATTCGTCTCGTATGGATCGGTATATTGTAGTTTTGTACTTGTGTTCATGGCAATATTTGTCGCGGAAGTCAAGGCAGAAGTAAGTGCACTGACCATTCCATTGGTATCCCCTCGGCCAATCACGCTCGATCCAACAGAGGCGTCGTGCAAAGCCACAGTCACATGTACAAGGAAATCCCAGGTTTTCTGTGTCTGCCACCTGCAAGGATCTTATCTTGAAGCTTATGTCGACGTCCTTTTAGCCACAACCTAACGCCACTCTTCCTTGCTTCTACCATGGCTCTGCTTGCTGAGCCGATGTCATACTCATTATTCTATTCTTCGCTTTCTCAGTGCTTTGCTAGCGGGCTGACATGTTCCGTTCTCATAGTCAGGTCGGCTGAGTGTGCAGTGGGTCCTGATACTGGGCTTGTAAGGGCGTTACTCTCCTCAGTTGTCTATAACGACTGACGTTCACCCAGTGCCGCACTGTTCGGTGTTTTTGCGCTAGGAATGGCTGGAGGCTCGATACAACTGGCCTTGATCAATTCTACCACAGTCGAGAACCTGACACGGAAGACAAAGATCTGGCAGCTTGCTGTGCGCATGCCCGAATCATATCAGCCTCTGCCGGTGGTCGCGCCTATAGAAGGTATTCAAACATCGAGCCTTCGAACTGTAACGTACCCTCTGCCTCAGCAGCTTCCAGTAAATACGGGTCCTGCCTTGGCGACGGATACTCGTATCTCTCCGGATGAGCCCCCGCCCTCAGCAGCAAACCCCACACCACCGCGCACATTCGCCATCTTGACAAGCAAGCCTGGTGATAACCCTTGGGACTTGGGACCACTGGAGAACTTCAAGCAAGTTATGGGAATGCATTGGTGGGACTGGCTCTTCCCGCTGAAATACAGTCCTTGTACCAATCATGAAAGCCGAGAGAGCGCCTTTGCGCTTGGACCCGTAGTGGAACGAATGCGGAAATTGGTCGGCATTCCTTCCACTTATCAGTGGCGAGGCGAACCACATAGAGGTCAGCGGAGGAAGTCGATCACAGGCTCGACAGTTCATCGAGAGAGATCGCATAGGATCCAGAAATCCGCAGGCTCAGAACAGAGGCGTCTGAGGCGGGAGAAGAAGACGCGCTCGCGAGGTCAGCGTAGAGCGCATGATGAGACTGACGTAGTCAGATGATTAGCGTTCATAACAATTACATACACAAGGCGCGTTTGGCACGCGAATGATTGACTGCCCTCTGCTTTGCATCTAATATCGACACCGGATTGCTGTTTTCAACCTCGTTACATGCGACGGTATATTCCGGGCACGTAAGCAGGCTTAACATGACATCCTTGCGCCAGCATGTGGTTCAACACTGTGTCCGCAGCGGGCTGCTCCTCGGCATCACCCTCCAACGTCCCTCACTAAGCACGCCCAGCACGCCCAGCACGCAAAACCCCCTTCTTCATCATGTACCGATCCTCGACCTCGCCGATCTTCCGTCGGTCCGTAGAATCCGGTGACGATCTGACGTCTGAACAACACCCAGATGGAATGAACCGACGTTTAAGCCTTGGAATGATTTGATGGCGGGGCCATCTCCATTTTTGAAGTCTCTGACGACTTCTTCTTACTTCCTGACAATCCCTGAGGCAAGCGGTTGGGAAGGTACCGTGAGGGACTGGTTGCCCATGGTCTACTAATTCCACGTCATGGTCGGGCTCTCTGGAATATTGTTTGTACTAAATAATGCTTGAAGAGAGGTGGAACTCATGAATCTCTATTCCCGTCGAGTGATCGCTGGCCGTGAGTACCACGAGTACTCAGCAAAACCAGAATGGTCGCCCCTCATAGACTATTGGTTTCGTTGCGATCCACTGACGCGAAGATTCGTGCATGGAGACTTAGAGATAGGCTTGCTGTCGACTCTCACAACGCAGGCCAAGTCATTCTCTAGGCTCGCGGTGGCCTGGTAGTCAGAGAGGGATCTGATGGGTGTGCGAGACATGGTGCTCTGGTTACTGTTGGGTTTGAGATGCAGAGTTGCTGCAAGTTCCCCAAGCGTTCGAAATTACGAGAAAGGACTCCTTTACGATTCCGGCTTATCGGCGCAGTGACGAAGACAGAGGTTTCTTAGTGATGGTAGAACAGTGGCGTGAAGGTACGAAGTAGATCGCCGTACTGGAAGACAGCATTTATTGAGTCTTGACGGTATTACCGGGACCTCAAACACGAACTTGCACGCAACGGACGAGCTACGAAGAAGTTGTATGAAGATGGAATGATTGTAATACTGTCGCAATTGACCAATCACCACTGGGTACTTGTCTCCATTCAGATCGCATGAAATAGCAGCCTCCCCTCAATCAAAGACTTCAACCGATATAGATGAGGAATATCAAAACACAACAACCCGTACCCTTAGAGAAGACGACAGACACCGGCAGGGAAAGACGCCAACGGCACGCACTCAAAGCTGACTGAATATCTCCTTCCTGTCGTGTAAAGAAACAAAACCAGACTAGGAAATTCTTCACATAGAACTTGCCTCGCGTCAAGTCACACGGGTGGTAAGGAGTGACAGGTGTTGCAAAGAAAATGTGCAGAAATGAATTTCAGAAAGGGGGCCCAACTCAAGACGAATGACCTCTGGCGTAGCCCTCCACTGACAAGAAACTTCTGATCATCGCTGAATATCCAAGTCTGCTGCACAAGACCTATGGAAATACATAATAACATCCGCACTTAGTGCAGTCACCGTCTAGGTACATCTCAAGTCAGATTGTAGGGTCGACAGTATGGCCCCAAACGCAGCAAGCCCGGAAGCCCTCATGGAATGGCTAGAGGAGATCGTCGTTTATTGACCGAGACCGATGTGCTAAAGAACACGAGGATTGGCGGTCGCATCTTGCAGTGTCTCGGACTTTCTTGTCTCTCGGGACGGTGTTGGGTTTGGAAAGCTGTTGGAGCTCAAGAACACGGGAGGGCCGACGCGACACATAGGGCATTTTGGGTGACCGCAAATCGGACATGCTAGAGCGGTGGCGATTAGGTTGGTAGCAGTACAGTGACAGCAAATCCAAACGTCCATGTTCGCAAGGCCGCAGGTTGAGCTCCTTTTCCAGCTAAGCTTTCGAAGGATCTGAGATGTGCAGCCGTAATGGAGGCCTCTGCAGGTTCGGGGCGATGTAGGAGGAACTGGTGGAAAGACAGTATGGTATGACAGGAAGAGTCTTGCGAATGGCGGGACCCAAAGCTATAATCAACAGATAGATGACCTTAGATCTGGGAGTAAATCTAATAGATAATACTATTGCTCGATGATAAAGGGACACTGATCACAATCGCGAACGGCTCTGCTTTTGAATTAAAACAACAACACTGACGTGGTGAGAAGTGATGCTTGAAACGGACAATAACCCGCGTCGGGATATCTGTGATCCATCCTCTCCTCAGCCCTAGATTCGCCATCCCTGTGGCCCAGGCCCTCTGAGAAGTGAGACGAAGGGACCGTGCAATCTCGGAGCCCTGCTATTCTGCGACGCAAAGCTATCAAACGTGACCATAGACATTAGAGGCTCTTGCTGATACACTTACTACTTGGCCTGTGAACGGTAAGTGCTAGCCGCGGAGGGCATGTTCTCCAGGGCTGTCACAGGATTGAAATAGGAAAGGTAACTCGGTGAGATTGAAGGCACTGCCAATGCTGCGCTGGGTAGCATTGGTCTGTTGCACATACGTATGGCGGATCGTGAAGTGCTCACATTCCAGTGCCCCATGAAGTAGATGAACAGCTTGCGCAGCGAAACAACAGAAAAATGAAGCCACAAGCAGCACGACCTGTTGTGAGGACAGGGCATACAGGACAGAAAAGTACATCTACAAAAGGAGTGACGGGATGCAGGCGTACAACTCATTCAAGGCATCAGTCTTCCCTCGGTCCCTCGATGGCGCCCGATAGATCACCTGGCTGAGGTTGTTGGAATGCTCGACGCTAGTTCGACTGTTGTTGATCAGAAAAACATAGATAGCACATTGCTGACCTGGACGCCACGTGCGCCGACGAAGAAGCCGCAAGAATGTCCCGAAGCGACAAGGATCCCAAACATGGACTCGCTCTCCCATTCTTTGTCGATTGCAGAAGTTGCAATGTGCGGAAACGTCTGGAGCGGCAAAAGACCTAACTCTGTGACAGGGATTCCGGGGCACTAGAGAGATATGGGGTGCCTTCGTTGTTGTACAACGGAAACGGCGTCGATCTGACGCGCCTTTGGCGCCTGAGTCCCGGATTCGCCGATCACCATACATTGCTCTCGAGGCGCGGAGAGTCTTCACTGATCAGGGATCTGGCTTTGATGAGCTTTGACGGAAGGCAACCAGATGTGATCGCCTTGCCAGGTGTCCCGTGCCACTGACCGCACTGCGCGGAAGCAATTTGATGACGATTATGACCTTGTAATGGTGATATCGATGTCTGTTACGGGACAACGGCGGACTTGTCGGTTACTGATGGCGTTTCGTGACTGCAACGGTAGAGCGGCGATCGAAGGATACGCCCGGTTGAAGTACCATGGTCCAACGTAGTGGATTGAACAGCTATCTGCGAATGACGTGCATTAGCTTCGATTTGTAGTAGCACTCATTTCGGGGAAAGCTAACGAGTTGAACTTTGGCTGGTTGAGGAAGGCCAGGTTGCGCTCGGGATCCGAATGGGGTGTTGTCTTCCGTCCATGGTAGAGTATTGCTGCTCTTCCGCAAATGGAGGTAACGCTGTAAGCAGCGCCATACCACAGCGAGTGACTGGTAAGGCTTAGACTAACGGCTTGTCACACGCAACACAAAGTAGTGCCACGATGATGGGGAAAGTAGAATATTGTACGATGGTTGCAGGACGGGTGGGGTCAAACCAGTGGTGTCTCGTTACTCAACAGGCATGACTAAGCACATAGTTTCTTGCAGCTGGGAACCCTATCAGGGGTATCTCGCTATGTCGGTGGGACAGAATCCACTTTCCCCTTCCATATCTTACCAGCTCTATCACTGGCTAATACTCTGAACGCGGCGCAAGAGTGAAAATCGATTGGAGCCGCATCTCATGGGATGAGCTCACACACCCTTACCAGCGCGTGGCCCAATCACAATACGAAGTCACGGCCGAGCTAGGCAAGATGAATCCAATTCTCCTCACTCTGACGCTTGAGAGATCTCTGTTTGGAACATTCTTGGTCATTGTTACACTCAGACCCCCGGGGGGTAGCCAAAGACAGATAATCCGTACTACCTGATTCGAGGCACGCATCAACAAAGACAGCCGTTCAGAGAGTCCCATCTGTTCCGTTGATTATCCAACTGGTCTTTGGCATCACTGTTTGCTTGTCTTCCAAATCCACGACTCAACCTCAGCAACGATGTCAAGTACCAAGGCTTCGCCGGTCCACGTCCACCCGGGTTTGCCTCAGGTAGTGGCCATGCACTCGTCGTAGGTGACGTGAGTGCACGCCTCGAAGTAGACGAGCGGCTGAGTGAGCGGGTCGCTTGCAAGGTACACGGGCTGCATAGCATTGGCCCACCGCGATCATGACACTTCCGCGTGCTGCATGGGCGGGTTGTGAGTGACCGGTATATCCGTCAGGCCCAACTGCCCCACGAAGCCGTAGTTCTGGTAAGGTATGATCTAAACGGAAGTGGCTGGTAAGAATCCCGCGTTACCTACCGCGAGATCGGGGCATGGATTCCCCTGTGGGAACAGAGGAATGCGCGTCATAGGAGTAACTGATGTAGAACGCCGGCTCACCAAGCTCGCATAAAGTTCTGCTGACGTATGATACTCTCCCTACAGGGAGCGGAATCAACATGGGCGAGAGAGCGTTGATATGCGATCTCACGTTGGTCGGTTGTAACCAGCAGGCTCCGGCCATTGGGAACCGCGGTGGCGCGCTCCATATGACCGACGATGATGGGTGACATACGCCGGGCCATTGAGTGCGCTTTATGGCATGTGCTTACTGGAGGGAATCTGTAGTGCCGTAAGACCCTCCTTCGCAACTTCGGGCATAGATCCAATGTTTAAGTTACCCAGAGCCTCGCTGCTCGACCGACCCGCGGAGGTGGCATTGACGACGTACCATTCATTACCGGTTCGAGGGCAGAGACGCAAGCTTCGCAGTTATCCGCCGTATTGAGCGACGCCGGAGAGCTGTGCTTACTTCGTTCAATACGGAAGAACACGTCGTAGCCCGATCCAATCACTTCACATCACCGAGGGGCCTCCGCCATGGATGAAGTTTAGCGGATATGATTGGTGGACTAAGACCTGAGTGAATTTCTTGACGTACAGCTAGTCAACCAAGACGTGTTGCCAGCGGAGTTTCGAAAATTGGTTCGCCCCCGAGGCTAGAAGTCATATCGAAGAGGTGACGCAAAGCTGGTTTCACTGACTTGAAGTTCTGTTCGTGCTTGGATAGGACATGGCTAAAGCGGGCGACGGATTGAATGCAACTGTCCAGGCCAACAATTTGCGCTCAATAAGCACAACAAATATCGAAACTCTACCATCTGCCGCAGATAGAAAGCTGAGAGTTCAGTATAGTTGATAAGAACGGAAGCTGAGTGCTGCGTGCTCTTCCTTATCACATAATCGAGATCGATGTAGCCTACGGAGATCCATAGCGGTCGTAGGTCTGCACCGGCTCTGCTCACCGGAAGTTGTGTGTTTGGAGTAAAATCAGTGGTGGTGTCGTAAAGCCGTGACAGTCATTGTTGATACCCGGCTCAAGTCTGATACCAAGGCTGGTAAGGTTGCACTTCATGGCAAAACTCTATATCTTCTTGAAGTCTCGTCCACACGCCCTTCTATCTCTGTAGTGTCAAACATGCCCATACTGGAATGCAGTATTCCATCTCTTGCTAAACAAAGAGTTCTGTAGAGAGCTTGCTGAACAGCAAGCTTTTCCCACGGTTCAAACCTGAAGCAAATATTGTAACAGTTGTGAACGTACCTTCTCCGGCCCACTTCTTGAAGCTGCACAAGAGAATCACGGAAGCATGGAGGATCACTAGTCGATGAAACGCTGTACTAGGTATGTCTTCATTGATGTAGATTATTATATCGGGGTATTGACTATCCTGGTAACGCCTGAACTTGAACGCCATCGAAATAAGATGTGGTGCTTTGCCAACGTCATATGTCAACGCAGCATAGGCATGGAACCCTACACGTCACGACGATGGCATCTATTGTTCGAACTCCACGATCTTCTCCGTTACGGTGCTTGGACTCTCTCTTTCGGGAACACCATGGACCGAGGAAGCTTCACTGTTGATGCCCATGGCAATGCTGCCCGCATCATGCTCCTTGATGCTCCCCACTTCAGCCTCCGCTCCTTCGAGTAGGTCCCGATCACCCTCTTTGACACTTCTCCGCTCTGCATCTCCGCCGTACCCGCCGGTGATTTGTCCACTATCTCCTCCTTCCTCCTCCTCATCATCCTCGTCTCGTTGAAGTGCGTTCTTCTCCATCTCCCTCTGTGCATCGTCCATTCTTCTTCGGACCTCGGCAGCTACTCGCATTCCATCGCTGACGATGTTGTCCAGGACACCCCTGAGACCTTTTCCAGGCGGGACGACTCCGCCAGTGGCACCGCCTGAAGCTATTGGGACACTGGATGTTGCGGTACGCACCAATCTTGTGTTTCCGAAGGTGGTCAGATTAGAGGAACGGGTCGAACCTAGAGCAGATAACCGATGGTCTGACAGACGGAACGATTCAGGAAATGAAGACTCGAAGAATTGCTCGAGTAATTCATCGGCAAGAACTACCATGCGGAATGTAGGTAAAGTGATGTGGAGCGGATTGGCGGGGTCCAAAGCAAGGTTCGCGGATTTGACATTAAACTTTGGAGAAGCCGGTCCATGAGCTTCAGATGAGGAAAGCGGCGACGAAGTATCTGTCAATAGTTTGGCTGCCGCAGCTGAACCGGCCGGCGGAGAAATTTCATTGGTGTCAGCCCCGAGATCGAGAAGATCCTCAAAATCCTCGTCATCACCGATGCTGAACGCCCCAGTTGGCGTTTCGAGAAACTTCGCACTACTGCTCTTGAGACCACGATTGGGTTCATAGTTCTGAGGATGATCGGGATCGGCATACTCGAAGCACCTCCGAATAAAGGCACTCACACTTCTAAGGAACTTCTCGCTCAGATTCCCTTTTGTGTCACTACTCGCGCCAAGGTCTGATTCTGATGCTAGGTCGCCCAAGCCGTTTATCGATGATGATGGAGTCAATGTACCTTCCAAACCTCGCCTCGACAGAAACAACAAAGCTTCCGAGATACGAAGTATACCCTCGCGATCGACCTTGCCATCGCCATCATCGTCGTAAAGCTCAAAAAAGTAGGTGATACTTGTCATGATATCTCTGGTCCCTTTCACTTTGGCCAGACCTGTAACAACATTCTCCAAAGTCAAGCCCGAGACCTGGTTCGTATCCCATCGTCGAAAGAGCCGCTGCATGAATTCGTGGTCAGCCGGCTCTTGATTTGCGAATCTCAATGCCGACAATGATAGTTTTCGATTCCTTTCGTTATTCCCAACGTAGGCTTGATTCTCTTTTTGGCTGATCAGATCTATTTGTGGCGAGGTTGGCGAGTCCGTGACTGCCCATTTTGTCATGCCAGCGAGGAATTCTCGGAAACCATCATAATCCATGAGCGTTGGACTTGGGCCAAGGCCTACGCGTCCCATCTCGACACCAGCGTTGCCAGCGATCCCGGTTACGAGTTCTATAGCTTTAGTCTTGCCTGACTTTGCTCGCCGGTCTGCCTCCTCTTGGATCATATGCATCCGCTGCTGACGTTCATACAGAATACCATAGAAGCGATCATACAGAATGCCAAGATCATCCCGGCTCAGACGTTTGCTATCAGGGCCAAGATTGCGTATCGACGTCCTTTTGGCAAAGCTTTCGATGGTTTCGAGTACGGCATCCTTGTGCTTTGCTCGCTGTTCAGATATAGTGCTTTGTGTTATGCCTGCGAATTCCTTGAAAGCCACGACCATGAGTTCCTGGAATCTTGTAACAGCTCGTAGCTTATTGTTCTCGGACTTCGGATGTGCTGATTCGTCTAGTCGTGAGAAGTAAGACTTCAGTATCGAAATGAAGGCGCCATCATCTGTTGCGTCGAGGAGTTCCTCACCATTGATCCTTAGGATTGCAAGTCCAACCTGGAATAGCACTTTAGGGCCCTCCAAGAAGAACACATCCAGGACTCTAAAAGCAAACACTAGGGGCATTGAATTAATGTAGAGGGACAGAAACCACGGTAAAGATACTACAGAAAGCTGAACGTCGGATTTCACAAGGTGGTCCCAAAGAATTGGCATAGTCTTTTCAACCAATGACTCCAACACACGCTGATCCAGCAGCGTACCATACATCGTCGTCGAGTAATAGCCTGGGAGAAGCCGATCACAGAGGACCGAAAGCAGAAAGAAAGCCTGCGACTCGGACATGTAGCTGCGTCTGTCAGCAGGTACATTCTCTCACCAAGGGAGTCGAATGCCTACATCAAAAGAGCTGCAACCACTATGTTCATAGCTTGACAGTAGCCTACTTCCTCATTTGTCCAGCTATAAGCGGTCAACACTCTCCTTAACCGGCCAATGCCCTCGTCACTCTGAAACCCAGGGTACTCCGGCAGGCTACGATTCAAATCCTTTTCAATTTCATCGATAGCCAGCGATTCTTGGCCAGAGAATTTGGATAGAGTCTCCGCGTAAAGCTTGGGATTCTCAAGGCGAATGAAGAATGACCCTGAAGTAAACTCCCAGATCTCGCCTCGCAGGCGATTTGGGAGACCAACTCTGATGAGCTTGTGAAAAGTTGGCTGGCGGATCAGTGTGGCATTTCGCCCGTTCTCTACTCAGGCTTGGTCAGCCCGTAGCTCCTGTGGGCCCAAGTGGTAGGCCGTACCTCTTAGATACTCTCCCCACAGCCTCATCTTGCTTCGATCTCGCAGCTTTCTTGCATCTCCAGGGTAGCGGAAAACCATCCCAAGGCCGGCATCCGGTGGCTCTTGGATTTTGTGCTCACCCTTCGCTCCATCCTTGATTTTCTTCGTATCGCCCCAGAGCAGATACTCTGAGTAACATTCAGCGACGACTGCCTTGAGATTCTCAACTTGCTTCACCCCCTCTCGTAGCCCTTTCTTCAAGCCATCACAGAATCTCTCGCACGCTTGACGACTTCCGCCAAGCTGAATGGTGAATTCCTGAGCTCTGTCTGAAATGCTCGGCTGATGGGATGACGAGCTCAAGCCGTTCCATGTTATGATTGCCAAATCAAACGTAGAGTGTTGGCTCTTCAGTCGTTCCACACGTCTGATAGCGCACAAAGGCAGCGTGAAGCCGTTCCCGCCCGGTCCTGCGCCATGTGTTTGTCCCGTGAAACCACTCGATGAACTTGAACTGGCGGAATGTAGGAAGCTAGTCGATTGCGTCGAGAAGGAAAGGAAGCTTTGGCTGAGGTAGAGTTTTCCGACATAGTGACTTCCAGGAGCACGGTTCTTCTGCTTTTCGCCTTGGGTGACCTTTGTCGTGGGGGGAGCATGATATGCTGAGAGGATCAGTTCGGCGGTAATCTCATGGAGCGGAGATTGTGAGTCCGGCAGTCGGAATTGATGGCGGAAAAGAGTTGCTTTGGAAGGTCTGCGTTCGGTTGAGCTGGATGCTGAGGAGGGATCGATGAAATGCTGCGCTTTTTGAACAAGAGAAGAGAGGTTGAACATAGCGAGCGACTTTATCGGGAATTAACCCAGACTAGCTGACACATGCCATTAGGGGACGGAATCCACTGACTGACACGTAGGCCAAGTCATCAAGGTAGTCTTGTGTAAGTCATAACACAGATAGGGTACGTTACGTAGGGCTGAAGCTGAGCAATAAGAGCCGCGCGGCTGTTCCCGCGAGCTTGTTATGGTGAACTTACAACAAGGACTTATCTCATCACTTTATCTGTCTGTTCAATTATCTACCAGCCAGCTATCAGGAACATTGCTCAAAGTTATAGAAGAGATTCAACCATTGAACAGATTCTATCATACATTCATGTCTCTTCCTGTCATCCTGATAACTGCACTACGTTCCGCTTATGATTCACCCACCGTATGTATACCCCATAAAGCAATGATGTCCCTCAGACTTGTAATCGCAATGAGTCGTAACTTCGCGTCCCTTATCAATCGAGTCCAAGAGGCATGGCGAACACTGATCGTAACAATCCTGAGCGTCATCGTAATGTGAGTTTCCCTTGTAAAAACCAAAGCTCGGACCGCTGGCTAGTTTGCAGGACGTGGCGCCGGCATAATTGTTGTTCTCAAGTGCGCCTGAGAGGCAATCCGTCATTTTCGTTTTCCATCGCCGTTGCCAACGTCGGGCCCCACACCCGCCTTACTGGAGTCGCCACTACAGGTGAAGCCGTCAGGTCTGTAGTTAGAGTTGTATCGACCGTATCCTCCGCCTCCGCCTCCGCCGGCAAGGGATGCGCCAACCGCTACGCCCGCCGCTGCCCCCACCGCCGCCTTCATGCGTGAAGTGATCCGGGACCAGCTTCATTTGTTGGTCTAGAGGTGAAGAACTTCAGGCAGCAGGTTCTAGAATACGATGCCCAAGGACCATTGTACATGTACTTTACTGTACAAGCAGCGTACAGATGGGAATTGGCGAAGGCAACTTCCTCGAAGATTTCTATTAAGTCTACAGCATTATGTTATTGAGAGACACTTGATAGTGTGCTGTAGGTTGAACTTTCTTTGTCAAGGTTATTCACACCAAGTCAGATATACAAAGGCCGAGGACGGAAGAGTGCGCAGTCACCTTGCGCAGACTTCTGTCCGTATGTACGAGTACTCTACATGTGCCCTACCGGCACCGTAAGGAACTTGAATCTCCTCTCTCACTACGCTGCTGTCAAGCCCGTCTTATTAAGCGTGTCACTATTCTTGTAAATAACTACACATGAATAGTACGCTGAATTGATTTTGCGATCGGTCTGGTCGCTTTGCATTGTGTGATCGCGATCAATAGGTTGCGGTCAATCCAAATCCGGCATGACAATAGGATTTGTATTGACAACCATTTCAAAAGCGAACCCTATTCACAATCCCAACCGCTGCACCCAAACCTCCCAAGTCTTTCAAACTCTTTAACATCCAGTCTTTCTTTCTTCCTTCGTCTTGTTCGTCACACACTTCCTTTCATCACAACCTTTCTCTTCTGCTCGCAAACATAGCTCTGGTAGCTATTCAGCGATAATAATTTCCGCATCCGGCGTCCAAACCGACGGTACAAAGACAATGGCACCACATCGTCGTGGAAAGCGGACTAAGGGGCCTCGACATACCACTCTAGGGCAATCGAACAATCCAGGACCTAGCAACGCTCCGGCTTCGGCCAGCGCTTCTGGTGCAGCCAACACACCGCTTTCAGCCATTGATCCCATTCTTCTTAATATGCCTGCCTCAACCTATACTACTCCGCCCAGCACTGCCGCTCCAGCCAGCAATCCAGCTTTGGCCAGCGATTCAGCATTTGTCAACGATCCAGCTTTTGTCAACGATCCAGCTTTTGCCAGCGGTTCAGCTTTTGCCAGCGATCCAGCTTTTGCCTACGATCCAGCTTTTGCCAGCGGTTCAGCTTTTGCCAGCGATCCAGCTTTTGCCTACGATCCAGCTTTTGCCTTCGATCCAGCTTCTGCCTACGATCCAACTTTTGCCACCGATCCAGCTTTTGCCTACGATCCAGCTTCTGCCTACGATACAACTTCTGCCATCGATCCAGTTTTTGCCTACAATCCAGCTTTTGTCTACGATCCAGCTTTTGCCAGCGGTTCAGCATTTGCCAACGATCCAGCATTTGCCAACGATCCAGCATTTGCCAACGATCCAGCTTTTGCCTACGATCCAGCTTTTACCTACGATACAGCCCCTGCGAACGATCCAGGTCCTGCCCGCGACCCAACATCTACCGGTGACCCCGCAGATACCGCTCGAGGTGATCACAACCAATTCAGTTCAGCTAACACTTCCAGAGCTGGCCCAAGTACAGCTGCAACTACGCCGGCACTTCCGACGCCCGCTTTCGCCCGAACGTCGAACTTCGGAATCACCCTTCCGATAGGAGCTCCCGTCTTAGAGCCATTATCCACGGAGACGGAAGTGAGGAGTCGAGTGGTAGCTGCTCGTGTAGAAGAGCGTAAAGCCTGGAAGAAAGACGTGTTCTTATTGGGTAAAAAGCACCAACAGGAGAAAAAAGACCTTGAGACGGAATTCGACGATACCTTGGCACAGAACTTGACGGACTGGGAAGAAGGGCAGACTGAGGAGAAGGACGATCTCAGGGACGAGATTACACTACTCAAAATAAGACTTGACAGATACGAAGGATCTGACGCCGAACCCGCTATCCAAGTCCTTCAGAATCAGGTTACGGAGCGGAGCACACAGCTGCGCGTCCAAGAGATGGCTTCTGATACGCTTCAGCAAATAGTCAACGAGCAGGACGAAACAATCAACACACAGAGAACTACGATCGCAGATTTAAAGAAAACGGTGGAAAACGGAGGTATTATTCACGCTGGGCTTCAGCAAGTAATCGAACGGCACGCAACAACGCTGCGCGATCGAGAGATAGCTGCGAATGGTCTTCAGGTAACGATCTCACAACTGCACACAGCGCTGCGCGACCAAGGGTCAGCGGCAAATCCGCTTCAGGGTACGATCTCAGAACTACGGGCAACGCTGCAAGACCGAGAGACAGCTGCAAATGGGTTTCAGAGTACGATCTTACAACTGCAGGCAATGGTGCAAGACCGAGAGACAACCGCCGAAAAGCTCTGGAAGAGGAATAGCGAGTATGAAACAGACAAGGGCGAACAGGAGGCAGCTGCTGAGAGTCTCCAAAATGAGATTGCCCAGCTGAAGACGAGGCTCACAGAAGCCGGAGCGCGGGATACTACTGAGGCTCTCAAGCAGGAGATTGTCCAGCTGAAGAGGAAACTCACAGAAGCCGAATCGCAGGACACTACTGAAACTCTCAAGCAGGAGATTGTCCAGCTCAAGATGAAACTTACTGCAGCGGAAGCGCAGGACGCAACCGAGGCTCTCAAGCAGGAGATGGTCCAGCTCAAGACGAGACTTACAGAAGCCGAAGCGCGGGACACTACTAATGCTCTCAAGCAGGAGATTGTCCAGCTCAAGGCGAAACTTACAAAAGCGGAAGCGCAGGACGCAACCGAGGCTCTCAAGCAGGAGGTTTTCCAGCTCAAGACGAGACTCACAGAAGCTGAAGCGCAGGACGTCACAGGGAACTTTAGAGAGGAGATCTCACAGCTCAGGATGAAACTTGAGAAAGCCGAAGCGCAGGATGTTTCCGAGGGCCTCAAGGAGGAGATCTCGCAGCTCAAGGCGAAATTGAGCATCCAGAAACAGAACGCAGATCGCGAGATCATACAGCTCAAGGCTGAGCTAGAGAAGGAGATTGCAAGTCGTGAGCTAGAGGAAAGAAAGATTGCAGAGCGAGACGGACGGATCCGTAAATTGACTGGCGAGGTGGCGCAACACCTGGCGAGCATCAAACGAGGCGAAGATGAAGTGACACGTCTCATGGATGAGGTGAAGTCTAGAGATCAAATGGACAGGGATCGTAGGGACAACCGGAGGACGCTTCAGGGTAGAGTAGACACCATGAGTGCGGAGCTCCGTAAGACGGAAAGACTACTTCAGGAGGCCCGCGAAGAGATCCGCCTTCTCAAAAAGGATAAGAAAAATCTGGAGGACAAAGTCACGATTTCTGAGATAGATGGCGCAGCTGTCTGGAAGGCTACCAGAGATGCCGACCTGTTGAAGACACAGTTGAAGGATCAAGACGGGGAGCTGAAGAATCTGCAAGGACATCTCCAGGACCTCGAAGAGGAAATAAGCAACATGCGAAAAGAACGGAGGAGTAGCAATGGCGGCGGCCATCAAGGCGATAATCCCGACGGGAAGGGTCTGCCCGAAACGCCTATCGTTAGAAGCCCCGAGCACATCGAAGACGACCTTTATGATGATCCACCTCATAGACCCGCGAGTGGCGACCAGGGGAAGGGTAAAGATAAGGGTGGCAAAGCTCCTGGTGAAGGCGATGTGCCACCACTGCCTGCCCCTCAAAATCCCGCAAACGTCATCGAAGACGACCCCTACAATAATCTACCAGGTGAGCCCGCTGGTGATGACCATGGGTCCGGCAATGATGATGGTGGCGACGAGACACCAATGGACCCAGATTCTATCCAGTATCCGGAGGACTTGGCTGGCGGTGGGCAATTGACCATCATCGGAGAGGAGGACGAAGACGAAGACGATGATGAGATCATCACTCTAGGAACTAAGCCGATCCCGGTTCCTGGAGAGCCAACGGGGCCCGTTGGCAGCTTCGTAGAGATCATCGAAGTGACAAGAATGATCTACTGCCCTTGGTTGTGGTGGAAGTTCCCCTATCAGGACCTGCAACTACTGCGAGAATCCTCAGCCTTACCACCCCTTACCGCCGTTTTCTGGAAGTTCGTTGTGCTCCACCTGTTCGCACTCAACTGGTGTCTTTCGTTCTTCGGCAAACACATCGACCTCGCCATCCCTCCAACCCCACAACCGCCTTCACGTCATCGCAACCTACCACCGGCAAAGAAAGTGGTACTACTTCTCATCTGGCACTTCATCGTCTACCTCGGCATGGGTATACTCATCTGGAAATTCTCTGATGCAATGAAAGAGCGCTCGATCTGGCTTGGCGCCAACGAACTGTCCCGCAAGACTCTGATCGGCATGCGCGGGTCGCTATCGTCGTCTTCAAGTCCCGGCAACGCCCTTTTCCGCTGGACAATGGGTCATACGCCAAGGATCGCGAAGTTGGTACAATTCGACGCCGAAGACTGGCTGCAGGTCGAGCGTGGTGTCTACGGATAGAAACTTTCTTCGTGGAAGGTCGTCTGACAGCTTTGACAGCTGACACCGGCACTAGCATGTATTCCTGTGACTGACTTTCATAATCCAAGGCGTGGCGGGATTCCCTTTGTTGATACCCGCTTTGGAAAAATCGGATCTGAGACATCGTTCTTCTCTCTTGGTGCAGGAAGCTGGACTTCGCTGCTGACATGTAAACGAATCTTGAAAGACATCATACGTGCTCAGAATCGTTTCCTCCATCATGACCTTAGTCTGCACCGGCCAAGTCCTTTCAATTTTCGTACAGGATGCTGTGCTTCCTCTCCTGAAAGAGAGACATCCACTCGTCGACGACTTGGTCCGCATCATAACCGAATAAAATAAGCATACTTAGGAATCCTTCGTTCGAAACACATGCTGCACCCTGGTGAATTGTGGCTGCCATGATGATTCGTGATCCGGGGCCCATTGCTGATCGCTGCTCATGCCCTTGAAGTAATTGACGCTCCGGATCTTACTCCGACGTCCAACAGCAGCACGATCATAACGAAAGAAAACGCAAACCATACATGTAGTGAGAGCCAAACCAGATGAGTAAGTGAGTAAATTGTTTGATCTACTTGGCGGGATCAAGATCGATGTCATATCCAAAACCGACCGGCAAAGGTCAGCCCGCTTTGTGACAGATCACATATCACACCGCAGCGAGTCCGCGAGTCCATTGCTCGTGACTCCGACCTGACCGGGCATCGGTGGTCTTTACATGTGTAGTTGCCTAGTTTGGCTTTGCGTTATCTATACAGGAAGGCACGCACAATGTTCGAGATCATGTCGAAGGGCACACTGCTCCGAAGCTGGGATATTTGGACTCTGTGTGGGGAGCTTCGGGATTTGTACTTTGAAGCAAAGGGACTGGAGATCGGGTCGTGAGGCGATCGATAAGGCACCTGGGTACCGTGTTTGGCGGTAAGAGGCTTGATCCTTTAAGCAAAGACTACGTTCAAGGCTATCACTTCTGGGAGAGTTCTCATGTCGAGCGACTTATCACTGGACTCCTTTGAGATGTTGCTTTTGATCAGATAATATCACAGTTTCAAGAAAGCTTTCCGACTGACACTGGTGCTCATGGTAAACCCCGGTTTCGAACTTTGAACAAATCTGCCCCGGCGAAGCGAGGATGGAACAAGGGCAAATATCAATCGTAACAGGCAGTTGGAAGGTGCCGAAGTGGAAACCAGCGTCAGGCAAAGTGCTAAGCTGCGTGTGGAGCTACCAACCAGGATAACCTACAGAAGCATGACAGAGAGACATTGAAGGACATTGAGGAGCTCTCCAGTCGAGCGAGCACGCTTCACTAATGGTACTGTAACTAGGGCTAGACTATGGCGTACCAAAGGAGCCTTGAAACAATAGATGGACATAGCGTCTGCTATCCGGTTGGCGAGGACCGGCGTTACTGAAAGGTTGAAAGTTCTGTAAGCCTTCCAGATTCAGACCTCAACCAACTCCAGAGTTGTGACCGGATAAAGCTTGACGAGCTTGAACATATCAAAGAGGTTGGAAGCAAAATTGCTAGCAAACGTTAGTTGTCTAACGTCCAACACAGACGAGCGGGCGATCGTGTGATCGAGGATGATCCCTAAACCGAAGCATGAAGCGATAGCCCTTGTGGATATGTCTCGTTCAGAATGAAGCGCCAAGATTACCCCATTGAGACGCCACATTTGTAGTATATACATGAAAGCTTGGACGCGCCATGCCAGACTGCCAAAAGACCACTTGGCTAACCAAAATAAACCGCAGATCCATGGAAAGGTCCAAGAAGGCCAAAGGGTGTCCAAGCATCGGTAGCATGTCTGTGGTCACATAAAGAGGAAAGAAATACATTGTAGCCAAGGCAAAATGCCGTGTCATGCGTTCCGGACAAACCGAGACTCCCATTACCAATGCATCGCGATGATCGTTAGAACAGAAGAAGAAACAGTCTATCCCAGGTATCATGTCCCGGACCGGAAACGGCTAGTCGCGAAAAAGAAAAGCCAGCCGGTCTCCGACTGGACGTAGCTCATGGTCCGTATTGCGCACCGGAATGATGAAGAACGATGAACATCACAGACAGCTGACAGTTTCCATTGGATTTGACAGTTGGCATACCGCGAACATCGGGCTTCAGAAGCGATGTGAAGTCCTGTGGATAAGGGATCCACCTTCGGGCGGCCACTCCGTTCTAGGAGTGGTATCCACAGATTATGTCAAAGCAAGAAACCTGAACAAGAAAGGTATCAACCGAGAGGTGACCGTTACGACGGTTAGGTGTTTAATGCAGAACGGTGTAGCGGACTCCAAATCCCCAGTGTCTGGTACACGGGCAGTATTGGGTGGAGACACCAGCGGTGCAAACAAAAGTATCACCTGAACACTCCTCTCAGGTTACGAATAGTAGGTCACTACCGATCACGTCGACGACGGCCCGGGTCTTCTCTTGCGCCGTGTGTATCTCTCGCTCCGTAAGATTCCCTAGGTGGTGGCTGTGAATACGGAGGCTGTTCCACTCTAGGCGGCTGTGCGTAAGTCTGTCCTCGGCCTGCACCAGGCATTTGCTGTCCTTGAGGTGGCTGTGCATAAATCTGTCCTCGACCTGCACCAGGCATTTGCTGTCCTTGGGTTGCATAGTAATACGCTTGGGCATCCGGGTCAGGTCCAGGGATACCACGGTTGGGAACCCCTCCGGCTTGTGCCTGCCCATAAGAGTATACTTGAGACCTTGGTTCTCTTCCTTGCAAATCATATTCGGTTCCGCCTGGAGAAGGATAGGAATAGGCATTGCCCGACGGTTGGTATCCTGCAGATGACTGCGCATAAGTATAGTTTGGATCATAGCTAGCGAATGGTGGCTGCCCGGGTCCTCCCTGGGTAACAGGCACTCCAGGTGGCATTTGTGGCGGTTGTTGCCCCGTTGCACCATAGTATTGACGCGACTGATGCGTCACCGATTGAGTGTAGTCAACTAATACCTTGTCAGGCTTGCGACCCATTTTGGGATCTCGCACTGAACTACCTCCATAGCCTCGCGAAGAATCAATCTGATCTCTCTCAACCTGCCAACGCAGCGAGTCCTGTTTGAGGTCCGCAATCATCTCCTGCAGAATGGAGACAAGAGTCAGTGATAGCTTTAGAACGATAGATCTGGACGAGATCGTACCGAAGTAAAAGGGCGGTACGCCTTGACCATGTAACCTCTGACGCCCTGCACCGAAGATCAGCTCTGGTACAGGACAGGTGATGGGCGAAGGTGGGACGGCAGACATTGTAGTCCATGGGTTTAACAAGGGCATCCGGGCCAAGGTAACGACAGATGTCGGCTTGGATGACTTCTCGACTGATGCCTTCTCCAGGAACGAAGTACTCGGCTCTTCTTGGGGCCGGATCTCCAGCGTCCGGGCCATCTCGAGGGTCTCGAGCATCCCGAACATCTCGAAGATCACGAGGGTCACGGGCGTCACGGGGATCACGGCGGTCCCTATGATTATCACGGCGAGACATGTTATCGAGCAAGCACAGGCAGGCGGGTGCAATTCTCCGGAGAATTGAAAGCGAATGCGCACGGTATGGCCAATATCTGCAAGACTTGTGGGAATAAGAACAGTTGGCAAGAAAGGTAGGAATAAGTGCGATGACCGTCTAGAAAGATGGGGTGAGCGCCTGGAAGAGAAAAGAGCCGTGTCCAAGAAGTGGGATGGGAGACCAGCGATAAAGAGGATGGATGATATTGTTGCCTTGATGAAAATCCAGTGCGCGGGGTCGGCGGCAGTCCATATACGTTTGAATGGGAATGGACCTGAATGGACCTGAGAACAGATCAAATGCCAGCTTGATGAGAAGCCGCTGAGTGGCCGGAGAGAATTCTTTGACGTTAGGCTGTGATGGATGCCTGCTTTTCAGCGAGACGTGGTTGTCAGCGAGAGGTGGACGGGCGAAGATCGGGGTGGGGCTGCGGCTCTTTTTCTCACCGGTGCCCTGCACGTCCGGACCAATTGGGTCTCGAGCCTGCGCTGCTTTTGACAGAAATGCATGTGCTCCCCTTTTCGATCAAGTAATAATAATGAATAAGGCGAAGTGTTTTAATATTGGACGTATGTACGAGGACTACCGTGAGTGATCACTTGGAATATGTACGGTATATGTTCGAATATCACCCGAGGTGCTGGTAGAGGGACGGTAATTTGATAGGCTTCGGGCCCCCGCAAACAGCCTGGACGGCGTCTAATCGGTCGGGCAGCAATGCAGTAAAGGTATGACCACCAACTTACCTAAGGCAGCAACAATCAACATGAGCTTCCGTCTCCGGATGAAGTCTGCAATCTCATTGACCGTTGATTAAGATATTGTTACTGGATACTGCACCGTGACTACAATCGTGTGCATGCGCAATTAACAGACAGGCTCGAGAGATTATTGGATTTTTTGGAGAATAACGCTCTGGATTACAAGAAATATGAGCCGAGTCCTTCGTACATGTGCACATCGTGTCAGACTCGTGGTCTGCCGTGTGCAAAGTCTGAATCCTGCAGTGATGTTATGCGGTCGAACGACGTTGCACTCCAGTAACCGAAGTACACCTTGATCCCCAACGATCTGCCCTGCCATGCGACCACCGACAGGATCTGTACCAAACATCCCAACGCCACATGAACACGAATATTCCGACTGCATGACCACGTGGAACCGGTATTCGTGAAAACCTCTTGGAACGCCTAGAAAATGCAATCATCACCGCTCAGACGTGTGACGGACGATAGACACCCGGAGCGCTTCAGCGACCAAAGGCCAGCCGGCTTTGTCCTTTCTCGACCCTTTTGACACCAGTCCCGCTGGAGCTGCCGGGCTTCTTCACCGTCGGAGGCGCTCCTCTGCTACAGCTGCGTGAAGCGCCGCCGTTCCGCTTAGGGACACCGTCTGCTGCAGGAGATGACCCCGATGACTTGGCGCGTTCTTGCTCATGCAAGTCTTTAGCGAAGTGCCAGTCTTCATGTTCTTCTTTCTGGAACAGGGGCACAGACTTGCTACATCGATCGCACCAGTATGCCGTGGTGGATTGATCGTCATCATCATACTCTGCTGCTGCTTCTCGCAGTTCCTTATCCGCGCTTGGCGAAGTTGCGCTAATTTCGGAGCTGTGTCGACCTTTATACTCGGAAGACCGACAGGTATTTTCGCCATGCGGTGAACCTTCTCGTTGTTGGGGCGCTGGAGGTTCCATCCTTGCAGAAAGCGCCGCCCCTCGATGGTGTCCGTTATGGCCAACGGGCGCTCGCCCATCGTAGTCGGTGTCATCGGATCCTGGCTGGACGACGCCGTTTTCGACGTCGGAGTCATCGTCGTGCTCTTCCCTACTGTTCTCTTTGGTCAAGAATCTCTGGATCCCTCCATCGTCTACTTTTCTCCGCTTGCCGCCCCGATCACTATACATCACTGAGCTATGATGCTCAGCATCACGCGTAGTGGACTTTAATGCCTTGGCCTCATCGCCCCTAACAAGGAAACCAGCAATACCTCGATTGCCTGTAACGCCATCCTCGAAGCCACCAACACTCAGCTGGAGATTGGCACAAGGCCAGGCTCTACCGTCCACGACGACTTGACGGAGCAGGTTCTTGGCCAGGTCGAACAGCATGGCTTCATCAATGGGACTTCCTGATGGTATGGGGGCCTGCCGAGACCTCATCTGTGCGCCCTGACGGTGATGCAGGTTGATACTCTTCGGCCGCCGTTTGTTGGTGAGGACTCCCTCTTCCACCAGGCGTGAGTAGATGTCGGCCACAAAAATCCGTAGCCAGCGTACCCCTTGCTCAAGGGTATTGATACTTGGTCTGAATGACTTTGCCGATAGCATAGACTTGATTTGCGTACGCGAATTGACTTCACTAAGATCTATCCCACGAATGGTTTGATAGATCCAAGTGCCCGTGTCGTCCCCAAATTTCGATTTGAATATTTCTATAGAAACTTCTCGGAGATCTTTGACGGTATCTGTACCGAACGTATCCACCACTTGGTCGCCCAGTTTACCACCAAGATTCCGGATTTTTGTGAACTTGAATCCGCTCAGAAATTGTTGAATTGCCCGGTTGCGAACGATAGTCTGCTGGTTGGGCTTCTTATGGCCGGACCCTAGCTTGGCAATGAACTTATTGTGAGCAATCCCCGCGGAACATGTATATTTGAGCCTCTCCCTGATCGCATCACGAACGGATCGCACAATCTCTGATCCGATTAATATAGCAATATCATCCCAGTCCGCATCATCATCCTCGGTTTCAGTAGCGTCAAGGTCCACCAACGCATCAGTATTCCAATCCAGCGCTGCAGTCGGCGGTCTTGGTAGGTTCTCCGACGGGTCGTCATACGGAGCAGGTCCACTAAGTTCTGGATATCTTTCAAGGAGGATCGAGTGTATCTGTGCTGACAGATCCAAGAAGACTTCATCGATACCGGCCTTTTCAACCCTTTGCACGGGCGGCGGCGGTAGAAGCTCCTTGATAGTGGCCAGTATCTTCCTCGACTCGAGACGGTAAGGGTCGAGGGACACCTTATGAGAATGGATACCCTCAAACGCGTGCTCGTGGTACGCCCACTTCTCGTCTCCTTCCTTCCATGTTGCCACATGCTGCATGATCAAATTTGGACAAAGCTTCTTCGCTTCCGTGATTGTAATGTGTCGACTCAACCCGAAGTTCCTCGCCGGGTAGTTGATTGCTATGAGCCCTTGCCATTGCTGTATGCCCATCGTTACCTCCGCTCCGTTTCCTTATTGTACAGGGTGCTCCCGCACTCACCTGAACAGCTAGGGGCTGGTCCTCCGGAACATTCAATCGGACCATCTCGCACTGGGCGTAGAACGCATCGAGATCGATGTGGGCGATGACTCGGAGTGGGCAAGCTGTCGAAGACATACCGAACTGTGACAGGTGCTTGTACGTGAACTTGGATTTGCGCCGATGTGTGCTGCCGGCAAACAGTGGCAGTGGCGATGAGGAAACGAAGGGTTGTGACGAAGACATGACAAAGAATCTTTTCGTGTTTCCCCCAAGTGTAAGTACTCGACGAAGTCTGTTGAAATCAGAGACTTAGGCCGCGGCATCGACACGTAGAATGCTCGTCGGGCAGCGCCCAAGGCCGCTCCTTCATGGTCAGGGTCAGAGCGAAAGAATTTCCGCTCTTCATAAAGCTTGCCGCGGTTCCTCTCAAGATAGGTACTCTTTGACGATGTAGACCTACTTTTACAAAGCGTACGAGTTTAGATGTATGGAAATACGCGCTTCGCGTTATCTTACTGTAGCGCAGGCTGCACACCAAATGTCATCATCTACATCTGTAATACAGGATGCATCAATCAATGCTGATAATTTGAACAGATTGAGCCCGGTATCTCTAACTATCTACCTATGTCCTTCCTCCGAAACCCGTTGTTTCTACTAGGCGCAAATCTCTCCGCGATAGCTGCGTCGACCCTTTATCTGCGATCACATCACGTCTATAATCTGGAGGAGCACGAAGCACGAATGGACGAATTGGAGGGCGCCTTGAGAGGTCATATCGGCCTGATTGAAGAAGCTCTCGATCGTCTGGAAGGAACTGCAACAGAAAGTGATCGGGGGAAGAAGATGTAATCCTCCTCCGTGTGAATGCTCTATGGTTCGGGGACTCACCTCGTTCAGGGATGATTACTATCATCGACGTGGTCGGGAGGAGAAGGAGTAATAATAGAAAGCCGTATTGAAGTTTAGGATATCGGGGATCCGGAGTAAATACATGCGGAAGTATTCTTCAGATTGAATGATTGACCTTAGCGTCCCCCGCAATGGGAAGTTCGAGACAGCCGAGGCACGCCAGCTTCATGACGAGATGCTGTACTTAATAATCGCGGCAGAGCTCCTCCTCAGCCAATTGTTCATTTTCGAAATTGGGCTCTCACAATAATGTCTCCGCAAAACGATATCATATTATTCCATTACAGCTTCAGCCCATATGCTCGAAGAGTGATTTGGTATGATATAGTTCAATTCCAACTCCATGACCTCCGTACCATACTGATCATCTTTCACCTAGGTACCTTACTTTGCGAGGCATAGAATATGCTGAATGCGTTCGTAGAAGATCTCTCCTGACACAAGAGTTGGTTTGACAAAGACATCAGATGCAACCGCCAACACTCCCTCGGCAGGACCTGAACGACCTGGGGGTCGCCTACCGCCGTATCCCACTTATGAGCATCGGGCGAGATGTCTATTGTGATACACGCCTGATTCTCGCAAAGCTCGAGAACAAGTTTCCGGAGGGTGCTCTGGGTGCTCAGCAAGCGGACCAGAAGGCAGTGGAGAAGCTGCTCGAAAAATGGACTATCGACGGCGGAGTTTTTGCCCGAGCCGCAGAGTTGATTCCAACGGACATGCCTCTACTCAACGACCCTAAATTCACCAAGGACAGAGAAGATCATACAGGCCGGAGCTGGGCCAAGGCTGACATTGCGAAGAAGAGGCCTGAAGCTCTGGCGGACGTGAGAGACATGTTCAGCTTTCTGGAGACCACCTTGCTCGCGGACGGTAGAGATTGGATCTTGAAGACCGAAAAGCCTTCTTTGGCGGATATTGAGAGTATGTGATCCAACTGTCCTATTTTTGTTCAGATAAGCCTGTCGAGTGAGGACAATAGCGAGCTGTGACATGCTAACTAGAATTCCCTTGACAGCTGTTTGGCCATTCCACTGGCTCACTGATCTCAAAGGCGCTTTGCCACCGGACACAATCTCAGAGAAGCAGTTCCCTAAGGTGTTCTCCTGGATTGGGCGTTTCAAAAACGCCATCTCCGCCGCAAAGTCATCAGCACCGAAGCCGGTGCGGCTAAAGGGCGCAGATGCCGTGAAGCGAATCGTCGCCGCAGATTCTGCAGAGCCTGAAGGGGATGTGGACCACTCTGATCCACTGGGTTTGAGTAAGGGCGAAGTTGTGCAAGTCTGGCCCATTGATAGCGGCTTCAGGCATAAAGACCAAGGACGCCTGGTGTCGCTCACACCGAGGGAAGTGGTAATCGCAGCCCAAACCAAGGTTGGCGGAAAGGAGATTCATATTCGGGCTCCTAGACATGGGTTCAGGATCGCGAAGGCTACCGGAGGTGCTGGTGCGAAACTGTAATTCTTGAAAAGGTAGACGCACCTTTTGCTTGGGCTCATCGTAGCCTGCGTCGAATCCATCAATGAATATGTGAGGCGACGACACTGTTTTTGGTCGTCCAGTCCGTCAGATCCAGCTCGAGCCTTCTTATGTTCCCTTCACACTCCTTTTGCTTGTAAGTCGCCTCGTTGAGTATAGCCCCGTCCAGTGTCGTTGTCGAAGTTTACTTGCAGAGGAGAAATGGGTGTTCATTGGGTAGCGAAAGAGAAAGATTCCGGGATGCCCTGAATGTTTAAAACATCGTGCCGTATCTTGCGTCTAGGGCCAGTCCGATCCATGGCAGCTCGGTGCGGAAGAGCTAGCGTTGGCAGCGGGTAGGAAAATAGGTTCGATTTTACGATCCAGCCCTTCTAGGAGGCGTTGAAATACATGAAGTACGAGTACACGTTCTTGGATTTGGACAGTCGCAGTGACCTACCCTCAACTAGGGAAATGACCGAAGAGAAGCGATGAATGATTCAAGAGTCATGCTCTGTACTCTACAGTGTTGCGTCAGATGCAAAATCCACTGACCTTGCAGCATAGTAATAATACATGTGATTATGATAATAATGCGTGGGATAGTATTAATTTAGTGGTGAAATACATACATACATGTACTTGCAATGTTGGCGTCACGTTTGGCGCCAGCTCTCAGCCCCTCCGTTCGAAGTGGACTTTGAATTTCTCAACCTCGTTCTCGTCAAGCACTTCCACACCTGATCCTACGAAAACACTCTTTTTCTTCGTGCGCCGCTTGACGACCTTCTTCTCTGCTGCGCACTGTGCGAACCTCCGTGTTCACTCAAATCTTACTATCTACTACTGACTCTTATCGTGATCTCACAGCCATGTCACGACGCGGTTATCCAGTGACCGAAATTGATTTTGAGCGAGAACGTGACTATTACCCCAACGGTCGCGAACGAGATTATGAGGAAATCGACATCAAACGACGTCGTGAGCCCGATTTCCTTCGGGAGGATTATGGCAGGTCAGATGCGGGCCCACTTGTCTTGCGGGAACGCAAGACCGAGGATTTCGAATATAGACCGAGAGAAAAGCCTCGAGCGAGAGAACGTGAGGTCGAGAGGGAGGAGTTGATCATAAGACCTCGAGAGAGGGAACGACCAAGGGAGAGAGAGATCGAAAGGGAAGAAGTCATCTACCGACCCAGAGAAAGAGAGAGACCCGTAAAAAGAGAGATTGAGAGGGAAGAGATGGTCTATCGGCCAAGGGAGCGCGAGAGGTCGCGGGAAAATGCTTTCGAGAAGGAAGAGATCATAGTGAGACGTGGGGAACGGGAAAGACCAAAAACGCCTGCTTATGAGAAGGAAGAAATCGTGGTGAGACGTGGGGAACGGGAGAGACCAAGAACGCCAGCTTATGAGAAAGAAGAGATCGTGATTAGGCGCGGTGAGCGCGAGAGGCCGAGAGAACGAGATTATGAGAAGGAGGAAATTATCATCAGGCGAGGAGAGAGGGAGAAGGAACCTGAACCAGAGCCTGTGTCTGTGCCAGCGCCAGAACCAATTCGCGCGCCGCCAATACATCAAGAGATTATCACCCATCATCGCCACATAGATCATGGTATGGCAGCTTGTCCCTTCTATAAGGCTAATAGCAAACTTGCTAAGGTGTCTAATTCAGGTTTCGAGAGGCAACCCGCACCACCTCCGCCCCGAAGGAAGTCCCCGTCCCCAGAACCTAGCTTTGAGGAGATTGAAATCCGACATCGGTAAGGACCACATGCCCTGCATTAATACTTGAACTTACTGTATCGCTTTTCGCAGTGGCTCTCGGAATGGGCAGACATATGACGACGACATCATTTTTGAGCGCGAGACTGGTCGGAGGAAAGCACGAGACGAGCGTGTCAATCGCCGACGCTCTCTGAGCGGTCGACGAGCCAATGGGCGTGAGGAGGTGGACATAGTCGAGGAAGCCGACTACTACAACCGCCGCGTTAGCGATCGAGCCTACATGGGTGAAGCGTACAATGGCGCTACCAAAGACTGGGCTATTGTAGATGTTCCACCAGGCACGAACCGTGTCACAATGGACGGCATTGGAGGCGGCAGCGAGGAAGTCACTTGGCAGCGATATAACGGGGTGAGGAGGTCTAAGTTCATAACTGATGGAGATGAGTATGGTGAAGAAATAGCCGACAGAGGGAGGCGCTTCGTTGGAATCAAGCCAAAGCAGGAGAATATGTGGACTGAGATCACGAAGGATCTGGTGTTGAAAGAAGCCATCGAAGAGCAGGGGTACGACTTCGAGGAGACCGAGTACTTCTTCTACGTCATTGAGTATCTCCGCTATGTAAGACCATCAGAACTAAGTCATCCACCTTGATCATTTTGCTAACGGTCATTCCAGGAGGACGTCCTTGAACTGGTCGAGTTATCAGAAGACATTCGCAGGGAGCGCCGCGAACGTATTCGCCAGGTCCAATGGGAACGAGAAAGGTTGAATGCCCGCAGGGACCGACGGCCTTGGGATGAACAGCGTGTGGTAGAGAGGGAGGTTATCTACGAAGGTAGAAGGCCGGGACGATATTTGATGTGATCTGCGAAAAAGCGGGTCGATAACGCAGTGGCATATCTGGTCTATGGCTGGACTTCCGACGGTGTGTGGCGAAGGACAGGACGGATCCTGCATGCGCGGAGAGATTGTGATTGCTTCAGAATGGGGCGGCAGCGGCACATGGAGAGGCTGCTATTGACGTATGGATGCCTAACGAATTTACGAAAACGAGATAGCATGGTGAGCGAGCATAAGAGACATATTGAAAGGCAGTACACATGCAAAAAAAAGCGTGATGTCCTTGTCGGCACTATTAGCTGCCAGTTATGTTTCTACCCATGCACGTATTCTGTGTTGCCTGCCTGCATATACATTCTCTTACAGTATGCCGGTCAATTATTGACTTTGCCTGCCCTTGACTGGTTGATGGTGCTGTTTCGGTTTCAAACCCCCCTCCCGATAGAAGGATGAGCGAGAAAGCCCTAGTTCGCGCTCAAAGGGCATCAAGAAGTGCCACACCCTACATTTAGCCGCGAGAATGACTATCATCGTTATTGTTCTTATCATTCTACTAAATAGCATAAAGCCGTGGGGCGGCGGAAAACGCTCTTAACCGCCTTCGTATGAGTACCTAGCCGTCCTTCTGTTCCCGCCGCTTTCACTGCAAGACCAGCGTTGGTTGCTTCAGCCGAAGATAATCGGCGATCCTTCAAAATCAGGTTCAAGCTTTAGGTACAAAGTCAAGTGTACCATCATGGCTCTGAACGAAATTCTCATTGAACCGATTACCCTCCAATGGCGCAACGCGTAAGATTCGTTCTTCGCACATACAAATCTTCAGCTCGCCTTTGCGAAGATTCCTTTTCTGGACACGCATTCCTTCAACAGCCTGGCATCCATTGACTCTTACAACTTTCGCATGTTCAATCAAGGCATTGATGCAACTGCCCTCGATGACTACAAGCACATTCTCATCACAGTCTGTACACCGGGCCATTGGACAACTATAGTATTCAGGGCCAATGCAGGTACCTCAAATTTTAGAGCCTGTGTGGCAACCGACCTCAACCTGCCCTGATGATACGCTGGGGTTCTCCACGTTTCGTTCTCCTCTGAGTATTCAAGGGGTCGCCACAAAATGTATATAACCTATTCAACACTCGCCATGGCGCACTCATCATACCAACACACGGAGCTCTCCAGTGGTGGAATCATGCGTCAAAAGGAGTCCTTCAGGTGACCCATCCCGCACTCCTTCAGTGCGTACAGCAATGTGATCTCTTATCATGGGTTCTACCACTAAACCACCAACGCTGCTTATACGTTGAAAGTGCTCACACGTATAAATGTAGTCAATTTGCGCAGAAGTCGTCGCTACCACGAAACTGTGTAGTTATTCTTACAATTAGGTATTGTGATAGCTTCCACAACCATCAGAATCAAGTTCTCAAAGCTAGCAGTCACAATTAGAACATATCTCTGAATCTATGTCTGGAAGTTATGGACTAAAGACGCACTTTCTGAGGCTTGCGATAATTATAGTTGTGAGGTAATCATTTCTGCGGTGCCCAGGTCCTCTTTACCATCGCCTCGAGTCGTCTGTTCTTGCGCGGCGAGTTGGCGAAGAACAAGCTACATGTACGAGAATAGCATGGGCACAACAATTCTCTTCATGCAATAAATTCAAACAAAGATGCTCGACTGAGCCTTGCCTCCTGATGACATCTCTAGATCTTTACGTCGTGACGTTCAATTGCGCTCGCGAACTTATCAAGTCTGAGGTCTTCGCCTCCCACATCTTCGACGCTCGACCATCCATGCACAGCAATACTTCCCCACCACCAGACATCCTGGTTCTTTCCCTTCAAGAGCTAGCACCGATTGCATACTCGTTCCTTGGAGGATCGTACCTGATACCATACTTTGACCGCGTTCGGTATGCCGTACAGCTTGCGGCTTCAAGCACCGGAAATGGCCATGCCAAGTACACCAATATTATCACCAGGAATCTGGGCATGACCGCGATTATGGTGTTTGTAAAACAAGACCATGTTGGGGCCATTGAAAAAATGGAGACCGCGGGAGTGGGTGTGGGGTTGCTTGGAATGGGTAACAAAGGAGCTGTGGGCGTGAGATTGGGGTATTCTATAGGCGCAAGCGACAGCGAGGCCATGGAAATAACGTTCATTGCGGCACATCTGGCACCTATGGAAGATGCCTTGGAGAGGAGAAATGAGGACTGGAAGAACATCGTTAGGCGCTCGGTGTTCACGCCAGTGGGCCAAGGAGCGACTCGTACAGCAACGCGACCTCACGGAGGAGATGGCGATGAAGCACCTCTGCTTCCTGGATCCACAGATAACAGTACTCTGCCCACCTCAGGTCTCTACAACCCCACATCCCATCTCTTTGTTGCAGGCGATCTCAACTACCGCACAAGCAAGATCAAGCCCGGACCTGATGACTATCAAGCATATCCACAGCCTACTAAGGACACTACCGATCCAAGACATTACTCCCATCTCTTCAAAGACGATCAATTCTTACGTGAGCTCAAAGCTGGTAGAACATGCCACGGGCTGATAGAGGAACCTATCAACTTTCCGCCTACTTACAAGTACTCGGATGAGCAGCGTGCTGTTGCGGAAACAGACGAGCAGGTGAGGTGGGATTGGGCCAAGCACCGATGGCCCAGCTGGTGTGATCGTGTACTGTACCTTGATACACCTACGTGGATGCAGGAGTCTTTGCCCTCCGCGATGATCAAGATCCATGGCTACACAGCATTGCCACTGCTGTCAACATCAGATCACCGTCCTGTCGCGTTGTCGTGCTCTGTTCCTCTTAGGGCCATACCTCCGCCCACTGGTGATCACATGCCCGCTGATCTTCGTCTGAACCCTCCTTTTGACATAGACCCAGCATGGAGAGAAAAGAGAGCCTGGGCAAGGAAGATGGAGATCATCGTTGGTATTCTCGCATACCTCAGCCTTACCTGGGAAGGTAAAGGCCTTCTACTCGCTACGATTATTGGTGGCGTTGGAGGGTGGATGGTCATCAGGTCTCTGATTGCTTCTTGAGACATATGGGTGTGGCTCACATAAAGCTGGCTTCCGGCGGCAAAGCCCCTCTTACGTGATTGTCGAAACTATACCAATCGCATATGCACAATCTCCCCATGAGCTGAGCATGGCAGTCGCGTCAGCAGAACTTCAAGATAGACCAGTGTGTCTACAAGCTATTGTAGATGCCGGGCAACACCCGAAGTTGCTTCCAAAGTTTGGCGTTTCTGGCATACGAAGTATTGGTCGTGCAGCTTTGCCTTCAACCGGGATCAGGGATTAGTAGTACTCCAGGAGTGACTCTGTAAGCCCTACCATGTCAACGTTGGGTAGTGAAACCTCGCCGTCAGCCTGCCCATCTTCCCGCACCACTGGGGGAGGAATGCAATATTTGTGTCGCTCCAGTCATCCGCATCAGTAATCCTCAGCCTGCTCACGCCCTCGATCAAGCCCAACTTTGCAGGCAACAACGCCTTCCTGAACCCACGGAATCAACGCAGATCCGCGGCCATTCTCCTTCGCACGTCCAAACATGCCGACGTCCAATAACGGCGGCTAGACGCTGCGAACGGTGTGAAAGTGGCGCGAGCGACTCTCCTGAGGGCTACGGAGTACCGGGGCCCAGGCATCGTACCCTCGCATCCACGATTGCCTTTGAAATGTTCCCGCTCCTTGTCATTTGACGAGATCGTGAAACGAGACAAAGTACTTGTATATGTTTGCTTTCCGCACTACGACAACCAGCTGACGGGGATCCTGCGCCTCGCCATTGCTGCCGGCGGTGCTGGTTGACGAGGCCACTGGCCACGCATATCCGTGCCATCTCACCCTTGCTACGAAAAGGGAGGGATTGGTCTTCATCGAGCGGTGGTCTCGGATCTCTGAATAATAGCAACACACAGTCTCACTGGTGCCGTTGCTTGCATCTTAATCTGAGCTACTTGAGGCTGCCGGAATCGACAAAAGACTTTGATGGCGCAGTCAGATGTCCCCGTTGCTTTCCTGTTTGTCTTTCTTTCGTAGTTATAACTCTATGCTTCCGCTGTGGCTCTCTGAGAATTGAATTTCAAACTTTTGCTCTACTTTAGCAGACACTCATTCTCTCTTGCAAGGGAATCAATTCGTGGGTTTTCCGTCAAATTTAGAAGATTGCTGTCACCCCGTTGCTGTTGGGCCCTCTCTCGAACCGCCTACTCTCCGGTTGAAAATTCTTTTAGCAGCTTTCCTGGGCGTATCATGTATTCCTGCGTCAACTATTCACGGGGCTGCCGAGGAAGGGTGAACACTCCTGGCGGACGCTGTCGGGATTGTGTAGTAACATCAACTTCAATATCTAGGGTTACCAGCATACGGCTGACAGTTGCGTAGTCACTCAACCTACGTAGACCATCGGGCCTCGCCTCACACCAACCACCGTGTGACTGGAAGAGACCGGAGATTGACCTGTCACAGCTGTTCGCAGCAAACGAGAAAGCGAATGAAGAGCAATGATTCCCTGTCCGTTTCCATCATGCAGGTATAGGAAGGGTCATTGGGTTTGGAGTTGGGTAGAGGGGTTTTAGGGTTACATTGCGCATAGAAATGATTTCGAATAGACGGCAACATGGTCTCGAGGGGATATTCGGAAGGAGTACACATCGTGGGGATTGCTGAATTTTTCAGCCGAAATAGTCCGACTGTCGATGGCCTGGAGCTGTAGATATATATCAGCTTGCTACGTCTGACCTTCGAAATCCATTCAGCACAGGCAAAGGGCGCTTTGGCAGCATCATATCAGATAAACTTATGGTCCCATGGCGCGCCAAAGCATCTTCATTCGCTTGAGAGGATATAAAGCCTTTCTTGAATCAGTGTAGACATAGTCTACCCGGGTAGAGAGGGTATGGGATCCACATAATTCGATGTTACTATGACTGCTACTGCGATGACTTTAGATATTTGTAAAAGATTAATACACGAATGGATGCTGCAAGATACCTCAGCATAGGATTGGAATGCTGTTGCTCGAGGCCCTTCCTGCGCTGACTAGAGATTTGGAATTTCATTTCCAGCAACTTCACCATGAAGAGGCGGTTCAGCAACTGTAGGGCTTTGGACGTTGACACATGAATTTATTCGAATGTCCATGGTTTAGGATGCTCTGCCCACATCGTGAGGCTGATAGATAGCCTCTCTGACGATTCAAGGATCACATTACATCTTCCTTGTAATCTCATCCGCGATTCACTGGGTGTGAGATAACTTACTCCAACGCAGAACCCAGTGCGCTGGAAGAAGGTCTGATTACCTAAGCCGTATCGATTGGGTCTAGCAGCGCATAGCCGCCGCTACAAGGGGTGGCGTACGTCAGCCTGAAACACTGCCCGCTTTATCTTGTTCTTGAACTTCACCTTTTGAACAGATCATCATCTCCAGCACACATCTACTCATTAGGACCGGAAAAAGACGATGCTTCGACACTCTCTAGCAATCGCTGCCTGTGCGTTGAGCGCCCAGGCTTTCCTCATCCCTCTAGAGGTCGCCAACAGTGCGATCGAATCCACCAACAACTTCCGCGTCAGCGTCATTGACCCCGGCAGCCAGACGATCAAGCTCGACTGTCCTGGCTGCCCTTTCGCCGAACCGACAGCCCAAGATGGGTCCTACAAATGGGTTTCTGATGTGAAGAGTTCCTTAATTCTCAACTTCACCGCCGATAACGAACACCTTAGTCTGAATGGAGTGCCCTTTTACCCGGGTTCAATGTTCATCCCTGGTCCTCTTCTCGCTCCCCAAATCCATGCCGAAGAGTCTTTAGTAGGGCTGAAGACGGCAGGCTATCCAGCTCCACTCCATCTCAGCTATACTCTCGAATTTGGTCCTGAGACGCAGTTCCCGGGTGACGAAGGGCGAATCATTCCTGTCCATTTGAAGATCATTGGCATTGATAGCCAGGCTGTCAGTGTGAATACGGTGTTTCTACAGGCCTTGCAGTCATCTAGTGGAAAAGTAAATCTCCTCTTATACGGGCTTGATTACTCTCCGTCATCAACACGTACCTAGTCCAACACTAACGCTTGGGACAGCTCATGATCCTGAAGGTCGAGACAATCCCCGACCATGCATCCAGCCCTAGCGAGCAAGAGCATTCCGGCAAAGAGAAAGAATGTTCATCACCACCCCAGCTCTGCCGCGCAAATGCCCTCCTCTCCTCAAAAGTCGAGGAAATGAAGTCCAACATCGCCAAGGCGAAAGCCGCTCTCGCAGCCAAGGTCGCAGCCATGAAAGGCGGCATCATCAAAGGCTGCCACGGCCGTCTCCGTCCCCACCACGGCATCAGCGCTCCTAAGCCTAGCCACCATGCCGAACCTCATCACCGTCATGCCTTCCCCGCCCACGCATTGGCACGGATCTTCGCACATGTCATTTTGCCGATACTTGTTGGAGTTGCAGCAGGCATGGCGGCCTGTGCCCTGGGGATGCTAGTGGGGCGGGTGGTCGCCTTCTTCTGGATCCGCTACAAGCGCGGAGGAAAGAAGGGGCCCTATGCGATGGTGGCTCATTGTGAGGAAGCTGTGCAAGAGGACGGGAAGAAGGACGGGTTGATCGCTGGACGAGAGGAGGAGCCACCGGTTTATGAAGAGCTCGAAGGGGCTGCGGTGACGGTGCCGGAGAAGGAGGTCGTTTAGATTGGCATGTAGGGTCTCAGGCCGTGTCTCAGCTGAGATCAAAGCAAAGACAGCGGATTAGTTCGGTCCAGGGCAGGAAGGAAGGCGTCAGTACGGCAGTTGTGGTCTTTTCGGCGTCACCTTGGTCTGAGCGGCTCCGATCATAGCTACTTCATCTAGACGGTCAATCATGGTCAGCAATCGTGAAAGTCATCTATGAGTAGTTTTGTGTCCATGTCTCCACAAGCGGCTGTGGTGCGAAACCAGAACATGCATGATGTCTTGATCAAGTCTTTGCCTGGTGTACGTTCGGCCAGCTTTAGTTTGGTTGAATGCGATAGATGCAGCATACTATAATCGAAGATGGGGTCCCTCGAGAACCCCAACTGTTCTTGATGCCCAACACCGACCGAATAACGATCATCGTGCCAGACGACCAACACCGAAGCTATGCACGTTCTCGAAGAGACCATCCCACAGCACGCCACAAGCTTTTAGTGACAACGAATAGCAACCTTACGCCATAGCTATGCAATCAATGTACCAGCGGCCATCCGGATAGAACACACAGCACCAAGCAGAGCAATACAAATACAACGGGTGTTGCTATACAAGCATCCAAATCCACTAATCCCAGCCAGAGAACTCGACTCCTCAGGACGAAGACTTTCGATGCTTTCCCATGTCCTGCCTCGTCTTATTCCCTTCACTCAGCCGTCGATCCCTGTCCAGTAACAGCGACAGCTGGCTTTTCGATCGCGGTAGCGGTGCAGCAGGAGGTGCCTCCTCGTTCCCGATTACTGCCGAGCTCGACGGTCCTTCTGGCTTCAGCGGCACAATCTCGACCTTGCCTTTGCCCTTCCCCGTTGACGGTGGATGCTCACTGAAATCCATCATCCCGGTTGCTTGAAATGACGCCGCTGCAGCTGCGGCAGCAGAAGCTTTCGCGACGGGGTGGGTCAGGTAAGTGCTGAGGTTTTCCTGATGTCGGCGATCGACAAACTTTGATCGGAAGTCGCGGTCTACCAACCAATCGTGGGGGGTTCTTTCCGCAGCGGCTTCAGTTGCTGATGATGCTCTACCGAGGTGAGAGTCTTCCGTGTGTGCGGCTGCAAGGAGCAGGGTGCTTGATAGAGGAGATAGGGTATCCGCAGTCGGATCTGGAGATCGGGTTAGCCGAGGTCCACAGCCAAACCCGTAATCGTTGATCCTTACCAGGAAGAGAGTTGTGTGGTAGCTCCGTGATGGAAGACTCCAGGATGGTTCTCTGCTGTGCCTGGGCGGCAAGTCGAGGCGACGGCACCTTCGACGCACTGCCCGAGGATGATTGCGATGATTTGCGTCTGACAGCACTAGGTCTTGTTCTATTACTTGCAGTGTTCACGACGAACGTCGTCCTCCTCTTCGGAGCCTTCTGCAATGGTTCTTTACCTGCTCTCTGCAAAGCATATGTCGGACTATCATCTGAACCTGGTGTCGGAGATACACCTCCGGATCCCTTGGTTGAAGCGGTCTGCGAGCCAACCTCCAGCTCGAGAGTCAACGGGGTGACCGGCGAGAGTGGTTTGCCGCGAGTCAAGTTGTCAAAGGTTGGGGAGATGACTCGCGCGGTTTTTGGAAGTTGATTGTGTGAGCCAGCCCTTGGCTTCTTCAGGATTGGCGGAAGGAATGTGACGCTTCTAGGCTCTTTCCGCGAAGGAGCTGGCCTTTCATCCCCATCCGAGAAGTCATCTGATGGCTTGCGGCTCTCCTGCGATACTGTCCGTCTCCCATTTTGGGGCTCAGGTGCCGGTGAAGGAGTAAGGCTCGCACTTGAGATGGGTTTTTGCACTGGGGTCGGATTGGACGGTGTCTCGGCGCCTGACCGATAGTGTTGGGAAGGTACATGCTGTATAGTGAGACAACGTCCGGTGGAGATGTAAGATAGCATTTGATGGCACGTACCGGACGAACATCAGGTAGTCTTCTGCCCGACGTTGGAGATTGTGTGGGTGTTGTCCGTATGAAGCTGGAACCCTCAGATATCCGCAAAAACTCCCTTGCTACCGTCGACCCTCTGATGTTGCGATGGATCTGCGGGCTGCTCCATATCCGCCAGAAGAAGTACTCGAGTCGAACTCCGACAAGGCCACTGAGGACGGCTTTGTTGGTCGTGTACACTAAATCACAACACTTCGGGTCAGCGGTAGGATAGCTCCAGCTTAAGAGAATAGGACGAACCCTTCCAAAGCTGGGCAATGTCCTCGATTGCAACATGATCAATCCTTCCAATGTCGCCAGTGATAGCTTCGCTGTTGGTGACTAGTCCTTTGGGTAGAGCTTCCGTCATGACCAGCAAGGCAGATGAAGAGCGTGCAAAGCCAGAAGAGTGAAGATCAAGTGATCGACATCCTTCAAATATAATAACTTAGGCAGCGAAGAAGTTGCTACCCAATCCAGCGCGACATTGGAGCTACTTCGGTCCTTAGTTTTGGGTAAGGTGGGTACTCGTTTGTCTAATCAATTCAATCTCTAGTAAATCAACGGTAGACCCGGAGTATGTACTGAGTACAACTGAGTAGCCGTGAATTCGCCCGTTAAAGCCTGGGGAAAGCGGATCCGGCCGATTGTTGGGACCTTCGGATATACAAGACAAGTAAGCAACGTCAAGGACTATTGGACGCCGGCTAATTGTAAGGTATTCACTCGTAGATTGGTTCTCTCTTAAGCCGGGGTTTTCCTGGTCGTCTGGCCCTGAGGCTAAATAGTCTACCCTGATGACTTGATCCCGTGGTCGAGCTAGGTACTGAGGTACTTTAGGATACACGTTGATTACATATAATGTACAAGTACCAGTACTTACTCGTACATGGGTTGTAGCAAGAAGTCGCTTGCAAGTTCGATGCGAGCTTCTGGCACGCGCTTTAGAACCTTCCCACCCAATCCACCTACCTTACAAGTACATGTACCTTGTGGCACATCCAGATGTACAAGTCATAACAGTCATTCTTCCAGGGTATTGGGGCCGTGGTGATAAGTGGCGCATCAGGTCGATCGACTCACTCAGGCTTCATCTGAATCTCACTGTCCAACATGCCACAATTACAGCATGATCGGTCTAGACCGACAGTAGGGCAAAGGTACACGTAATGTGAGATCTGAAGTGCCGAAATGTGGCCACGTGCCATCCAGGCTGTCGGGACCGGGCTTAGTCCAATAGACCAAGCACACAACCACCCCTGTTCAGACTGGACCTGTCTTTTAGATACATGTATCGTTGGATATCTGACTTGTCCCGAATTCCACTATTCTCTACACGTCTTGATGATGTCTTACATCGTGTATGGCTATGGCTTAGTTATCGGTCTAGGTACAGGTCTGGGACAAGTAACCTTTGTCGCGCAACGTCAGCCGCACCGCCAAAGGTCATCCTTCAATACATTGGTCCGCGTGACTGCTAAGCGCTGCACTGGAAGAAGCACACTCGACTGTGCCTTAGTACTGGTTGTTACCTCGATGTAATTATGCGGTATGAAAGAAGCATTGGTAATAACAATTCCATTCTTCCTTGACCTCTTTTCGACTCGACCGATAAGCGGATTATGTCTCCGGGTGAGACAAGAGTCACGACATAGCAGAAGACAATGAGGATTGGACTCGAGCATGACGACTGTTGTGAGCCTCATCCGTGCCGTCCTTGTGAGTGTCGTACATCATCGTCATACTTCACATAAGACTTACTCGTACACGAAAGACCAGCCACTGTGGATAGGTTGTTTACCTTAGTATCTACTTCGGACTGCGTGTCGGCACATTTCCCTTCTAGGTGCGGGAGAATCCGTCTCGGCGGCGGGAATCGCATCGTTCCGGCGCATCGATAATCCTGTGCCGCATCGTCATCTCCGACAATCTCTCCAGGCTCCTTCAGCCCCCGGAGAAGTGCCCACGTTACTGCTTGAGGTCTTCCAATCCTCGGACTTGAACCGTAAGGCTTTTCCGTTATGGAGGCGGCATATAACGGTCCTATGGCCATGGGTCATTGCTGGCTTGTGGAGAATATACTTTACTGGCATTGGTTGGCCCACTCTGAGCATACATGATACAGAAAGAACGCGCGGCAGAGGGCTCACTATACACATCTCGATCAAGAGCAAGGCAGTCGCAAGTCCAACCATCCATAGCACGCTGGAACCCCCGGCAAATGAAACGCTTACCCGGCGTAGTGTCACAAGCATCGCTGAATGACTAAACCGTCGGCAATCTCGAGCATTATAAACCCCATACCTACGTAACCGTGTAGCCGCCGTCCACTCTCAGGTCCGCACCCGTTACGTAGCCGCTTGCATCGCTTGCTAAGAAGGTCACTGCTCCCATAAGGTCCTCGGGCTGACCCATCCTGCCCTGCGGGATCAGTGAAGTCCATTTTCGCTGAAGCTCAGGGTTGTCATCGAGGATCTTCTTCGTCCTGTCCGCGCCCAACCATTAGTGGCTTCAAGGCTCGAGAGGGATTTCAGGCCACTCACAGTGATGTTAGCATGTATCCGGGACTGATGCAGTTGACCCGAATTCCGGCATGAGCCCATTCGACAGCGAGACTAGCCGCCAGGTGCCTCACTGCCGCCTTTGCTGCGTTGTAAGGCGCTTGCGGTTGGGGGACGTTCACGATGCTTCCAGACATACTGCCAATCATGATGATGCTGCCTGGAGCCTTGCGTTGCATCAGATGTTTGGCGACACCGACGGCAAAAAGGTAGGTCCCATCGACGTTGACGCCCCACAATTTCTTGATACGGTCGTACGGGTATGATATCGCATCGTAGTTCTCGGTGAATCCAGCCGACGTGACCAGGTTATCGATCTTTCCGTGATCCTGGATGATACCAGCAATTGCTGCGTCCACTGATTCCGGAGACGACACGTCTGCATAGTGAGCGGTGACTTTAGGGACTCTGCGAGGCGTCAGAACGGTTGGTGGACTGGAGATTCTGCACTTTTCGGACATACTGCTCAGAGCCTGGGTTCTCATTCATGAAGTGCGCTACCAATCCCTTGGCTTGCCTTTCTGCCTCCTCTTCTGCAACAGGAGAGATTTAGACCTGTTCAAACGTCCACAAACTCGCAAGGTTCACAATGCACTTACTGTTGAGGTCAACAATGGCCACATCCGCCCCACTAACAACCAGGGCTTGGCTCATGACAAGGCCAAGACCTCTCGCTCCGCCAGTGACGACTCCAACCCTACCCTCAAGCGAAAACGAGGCTAGCGTCCGCTTGAAATGTAGTCCACCTCTACCCTGAAGGGGAACGCTTGATGGCAAATCATGTTCTTCTGGGTAGTTGACTCTGACGTCCTTGTCCGTACGTGCGAAGCTCCCTTCGTGCTCGCCCGACCCAGTCTCCACCGATGATGGCGTAGTTTTTCGTCTGCTGTCATCTTTGCAGAGGGGAGTAGTGGTGGAGATAGGACGCAAAAGTCTCGGTCTAGCAGTGCGGACGAGAGCAACCCGAGAGGCCACAGGAGTGAGGAAGTGCGACGAAGCGCGGAGAGCTTGAGACCCGAACATTGAAGACCTATTGAGATGATAGGACTTGTAGAGGAGTGACGCGGTTTATTTCGAGAATCTCAGAACCAGGGGTTGCTCGTTCAGGATACTATGAAGTTGTGGATGATTCCAGTGCTCAAGTCGGAGGTCGCGGAAAGATTCAGCGATTCAATGGAGCAGGGTCGAAGGTGAATTCGAAAGAGCGGAGTTTTTGGCTAAGTATGAATATACATATACATTATGAGAGAATTTGAAAGCTCGAAGGTGGAGTGTTGAGGCTGCTGTGCTCCGGCCAGTTGAACATCCACGCGAGAGCAAGTAAGATACATGTACTTTACCTTACCTTAGCTGTTACCTCACTGCCTTAGTGCTTCGGCTAATTCCTGGATCGTCGCTTTTGATTCGAGTAAGCCGCCGATACGGAGTAAAGGTCCGGTGATTGTTCAAGTCATCAATCATATCCTTCAAGTGAGTATCTTACATGTATACATATACATACGTGTAGCACACCTTAAGTAGAGTCTGAAAGGTCTGCGACTGCACTATATTTCATGGCATCAATCGATGCATGTGATTGGCAGTATCACGCTCTCTGTCTTTGATAATAACTTTACTTCGGAAAGCTCTGGCTTGCTTCAAATATTGATCGACGGGGGGGCAGCTTGCGCTAAGCAAACCCCTGTACCTTGATCCGCCGAAGAACCAGAAGACACCCCCACGTGCGTTGTCTTTCCGCATTCGGAGTCTTACTGTTTGATGCATGGCTGACACGTCCAGTACTTTAATAAGGTATCTGTTTGAAATGTGGTGAACATGAACAGTTATATGCAAGTTGTTTTATTGGTTACTAATGCTTGCGTGTAATGAGCAATCCTTCAGCAAAGTACTCATGTAGAGAAAGAAAATATTCAAGATTCATAGGATAGCTTGCAAGTCTGGTATCTCAATACAGAAATCGAAATGCAAATCGAAGAGTGATCCCTCCAAACACCCGCACCTCAAGCCGGGAAGCTATAAGCGTTCCCTCTTCCTACAAAACTAACACTGCTGTCCTCTGACATTCCAATTGACTATACCGTCGCTCGCCCAGTATGCAAGGACCTATGCCCACGAAACCTCAAGAACAATGTTGCCCCGTAGACAGCACTGATGAACCATAGCAGCATGTTGATCAGGTCGATCCAGACAGCGTTCTTCATCCTTTGCACTCCTGAGTCTCCCTCTGAATCCTCATGAATGTACATCTTTCCGAAGATGCCAAAGACAGCGACCCACAGAATGCTGGAATGCTGGAGTCAGCTCCCTTCTCCGTTCCACGATGAGGGTTGCAACAGCTTACAACAGAACGATGTCCCATGCAAAAAGATAAAATGACTTCAGTAGAGGGACCATGTAGATTATGGAGGTCAGAGCAGACAATCCTGCGACAACTTCGGCATATACCTGACATGACCGCTTCAGTACCGACTTTCGCCCCGAGACGGGGTAGGACCCACCCATTTTGAATCGCCGCCTACGCCGTGCTTGCGCGCATTGTTGAGGTCTGTGCCGTAGAGACCGGCGACCGTCAGCGCGAAGACGAATTGCAGAGATCTGAGGATCGTATGGATGATCCATCCCACGAAACCGCCGCCTGATGCAGAGGATCGGTCTTTGAAAGCCATCCTGGAGTTGGAAGATGGTGGGTCCTGCTCGCTCAGAGTGCCTTGTAATTGCGACGTTCAAGCTTGAGTGCGACACTTGACGAAGACAGATGGGCAAAAAGGGGCAGTGGTGACAGACCGCTACAAAAGCTACCGGACTTGACTGAATGAACAAGAAAGTGTCGCCAGCAGCGTGGACGACCAAGTGCGCATGACAATGAAAATTGAAAAGACTCGTTGTTGCTGTATTCACCAAGCGATGATGCAAACGGTGAGTCGCGAAATGTTTCTGCCAGGGTCGGGCCGGCCTCGGGCGCTAATCTGATAATCGGGAAGAAGCGAGACATCCCCGGATGTCCACCAGTACTCGCACCTCGGCCGGCTCTGATGCCTTTCTCCTTGGCTATGGATCTTGAGGGAGCGCCGTAATCTCTTCACCTGTACCGTGTCTTACCTTCTTCGTACTGCGAGTCAAGTAGTATCGCGGCAATGCTTTTATCTGGTTGAAACTAAAAGTTCGTGCCGCAACCTACGTCTATGGTGGAGAGGGTGCATTTCGAGGTAGCGTCCAACTTCTGTTGACTACCTGTTAGGAACGTAGCTTGAAGCATCCACAAAAAAACCTTCAAGCAGGATTCGCCTCGACTTCGTACAGGGACTTAAGGCGTAGCTACCCTGGCACGAACCGGGACGAAGTAAAGCAGTCTTCTCCAGACAAGATAAGGGACGTGAGCCAGGACTGTGCCATGCTTTGGGTACATGTGACCTTCACTGCAGTTGCTTCGTCAATCGCTCCAAATACCATCCGGGTCGAAGGAATACATTGTTGAGCCCGGTTGGTCCCATTTGCGCTGTACGTTTGCCCGAACTGTGACCTGAACGCTACGTGGTCCCGTACACGGGCTGATAACGTGGAAAGCTACAAAGTATACCAGCACTGCATTCTGTCGCACAGTCTTCTATCATTTCTCATCTGTCCTCTCAAACTCCACGAGAGCCGTCCCCGCTTTGCAGAGGTCCTGAGACAGCGTGTCAGTGCCGGCACAACTTAAGCGAGGAACTCTATCATACCCCTTTCTTATGTACTACCTTCGAGATGACTCCGTCCTGGGGACTTCTAATTACCGTTTCCATCTTCATACTTTCGATCACCACCAATGGCTGATCCTTCTTCACTATATTGCCTTCCTCAACCTCAACACGAAGGATCTTGCACGGCATAGGCGCTAGGACGCTCTTCGTAACTTCGTTGATACCCAGTGCCTTTTCCATCCATCTGGGAGTGGAACACTTGATTCTGTACTGGCGGCCGCGTTGAAATAGAGCCAAGTTACCTTCGTCATTGATGATGGTGGTCTCCAACCGTGTGTGAGGGTAGTAGCCTGTTAGGGATCTCGATAAAGGATCCAGGCGGCCTTTGACAGCGGGATATTTTAAGCCATTTACTGAGATGTCGTAAACACCGGGCCCAGCCTGTTGAATCTGCACTCGGGTCTCCGCACTGTCACTTCCGGAATCTACTGCTTTGTCGACGAAAACCAATTCGCGTTCCTGATAGCCAGAACCGAACCCAACGATTGCACCAGGGGATCCGAAGAGACTATCTTTACTTCGTTTGGCGGTTTCGTGCAAAATCAATCCCAACGTTGCTTGAGCAAAAACTTCAGGTGGGGTGTGTGCTTTCTCGAAAAGCTCGTGGCGATGCTTCTCGATGAAATTGGTATCAACCTCACCGGCAAGAAAGGATTCGTTCACGCAAATTTGCTTGAGGAATTCGATGTTGGTAATCGGCCCGACAATTTCATAATGCTCTAAAGCGGTGCGGAGCCTTTGTATCGCCGAGGCACGTGTGGGGCCCCTCACAATCAATTTAGCAATCATTGGATCGTAGTGGGACGACACCTCATCACCAGCGATAAAACCAGCATCAACACGGACGTTATCAGTGGGTGTCGGCGTCCGTACGTGTATAAGACGGCCGGAGTCTGGAGTAAAATTTCTATCGAGTCTCAGCGGTCTACTTGTCGACGTTGAGCCGTACCCTTACAGATCCGGATTCTCTGCATATATTCTGGCCTCTATGGCATGTCCCATCGCTGCTATTCTTGCTTGGATTTCGTCTTGACGAAGCGGCAATTCCCCTCCTTCTGCAGCGATGATCTGCCAATGCACCAGGTCTTCCCCAGTGACCATTTCCGTAACGGGATGCTCCACCTGTAATCTTGTGTTCATCTCCATGAAGAAGAACTGTCCTGTCTCGGTGTCGAAGATGAACTCAACTGTACCCGCACCTTCATAACCAACCGCCAGTGCTGCGGCCCTCGCCTTTTCCCACAGATCCTGCCGGACGGTCTCGTCCAAGTGGGGTGCAGGAGACTCCTCAATAATCTTTTGATGACGCCGCTGGATGCTACAATCTCTTTCACCTAATGCTACGCAATTGCTGTGCTTGTCGGCGAATATCTGCACTTCAATGTGTCGTGGCGTAGTGATATACTTCTCGACCAACATGACATCGTCTCCGAAGGAGCTTCTAGCCTCCGATTTGGCGGACTCGAGCTGCGCGAAAAAATCACCTGGGCTGATGGCGATGCGCATACCTTTCCCTCCGCCGCCTTTGACGCCTTTCAAAAGTACAGGAAACCCAATCTTCTCCGCCTCGGCCTTGAGAAATACCGGATCTTGGTTCATACCATGGTAGCCAGGAATGCATGGGACTCCGGCTGCAGTCATAATAATCTTCGATTGACTGCAAAGTGTCAGCCGGATTGTCACCAGCCGATCAACGAGAACATCTACAAACCTTTTGTTCCCCATCGCCTCGATAGCCTTCCATGGCGGACCGATGAAGATCAGCCCCGCCTCTGTGCACTTTCTTGCGAAAGTCGAATTCTCGCTCAACTAGACGAGTTCCTTAGACAGAGTGCGGTTACGATTGCCTCCTTCGCAAATACGCACGAAGCCATATCCTGGATGTATCCCTACGCAACCTTCTTTCCGAGCAATGTCGATAATTCGATCCCCATCAAGATAGGCGGTCGGGTCGCCAAGATTGATAGCATATTGAGAACTTAGTGCATGCTGAGACTGAGCATCAGGGTCTGTATAGACCGTTGTAGTCCGGATACCGTACTCGGAAGCTGTCCTTCCAACGCGCCTTTACTCCGCTTAGTCTCAGTTCAGTGCCTTTGGAAGGTGATTGGAACATACAGAGCTATTTCGCCACGATTTGCGATCAATATCGAAGTCAGCGGGGTGATGTAGAATGGAGCTTCACTCAAGGAGGAGTTGCTTCTCCGTAGATCCACTTTAGAGGCGGAGATGATGAGTCTCCGGGCATTGTGAGCAATTCGAATGAACGACTGAAGAGACATGAAGATCGTGCCCGCATATCAACGTCTAATGTCACAAGCATTTGGGGTTCTCCACCATTGATCAATGTGCAGTATGCGATGTGCAGTGTGATCTTGGATATGAAGTTGTCGGCCGACGGCCCGATTGTAGCCGAGCTGGGAAATAGCATTGGTGCAAGCGGGCAACCGTAGAACTCGCGGTGAACGCCTCTACAGTAAGTATCTTGTTGATTATAAAGGCGTTGCTGGCCACGAGAGACCTCTTCGTCAATTGCGGCCTATTGTCTGAACGGAGAGGAGAAAGCGATCTTCGATCTCTGTACACGAACCAAACCTCTTTTAAGACGGCAACAGCACCCGCGCAGTCAGTGGCCGAGCTGACTTTACCTTTCGTCAACCCTCAGTATCCAGCCCTTCCGCTCAACATGCAATTGAAGTAAACTCAAATTTCTAGCGCATCGAAGTCGAAGCACTCGGTGTCATGAACGTGGGGTCTCGGTACGATCACTCATGCAACTTACCTTCACAGTGGAGTTCGTCCGATTTTCCCCCCGGAAGCTGTGATGTCCGACGACGAAGATTACTTCGACGATGACGAGTATCTCTACGTTGAAGATGACCCAGTTGCAGAAGCTGTGAGTGTTGACTTCATTTTCCTACATGTTATAATCCGTTATACGTGGCTATGCAGCTTGCCATCCAATCTCTTTCCTGACTTGTGCGCACAGGACGATCTTGCCGAGCACACCATGCACTCCCCCGTCTGGCAGGAGTACGACCCATCCTATGACCTTACCGACGTTTGGAGCGACTGGGAGTACTACTCTGATGACTACTACGACGAAGAGCCTGCAAGGAAAAAACAGATCTTGGCAAGCATCGGTGATGGGGCGGCACACGCTGGTGGAAAGAGAAAAGCTACGTCGAACAATGGTGGTAGGTGGAAACGGCGAAGATTAGAGCCAACGGCAGATATACCCGGGATGAGCCTCGATGAGTTCACGGGCTCTAATGTAGGCAGGACTACGTTGGCGGCTCCCATTGTGCTTTGGAGATCGAAAGAACGCCCCCAGGAAGAACCTGTATTTCAACAAGGTAACGGAGAAATAGTTGCTCTCCTCAAAGACTGGAGGGAGATCTTTGGGTCGAACGCGTACGAAGGGGAGCTCGGGCCTTACATCAAGTCCAATAAACAGATTCAGGGTCAAGGAATAAAGACGCAGCTTCTTGCTGAGGACCATGAAGTAAAAAGAACGGAACTGGGACAGGTTGGGAAATCCATCGTGAGCTCTGTAATCGGACGGGAAATGCTACTGAGTAACAAGCTTGGCTCGAGGAAAGATCGATTACATGTCACCAGTGGATCTAGTGTTGGGCATTCGATCCCAGCATTCAGTCCTAAGACTTTGTCGATAAGCGCAAGCAAGGAAGCGGTCCTGGCTCCAAGTTCAGGTGCTGCTTCTGTGGGTGAATCCAGGGTCTCCGCGGCTAAGAGCAAGAATGCCTCCGGAGCAAAGAGGAAAGGTTCGGAAGCAGAACTAGACTGCATTGAACACGAGTCACAACGAAATGCTCCAAGTAGGCAGGCAAGAAACGACTTATCCATTGCTACGATTCTGCCGGCGAAGACAACCCGCGGTAGCTGAATCAGGCGTGCTTAGCCTTCGCAACGATAGCGAACAACATCCGTAATTGGAGGCTTGGCGGAAAAGCTGCTGCAATATGACACACGAATTAACGTACCTCCTATTATTTGGTGGAAGGGTTGTAGTTCTTTCCACTCATTTCGTCTCGCAATAAACAGAGGAACCGTTCATGAAAGCCGTGAAGAAGGTGCATAGATACTTGACATTCAATCTATATCTGATGACTTTCGTATTCCTTATTGAATGCTCGGCCGATGACCATCCGTCTGATTTCACTGGTTCCGGCCCCTATTTCATACAATTTAGCATCTCGCAGTAGTCGCCCCGCGGGAATTTCATTGACGTAGCCATTCCCTCCTAAGAGCTGGATGGCATCCAGTCCACATTCAGTTGCTCGCTCTGCTGCATACAAAATCGCCCCGGCGCAATCCAGCGTTCTTATGATCCCCTCCTCGTCGACTTGTTTGGCTGTAGTGTAGGTATATGACCGAGATGCCTGCATCTTGGTATACATGTCTGCGAGCTTGCCTTGGACGAGTTGGTTGTGTGCAATTGGCATGTTGAACTGCTTTCGCGAATGGGTATAAGGCAGGACAAGATCCATTGCGGCTTGCATAAGGCTGCGGAAACATTGTCAGCGAGGTTAACAGACTGCCTGCGATGGAAACGTGCCCCAGTGGACCAGCACTCAACACTAGTCTTTCGATATCCAAGCCTTCCATTAAGACTTTGACCCCTTGATTTACCTCTCCTAGCAAGTCTTCTTTCGGTACAAAGACATTATCGAAGATCAGTTCACCAGTATTAGACCCTCTCATGCCAAGCTTATCGAGCTTTCTTGCGCAAGAGAAGCCCTTCGATGTCTTTTCCACCACGAAAGCTGTGATGCCCTTTGAGCGCGCCTCTGGTTCGGTCTTTGCATATACTACAATGAGGTCGGCATCGGGTCCCTTGAAATATATCAGCCGCAGCTTTCTTCCTCTCTGCACTGTGTAGACTAACATTTGTGATCCACATCTTCGTGCCATTGAGCACCCATCCTCCGTCGACAACTTTTGCCATGGTCTTCATACTGACCACATCTGATCCCGCGGAGTGTTCTGACATCGCTAAAGCCCCAACCTTTTGTCCTGATATCAGAGCTGGAAGAAATCTCTGCTTCTGCTCATGAGATCCGTTGAGGGACAGCTGGTTGATACATAGCTGAGAATGCGCCGCATATGAAAGACCGATACTGCCTGGAATAGTGAGAAGCCGGAGGATCAAGAACTGGGTCTCTCAGTATACCAGACGCTCGACTTATCTCCTCCATGACGATGCAATGTGCCTGATAACCCATCGCTAGACCGCCGTAGTTTTCTTCTGCTGTGATGCCAAGAAAGCTTCTCAACTCCATTAACAACGAATCCTGGACGGTCACCAGGATTTCCATACCCGGCATCTCCAAGCTTCCTCCACATGTCCATGGGGAACTCATTTTCATGGTCGGTCCTAGCGGCGACCTCCTCAGGTACCTCTCGTCCTTAGCACTCCATCAGACAATATTCTCTACCCTCGCAGGACCAGGGTATACTTGTGAATTCTTGGACACGTTCTCTCAACTCAGCCAATTCATCCTGAGCTGGCGGAACAAACCCCCTTGGGTGCTTAGTTGAAGCCGCGCGCCGAAGCTGAATGCAGAGTGGCCGTCCACACGGGCTACCCACTGTATGTCGTATACTTTGCGATAGGAAAATCCGGATCATGTCTGTCGATATATTCGATGGCGCATAGGAGTAAAGATCGGACGTGACTCCTTGACGAAGGAATCTTGAAGGCCTTCGGCATTTGTCTACACGGCTAACGACGGTTGCACTAAGAGCCAACTTCAAGTAGGGTTCATTAAAATACGTATTTAAATGGAGGAGACAGTATAATAATTCATAGCGCAGTATTCCGCGTATATAGTGTATAATGTTAGAGCCGCATCGGGCCTAAGACCATGCATAACCTTACATTATCTTGCATAATTTTCTAGTCTCTGAATTATGCAATGTATCGTGTACCTCTTTGCTGTATATATACACCCGAGTAGGTTAGCTTATTATACGTATTTTAATCATCTTAATTCCCCATAGCCAAGAATAACATCACAATTGCCCTAAGTCTTGATGTCTTCGGCAGTGCTGTCGCCATCATCATGGCTACCCCGGAACATGTCATATCATCGACATTGAGGCAATGTCTCCGTAGCGCTACCTCTCGAGGTTCAAAGCCTCGGTCGCTGTGCGCTCGTCGGCCACCGCGATGCTCTCGCTCAATTGCTACGCACACGCATAGCCATCAGGCTTCGGCATTGTCAGTACTGCCAACGGCCATCGATAGCTCTACGACGGAGTATCGAGAGAATGCTAGGCGAATGGACCAGCTCATGGCCAAATTGAATGAACTGCACGCGAAGAACGCGCAAGGAGGGCCTCAGAAAGCCAGGGACAAGCACGTTGCCAGGGGCAAGATGCTCGCTCGGGAGTAAGTTGCCTTTGAATATCATGGAACCGACCCCTAGGCTAAAGCTCCAGCTGCTACCAGTCGAGTCACTGCTCTGATAGATCCTGGGACATCATTTCTGGAGCTATCATCTATTGCTGGCTATGCGTTATACCCAGGAGAAGACGTCCCTGCCGGAGGCATCATCACTGGCGTGGGCGTTGTGGAAGGTGTTTCGTGTGTAATAATCGCGAATGATAGCACGTAAGCCTTATGCATCCCGCCGTGGCAATGCTCACTGGGCTCATTATGCGTGCAGGGTAAAAGGGGGAACTTATTATCCGATAACGGTCAAGAAGCACCTACGAGCACAAGCAATCGCACAGGAGAACAGTATGTTTGAGAGTTCCTAAATCAGGGAGACCTACTCATATTATTCATAGGGCTACCGTGTATATATCTGGTTGACTCCGGAGGTGCAAATCTCCCGCACCAAGCAGACGTATTTCCAGACCGTGAGCACTTTGGCCGCATCTTCTTCAACCAGGCTCGAAGTAGGATTGCCGTGCTTTGTCCACGTGTCTCGTTATGCTGACAAGTGTAGTGAGTTCTTTGGGAATACCACAGATCTCAGTTGTTATGGGCCCTTGTACCGCTGGAGGCGCGTACGTCCCAGCCATGTCCGACGAGTCCATCATCGTCGAAGATCAAGGGACGATATTTCTGGCAGGGCCCCCTCTTGTCAAAGCAGCCACCGGAGAAGTCGTGAGCGCCGAGGATCTTGGGGGCGGAAAGCTACACAGCTCTATCTCCGGAGTCACGGACTACCTGGCTGTTGATGATGCGCATGCTTTGGTATTGGCGAGGAGGTCGGTTAGCAACCTTAACTGGCCGTCCCAGGCAGTCCAAAAACGCCGGTGGAATGAACCCCTCTATGATCCTCAAGAGCTGGCGGGTATCGTGGGTGTCAATCTGCGGAAACAAATCTCAGCACACGAGATCATTGCAAGGATCGTTGACGGCAGCAAGTTCGCAGAGTTCAAAAGAGACTATGGCAAAACGCTCGTGACTGGTAGATGGTAGTGTTCATTTGATGATGACGAACGCTGACCCATACAGGGTTTGCCCACATCTACGGTCAGCAGGTTGGCATAGTTGCCAATAACGGTATCTTATTCTCCGAATCATCGTTGAAGGGGGCCCATTTCATTGAGCTTTGCACGCAGCGAGAGATTCCTCTGGTCTTCCTGCAGAACATTAGCGGCTTCATGGTAGGCGCCGATGCTGAGAAAGGGGGAATTGCCAAAAACGGGGCAAAGTTAGTCACCGCGGTTGCATGTGCGGAGGTGCCGAAATTCACCGTCGTGTTTGGAGCCAGCGCTGGGGCAGGGAATTATGGCATGTGGTATGTCAGGATGTCCAGCAATCTGATCTTGACGATTGCTCACTTCTCTAGTGGTCGAGCCTATTCCCCGCGCTTCCTGTGGATGTGGCCTAATGCTAAAATTGGTGTGATGGGGTCTGAGCAGTTGAGTTCCGTAATGGAGGCAGTTGGCAAGGTCATCGATCCAGAGCTGAAATCCCGCATTGATCGTGAGAGCGAAGCCACTTTCTCGTCTGCGAGGTTGTGGGATGATGGGATTATACCGCCAGCTCATACCAGACAGGTCCTTGGGATGGGTCTGAACGCGGCTTTGGGTGGAAGCGTGGCTCCATCGACGACGAAATACGGCGTATTCAGGATGTGATCATGGACAGACAAGAATGCCTTCATTAGAATACACGAAGGCGGTCCGGTAGAGAGCTCATTCTGCACATCAGACTGCTCTTCCGCGAGCAAACATCAATGGCAAAGTGCAGCATGATCACTGATCGCTTTGCCATCACCAGGAATCGTTGATCATGCCCGTCATCAGGTCGCATTATTGCTCTAGTCTACTACTGGTGAATAATAAGGTCTATGAAGCTTCTTGAATAATGTTATATATGCACGCAGGACACAAGACTTTTATCTACGCTTCTCCCGGCTATAAAATTGTGCATCTCTGTCGCTCTCGTCGTCGACGTCGTGTATGTCGATTCGGCCGATCTCTTCTTCTGTGCCCTACCTCGTGCTCTCGTACTTGTGCTGAAGAAAGGTCCTTGCGAATGATCTGCCGGCAGAGGTTTATAAAGACATCATCCACGTTTGCACGTCTTCTGGCCGACGTCTCGTAGTATGGTGCGTTGCCCCAGCTTTGCGAGACCGCAAACGCTCTCGCCCGTGACACGGCGCGGTCTTCTTCCAGGTCTGATTTATTTCCTACGATGACCAGGGGAACCCTCTCGTCGTCTTTGATCCGTATTATCTGCTCTCGAAGTTCGTAGAGTTCATTCAGGCTGCTTAAGCTCGTGATCGAGAAAACCAGCAGGAATCCTTGACCTGTGAGCAAGTTAGGCAACTGTCACAACCGGTCCTGTCGTATGGGATACCTGATTTCATATATAACTCCCTGCAGCAGCGCTGAAGTCAGTACTAGCGTGGGACGATCTCGAGGTAGAAGCAAACCTCATCGCAGCTGTCGTCAGATCAGTCAAGTACACAGTTCCTGACCGGGAAGATCACTCACTAAACTGTTCCGTTCCAGCGGTATCCAATCTACGAAATGTTAATACGACCCATACTTATGCCCATCTGGCTTGCCTACATCTCGAGAATGCATTGTCTTCCCTATATGTTGTCAGCTTGGTCATGACCTACGTTGTGGCTAATATTCTCACATCCACTTCGATTTGCTTTCTATATGAATCCTCAATTGTGGGATCGTAACTTTCAATCCATACATTCTGTACAAATTGCGCTGTACGTTCGTAAGGTCAGCGACATCCCTTCCATGCGGGCATTAAGTGCTGGCCAGACATACCAGTAAGGCAGCTTTTCCCAACACCACCTAACCCAGGCGCATATCAGCAACGGAATATTGCCATTTGCTGTTTTGGATAGCGATTTACCTGCGCCCAAAACGACAATGTGATACTCTCTGCTGTCAAGAGGTGTGAGCTCTTCTCTTTGCACCGATTGGCTCTGTTCGAACGCACCGCTGAGACATGGTGCTACTTGCAACACATGGATCACAGACCACCGCAGAGCTATTGTTGACTTGTTGATTCCTCGAAACATACAAAATCCAGCCCTCGACGGTTCAACAACACTCCTATCGGATCCAAGGGTAGACGTGAAGGATCCGCCGTCGCAGCCTGTCGATCGAGGACGTACACGGGTAGGACGTGGTTTCTAAGAATTCGAAGGACGCGTGACCTCGATTGCGAGCTGTTGAGGTGCCTTCTTTACCTATCTCAGTATCGGGTTTGGAAGAGGCAAATAAATCAGATATATGTTCGCTAGGAGCAAGGCATAGACTATATGAAGCTGCGGCCCAAAATGCACTTACCTCCATGTGATGTAGACCAATCTTTTCGGCGCGCAAGATTTTGGGAGCAGCGGCGCTTATCGATAGTCCTCGGGTCATCCAGTCTCCTTGCGACCGCAGAGCTAGCGCACTGTTGGCAAAGGGGGGAATCAATCGTTGTGCACAAGTAAGGCGCACACAGTCTTGTTCCTTGTTGACGGGATGTTCACAGGCGCATTGGTTTTCGTGTGTGAGAGCAGGGAATGGATGCTATTGGTACGGCATGTGCTAGACAAGCTGCTGGCACCGCTCACCGCAGGACTGCGGAACTCTCCGCTGTTAGTCCGCGTTGTTTATGCAAGCTTGCTAAGCTCTTAAACTTATGTTTAGGCTCAGGCTTTTAGCGCCGATGCCACGACGGAGGAAGACCTGAACCCGGAACTCGGGGCGGGCTAATCACTGGTGTCTCGTGGCGCCGATGCAATTTGCACAATAAAGTACTGCCAGCTGCAAGGATCGGCTTTCCTGCCCGGCTGTCAAGTCTCTTGACAAGCTCAGTTCAAACCGGTGAATTACTCTGCTACCCTCAAATAACCCAGGTAATTACTATGTTTTCAATTATACAGTACTTCTCATTATAGGATAATGTAGTTACAACTCACACTCTCACCTAATTTACATAGAAAAATAAGCAAACTCTATATTAAACTATGTTTTTTTATAAGAGTTCTTCTTCTTCTTCTTATTTATTATTGTTATTATCTTTCTTTAAACACTTATTATGTCTTTAATTACTTCTGTAACAAACTAATTATTTAGTAAATATTATATTAATAATCTTAATAACTTTCTTAATCTTAATTTCTTTTTAAAGTCTGTTTTAATTTTAAAATTTCTTTTAAAGTTAATTAAAAATGTTTATAAAGATTATTAAAATAGTTTATTTGTAATATATTATTTAAATTAATTAAGAAGATATAAAATGTTATTTAAAACTAAATACTTAAGTAAAATCAGTTATGTATTATGTTATAAACATTCAGTAAAGTAAAAGAAGATATATTTTTAAAATAACTGTTAAACTTACTATATATTAAAAGGGTAAAAGAATATTATACCCTGTAAACCTAAATAAAAGAATACTATACCCTGCAAAGTTAAATAAAGAATACTATGTTCTTTACACATATTGTGACTATTGCTAACCTTGCTGTCACTCTTGTCTTGCTGTCACTCTTGTCTTGCTGTTGCTCTTACTGTCATCTCATTATGTTGTTTAGCACACAGCTTTCAGTGTCAATTGACAGCACTGAGTATGCCTTCTGAGTTGATGTTTGTCAGACTTTTGACAACTGAGCTATCAAGAACAAATTCAGCTTTCAGATGATGAAGAAAAAGCCTGTTAAAGCTATATACTGCTGTAGAAATGAGGGCTGCAGCTGATGATGTCAAGTTCAGAAGAACAAGAATAAAATGCTGATTTTGACAATTGTTGAGAAGAAACATAACTGCATTGAGACTGAGCTAAAAAAAGAGAAGAACAGTCAGTGATCATGTCTGATTAAATGAGGCTGTTTTCAAGCATCTCAATGTCATCAAGATGACAGACTCAAAGACTATAGTGAAGTGCATTTGTATTCACTATAGTGAGAAGATTAGCTATAAAATAGCTCAGCTGACACACCTCTGCCTTCTCAGTGAAGATTTGAGCAATCAGTGATACAGCTTTTAACTGTTATTAAGCTATAGAAGGGCATTGAAATGTGCTCAGTTAAATGTCTACATGAATATTGCTATTGATGAGCTTACAGATAAGTCTCTTTCTTGTTAACTACTTTATTAACTGTATTATAGACAATTTTCTTCATTGTTTTGTCTGTTCAGCACAGTCTCAGACCTCTTTCTTTCTCTGTCACTGCTTTCTTGCTGTTAACAGAATCTTTTTGAAGATTTATTTTGTGCAGTCACTTCTTCTTGCTGTCACTATTGATGTCAACAGACAAAATACACTTTTAGCCTGAGCAGTAATGAAGTCAGAGTCTCAAGAATTATGAGAATACTTTCTTTAACATTTAAGAAGGGCTATAATGAAGGTCTCATCAAAGAAATGCACTTTAATGTCAGACTGTGACAAAGAATTGCTGAAGGCAGAAGAGATGCTTGAAAATCAGATGATTAAGACATATTGCTGTCATCATCTTAAAAAGAACTTTGTTATAAAGTTTGAATGTAAACTGACCTCTTTATTTTAATCTGCTGCTTGTGCAAGAACCTCTTCAGCATTTGAGGCAGTTATGAACAAGATTAAGAATGTGAAGACCTCTGCAGAGATATATTTAAGAGACATAGTAAGTTAGATCTTTATTCTTCTGCACAGCTAACTTTAATCTATAAAATCAACAACTATAAGCAACAGTCTTCTTTTCTGATCATTGATATGATCATCTTATCAGTAATATCATTGAGTCTTTAAACAAAACTCTAAAGCTGAATCAAGAACTATCTATTATAGATCTTCTTTACAGCATCTGACATTAAGTAATGAAGCAAAGAAAAAGTCATCTGACAGCAGTGATCAAGTGTATAAAAGAGAGAGCTCAATACATTACTCTTGTGACTACAGAGATTTAAAAGAAATGAAAGTGAGCACAGAGCAACAGAGTAAGTTATCTTTTATCTATTAAGCAAATACTAATAATTCTATAGATGCAATTATTCTCTTTTTCAGAAGAATATGTTATACAGTCTGACAACAGCATTCACATTGTCAACTTAACAGCAGGCACTTGTACCTGCTGTCAGTATTAAGTCAACAGCATTTCATGCAATCATGTCATGATCTGCATATTTGCTCAAAACTTAACCTTGAAGCCTTTTCTTTCTTAAGTTCTGTTCATCAAGACCTAAGCAGCAATCTTTGCTGTTGCTCTTTCTTCTGTTGACATTACTCATTTAAACTCAGTGACAGATGATCTGTGCAACTCTTTGATCATCTGAGTGTTTTGTGAATGATCAAAGAAGAAACAAATATAATAAAAGAATGTCTGAGCACCTCAAGAATTACAACAGAAGAATATGAGATCAGTGATTGCATCAGCAAAGCATGACCTTCATTGATGTAACATGTGTGACAAGTCAGACCACAATGTCATTACTTGTTGAAGATCTCATCAGTAGAATGACAACAGTGAAGACAGAAAAGACAGTGATGACAGTGAGGCAGAAAAGACAGTGACAACAGTGAGACAGAAAAGACAGTGACAACAGTGAGACAGAAAAGACAGTGACGACAGCAAGACAAAGAAGACAGTAACAACAACAAGGCAGTGAAATCTGAGAGTGACAACATGAGTAAAGACAACAATGTGACAGCAGTGAGGTTAGCAATAGTCACAATATGTGTAAAGAACATAGTATTCTTTATTTAACTTTGCAGGGTATAGTACTCTTTTATTTAGGTTTACAGGGTATAATATTCTTTTACTCATAT
>JAABUP010000607.1_pt1 | contig 77467 bp, 76 predicted proteins | sample 5559201 | NCBI WGS metagenome assembly JAABUP01 (sample SAMN10711887, study PRJNA513373) | rock metagenome | isolation source: Antarctica rocks | place: Antarctica
TCGACGTGGTTGACAGTGTGCTGCGGGCGCCCTAGGGTTGGCCACCTAGCTTGTTGATCCTTAGGGCCCTATCACTCGGGGCCTAGTCGGGACGGGGTAAACTTGGGCGATTGGGGTTTCGAGGTTTGGCAATTTGGTGTTTTGGGTTATCATAGAGTTGTACGGATAAATTGCCGTACCAGTGGCTTGGCAGCATCAAGCCTTTTTCCGCCCTGCATAAAGTAAAGTAAAGTAAGGTACTTAGTCAATCTTGCCAGATGCTCAATCTGTCTGTCATGCAACCACCATTGTCGTTCTGAACTTAATCCGTATAGTAAGATCTGCAAACCGCGCAAAGCCCCAAGTCATGAGATCATATGGAGTTGTGGCTTTGCCCCCAAAAGTAGGTCCTCTCCTCCACACAGCGGCGAAAGAGGCTTCAGGCAGGTCTACACGGCATTGCTGTCCTGGATGAGTGCTTGCTTATGCTGATCAAGGGCCATTATTTATCAAAAATTCGTCAAGCCGCAGAGTGGCACATTCGCGGCCCCTAGAACCCCCTATCTTAGATATATATCATCTCAGTACTTCGTACTCAAGCTGCTTCCGTGACATCAGAGACAAGGGCCATAGCAGCTTACTTTGTCAAATTATCATTGTGAATGACTTCTATATATACGATCGCCCTCAACAATACCAGCGTTTGACTGCTCGCTGCTCGCTTAGTAGTGGCGGAAGATGGGATGTACCCTCCTTCCTCTCTTGTCGAAGCTCCCCGACACTTACGAAAATAGGATGGAAACTAATCAGTCAAGACATTCAGTCAGTTCATCCATGTAGGTAGGCTAGGCCTACTTAGTTGTAGTCGAGCATTGTACCGCAGAGTATCCAGAGTATGCGCGTAAAATCAGGTACCTCCATATCGCCTACACATACGACTACTCTGGCAGCGATATTTCCAGCGACAATGAGACAAGCATGCAAATGCACGTATAGCTTCATGTCTGTAAAGGTAATTCTGCCCCGCAAATGTCGCAATCGTGGCTAAGGGGACTGTTCAGGGGGACTGTTCGAAATATCAGTCGTTCAAAAAAAGGTGTCTCGATAACGCCATCCAGTGGAACTTTTCCAGCCTCATCCACTCCTGCGCGGGTTGAAATCACAGTCAGTCAACTTGGCTACGATGAGAACGAAGCCGCAGTGACAACGCTTTGCCGCTTCGATCGGTCTGACGGAAGAGACGACGTATAGCTTAGCTTGACGTCCGCTGCCTCTTGACACCAAGATATTGGGAACCCAACTTTTCCCGCCTTGGAGCAGGCTTTCCTATCCTTGCCTGAGGTACTGGCTACGAAGCTTACTCGATCGTTTCGAGGCGATCGTGGTAAATCTCATCACCAAGTTGTACACACCGATACTTGAAATGCTCCGTAGCTGCCCTGGTACTCAGGTCTCTCTCGAATAATCTGATGAAAGTACCGGATTCGTGCCCCGATAAATCATATTGCCTAACGTTATCGATGTGTATTCCAATGAAAGTACGCACTTTCATACCAAGGCATTTACGATACGGACCAGCGCCTTTAGTAGCACAAATGTTTCTGATCTGAGTAACTTCGTCCAGCTTGTTGAAACATTGTTCGAAGATAGCTACGGGAGAGAGCTCTACCTTGAAACCATAAACACGCCGTGCCCGGATTGCATACTCGTTTGGCCCACCTTTGAAGCCACGAGGGGTTGAGTCACCCGCAGACACCCAAAGGGTTACGAAGGTGTGAAGATCTACCCCACATTCAATGAAGGCCAACGTGGTTTGCAAACAGGCCGTGCGAAATTCGGCGAGGTCACCTTCTGTGAGGGTGAAACGATGTCCTTGCGGATGGTAATGTAGGTAGTAAAGCATTGTCTCCAGGAAGATCGACCATACTGTGTAATTGCATGTGAGCATGGTATGCAATCTTACTTTCAGGTTCGGATCGGCACCTCGCCTTAGACATTCACCAGTAAGCAGTACACTTGCTATAATCCCTTTCGTTTCGTGCTTTCTACCTTCGTAGTGGGAGCAGCATAATATCCAATTTGCTACGCCCGGTACGATCAATACCTTCTGGGAAATAAGGACCTGCAGTAAATAGCGAAAGAGACCGTGCAAAGCTGCGTAGGCCATGAAAGCAGGCTCTTTACCCGGCATCCCACGACAGGGGCGAGCCCCAAGATGGCTTACGATAGAGTAAAAGTATTCCCTAGAACTTGACAGAACTGATTCTGATTCTGTAGGTGGGTCATTCGGATGCATGTCATACGATAGTGATCCCCAACGAGTGCACCAAGGAGAATCAGGATCCCAGTCTGGGTGTGTAAGGTCTATGTTGGACATGGCATCATTTATGAATTCACATAAGTATTCTTGCGCAACGCCAACTCGGTTTTCAGCATCCCACATTTGGCTCATGATCTCTATGACGTGCTTGTCGTACCTCCTTCCAAAGAGGCTTAATTTGGCCAACGAAACTTTGACATACGAGACTTGAGGATCGAATTCCGGAGGACTGCTAGCTTTCAAGAATGCCCCCCCCTGCCTTTGATCTTGCATGAAGTCGATAGCTGTACGATGAACAAATTCAACATCGACGTGGGAATCGAGATTGAAGATCTGGTATATGGTGTCTTCTCCTCCACGCTCCAGGGTTGGGTCATCCGCTTCGGGTTCACCACGAATCTCTAAGAGGCCAGCACACGTTATGCCAATTCTCTCCCTTACAGAGTGCGATATTGTAAGCAAATCCGGCTCTGGTATGCCACCGGGTGAAGCGATTATATCATTTAGCTGTCCGTGAGATGCAAGTGTAAGCCCTAGCAGAGTGCAGTCGACGTCGTGCTGTGCTGCGTGCAAAGCTACTTGAAGGAGCTTGGATGCCTCTCGCTGATAGCACTTCTCGATCTGACTCAACATATGTGCATAGACTCCCTCAATCTCGTTCGGCAAATTATCAAGTCTCTCCTCGAGCTGTGTAAGACTATCGCCGTTTCTAAGACCATGCATCTGATCTCTCGCAGCTAAAGCTACCCACAAGAAAATACCTTCTGCTCTCAATGAAATCCTCAATGTTACCTTCTCCGGCCACAGTGGGTCTTCCGAAACCGATGATGATGATGCTTGCTCCATACCTTGGAATGTATCAATCAAGAACTTCTTGATATCGTTGCGGGTCAAATCTTGAAGCCGAAGTTTTGCAGAAGATCGAAAGGCCTCTTTAAATGCTCTATAAGGTCGACTGGACAAGCAGACCTTGACGTCAGTACCTTGCATTGCCTGTCGAATAAAGGCGACCAGTTCGTCGTGGTCTGCGGCAAATTCATCCATTCCATCGATGAAGAAACATATTGTATGTGATTTCAGAGCCAGCTGAACCAGCTTCCGAAGAGTTGTCCGAAGCCTGCGTTCTGTCCACGCTGCGATCGGTTGGTCGAATCCGACGTCCAAATCTGGCAATTCATTCAGGATCTGCCAGATAAGTGACCTGAGTAGTCCCTCAATACTCTTCTGAAGAAGCGTACCGCCGCTCCAGAAGAAGAACCTCGGCATAAGAAGACTTCTTTTCCTCGACCAAACTCTCAATGATATTTTCGTTCGGGGATGATGACACAGAAAGCTCATCAGGGTGGATTTTCCTGAGCCGGCCTTACCATTGATCCAATAGACGTTCTGATCACTCTCAAGCCATTGAATGAAACTATCCCAAGGGCGTACATCTTGGCTAGACTCGTCGAATATCCACTCGAAGGTCTCTCGATGAGCATCAGCAATTCGTTCCTCGCGACTATTGATCTCGGTAAACCACAGGCTGGCGAGAAATTGCTCCCGACACCTCTCCTTCCTTTGCTGCGCTTGCTGCTGGTACAACGCCTCATTAATATGGTCTCTCGTTTGTTTTTGTGCATCTATTAGCACAATCCGGAGTCCTTCGAAATCCTTCATTCCTTGGGAAAGACTAGTGATCAAACTCTGAACCTGTTGGCTCAAGTTCTGAAACCCTTGGCTCTGTTTTACAGAGGTCATATCATAACGCTGTCTGGCGAAAGATGGGTCAGTTACCATGGGATGACAAGTCTCATCCATTCACCCACACACTTTTAGAGATAGAAAATCTTACAAACCTCAGATTAATCAGGATGTGGGTGTTTAGGGCATTCCGGTAGCTATCCAGTCGTTTCTGGATGTCTTGAATATCCTTCTTTTCCCGAAAATGTTTCACGGTCATTCTAAGAGCGTCCCTCTCTCTACGAGGACCATCAAGTCTCAAATCTCGAAGATTTGTTACAAGGTGGGTTGCGGTCGTCGAGCACTTCGTGGCTAAGTCTAGGAGGTCTATGTCCGAGGGTCGCTCTGTTTCCCTTGACCCTGGAAGATATAGATCTTTCTGAAGGTTGGTGAGGTGATTTGAGATCTCCTCGACGTCCTGGTATCCAGAAATAGCGCCATGGTCATATATTTCTTTGCACTTCGTCAAGGCTTTTGAGCTGAAATCTACGATCTGTATGACGCCGCAGGCAATACTGAATGCCGTGAGAGGATCCATCGTAGGATTTGAAGTTGTTTTTATTGTTTAACGAGAGGAGGTAGGGGAGCCTGTCCCATTTGATATACATGCCACCGAGGCTACAGTCCGTAGACCTGACATATCCTACCAATAGAACCGCCCTAAGAATATTCCATGGCCGCAGCCTCTTTCACTAAGGAACCACCCTTGAGAGTACTAACCCCATATACCCTCTCCTCGCTCCTGCTCATGAATATTTCGGCCTAAGGGTAACGACTGTAGCGGAGGTTACCGTAACCATTCCACCGTAGTTACAGCTCCCCTAGCCATCAGAACTCAGCGCTACATTAGTAACTCTTTAATCTCATAGCTAACCACAAGCTTAGTGCGTTCGAAATAGAGGGATACCGGTAATCGACTGGTGTTCTCGTCGTGTTATGGAGTTGCCCGCCTGACCCATAGTGACTCCTAGCCTCAGGGGAGTATATCGAGTGCGAGGTAGCTGGATGACTGGAATAGACCCGCGAGGTGTTGTTGTTGTGAAAGGTCCCCCAGAAGCCTAACACCTAGGTAGGACCTAACGTTGATGACCGGTATGCTGGATTAATCGGATCGGGAGGGAGGAGGATGATTTGGCTACTTTATACCGAAGTATAGAGCGTTCGTAGCCCCCAGCTCGTACAGCTAACATCCCACGGGGGCCTGAGAGGATCCATCGTAGGCCGGCACCCAGACTATATGATCGTCATCACACGCATAAAGCCATTACCTTCAACGATACAGCCATATGATTCGAAGTCTCATTAGTACTAAATAGGACGAGAGGATTGATGGAGATACGTCAAGGCTGTGCATATCGGGCGGTGTCAGCTCGGATGAGGTCAAACTTTTCTCCGATGGGCAAGACTCCTGGAAAGCTTGGCAAGGAACGCACTTTTCACTGGATGAAATGCTGCGCTGCAATCAATTCCACTAGCTGTATAGATAAGCCATACCTTAACGAAGTCTTCCATTTCTCCAGCAACGGACATCAATGTTGAGAAGCTTGATTGTTGTGCGACTTGTGGTACAGAATTGGGGGTAATCATACACGTTCAATACCAAGTTTTCCTAAGAGTCTTGCATGAAGTACTTTATGCCCAATGTGGAGCACAGGCACATCATACCTGCTGACTTCCGTGCACGCCGATAAGAATCGTATGGATCTTATTGATGTCCTAGCATATGCAAGTCCTATTGCAAGAGATTAGACCTCGAGTGAAACCCTATATTTGGACGATCATGTGTAAAAATGGATGGGACTCTTGGTGATCGTCGTATTGGTACTGCTATAATTCAAGTCCGGGATAAGTCATACAATGTGTATCCCTATTTACAGTATCAAGACTTCAATGTTCATACGTGTTCGCAGGTCAAGAGAAGGATCCTCGGTCTCTATTGCCCCCGTGGGTTACTTCTATGATTCGTTGGATATCATATCTCGAATGTTTCCATATACTACTTCAAACTGCTGCCTGAGTCATCGTCACTCCTCAGCGCTCAAGTCCCTTAGTCCAAGAAAAGGTTCTCTATCTGCCCTTTGCATAAGTTCCCCGTCCTGCTTCTTCGAGATTTTGAATTGTCGCTCCGCTTCCCAAGTCCATATGCTGTCAGAGGCGAATACAAGGTCTATCTCTTCGAGCGTGCGCTGATTGGTTTCGGGGTAGAAAGCCCAGACCATGGGAATAGTGATGGCGTTGCAGGCGGCGAAGATGTAAAGAGTCTTTTCGCCAATAGCTTCGAACATCACTATACCCACGGGTTAGCAAAAGCATCAAAAGGAAACAGATACTTCTTTCGAGGTATTACCGGGGCAAAGAAGGGTCAACCATGCATTACCGATTGACCATCCAACTACTCCCCAGGCATTACCTTTTGCTCGTACCTCCAAGGGGAATATTTCCGCCGGATACAGCCAAGGTACTGTAAGCCAGGTGGCTCCGAAAGTAGCAGTGAAAAGGTAGATAGAGAATACAGCTGCGGTGCCATAGCGCTGTGCAGTGGTTCCCGAATCTTCTATACTAAGCTGCGAAAATGCACCAGCCAGGAACATTGCAATGCCTTGGACGAAAGAACCCCAGTACAGCGTCCAGCGACGACCAATGCGGTCCAGAGTGAAGACACATACAAGTGTAGCAAACTAGCAAATGTTAGCCAGGTCCCACGTAAAAGCAAATGTGACCGCACGATTTCATAGACTCAAAAAAGGTACCGACCATGTAGATGGTGTTATTCAAACCGGAAACCCAGCCGCTGTCAGAGTTACTGATACCGGCCATGCGGAATATTGTAGGTTGATATATGGTTACACCAGCTATACCAACCCATTCTTGCATTATTTGCAGCCAAACTACCAGTTGCACCCTCCGGCCAATGTGCAACGTATCATTACCAGACCCTAGCAGCATACGAAGATAAGTCTGAGGATGCGAGGTATTCTGTTCCAGCTGAACAATATTCCGAATGTCCTGGAACTCCGCTTCCGCCTTGCCTCTGTCTTCACCCTCCTCGCCGCGTAGCCTTCCCAGTATATATCTTGCCTCATCTTCTCTCCCCACCTTGGCCAGCCAACGTGGGCTTTCTGGGAAGAACCACACCATGGCAAAGAGCATAAGCAAAGGTAGAATCTGAAAAGCGATGGGGAACCGCCATATGAGTTGCGAAGTGCCGTCGCCGTAGAAAGAGCAGGCGTACTCAATCCAGTAGGCGAAGCCGACACCGAAGATGTTCAGTGTAAACTCGATGGCAATAAATTGGCCGCGTGAGGTATGTTCAGCCACTTCGGTGGCCCACACGGGTACAATAGCGTTGAGCATGCCGGTACCAAACCCATTGATTAGGCGAGCTATAAAATCTCTTTAGCGATAAGTCCTTGTGCTGGCTAAAGTAGATCCGAGTATCCGTATGCAAAGACCAGCGATCAATGAGATAGGAGGAACTTACCAAAGATCATCCAGTACTGGTTTTGGGCAGACGTTTGCAGCACTGCTCCAAATACAGCCCACGCAGCACCCAGTCCAATGGTCCGGATACGCCCATGGCGATCCCCAAAGGAGCCACCATAGAGGCAGCCCAAAAGAGTGCCAAGGTAGTAGATGGAAACCTTCACTCCGGTCAACGTTACTATAGCGAAATCTGTAGCACATAGCTATCTGGTGATACGTACAATTGCTCCTTGAAGTACGGCGTTGGTAACCATGACCGCCCCTGTTCTGGGATCCTTGTATCCAAAGTGCATAGCTGTATCGTAGTAGTCCTGGGCATTATTGACCCCGCCCATCATTCCCTGGTCATAGCCGAAGAAGAATATGGCCAGACCGGCGATGCAATTGATAGCGATGAGGAGTCTGCGCTTCTCCAGGTGGTGTACGACATTGTACCTAGAGATGCGAGATTTGCTAAGCCGAAGGCATGCCGCCTGATCTTGTTCATTGATCCCTGTATCAAGATGTTCATAGCTCGGCTCTATGGTTTGGGTCAGTCTCGAGTTGCTATTACACAGATGCAACGCAATTGGAAAGGCGATATTAAGGACAGTTTTTCGTCTATGAGCATTGACTTCTAGATCCAATAGTCACTGCGACTTTGGGCTATCCTCAGAAGAACTTGAAAAGCGACCATAATATCATCAGTACTGAAATCCTCGGGAGTTTTGTGATAATGAGGCTACGCTATGTAGCAAGTGCTGCGGCGCCCCCTAATAAATACAAAGGTTACAAATACAATTTACTGCTTACCCGTTGCTGAAAGCCCTCGCACATACCCATCTAGAAGCTTTGCCGCATGCCATACCGACTCGACGAATACCATGTCGATTCGGTAAATCATTGCTCAGGTAGGCGATCAAGCTAACCGTCATAATCTTGAGGATTCGCCATGACAAGTAATTTTCCTTCTAGCTGATGGTGAGTCACGACTGACGCAAGATATTGTAATACCTTGATTCATCAAATTTCATGATATTCCCTATGTTATGATATTGCTTTGTACGAATGATATGTCGTGATAGCAAGAACCACAGATAGAATAGGGGCAGCGCTACTCGCGGGCCGACGGGTCGGCACGCTACTGGTATCTTATACTTACAGCTAATGAAGGGCTTGTGGCAACAACGCTTCTCCAACTTCATCAAAGCAACGAGCTTCTGTTCGTTTCGACGAGGAGGACTATGCCGCAACATTTCACCTACTATGGCTTTGGGGAACAGTGGTCACTCCTTACTCTCCTTCTCGCGTGTGGCCGTGATCGAAGTTCAGGGAAGAGCGTTGATAAAGTATCGGGTGAGCTGGGGCTGCGGATCTGGCCTCTGGTTTCTTCGTCACCAGCGCATGTCTCGTTCCCTTAATCGCTGTTGACATCATCTTCCCGCCTTGTATCACGGTCCTGACATGCAATGAAGGACGGCGCCTCGTGGTCTCTACGTCGCCGCGTCCGCGGCAAATTTCTCACCTTTATGTTGCTGACCTTGTTCTCCCTTCGGAACGTTGCGTCCTTTCCAATGTCTCTACCAGCGTATATCGTCGATGAAACCCGATCCCCAATTTCCTAACTCTCCGGCGTAGCAAGTGGCCTGTAACATTAGCCTGAGTACTCATACCCTAAAGAGCGTTCTCTGCTTTATGGTGGCCAGATATAGCGTCGGCGGCAATCACATCCCAAAACAGTCCCGTAAGATTTGCTTCATATATGTCTTCGGTTCTGTATGAGGGGCTGCTATAAGTTATCGAGTACACACAGCCTATTGGAAGGTGTTCTCTGATTGTTCCACCACTGCTGAGTTTCACATTGGGCCACCTTCATTGACGGTCTGTCATGATAGAACGTGAAAGCGGAAGTAATGAGCATCATTAATGTAGCACAATTTCAGGCGATAAAAGATAGAATGTGATGGTTCCACCAACATTTAAGGATCGCATCTTAGTCACATAACGCCGCCGTAAGGAACGTCAGCTTACCAAGAAGCTCAAGGAGGAGTAGGACATGAAGGCGAATTTCCAATCGCCGGAGCTACAAGAATCGTTCGAAAAGCTCAAGTGCCGAAGAGAGTTCCATGTTCATCGCATGAGCCAGGAGTCAAGCTGGAAGGTGCTAATGTGCTAGTTTATGAGGGTCTTGTGGGAAGTCCGAGCTGCAGATTCGCCAGGATTGAGCGATGCGTGCTGTAATCGGGTCCCCCTATGTCGCTGAAGTTAGTATAAAATATTGACGAACAAGTCCTACTCGGCTTGCTTTTACAGGTTGTTGATGATGACCGAGGAGCTTGAGAAATCAATCTAGGATATCCTGAATGCATTGACTTTATCCAGAGATTCATTCTCTTGGCCCGTATTTCGTAGGTCAAATGCAGGCAATGAATCCTAGCTACATACATGGGTACGGCTCTGGACAGACCCCGCATGGCTAACGAGAGACCCCTCGGAAAGACCCCTTGAAATGATGTGCGCAATGCACACGCGATGTACATAGATCTACGTAGCAATAGAGGTGTCAACTAATGTATCTACTGTGCTTGTTCGGTATGTAATTGCTGTCGCTATCGCTGTCGCTGTCGCTGTTACGAGGAACAGGTTGGTCGTTGACTTGGCGCTCCATGTAGAACTATTCTATGTCGCCTTCTAGTACTATTGCCTACCACATTCATCACAGGTAGCTGTCACTAGTCTTCTAAGGTAGGCAGTTTTAACAGCGCCTCTTAATCGACGAGTCGACCTCCTTACTAGTTACCACCTTAGTCAGCTAAGGGGATATTTACTAATCATCATGACTAAGCACTATTCGTTGGTGGACCAATGATAGGAAGGGGTCTGTCGTTAAGAGGTCTCTCGTTAGCCATGCGGGGTCTGTCCAGAGCCGTACCCACATAGATGGGCAGAAATACCGCTAGGACTATTGGGAATCATGAAGGAAAATATGTGAGGAATTTGTGAAGATAGCAGATGGAGACAATCATCCATTTACCCCGCCTATTCTACGTCCCATACGCAGACAACAAGCAGCAATCGTTAATTGTGTAAGGTCAAAATGTTCTGTCATATGCAATCTACCCTGAATCAAGTATCACACTCTAGACCTCAGGTGAAGCTCAAGCAGCCGGTCCACACTGGTTGGAGGCGCTCCTAATCCTCTACGCCCCACAGTACCTGCCAACCATGATTGAGCAGCGCTCAACGGCCATTCTACCAATTGCTTATGGCCCTCCGTGGCCTCAAGCCCGACGCTCCTACTCGACTCTCTCCGCTATCTACCGCTCTTATACCACCACAGCGTTCCGGCGCGCATCATCACAGTTCCGAAGATCGGATTTCACAGGTCAGCCATTCACGGGAAGCTATGAACCAGGTGGAAGAACAACAGGACCTCTTGGGGATGCTTCAGTACTGGGGGCCCCAACTTTGACGCCCAAGGTGCTCAAGCAACATCTCGATAACTTCGTTGTAGGCCAGGAAAGAGCCAAAAAGGTGCTGAGCGTTGCTGTATACAACCATTACAAGAGGATACAAGAGTCGCAACGGCGGGAAGATGAGGAACAAGAGTTTCTTCAGCAGCAGCTGCGGAGAGATATAGCAGAAGGTCATCCGTTAGGTGGTATATACATAGGTCCACCACATGGAGACCTTTAACTAAGTACTGCACAGACGAGTTTCCGGGTCACCAACAAGCAGTTCATCTGCACCCTCCACCATCTAGCTTAGGCGCTCCTCCAATAATCGATTCGTCACCTCTGACTCTTGAAAAGGCCAACATAATGCTGCTGGGGCCGTCCGGCGTTGGGAAGACACTTATGGCCAAGACCCTCGCCCGGGTCCTTGCGGTGCCATTCAGCATGTCAGACTGTACACCATTTACCCAAGCCGGCTACATCGGCGAAGATGCCGAGATATGCGTCCAACGACTTCTGGCTGCTGCGAACTACGATGTTGCCGCTGCAGAACGAGGTATTATCTGCTTAGACGAGATAGATAAGATTAGCACTGCAAAGGTCAGCCACGGCAAGGATGTTGGTGGAGAAGGCGTACAGCAGGCCCTGTTGAAGATAATAGAAGGAACGACATTACAGATACAAGCCAAGCAGGAGAAATCAGCACGAGGACCGTCATCTCCTTCCAGCAGCCACCCAACGAACAGTCCACTCTCTGGCGGCATCATGGGCGGTCCGGCTTCCACTTCTTCAGGCGCAGGCAACTCCTCATCGGGCCCTTCGAAAGCCGAAACGTACAACGTGAGAACAGACAACATCCTCTTCATCTTCGCCGGTGCCTTTGTTGGGTTGCAGAAGGTGGTCATGAACCGCATTGCCAAGGGCTCAATAGGCTTCGGCTCACCCATAAAATCCTCTTCGTCCTCTTCTGGCTCGTCAGCTGGAAGCAGGGATATATCTATATCAGTGAAGACTGGCTCCGAGGAAAGCAAAATGTTCGAGAAGCATCTCCCATTCTTCTCGCCCCAAGCACCTGATCAAGCGCCTTTGACCGAATACAATCCATTAGATCTTGTAGAGCCTACGGACCTCCAAAACTTCGGCCTGATACCCGAACTTGTTGGACGTATACCAGTATCGGCAGCATTGTCGGCGCTTGACGAAGAGGCTTTGGTCAGAGTATTGACGGAGCCGAGGAACAGCTTGATGAGACAGTATGAACAGCTCTTTCAGCTGAGCGGCGTTGAATTACGGTTCACAAGAGGAGCATTACGTGAGGTGGCCAAGAGTGCTTTGGGTATGGGTACGGGTGCAAGGGGGTTGAGGACGGTCTGTGAGCGATTGTTGACGGAAACGATGTTTGAGGCACCCGGTATGTTCTTCTTCCCCACCGCAACCCTGAAAGTATGCTGATGCTCTCCCCCTAGGCTCAAGCATCAAATACGTCCTTATCACCGAAGCCGTTGCCCAGCGAAAATCTGCACCTCTGTACCTGGCTCGAGGTCAGCAGAACAAATTTCAGTCGCTGATTGCAGCTGAGGAGGAAGAGTGGGACACGGAGATGAATAAAGATAGAAGGAAAGAAGCTAGTAGTGAGGGGGCAGGTGGCCCCATTAGCTTTGAGGAATATCGGGAAAAGAGCAAGGCCACTGGGTTTATGTAGATCGCCTATGTGTATGACTGTATGATTGATGTATGTATGGGTGTGGGAAGCAGCATCGACGGCGCGGCGCATTGGATAGGATTCGGAAATTTATGGGGGGTATTGTATATTTCGAGATCAGCAGTATAGCAGCATTGGCTAAGCTCGTGGTAACATTTCGAGACGCTGCAACAGCTTAATGAGATATTTTAGGTTGCGCCGACTTAGATAAAGATTATGCAGGGTTCGATCAGCGTTTAATGTATTGATTGTTATACATCTGTACAAAGTGCCACACCGAATCCCCTCTTCTTTCCGGCATCTTGCCTTCTCAAAGTCCTTGTGCCTCAAGAGCATCGAGAACACAATGGGCACACCTCTACCCGGCTCAGATGCTTGCAACACCACAAAAGAAGAATTCGCCAATCACTCGTCATCGCTCGGGGGTGGCCCACGCCTTGGCTTGCTTTGCACCATTCCCTTGCCTGAGTAGCCTTCGGAGGAAACACCAGTGATTGGCTCGGTTTTTTGTCTCTATTAGCAGGAAACACAAGTCAGTACGACATGTACCGAACGCTGCCGAAGGCAATCGCGCTTTTATGGAAGAGTCACTCACTTTGAGGTATTCATTGGTCATCTCTTGATATTGTGCATTCATCGTGCTCGGTGGTGGCCGCGCCATTAATCGAATTCCCCACGTCATAACGGCAGCGATGCCGATAGCCGTCATGGTCCATCTGAATACCATCCAGTTCTCGCCCGGGGGTGGAAGGGCTCTTGGGCCATGGGGGCCGAATGCGATCCAGTATGCTGAACACAAGCAGACGTCAGCTCGACGCCGCACCGTACGTTGGCTCATCCGAGGGAAGACTTCAAGGGGTGCGGTCAAACTTGTGACGTAAAGATTCTTTATATAGTGTTACGGGGGGAAAACCAAGGCCATGTGCTCTAGCACATCCACGTACCTGCTTTCCGTTCTTGTAATGTCAACGTATGCCAGTCGTGCTTCATCCGATCCCTCAATGCCATCCACAGATCTGCCTGCTCCTGAGGAGGCATTTCTTCCCATCGCTTCTCAATGTCTGCGAGGGTGGGGTTCGATATGGCATGAGCGGTGGCAGAACGCGTCTGTTGAAGTCTGGCATCGGCGGTGCATATCGGTAGGGTAGGCCTAGGAACTCTGAGTATGGTGCGTGTCGAGGGACCTCGGAGGGAAGAGGAGCTGGAGGCAGCTCGTGGGAGCGACCGTAGCATGGCGGATGAGCTTTGGAGGAGCGGCGGGTCAAAGTGATGAGAGGAGATGCTCAAGAGACTATTGCCAGAGCCCTGTGTCGCCTTCACAGCTCAATTGATCGTGATCCGCATAAAGAAAGTGGTGGTTCCTTTACACCGTGATCGCTGGAGGTCTGTATGAAATTCAGAAGCTAGCGCTAGATTGACGGCTTTTTCCGAGCGCCCGATCAACCTCGTCCTCTCCTCAGAAAATCATTCGAAGCTCCAAGACCCTCATTACATGCTCCTCCGACCCTCACCGTTCTTTTCATCATACACAATGTTCAAGAGGTATGACCATACTTTCTGATAGGTTCTACAAGTAGCAATCGCATTGACTGACCACTGTGTTTCGGATACAGCGGACTTGCTCGAACGCTCCGAACTTCTGCCTTTGCACGGCCAACAGTAGCTCGACGCGCCTTTCAACCCATAAAGAGCAACCTTTCTCCAGCCCTTGGAGCTAGATTTGCGAGCGATGTGCGGGATGGCAAAATCCATCAAGTCATTGGAGCTGTCGTCGATGGTATGCCAAATATCCCTCAGGCCGAAAAAATGCCGTGCCAGGACGGAGCTCTAAGTCATGACATGCGCAATTGTATACTAACACGTTTCGTGTGCATAGTGAAATTTGACAGCGACCAACTCCCACCTATCCTCAACGCCTTGGAGACTGACAACGGCGGGACCAAACTGATCCTAGAAGTTGCTGTACGCTGGAGATCGGATGTTACTACGGTATAATCACGGGGCTAACTTATAATCCAGCAACATTTGGGTGAAAATGTTGTTCGAACGATTGCTATGGATGGTAATAAGCTTCGGTCAATAGGCAGTATCTGAACTATTGCTGATAGTAGATCTACAGGTACCGAGGGTCTGGTTCGTGGAAGGACAGCCACCGATACAGGGTCTCCAATCATGATCCCTGTGGGACCCGGAACCCTTGGCCGTATCATGAATGTCACTGGTCAACCAATTGATGAGCGTGGTCCAATCAAGCATACCCAGAAGATGCCCATTCACGCCGATGCTCCCGAATTCGTCGAGCAATCGACATCCGCCGAAGTGCTCATTACTGGTATCAAAGTCGTCGATCTTCTCGCTCCCTACGCACGTGGTGGAAAAATCGGGCTGTTCGGAGGTGCGGGTGTTGGCAAGACCGTGTTCATTCAGGAGCTGATCGTAGGTGTCCTGGCTTTTGACATATGTGGGGCGATGGGTGCTGATATCGACAACAGAACAACATCGCCAAGGCCCACGGTGGTTTCTCCGTCTTCACCGGTGTCGGTGAGCGTACTCGTGAGGGCAACGATTTGTATCATGAAATGCAAGAGACCCAGGTCATTCAGCTCGACGGGGAGTCCAAGGTCGCTCTTGTGTTCGGTCAAATGAACGAGCCCCCGGGAGCCCGTGCCCGTGTCGCGCTTACTGGTTTGACCGTTGCTGAGTACTTCCGTGATGAGGAAGGTCAAGATGGTCAGTTCCAGTGTGTTATCCGAAGATCCGCCTGCTAATATTGGCAGTGCTTCTCTTCATCGACAACATCTTCCGATTTACTCAAGCTGGTTCCGAAGTGTCTGCCCTACTTGGTCGTATCCCTTCTGCCGTCGGTTATCAACCCACTCTAGCCGTCGACATGGGTCTCATGCAAGAGCGTATCACAACCACCCGGAAAGGATCAATCACCTCGGTGCAAGCCGTGTACGTGCCCGCTGACGATTTGACTGACCCCGCCCCTGCCACCACCTTCGCCCATTTAGACGCCACCACTGTGTTGTCCCGCGGTATCTCAGAATTAGGTATCTACCCAGCGGTTGACCCCCTAGATTCGAAGTCTCGCATGTTAGATCCTCGTGTCGTTGGTCAAGATCACTACGACACTGCCTCGCGCGTGCAGCAGATGTTGCAAGAGTACAAGTCGTTACAGGACATCATTGCTATCCTGGGAATGGACGAGCTGTCAGAAGCAGACAAGCTCACCGTCGAGCGTGCGCGAAAGCTCCAGAGATTCTTGAGCCAACCGTTCACCGTCGCCCAGGTATTCACCGGTATTGAGGGTAAGTTGGTGGACTTAAAGGACACCATTCGAAGTTTCAAGGCTATCATGAACGGGGAGGGTGATGACTTGCCAGAGGGTACGTTTTTTACAATTCCATGATGCAATGCCTGAGATACAGATGCTAATGAGTTGGGCAGGTGCATTCTACATGGTTGGCGACATAGATTCTGCGCGCGCCAAGGGAGAGAAGATTCTGGCGGATCTGGAAAAGAACTAGATGTAAGAGGGGTGATTGCGCTTTTGTAAATTTAATCCCCAAGGGATGTCAGTTTAGCGGTGATCGATTTGCGCATCACAAAAGATTTTCCATTCCTGCTCGCTTATGTTCAGCTGATTGAATTGTACCCGTACGTGAGAACATGGTTTCGGAACTCCGTATCAAGATTGCTTGATCCAAAAAGTCCTGCTCCTTATTTCGCTATTGTCCAATACCGCTCTCCATTATGAGTTGTCCTTCGCTCATTTTTCATACACCAATTGAATTCCCGTTACCCATTCTATAACTCATTCGTACACGTATGAACCCTCACGCCACCACATCACATAACATAATCTGAATACTGGATCGGGGGTGGAGGGAGCGGCATGGGAAGGCAGCTGGGAGGAAGGGGGTGAGGTGGGAGGAAGGGCGTAAGTGATAGCGGTATTGGTGGGGTAGAAGAGAGAAAGGTAGCACAGATGAAGTTTCTGATATGGAGCAATCGTCGACGAAGCCGTCGATATCGGATGACGGGTCTAGAATATTATTTTATGTATGGGGGTTTGGATCTCTGCTGCTGAATATCTCACTCGCTTGGCTATCTCAACTTCGATGATGATTTCTCCGTTTTAAGTCCGGAGGGTTGTGAAGGTTCTTTGGGAATCGAGATGACGATGACTTTTTTTTGGAAGTTATTAGGGGTTTTTGGTTTGGGTTTGGGGGGTTTTGTGTATGTGTTTTTGGGACGGGGATGGATTTGGGTGGGATGGGTGTTGGGATGGGTGGTGGATATTGGATATTGGATATTGGATATTGGATATTGGATATTGGATATTGGGTATTGAACAATAATGGACGATGCGAGTTTCTCCCGTGTTGGCGTTTTTCTTTACAGAGAGAGGCCACGCAGGACTGTAAGACACTGGAAGTGAAGTGCATCAAGAACGTCGTAGCTTGCAGGATAGAATAGTGTTGTCGCTTGTTGGGTTGGATGAGGGCTGGGGGATATTGATATATGGGGTGTTGGAGATGAGGTTGCTGAGGCGTCGGGTGTATGAGGAGGATTCGGTATGGGGACTAAAGAAGTACCGTAGTATTGTGGTAGAGGTTTGATGACTATTGGATGCATTCGCCATGATGGCGTATAGACGTGACTTGGTGGACATGTTGTCGAGGTCGTGCTTTCCTCTTATTTCAAGTAGCTCTCAGCATTTCCGTACAACTGTACCCTGCTGTCTTTTTTGAGACCTGCCAGTCTGATATTAACATGAGGCACAATAAGACTGGCCATGCCTTGGCCGAGTCAACGACCAGGCCAAGTCGGACCAAGGCATCCCACAATTTCACTTCCTGTCTTTCAAAAGAGCTGTGGTGGTTATAGAACAGAAGTGCAGTGGGAAGAGATTCGCAAACGCAGAGTAAAGCTTTAATACGGACGATCGTGGCACATTCACCTTTTGTGACTTCGCTGCCGTAGCTGGTGATAGATAGAATCCGTTGGGGTTTCTCCTGCTTGTGTGCTCTATATTCGCAATCTGACAGCTCCATGGAAGGATTGGCCAGTGAGGATATTCCGCTCATTGAGTCGCTGTCATCTCGAACGGGGGAGTAATACTATTCCTTGCCGGAGAAGCGTACTTGCTTTATCATGTGCGGAAGTACCGAGCAACGCCTTGCCCTGATTAGATGTGTTAGGTTCTGATACTGTCAAGATCCGGGGTGATGTACAGCCTGCTCTCCACTCGGATCTGCCCAGCGCATGATCTATGATACATTTTCCTCCGATATATATGATACATAGCCTTAATATTTGTAGTGAGGATGCGAATGTAGCATCTTAAGCAAGAGGAATAAAATTCATAGTGTGTCGGAGGGAATGTGATAGATACGTAGATTCGTAAATACAGATGGCTTGACTGATAAGAGAGTTCTGGTCTTAGTTGAGATGATTGTGCATGTTATGAAGTGGAGGATCCATGAGCAGGAGACAGAGATATAATTAGTAGCCAGACGCCGGTTAAATTCTGATTGCTTCGATCGAAGTGGAATATTATTGGGAGTCCTCAATAATAGACGGATACATAATTGTGATCTTACTCGATCTTGTAGGCATTGTCCGATTTTTCCTACAGCGTTGAGAGCATATGGAGACACAGGAGAAACAGCTTTTTGAGAAGTGCGTAGAACCAACCTTTGGGTGGGGCGATCGAAGGCATCGAGTGAGTCCACTCACTCAGTAGCAGCGTAGGAATATATCAATTGTTTCGCCTACAAGACCCTTCATAGCCAGCGTTGAATGATGTTCGATCTTCAATATAGGACATTTCCAACTACAAGAAGGGTACAAGATATACCTTATAGCTGTGTCCCGGATAGACTCCGAGATGAGCTTATAGCAATTTTCAAGCCTATCTATGCTTTTGAACATCGTCGATGTCCACACAGGACTTGGGGCAAGCCTTGACTGTTTGAGAGAACGAAAGTGATACTGAGGAAAGTAGCCTTCATCTTAGCGCTTGCATGTTCCCTTGGAGCTTGTAACATGGGATTCGCTCGGTTCTGGACATTGAAGGAAAGGGGGAAATTCATGGCATAGTCAAGGTCGACTTCGTATTGGAGGAAGATTAATGCCGAACCGCAACGATATGCTTATTGGTGTCATGTTAGAGGTGCTCTTACCTTCCATATCATTTGACAGAGCAATCAGACCGTGTGATATGAGCCTGACATAGGACGGATGTATAGTATTACATCTATCATTACAACTATCCTTTCCCATATTATATCTTACAACGTATTCGTATAGAAAGGTACCCTATGGGTATGCCAGGTTCAGAGAGCGGCAATGAGGCCGATGAATGCGAGGAGGGACGTCAACAAGGACCCAGTAGCTCTAGCAGCATCGCCGGTGAACGGTACCGTAGTGCTAGTACTCGGAACTCCAGTCGCTGTCGCAGTGCCCGAAGGTGCGGAGGCAGACACTGGAGTGATACTGAGCTTCAGAGAAGACCCCGTTCCAGTAGGATAAGGCGGAACGATCCCACTTCCGGTACCGGCAGGCAAGGAAGTTATAGCAGCAGTCGACAAGGACTGGGTAGGGAAAGGTATACCGGTTGAAGCAACGGAAGGACTTGTCGCAACGGCTGTACGATTCGGGAAGAAAGACGAGAAGTTGGGGAAGCCTGTAGGTGTGACAACGGGGCCCGATCGAGCAAGGCAGGTTACCGAGGCCAATGCCTCCGCAAAGAGATCTTGTTGATAGCCATTGACGCGATGCGTGGCACCATCGACGCCGACGAAGAGACAGTCGGAATTTACGTCTGATGGGATAATGGAGAGAACGATCATCTGGTTCGCTGTCCATGTATCACGTCAGCCAAGTGCTGGCATCAAGGCTCTTTCGAGAATGTCCGTGTACTTACAGATTGGGACTGTACTGCCGTCTTCTGGGACACTGATACTGTAACTCTCATAACCCTGCGCAACTGAGATGAATGGACCCTCGAAGAAGAATTGCACTACAGGGGCTTGGCGAGCCTCGATTGCTCGAAGCGGAGCTGAGGCCCAGCATGTTCGGATGGCGGAGAGCGCCAGAGTGGCAGAGGTGATGAAGACCCTCATGATGGTACGGGATCGTTCGAATCCTTGTTTGTTGATATTACGATGAGGGTCTCCTGTTCTTAAGGTGGAAGGAATGGATGGTGTGCAGGTGGTACAGGGGGAAGTACATCCTCATACATGTCTATGTTGATTACCAGCATGAATACGAACGTGTTGGCAGTAATTTCGCATGCAGCTGCCTTTGTCGTTTACTTGCTTTCGTAGGATTCCAGATAGGGGTTCTTGCGCGGGTCGCAGGGGGAACCGCACGCTCATTGGCCAGAAATACTTACTAAGCCTGCCGAGTTCTCGCTAATATCGTTAGTCTCATGGCGGCTCTCGTCTCCCAAGCTAACCCAGATAAGCTAGGTGATCCATCAGTCATCAGTTCCCAACTTGAGCTGATCGGTTGCCTCAGTACCTTAGACGTGCCATTGGCCAGCAAGCTAGTCGCTAAGCCTATTCGGGCTAGTAAAGCTGACTATATAATAGGAGGGCGACACGTCTAAGCGTAAAACCCCGTAATTTAATTAGATATCCTATTTTTTAATAATATACTATATAAATTTTTCGCTTATTAATAAAATTTATTAATATTTAACTTTATAATATAATAGTATAGAATTCTATTATATAAATACTAATTATATTAATACTTTAATTATACTCTTACTTCTTTTAATTTTAAGTAGACTACTTTTAACCTAACCCGCTTATAATAACCCGTCTATAATGCTATTACTATCTATTAACTCTAAATTTCTAAAAATCCTAGTAGCTAGCTAGTAATAATAATGATAGGGTAGCTTATTTTTCTAGTAGTTAGTAGGTTAGGTAGGGTATTTAAGCTACTAGAGTAGGCTTATTTAATAGGTAGTAGACTTAATATAGGTAAACTTAGTACTATAATAGTTTAGTAGGAGTGGTTATAAAGTAAATAGGGCGTAATAGAAGCCTATTAATATACTATTAACTTATTTCGCGCTTAATTAGGGTTTTTAATATATATACCTTACTCTATTTATACCTTACAGTAAATAATACTAATATTATTAATATACTATTAATAATAAGGAGTTTACTAGTAAAGAAATAAATATTTACGCTTAGACGTGTTACCACCCGGCTGCGCAGTTAGCATCGCTAACCCGAAGGGGCTTAGCGCCCGGCTTGGAACACGACTGAGGGACTGAGGCAACTGATCGGTGCCGCCCATTCCTCCATAGTCGTCAACGCCTCTCGCAAGTCGATGCTGAGAAAGGCACAGTAGTCATGGAGCAACAGGATAGTCTGTCGGATCAACAGGATCGAAGTGCGCAGGAGCCCGAGGTAGTGAACGTTTCTAAAATAAAGAGCGATATTCCAATCGAGTACTGGGAAAAGGCGTTTATTGGAAAGAAGATGGTGAAGGACCTCGATGCTCCTGAGGATCCGAGTGTATGATCCTGTGATAATGAAGGCACTGCCCTTCTTTAATACATTGGCCAGACCTTCAAGAAGTCCTCACTGCCCGCTTTTCACCAATTCATTCCTGGCAGCTACACTGGTGATAGAAGGCTCAGTAGGTGAGTTCACTTGTGGTTCTGTACAGCTCGGTCTCCTAGTTATATCTGATGTGCGCTCACTAGGCTCAATGTCTGTTTTAATAGACAAAACATCTGCTATAAGGTTTTCTATGGCTAGACCCTCGGCGCCCTGCCAGGCAGCACGCATCTATCCGACGAAAGCAATCCCGTCAATACGCGCCGCGTTATCTGTACAATTGTCCGCTTGATATCGCCAACATATTTCAAGGCTCCGCGTTGCGCTTTAGTAGCGCGATGCAACACGAAGGTCGCCGCAGGTTGTATAGACGGTCCAAACAAAGTCTCTGAACGGCGACTTGAACGCAATTGGGGGCAGACTTCCGACTCAGCTTTTCCCGTAATCGTGCGCAGGACTACTAGTGCCGCTGGCAACTCAACAGAAACTTCCTTACGCACGTCCACAACAGTAATTTTCAGGAGCGCTTCAACATGAGCAATGCCTCCCAGAGACGCTCTAGCGGAGTCATCACCCATCAAAGCCATCTTTCAGCTTCGGCTCCCTCACGAAGCGAACAAACATATACATTCTCCGGCTCTCAACTGCATCACGTATGGTACAACGCGCAATGACTAGTTCGTGCTTCGTCATGGCCTACCTTACATTATCTATTATACTGCGACACCCTATATCGTCTTCAGGCGTTAGCATTAGCTATCGCGCTCTTATTTCACAGGTAGAAGGCGGTTTCCAAGGCGTTCACGCAAGTCTCATATTATTGTTTTGATTTACGACATATTTCGTGGTATGGTAGACTGTCTGTCTGCATAGCATGGTTGTTTACTCCCTGAACCTTGTTGGAACTCAGGCCGGGTCAACCTCGGTAGTTACTAATCAGGACTAGTCAGGGGGTCTTGGCGGACTAGTAGAGATTTCTTATAATAGTCTTTCCATTCTATATAGCTATATCTGTCTATTAATTATTATAATACTATTACACTATACCTAAATTATATATAGATAACTTATTAATATTATACTATTTAATAGATTATAAGCCTAGGTTCTATGTAACCTAGGAACTATATAAATTATATAATAAGCTTTTTACTAAGACTTAGTATTACTCTAGAAGAAATATTCCTAGAACTATTTATAATAGGTATTATTATATCTAACTATTATAAAATTTAGAAGCTAAAAGGTATTAAGAACTATAAATTATAGGAAATTATTATACGCGTATTACTCGTAGTTAACGGCGTATTTAGGGTTATAAGACTAGAGTATAAACCGCTAACTAACCCTAACTTACCTACTACTAGAGGAGTAAAACTACCTATTAAGGAGGCGGATAAGGAAAAATAGGAAAAGTATATTAATCTAGAGGAGCGAGTATTTACCGCTATTTATCTTACTATATCGCCGTTAGCTTATAGTATAATTAAAACTTAGATAATAGTAAAAGAAGTATAAGCTAAATTAAAGTTATTATATAAGATAGATTCTTATACTACTAAGAAAGTAATATACTTCGCCTTATATAAACTTTACTTAGATTAATTTAAAGACCTTTATACCTACCTCGCTAAATTTAAGGAGTATATAAATAAGCTTTTATAAATAAATAGTCTACTAGAAATAGATTTCTAGACAGCGGTCTTTAAGAGGGGCCTACTAGAAGAGATAAAGGAAGTAGTCTATACCCTTACTAAGATCGCTTAATCTAGGGGTAAGCTATAAGATTTTAAGTATATTACTACATTATTAGTTAATAGGTTTATGCCTTTAAAGACTAAAGAATTCAAGGTATACGCTAGTAATTTTAGTAAATAGCTAAAATAAGGCTAATATTAAAATAAGCCTAGTAATAAGAGCTAGAGTAATAATAATAATAAATATACGTTCTATAGCTACTAGTATAATATAAAAGACTACTAGTATATTAATCTAAAGCTAGGACTAGAAGGATTTATTCCTAAAATAAAGAAAGATCTAGAAGTATAGAATAAATAATAGTATTAAAATAGAGGTCCTAGTTATTAATAAAGTAGATAAAACCTAGATAAATAAAAATAGGATAAATCCTATACTACTTACTTTAAGTATAGCCTATAATAAAATAATAAGTCCTATAAGATTATTATTAACTTAGGGGACTAAGAGTATATCTTCTAGGACCGATCTAAGTTTACTAACTATTTACTAGTATAGAACTATACTATATTAGGACTAACTAGGGGTAAACTAGTAAGTATTAAAGGGATTAGAATAGTACTAATCCCGGTAATTATTAATAATAAGATTAGCGAATTCTTACTAACTAATATTTATTACGTACTAAATATTAAATATAACCTTCTATCTATTATATAACTAGACCTATAAGGCTATATATATACTAGTAGTAGAGGGAAGAATATATTCTATAATAAATAAGGCGAGGAGGTACTATAAGCCTTCCTATATAACTATATATACTAGCTAGATACTATATAAATTAACTAGATAAGGGTATTCCGCCTTAAATTAATAGTCCTAGCTAAGAATAATACGTCTTAGACCTAATAGTATAAGAGATATAGATATATTAGTATAGAGGCTATAAAGGCTATAATATATACTACTAATATTAATTATAAGGCCGCTAATCGCTTATAAAAGTACAAGAAATAGGAACTATATAAGAGTTATATATCAGGGAAAATTACTTAAATACCCTTACGTATACTAATAGCTAGAGTTACTATCCCTAGCTAATACTAGCATATTAACCTAGCGTTAGTAAGCTATATAACTACCCTTAGGGGGTATACTAACGTAATAGTATCTATATATAAAGTAATAGGGTTTACCTAAATAGATTATATAACTAGTCGGGCTAAGTTACTATAAAAACTCGAGTTTTAAATAAAATATTAGAATAACTAGGGGTATAAAACGGCCTTTATTTAAAGCGATAATAAACTAGTCTAGGGCTATAAATATTAATAAATCTTCTAGGAATATAGGATATTTATTACCCTATTAGCTCCTTATAACCCTTATTAAAATAGGATTACTAAATAGAAGAACCGGATACTATTTAGTAAAGTTAGAATAGTTCTTATTAACGCCGGACTATTATAAGAGTTCTAGGGTAAGGCTATCTACTATATTAATTATATTAAGAACCTTATACCTAGTAAGGATAGGAAGTCCCCCTTCAAGAAATAATATAGCTATAAACCCTAATTAATATACCTAAAGCTATTTAGATATTAATACTACTTATTTAATATATTACTAAATAAGAAAAAACTAGATAATAAGGCTATTAAATACTACTTCCTTAGTTATAATAGTAAGAGTATCTACCGCGTATAAGTGTTACGATCCCGTCTAACGGCAAGGGAGAAGTAGGGTAAAGAGAGCTAGCGGTAGTAATAACACAAGAACCTAATCACTGTTCGGTATCCCCTTGGGATAGGTGTAACTTAGTTAAGAGAATAACTGTTTTAAGTTAAGCACGAAGCTCCTAAACTATAGGTAAAGACCGTGACTATATAGAAGAAGGAAACTCTACTAAGACTTCCTATAATCAGCGTGATTAGTAACCGATCACCCTAACCTCTTATAATTAGTCTACCTCGGCACTAATTACCACTACCCCGGTCCCAAGAATCCATAGGTGCCTGTACCTGTAAGTATACCTATGCTCGGTTATAATAATAAGATATTAAGGGATAATATATTACTTAATTAGCATATATAATATTTAATAAAAGGGCCGCTATATTATTAATAGATAATAATAAGCTCCTAATAGAGGGAGACTCTAGTAATAATAATAATGTAATAGACCTCCTAGGCTAGCTCTAGACTAACTAATTAGATAGCGGTAATTAGGCCTTAGAGGGAGTAACTACCCCCTAATTAATAGGGTATTAAGGGAGTATTAGATAATACTAAAAATACTAATAATACTAGTAATACTAGTAATAGATTAGTAATAACTTCTCTATCTAGCTAATTAATATTAGGCCTAACTAATAATATAAGTAGGCCTACTAGTCTAAATAGACGTAATTAGGATAATCTACCTAAATTAAATTAGAATAAGTTAAATAATTAGACTACTAGAAATAGCTAAGTAGAGTTAGAATTACTAACTAATTAATATTAGAATAGTTAGGATAGTTTAATACGCTAAATTACTACTATAATACTATTAGCTATTATTAATAAATAATTAACTTAAAATAATAAATCTCAGAGAATTATTCCTAATATATCTCGTCGTTCCGTTTATAATAAACTACGGATTAATTATAACTAGATAAATAAGAGGGGTATAAAGTCTTCTAATAACCCTAATAGGTTTAGAGCTATACTTACCTATATTATTACTAGTACTAAGGAGTATCCCTACCTAACGTTAATAGATATAGCTCTTAGTAGACCTAATAAAGATAAATAGCTCGCTACCGCTGAAGAAGAATTAGCTAATTACGATAAGTAGATGATATAGTAAGAACTATATTAACTACCTTATAAAGTATATATCTTACTAGGGAGGTAGGTCTTATCTTATAAATATAGGCTAATAGGTGAAATAACCTAATATAAAGTATAGTAGGTAGTTAAAGGCTTCTACTAAATTAAGGGGATTAATTTTAATAAGATATTCTTATTAACCCTAAAGGTATTATTATAACGACTCCTCCTAGCCCTAATAGCTAAATATAGGCTAGTTATTAAGTATTTAGACGTTATCGCGGCCTTCTTAGAATTACTCGTTTAGGAAGAAATCTAGGTAGAGTAACCTTACTACTTTATTAATAGTAAATAAGGATACGCCTATAGACTAAATAAAGCTCTATATAGCCTTAAATAAGCTTCCTATAAATAGTATAAAACCCTTTATAAGGTACTTAAGTCTCTAGGGTTTAAACGCCTTAAGTATAATTATTACGTGTTTATTAATACTATTATAAAAGTTATTATTATAATATACGTCAATAACTTACTATTTATAGCATATAATCGGGACCTAATTACCTAGATAAAAAAGGAACTTAATAAGAGGTTTAACTTTAAATATATAGGAGACCTAAAAGACTATTTAGGAATAAATATTATTAGAAATCTAGATAACTATTCTATTTAGGTTAACTGAATAAAATATATTAAGTAATTATTAAAATAACTAGGCATAGAAAAATATTCGCTAGCTAAGTCGCTTATAGAATAGGCTAATATCGCTATCGCTCCTAACGGTTATATAGCCTCCTTATTTAAAAGGGAGGCTTATTAGTCTCTTATAGGAGTACTTAATTAGCTAAGTATTATAACTAGGCTAGATATTATATACGCTATTAGTAACCTAAGTTATTTACTTAATAACCCTACCCCGTAATATATAAATACGGTGAAAAGGATATTATATTATCTATTAGGAATAGTCGATAATAGTCTTATCTATTAACTAGGTAATAATAATAGCCTAGAAGGTTTTATTAACGCGTTATACTATAATAATTATAAGATATCTTATTCTACTAGGGCGTACGTCTATAAACTATTTAATAGCCCTATTACCTAGTAATCTAAATTATAAAAGCTGGTAGTAATATCTATATACGAGTCTAAATATATTACTATAGTAGAGGTATATAAAGAAGCTCTATATCTAGGCCCTATACTTAAAGAGCTAGGGTATAATAAGGGAGTAGTACTAGTACTCCTAAGTATTAATAACTAGGTAGCTATAAAATTAGCTACTAACCTAATTAATTATACTACTATAAAATATATCTAAATAAGATATTATTTAGTATATTAACTTATTTCTAAAACTAAAGAAATCCGTCTTTAATAGGTTAATACTAAAGGCTAATATACTAATCTACTAATAAAACCTATTAGCCCTATTAACTTCGGCCTAGCTAGATAATAATTAGGACTATCTCTAAGTAAAATATAAGGGTATTTAGATATAGTAGTTAATAATAGGTAGACTACCTTATTATTACTAATCTAAGAGGGAGTGTTAGAACTCAGGCTGGGTTAACCTCAGTAGTTACTAATTAGGACTAGTTAGGGGGTCTTAGCGGACTAGTAGAGATTTCTCATAATAGTCTTTCCATTCTACATAGCTACATCCATCCATTAGTTATCATAATACTATTACACTACACCCAAATCACGTGCAGATAACTCATTAACATCATACTATTCAACAAACCTGACCCTAAATATAATACAGACTATCAATCAGTCATACATATCTTCCGAATATCTTTAACGGCCGTTTCCCAAAGTTAAAATGTTACCATAGTAATATTCCTCCCCCCTCTATAACATTACCTATGATCCATGCCTTACGAGCTTGCACCTTTTAAAATCGGCATATTCGTAGGTTTATCTGTGGGTTATACTGACTGATCTATGGTGTACTTATCGCTGAGTATATCTCATTATATGATCCAAATTTAAATCCATATGCCAGCTTCAAGCTTCAAGCTGGCAGGCTGAGGACCTCCCTGATAAAAAAAATCAACAATAGACCGACAGCAGCAAACGGTGTCGGCTGATACTATGAGGGGCCAACATCGCGCGCGATGGAAGTATCTACGAAATTATATCGTCGTCAAACTCACAACGGCATGGAAGGACCAAAATAATTCCTTTGCTGAAATTTGAATTATCCAATTCACCTTGTGCATGCATACTCGAGAGGAGTCGGATTCGATCGGGTAGTGGATGGATGCAAGAATATGTATGTTGCATTAGAAAAAGTATCTGCCGGCCATCGCGTGACCAACCTACATATTTATCCGAAATGAACGAAAAAATAGAAACCATCATGGTGATTTGTATACCAACACCATATGCGCTTGCTTTTCACGTATCCATCATAAGATTTAAAAAAGAAGTCGTAAATCTGGCTCGCCCCGCCTACCGCTCAGAACCATGGTTCGGCCATCTGGACCCACTGGTCCCTCACTGTTCATACTGTTCGGGACCTGCACCAACCCTTTGCGGATCACCCCTCTTCATCTCGGTAAGACTTCTCGGGAAGTATTGCTGCAAGCCGAGTTTGCTCCTCAAGAACGCGCCCGTCTTCTCGAGTCTTTTGATATCCCTCGACACCACCCACGGAGGGTCCTCGCGACTGCCGGGCGCCAATCGCATCTTGACCACGTCGAGCATGCAATCGTCCAATCGGGCGTAGAAGTCTGCTCGGCTGCTGGCGTCGGCGTCGTTGTTCCAGCCTTCGTCTCCGCCGTGCGAGTTCAGGTTGCCGCCCAGTTTGATGATGAGCTCGAAGGCCAATGGGGGTCCACCAGGTAGGGTGGAGAGGTCTTCGATGGAGGGGATGAGCTGGGCGAGGGTTGTGGCGAATGTTGCGGTTGGGAGGTGGGATGAGAGGGAGTCTTGGAGGCGGTGGAGGTCGTGGTTGAGGACGGTCATCTTGCGGTCGAGTTGGTAGTTGAGCGTCTGCGCGGATGTGGGATCGCTGTTCATGGCTTGCGCGATGGATGGGGGGACGTCTGTGGAAAAGAGAACTATTAGTGGAAGTGATTGGAAGATTGATTGGGATGGTACGAACCTGCTCTGAGTCCGCGCTTGTCAATCCAAGCATGCATGTCCGCACGCTCATCCTCCAGTTGTCCCAATTGGTATTGCGCATCCTCGAGCTTGTTCTTCAGATCCTCGATTTGATCCTGGAAGGGTCTGATGGCATCGTTGAACGCTTTGGTCAATGGATCTGGCGTGGGTTCCATGCTGGAGGTAATTGGCCGATGTGACATGTCACCTGAAATCGCAGGAGGGCCGCGCGGTGTCGCGTTGTACCCTTGGTCGCCGGCTGTAGAAGGTCTGTAGGGTTGCAATTTGTCTTGCGAATTGAAGCCGCTGGAGTACTGTGTGTCTTTGAAAGGTGGACTTTGCTGGTTGCCGACGCTATTTGGGTTGTCGGAGTAGGGACGGGAAGGCATTGGTAGATCTCGCTCGTCCTTTGATGCGCGATCTCGAGATAGTCGGCGCAACCAGGAGGACATGATATGAAAGGAATTGAGAGTGTGTCACTCAAAGAATGCGCATTTAAGTGTATGTTAAATGAGCCTCCCGTGAGGTTGGGAGAGTTGGTGGAGGCTGGAAGGGAAATGGCTGGGAACTATCGACTGACAGCGAATCGCCGAGATCCAATAGGGAAAAGCAGATCGACAACAGATCGGCAGCTACAGTGGCGCACGGCCCCTTCCCACTAGCTGCGGTCGAACCCGAGAAGCGCGACGCTAGAGTCTTGGACTTTTTGAGGTCATTCAAGAAAAGTGATGAATCATATGGAGAGGTCAAATTACAGTCAACGATCTTACAAACCAGCCCTAGAACAGTATGCAGTGAAGCTGTAGAGGTTATAAAGGTCTGAAACAATCATATCGAGTACTGTGCTTGTATCAACGGAGAGGCTCAGCCGCCAGCCGCAATGGCGCCCCAAGTTGTGCAGGCAGTTGCAGGGTCTGCAGCGAAAGAGTTCAAAAAAGAGTCAGCAACTGCTCGGCTTCTAGGCTCAGGTATCTATCCTACAGCTCGCAGTGCCGTCAAAAACAACCTAATGACAGTCTAGGATCCGCTGGAATCGCAGAGCTCGCCATCTTCCATCCTGTCGACACGATAGCAAAACGCTTGATGAGCAACCAAGGAAAGGTCGCCTCAGCAGCTAGGCTCAACGAAGTCATATTCCGTAACAGCGCACACGAGACCATATCAAAGAAATTTACTTCCCTATTCCCAGGCTTAGGATATGCCGCGGGATACAAGGTGCGTCTCCAGTAGGAAAGAGCGTGCATATGCCAGAGGAAAACTGACATACCTTCAGATACTGCAAAGAATATACAAATACGGTGGCCAGCCCTTCGCTCGTGACTACCTAGCTCTCCACCACGGCGACCAGTTCGACAGGACCTTCGGCAAAGGCACTGGCAAAGCCATCATGCACGCAACTGCCGGCTCAATAATAGGCATCGGCGAAATCGTTCTCCTTCCCCTCGACGTGCTCAAAATCAAGCGACAAACAAATCCCGAAGCATTCAGAGGTCGCGGCGTCTTTAGGATAGTAGCCGATGAAGGAATGGGGTTGTACCGTGGCGCTGGGTGGACAGCAGCGAGGAATGCACCTGGCTCGTTCGCCCTCTTCGGTGGTAGTGCCGCCGCGAAGCAATACTTCTACAAACTTGAGGACTATAACTCGGCATCATGGCTGCAGAATTTCGTCGCTTCTATCGCTGGTGCCTCCGCCTCCCTTCTTGTTTCTGCTCCCCTCGACGTCATCAAAACACGCATACAAAATCGGAATTTCGAGAACCCGGAAAGTGGATTTAAGATTCTGAGCAATATGGCGAAGCACGAAGGATTCGGTTCATTCTTCAAGGGACTGACACCAAAATTGCTAATGACGGGGCCGAAACTGGTATTTAGTTTCTGGTTGGCGCAGACGTTGATACCAGCTTTCGATAAGGTACTTTGAGGGGGGTGCATCGGTAGTTACTGTATATTGACTTGTTGTCAAGCGGCATTGGCTGGGAGTTGCTGAGCTTGATGTATATACTACTCTCCACTTCGTGTTAATACAGACTTAGGTCGAGCCATATAATGCTGCATTGATTTGGGAGCAGGCGCATGAAAGTAATTTGTGACCCAGATGCAGGAATGAGGTCTAGAATCATCCTGATACGCATCAGCTTCCCTGTCACTGTGCAGTCATTGGTGTAGTGGTGAATTCAGTTGCCGATATCGTTAGGGGTCTTTATTTACGCCTTGGCGAGTGCTTCTGAATTGCGGATATGGATATAAGTTACTCTTCCTTCAACAACAACCATGCATCTACCTTGCGAGTTTTGTATTGTGTCTATGTTGACTCAAGGAGCTCTGCGGCCACCTCTAATCTAGCTCCAAGGGATTCTTTGCCCAACGAAGGGCCAAAAGATCGAGTGGGAAGGAACGATGCTTATCCCGACCTCAACTTTGACATCAGTCGAGACCAACATCCAGCGTTCAACTTGCACTCGTCCTGATAAAAGACAGTGTGAAGCTATACCCATCAAGTATGACACTGTCACTCAATCTACATCTTTACTAGTGTATCCATTCAATGTCCTCAAGCCGAGCTTGGCTCACAATAATGCCCGCCCCTTCCATACCGGGCTACTACTACGATGCGCCCAAGAAGAAGTATTTCAAGATTCTACCGAATCATGTGGCTCCCGCCGGCTTCAAGTACTCGGAGGAGTCTCTCAAACGAGAAGCCGAAGACCAGGTTTCTCGAAAACGACACAAAGCGTACGACTTAAGGATGCTGCAGACTACAATCGACCGTCCGAGACTAAGGAACCATCTACTTGGAGGGAGTGTGGGCCTTGGGAGGGAGATGGGTGAGAGTTTTGATGGTGGGCGCGCAGCGTGGGCCCAACTTCTGCGGAGAAGATCATTAGGGACAGCAAGAGGCTCAAGTGCCCTTTTCGCCTACGATGACGCTACGGGAGGTCTCATCCTTGCGGGGACTCAAGTATCGGAGGGAATGGGAGAGCGACAGGATGTGTTGGCGTGGGTTTCCATACCTTATGCTTTCATGCCTTGTGCTCTGCTGTGGCCTTGGAGGCTGATGTGGTGGTAGGTATGCGATTCCAGTATGTAAGCGTGAGGACGGGCGCGTGAACTGTTTGAGGGGTTCGACTGAGATTGCTCTTGACTCTGAGGTAGACTTTCATTTTCCTGGAGTGGAGTGTGAAATATAACGATGCGCAGATCTGCTCTTTGGCTATTTCTCCATCGCGGATGCTCCTGTAAGTCTTCACCACTTTATTTACCAGAGAATCCTTCCTTTAGTCCATCAAAGAAGGTAAGACTACGGGGTCACATGCCTCAAATATCGAGCCAATTTGGAGTGAGATATCAGGGTCTACTGACACGAGTTGGTGAGGCATAAGTATCTACAGCACCTTCCGCACCGCACTGGGTATACGAGATTGCTGGAGTCGGGAGTTGTGACATGGGATATTATTAAACTCCCCTAATTGCAGCAAACTTGTTTGATGATTGACTGTCGTCGCATATGGTTAGCTAATGCCTTCGCCCTTAGGACAACCGCTATGGGTGGAAGCAGACCAGCGTGTGTCCACATCACAACACTGGCCACCCCAGAAACAATCATCGACTACGCAGACCCACACCCAAAATCCATTATCTGCCCCACCTTATCGACCACACGTACTCGAACCACCTTCAACTACGTTAGCAACATTTCATTCCTCCGTCGGTCCAGGGTGGCAGGAGCCACGTTTTGGTCCTCCTCCGCCCGGCCCCTTGCCTCCCACTCTGACTTCGCTGTCGGCACTTCTTCTAGCATAGTACTTATCACGCCAACCGAATCATCCTGGTCGTTCTCGCAGTCCATGTCATTTCTCGCACCCTACTCTGACGGCAAAGCAGCCGAAAAGGATGTCCTAGCTCTCGACTGGCTTACCGAGAACACCCTCCTTAACGGCTGCCGCTCTGGCCACATACACCTCTGGGACATCCGTTCTGCGACTCCAGCAAGCACCAGCTGTCCCATCAAACACGCCAGCTCCATCGCGCACGCGAGAGCGCAAAACGAGAACGTGATCGTGGTGGCAGGTATCGAGAGCCAGCTCTGCTCGTACGATCTGCGCTTCCTGACATCTCCTTACTCCTCCCAATCGAGGGCGCCAACGAAGCCGTTGCTTGGCTTTCCGGCTTACAGGAATCAGGATCTTAATGGTACGGCGGTAGGATTCGATGTGAAGGGGGATCTCATCGCAGCCGGTACGGATGATGAGAAGGTGCAGCTTTTCGATGCGGGCACTGGAAGGGAACTGCAGGCGGGGCCTGGAGGCGGACTGAGCCGGGAGAAGCTAATGGGGACTGCGAGGTGCGTGAAAATCGTCGATGGTGAGGCTTGGGGAAACGAGACGAGTCTGTATATTGCGGCTGGGGACAGGCTCGAAGAGTGGGCTTGGTGAATGAAACCACTGAGATGGGAGAGTTCTATTTATTCGGTAAAAGAAGATCATTTTCGAATCGCATTATTGCTACGCGATGGTTCAAATGCATCGATGGCAACTTTCTCCTTTTTACTGTATAGTAAAATCCTCTCATCTTATGAAAGCCCCCTGTCCTGCGCCATTAACGAGACCTCTGACATCTACCATGCATGCATGCCAAGCGATATAGAAATTTCCATCATCGCCGATAACGGTCTTCCTTTCGCGCCCATGTAAAACGCCCACCTCAGTTTCAAAATGCAAATATCGTCGGTACTAGACGAAAAGCTGGTGATCTGTGATGCGTGGCCCTGTTCTTAACTTGGTTTTTTTGCGTATTCTATCGATGTTTGTAATGGGTTTGGAGTGGGGGAGGTTTGGAGGAGGGTTGATTTTGATTTTGTTACTATGATGGGAGGAGATGGGAATGGTTGGGGTTGGTGGAGGTGTTGGAGATGTGAGGGGGATTAAGTTGTTGGGATGGATGTGGTGTGGAAGGTGGAGAATGATTAGGGAGGTTGTGGTGGAGTGGTGTTTTGGGGAAGGGGTGGGGTGGGGTGGAGTGTGATGGGATGGTTTGGGGTGGGGTGGGATGGTTTGGTATCATTTCACTCGATAGGATAGGATACTGAGCAGACGAGTGGGTTCATAGAGTGTCTTGGATTGTAGAGTTGGTTTGGTTTGGGTTCGTATGCCGACGTCATGTCCTGTAGGATGGGTACGGGATGGTGAGGTCTGTATCGTTTTTCTGTTGATGTGGAATGAGAAGTCGATTGGGGATGGGGATGAGAGGGTCATGTGTGGAGTTTTGCAGGGTAAGTACCTTACTTGTTGAATGGGGATGTTATATAAAGTAGGTAGGGAATGTAGTAGGAATTTATTCGTGGAGAGCGCGGAGCTTTTCGCAATTGTTAGAGTGGTGTGGAGTTTGTTTTGGGTTTACATTGGGTTTGCGGGGGCTTGGAGAGTTTGGTGTCGTTGTATGTTATAATGGTAGTTTTGATGGAGTGTGACTTGGTGGTGAGTCTGTTGCTGATAGCGTTCTTAGCAACGTATCCGCGGGTTTCTCTTTCTACAGTAGTAAGTTATAGAAGCTATTTCGTTATCGGCATGCTGGCGCGGAGAGTACGTCGTGCGCTGCATCGTCAAGCTTCGCGGCAAATATGTAAAGCAGTGGTCTATCGGCCTAGAGTACACCGAGGGTATCTGATGAATGCTGAATGGGACTTTTGATACATAGCAGGAAGCGACCGATATGCAAGTACGGCTACGCTGGCCGGAATGTAAGATGGTTTTCCTTCCTTTCCTTATGCGAACCTTATACCGGAAGATTGAACTTCTTGCCCTGCAACACCCTGGTCCCAAATTTAGCATCGTTACACTCGAATCTATCTCATCCCAGGGCCGGACGGAGGGCACTCACTTGGTATAATAAATCCAAAAGAAATCCGAATATAGCACCGTCTGCACTATGCCTGCAGTCCAGGCTATCTGATCCACATACCCCTCTGCAAAGTACCTATACAGCCAATTCGGGATATACAACGTCCGATACAGCCCCAGCGCAAAAAGATAGTGCGTCGTTATCGTTTCGGCTTCGCCGGTTCGTTGGAGCATGAAGAGTTGTGGGAGGATGGCTACGGATTCCAACCAGATTGAGAAGGCCCATAGCATCTGTATCAACAGGTGGCTTAGTATACACCGCTAGAATCTGATGTGCCGATGTGAGGCACGGGGGTCGGGAAGCTGACCTCGGTGATTTCGTAGCGGTAGGGGAAGAGGACTGCAAGCAGCGCACTCCCACCGAGAAGGTACTGCACTTGTAGCGTGTCGATGTTCGGATCGTGGGTGGGTTTATAGTCATTGAGCATTAGGTATATCGTGTACGCCTGGGAGCCTAAGAAGAGGAGTTTGAATGTCGTATTGTAGAGGGAGCCGGAGGTGAAGGTCCAAAAGATATCTGTCCCGTACTATGAGTTTCTTCCTAGGTAGCCTGCCACCGTCATTTACACGAGCTACTTGCTAGCTCACCTAAATATCTTGTAGAGTATACGATCATATACAATGCCTGCGACTTGAATGATATGCCTGAGCAGCTCTGGGTCCAGCTTTAGCAACCAGCGCTCGCGCTCTTGGGGATAGAGACGCACGTGTGACGATCTCATTTTCTGAAGAAGTATGAGGATTGAGACTAGGTGGGAGAGATCCGCTGTGGATTGGGACTGCTGTCAGCTTCTGAGCAGAGAATCGAAAGCTCGACGCCAGGAACCTCGCACCCAGGATACGGAATATGTTCATAGCTGCGGTGTGCGCCGGATCCGGTCCGGCAGCCTTTTTATGCTTGGGTCTTGACAAAATCAGGAGACCTGATGTCTGAAGGAATCATCAATTGGCCATTGTTGGAGGCAGAGTGCGCGACTGATATTGTGGCCAACCGGAGTGCCAAGGATCTCCATAAATCGAGCTAACTAAGAATATTCTATATCGACAACGAGATGTGTGTTGTAATAAAACTGACGCTGATAGTGACCGGCTTTCAGGGTATACCTTTCGGAGGATAAATGCACGACAGTCAGCCAGCCTTCGGCACTAGCTAATACTACAGGCTAACAACCTTTTGGCAGCCTCTCCTTGCTTTTACCCACAAGTAAAACCGAATGGTGTATAGATTCCATGGGTTGAGATAATGCGACATCATAAGACCACCCAATCAAGAGATATCCGCACTGGGTCACTCCTCACATCGCCACCTCCGAATAGTATTCCACGAACAATCACCTCCACCTCAACATCTGCTTCGTCTTCATCTGGTTCACCGAAATCAGCTTCATGAAGGCAGAATTCTGTGCAATATGCTCTCCCAAGCTCCCGCCTTTGTGTAGACACAATGAAGTACGAAAAGGGGCCAGTAGTCACGCTCCAAGGCAAACCCTCTACGGATTTCGAACCTTGCTCGTTCCGTGCCTGCAATTCCCAAGCAAGCCTTTTCTGGCGATGTCCAGCATGCCCTTTTTCTATGACATGCGGATTAACAATGTTCCATGCGATAGGTTTCACACTCGGGTGCTCCTTGGGCTTTATGGTGATATTAGATATTTGGCGCAGGGTCGCTGGTTGCAAAACTTCAAGCGATCCTGAGCAGTAGAAACCTAATTCGACAAAACGGGCATCAGCAATTTCGGATTCGAGCGTGATTACAGTGTCAACTAAGTCATAATTGCGGGACTCCACTGGCAATTGATGGTATTCAAGAGCATCGGAGAACGGGCCCTTGTAGGCGCAGTAAATACCCATCTCTGCATCAAAATATGTTGGGTTTCCTTTGTGCGATATATGTGCATCGAGAGAACCATCAGCAGACATGTTGAATTTGAAGAGAGATAGACGAGAGACCTGATCTGATGGCATATCGGTGAACGGAGCAAGTGGTTCTCTAGGCTTCCCCAGTAACTTTGTCTGCAGTGTAAGACCTCTCAAAGGAAAGTCCATGACCTTGCCATATATGACGCGTACTGCAGGTAGTGTGGAGGCCTTCTGCCACTCGGAGGCTGTCATTGGAATACACTTCGGCAAGACGGCTTGAGATCCTAACTTTGATTCATAGCTCATTTCGCCCTAGAACCGCTGGAGGATCAGTAGATGGTATATGTGTGAGCCTCGAAGACCCACCTTGTTCATTTTCCTTTCGAAAGCCGTTTGAAAATCTGTTTCGAAGTAGGTAGCCGATCCAACAGGATACTCTCGAGCGTATGCTGAGATCGGATTCGCTTGGTAGAGACCGGTATGGTGAGGCTTTCCCTCACCGCAGTCGCAGGCAAGCTCAGCTGGCAGGGGCCACCCTTCCCACATAGAGAGTTGCACAGAATCCGCGTTTGACGAGTCTGATGATGATAAGCATAACGAGAAATGCTCATGAGTCCACGCGGGTCCAAAAATTGCCGTGGAAAAGCCTCGATCCGCAAGTGCACTCAAAGCCTGGACTCTGTGGTCAGTGACTTCCGGCGAGGCCCCTACCCTGAACCACATTGAGGTGTCCTTCAATTCTTATACAACATGCAGATCACTTACCACTCCAGTGTTGGTCCCGCCTCCACCTTCTAAGGGAAACGTGATCCGTGGGGGACCAGACATATTCGTGTTTTGGGCCCAAACGTCGACACCAAATATGATGGCTTCAGTCTCCAGTCCTTGCTTCATTGCGAGCTTCCGCGCTTCTTCCACTTTAGGGATAGTCCATTTGTAATTGGTGAACAGGGCATCTGCCGCGAGCGCGAAGACCACATTCTTTGGGGTCATACTATTCTGATAAACCACTTTGTTATCACATGTCAATGCATCGTACCAGACGACCTTATCTACAGGCCTAAGAAGACTCTTGAGACTGCTGATGAACCCTGTCAATCTTTTCAAGTAGTCCTCAGTATGATTGGGGAATGCCCCTTCAATATTCAGCAGCCAGCCATCAAAGCCATAAGCATGAGCCATTGCTGCCAATTGTTTGGCTACGGTGAAAGAGCCGTTCTTTTGCTCGAGTATCTTCTCTATATGAGGCGTGTGGCGCTCAATCAGGAACGTGCCCAAAACCTTTACCCCATTGCGATGCAACGTGTTTGACCATGTTGGTGGTGGGACACAGACGAGCTTATGGGAGAAATAGACGAATGTATCAATATATCGGAGATAATTGCAGCTGTATAATTTGTTTGCTAAGAAAGAAGGGCGCACGCTTTCATAATCATGATAGCCCCCTACATGGTCTCAGCCCAGGTTTGGGATTATAGCAGATACGGAAAAACAAACCATTGTAATCGTGACAGATTAGAACAGAGGTGACAGGCCACTTCTGATCATGTACCCTTTGCGTTGAGCGCTTTTCGAGTGGTGTATTTGACACTTGAATCGGGTCAACGATCTCTTCAGTCCACGCTTCAACTTCGTCGAAGTCATCGAAGTAGACAAATCCTTGTAGCCCATCCTGGAGTCGCCGAGCTTGACGCTCTTGTTTCGATGGCCCCGTATCTCTCGGTGGATTTAGGATATCTTTCAACCTCTTACCCACATGCCAACCTATTTTCTTCCAATCGGGAAATTCAACAGCATCCATCGTGACAAAGTTGAGTAACTAGCATGGTACTCTATGGACCTTGGGATGACGTGGAAACTATTATAAAGACATAAACATTCAGAGAGCCAAGAAAGCTAGATTAATGTTCTAATTCGTAAGAAGGCACTTCAAGACAATACATTGAGGAATCCCATCTTGAGAGTGCACGTAGGCCTCAGTCGGTTCGAAAAAAGGCGACAAAACAGAGACAAATCAGGAGAAATCTGGTTCTTCCACTTGTGTACTATGTACTTAGAGATGGGGCCTCGTTGACTAAGTACCTTATGCGCCCGAGGCCAAGGAGAAAGAGTTCGGAATCTTCTTGCATACGCTAGTCTTCTTCAGGTAAAGTCAAAGTCTTAGGCTAGCTTGCGGGCGCCAACTCGGATCGCCGCCTTCGCCGATAAAGATCCATGCTTGCATGTATTGTAAAGTATTCTATGCATTACACACAGTGCTGCCGTATCTCGCCATCATCTTGAACTATATAGACCATAGACATCACCCTCAGCAGCAAGCAATTGGGCCATTCACTGCTGGATGTTGTCGCCAAGCTCCACTGCCATCGCCAGCCCGCGACTGCAGCCCTAGACTCCGTTGATCACACTTCAGCGAGACTCATGCGTTCATATACTGCCATCACAACAATTTGAAGCTTTCTGTTTACTTTGCTTCGTATCGCATGAGTGCTCAAGTCATCAAACTGTCTTGATCGACTAAGACGCCGATGCGTTCCTGAAGCGATCAGGACAGCCATTTGGGAGGAGGTGGTGGGATCAGCAGACGACAAAGCATGACAATAGGAAGGCAGCTTCACTTCGCCGCGACAAGCTTATTGATTGGAATTTCGACTATTCACAGCTCTCACCTCACCTGAATGGCATCTTCAGCTCCCAGGTCCAACGATCTGAACTCTCATCTACACATACAGTACCGCAATTGAATCGTATACCTTCACGCCATACATCGCATTCACTTGGCCTCTGATTGACGGTGCTGGTCGCCGTCACTTTGTCGTCTTCACGCGCATCGCATTGTTCTAATCGACAATATGTCGACCCTCCCGAACAAGACTTACCACAAGCCACCAATACACAAAGCGGCCGAGGAGCTAATAGCTTACAAAGGCGAACATGCAGTGGATACCAGACTCCGCATACTCAAAGACGAGGTTCTGCCAAAGGTACCCTACATCCTCTCTACAACCACCTCCCTCACTCCGGAACACGTCCGGCTACAGTACCCGCAGAACCACATCAATTGGAGGAAGTACACCCTGTTTTCTCGCGGCGAAGACGAGCTTCAGTACGTCACCTTCAAAGATCGATCCACCGATCACGACATCCTCGGCATGTATGCGCGGGGAGGATGGGATGATGGAAAGGGCAAGATAGCCCCACCCGAAGAGCCGTATAGTCGGACGAGCAGTGATGGTACTCCTCATGAAGTTCAAGCATCGAAGAGAAAGAAGATTACATTAGCGGATTATAAGAACAGGGACAAGAACAAAGCACCGCAACTCATTCCCACTGTTGCTACTATTCCTGGATTGAGTGAACGTGTGAAGGATGACGATAAGAGTGTGAAACACGCCACAAATATCAATAACACGCCTAGAACTCACCAGCCTGAGCAGCATGGTCAGAAGAGGTACGTTCATGGTCTTTCCAAATAAAGCAGAACACCAGCTAACAATCGCAGATCTGCAGACACTATGATCGAGGCAGGGAATCCCCAAGTTATCGCACACTACGCCACCTCTCCTCCAACCAAGAAAGCTCGTATCACTCCTGAGCCAGGTGCAGCATCATTGCAGAACTTTCCGGAGGTTAAGTCGCAAGGAGCAAGTACGGGGACAGCTCCTATGAAGCTTGACGCAGACCGTGAACCCCTGTTATACGAAGTGAAAGTCCCCGAGAGCGTCTCACACACCCCGTGTAACAAAGATCAAAGAGCAACCCCGGTCATGCAACCTAAAAAGCCTTCAATGTCCCGCTTACCACCAATGCTGTCCCCCTTATCATCCGAGATAGAGAATGAATTGGCCAAGATGGCTTCTACTGTCCCCAACCGCAGCTTAGTGGCTACGAAGTCCAATGCCTTGCTGGATTCAGGTTCGATCAGAAAATCCAAGGGCAGCCGTGCGACAACGCCGACCGTCAACAAAGCCAAGAACCTAAACTCGTCTGAAAGATCGGTTGGTGTCGCAAAGATACCGAAATCAGCGACTCCTACGAAAGGGCCCCAGGAACACAAAGGAGTAGTAGTAGCTTCGCATCAAGCAGTCAAGAAGACTACCTCACATGATGCCACCACGCCGAGGACAGCTTCGAATGGTATATCTAGCAGCAACAAGGGAGTCCCCACACCCACTCCCAAGACCACTCCTGATGCCCCCAAGAGGATGCGGTTGCGCATCGTAATTTCGATCAAAAAGAAGACAAACAAGAAAAACCTTGCCAACTACCTGAGGATAAAACCAACCCCTGGCAGAAACTCCCTCTTTCCAGGCCGGGCCCTAGAGCGACAAGACCCACATCCTACACCGCTTGCTACTAAAGTCAAAACCACCGATAAGATCACGCCCAAAGGCGATCCCAAGTCTAACCGTCCAGCAGGGTCTAAGACCGAAACTAAGCCAGAGGTTCCAAAGGCTGGCAATAAGCGCGGGAGAGCCCAGGTTGACGATGAGGACGATGTTGATGAACCATCAAGCAAACGGAAGCCTGCCGGACAGATGGCGCAAAACCAATTACACAAGCCTAGTACTCCAAAACCCCCACCAACCAGCTCACCAGCTTTGTCATACTTGGGGAGTGCCCAGAAGCATCTCACCTCTACTCCTAAAGTCGAAGCAAACGGAACCGCAATGCTACGCACAGGGTCCGGACAAGGCTCCGTTCATACTCCTCAACCACTACCGGGAAACGGTACACCCGCAGCTCCGGACACTGGTCGTCAACGCCGTACATACACATCTCCAAATAAGATACGATCCCCAAAAACGGAAGATTTACGGGCAGAAAGTTCGAAGTATCAGAAAACAGCAACAATCCTTAAGCATGACGCAGATGTCTTTTTTAAGAATGAGAATGGGATGAGTCAAGACGAACGCAAACGAGCAGTCGTGATTGGGGCAGAGTCTGTACTTTGTTTCATGATGGCTTTCGTTCTAATGGACACTCAGCGAACTTATAGTGACCGTAATTCCTGGAACTCTATTCTTCCATACCTCACCAAACTGCAAGAGGCAGCTGAGGATCTCAAACATATTTCGGGGCTTCTTTTCCAGCTGGAAGGTATTATTCGAGATCAGATTGCTTACGTCGACATGCAGCTGCTTGACCGGCATTGCCTCAAGAGCGAGTCTGGCAACCCTGCTGCGGACCCTGGAAAAATGGCTGAGCAGCACAAGGCCCAAGAGTACTACAAGCACTGCCATGACTTCCACGACCACTTCATGAAAGCCCAGGGAGCCTGGCGATCAGGATGGTCGAACTTGGACGTTCTGGATCTACAGGAACAGTATCACAAGACCTGGAGCAAGCGCGACGAACGTCGCTCGGCTCACGGCAAAGGCAAAGAGACTGTCTTGAAGGATCAGTACGTACGAGGGTACAATCTGCCTATGGGGCACATGACGAGTGGCCTGGAAGCTGTCAACTTCGGCTTCAATTTCATCGCGGAGTGGAGCCAAGCAGCGGGCGTGGAGTGGAAGCCAAAACTCATCCTCTCCGACTAATTTCATCTTGGAAGATGAGGAAATCATTGACGGCGTTTTGGGGCCAAGGAACCATGATACCAACATTCAGATTTTGCATTTAGCACGAAACGACACTATTTCACGATTGGAGGATGCGGAACGTGGTAGGATGGTGCATAGCGAATGTATCTTTTTCAGTTTTTTTATGATAACCCAGTTCAGTTATGAGCTAAGCGAGTGATGGATATGAGCGATGGGGTTTTATTGAGCTGATGGCGGAGATGTGGAGCGATTGAGATGAAAGCTGAGATGATAGTTGAGATGGAGAGCGATTTGGTTCTCAGGAATCTGGACTTTGTGGGTATGTGGATTAGATGGTGTGATTTGTGTTGATAGCAGATGAAATGGATAGATCTTTTTCCATGAAGGTCTGATGTTGTGAACTTGATGGCCGATGATGATTGATTGCTGCGAAGTTACTCCTTTGGGCATTATATGAGGAAGCTCAAAGGCGAGCGTTTGTGGAATTTGGAATCGGATTTCACATAAGATGCTTTGGATTGTAAACATCAAGCGGCCCCGACGCCCACTAAGCCTACAACATGCATGCACAATTAGACAATCCACCGAATCGTTAGGATTAGATAGGACGCCGTCTCAAAGAGCCCGAAGCACCGCTATTCGCTCAACTTAGAAAGCAAACCCGCGAAACAACTGCCATCAAGGCAGCGCTCCGCGCCTGCAGCCAGTATGTCTACACACCTATACTCATATGTTGTATGCTCTCAACAGCATTTCCCAGATTTCGTCTCTGTGTCTGCCGACTTGCTGATCTCGAGGACTTTGCGCTCGCCCATGGGTGCCTGACCTGAGTCGCCGTTGTCGAGCGCTTTGCTGGAGACAATGCGGTAGATTTCTATAGATGTTAGGTCGGGGTTTTCTTGATGAGAGGGTGAAAGTGCAAGGTACCTGTGAGGATGTTCTGGAAGGCGAGCTCAACGTTGCTGGCGTCTAGTGCCGAAGTCTCAATGAATGACAGGTTATTGTCACCTGCACCCGTCAGCTTACACCGTCCACCACATCCTCAGATGATGCACTCACTAGCAAATTGCTTCGCCTCCTCCGTCGGCACCGCCCTGAGATGTCTCAAATCGCTCTTATTTCCGACCAGCATTATCACGATGTTCGCATCCGCATGATCCCTCAGCTCTTTCAACCACCGCTGCACATTCTCATACGTCTGATGCTTGCTGATATCATACACCAACAGCGCCCCCACCGCCCCTCGATAGTACGCCGAAGTGATGGCGCGGTAGCGCTCCTGGCCTGCCGTGTCCCAGATCTGGGCTTTGATGGTCTTGGCGTCGACTTGGATGGAGCGGGTGGCGAACTCGACGCCGATGGTCGATTTGCTGTCGAGGTTGAATTCGTTGCGGGTGAACCGGGAGAGCAGGTTGGATTTCCCGACGCCGGAGTCTCCGATTAGGACCACTGGGGCAAGGGGGGATTAGCGGTGGTTAGATGGTGGAGGTTTGAGTGAGGGCTGGTACCTTTGAAGAGGAACTGTGGGCGAGGATGGTTAGTGTGATACTGAGGAAGTGGGGCGGTGGACTGCTCACGTCGTACTCGTCGTTTGCCATGGTCGAAGTGTTGGGGTGGTCGTGGGAAGAGGAAGGGATGCTGCTGCTAGGAGGAATCGGAGAACTCCGCTCAGGACAGATTTTATCACGATCTTTGAGTTGACGTAGTCATTCGGTCTACTGCAGTATCGTGTGAGCGAGTCCTTACTTCTTGATGCCTAGACAATCAATAATGGTTCTCACTTCTCCCTCCGGAATTAGCTTAACCACATTCTAAGCGCCAGACGCGCTAACCGGATCTGGGACGCACTTGCCGAAGCTTCATGCAGCGCTCAGGAAAGTTGGTCTATACTTTACATACTTGCTCACTTCAACGATGAAGACTACTCGGGCTGGCTCAAACTTATGGGATACCCGATATGAACGCATGTTCTTCATGACGAGGAGTTCCGCAGCGGCTGAGGTCCGAGTTGTCTCTATTCTATTCTGTTCTATTGGCAATGAAACCAACCACATTTTCACGGGCTTTGGATGACTGCACATCCGAATGTCAGATATACCCCTTCTACTTCAAAATGGAAGAATGATATTTACAGTCAAGTATCTGAGAAACTAGTATAGTAAGCGATCCAATGTATCTGTACCGATGGACCTATTCCAAGGCACTCTACTAACGAAGGTGTAGCTCGTCGTGGCCATAATTGTTTGAGGGACACGGCCACAATCACCTATATTTTCATACGCAACCCTGAGCTATATATTGTGATCAGAAGAGTTATGAGATGGAAACCCTACCACGGATTGATCTCTCGTATAATGATGAAACTCCGCCTATGATTGTTCATCCAGGCATACAATATCAAATACCGTTTCAAGGACGGCATGCGCTCAAGAGAGCGTACAACGAATTGTGGAGAATTCTGCTTCTACACAGATACGTCAAACACACGTTACCCGCTTGGGTGATCGGAGTATGTGTGCACTGAGGAAAGCCCAAGGCAACGAACATACCCACGTCGGGCTCTCGAACCAAATAGATTACGTCCAAGATGTTTATCTCATGTCCTGGCAAGGTACTCGTCTCGGCGGGTTTTACCGAGGTACAGCCGAACATGGGATAACCTATCAAGACAGTCGATGAAACTCAACGTCCTCTTGATGGAAACGAAACACCTCATGGACAGATCCCCATTCTCGGAAGTTTCATGTTGAGTCACTTGCCCTGGCTTTATATATGAGAGTTTTTCATATACAATCGATAGCTATCGATACGGCGAATAACCGATCTCGTGGATACAACCCAGATAATGTCCCGCCTATGCTCATTCTACTGGTCTAGCACTTCGAACAGCTTCGTGCTCAATGGTGCCATCATAATGCCTAACCTCCTTATTTCTACGAAACCTAGAGCAATGCGAGCTTGTCATGCACTAATCTACGTGGAACTGGCAAGCTCGACTACGTGGCTGCAAGCCCGCAAGTCAGAATACATGGGCCGAAACTTCGAATCATCTGAAGAGGTATGTGTTGTAGCCCCTTAATGTTCATGAACCCTGTGTTCCCTACATGTTGGGCGGCCATCTGACCATGCTTTATAATGACGGCATACGATGCTCTTTGTGTGAGGTAGAGGTATTGTGCTCAGAGACTGCGGCCAATTTCTATTGGGTGGCAATCGCGCGTAAAGCTCCTGCTAAATGCTCCACCGTGTCTCACATTGTTACTGGAATCGTTCATCTATTCGTGTTGTCTTCTGCTCACACCCAAAGCGAGATAATAGCGTCGGAGACTGAGACCCAGGCTGACACGAATGAGGAGAGCGAGTGCATATTCAATAAGCTTAGTCATAGCACATCGGTGAGCTGATTGACTAATTCCAGAAACACAACGTCGAGTTCTTCGGTACTCTAGACAGCAATGCCCCATGATCATAGATGAGATTGGCCTTCTCTCTTATGCAACCATTCAACTACACTCATCCTCGTGGCTCAATATACCCAAGTCCCGCAGGTTACCACGGGAGGGGATCAAGGCCTAGCAAGAATGAAGTTGCCCAAGAAAGGAGTCTGAGCTTTCAAACAAGCCTTGGTCGCCAGTCCCGTTCCCTGTCATAGTGCAGCGGCCAGACGTGCGATAGGTGGAATGATGTCTAAAGAGAGGCGCCGGAGGCCGGCTAATCTGGGGCTTCTGCTTACTTACATTAGCCAGCCAAGCTTGGATGGAGCCTTCCCGTGGTCTCGCGTGACAGAACCTGAAGCGTCTGCAAATGTTACAGATGGATTGAAGGCAAAGGATCCCGGCGGCGCCAAATATCAAACCAACTTTCAAGGTCTGATGATCCGGAGTCCGGGCAGTGAAAGCGGCATGTGGCCAGCAAGACATGATTGAGGAGGATTCAAGAAGATACATACTATGTCAGACTAAAGGACGATGAAGAGACACCCATCTCACCACAGAATGGGCTTCTTGAATCCTGGCTTTGGGACAACTGGAGAAGCAGTCTACAGATGGCAGTAGATCTTGTCCATTGAATGCGGGCAGATCGTACCCCAGATCAATGGAGCCGCATGAGTGGTACAAGCGGACGGTACTTGACAAGGCAGTCAATGTTCCCTAGTACTTCAAGTACCCTTTCCTCACTAATCACGGATATCGGGGGCGAGGTGGGTGAATCCCTGGTTGGCTTATCCCACGCATTTTATAAGCGCGCTAATCGCCCAGCCAGATCCGCATCATAAGGACGGTTTCTCTGTTTCATTTATTACCCGGCTCACCACTCATGAGGAATCCTGCGCTCTCTCGTCATCCAATCGACAAGCCCTCCAACTCGGCCGATGTGCCGATCTCCATGTCCAGCACAGGCGCAGCCAGACGTTCTGTGCCGTAAATCGCCACGGGGCTGCGTACCTTTAGACCAACCAAGCAAGACACTGCCAGCTGGGAATATGTACAGAATAAGTTTCAAGACAGTTTGCGACCCAATGGACGACTCCAAGGAGACCCTTCTGACCAAAGGAAACCGTACATGACTTGAAGCCGGTCGATGACGATATAGTCTAGCACTTCCCCAGCTTCCATCTCGCGTTTATTGTCCCCACTTTATGCATCCTCGAGGAAGATCAACAACCTTCCCAGCTCGACGTCCCTTTCTTCGCCGTCACCTCTCCCAATGACCCCTCGCATAATGAGGCATTCTTTCATTGTTGCTAGCCTTCCTGTCTTGACGTTGATCGTCGCCTCCTCACCTGTGCAGCTGTCCGAGACAGAGAGAAACTATCCACTATCACAATGGGAACCTCTACAGCAACGGAGTCCTCTGCGAGATCCACTGAACAATCGAGATGTTGTCATTGAAAATACAGAGAACCTACTGGGTCTGGACAAGAGATATACCTACGATTGCACAGATCTCAAAGCTTCCTTCGATTCGAGATGCTGGGCCGAGCTTGATCTTACTGGTTACTTAACGGACCCTGTTACGGGTTGGAATCATACAGCCCGCAGATGCGACACCGTACAAGGCGCTCAGAACGACGATGGAGCAGACTGCTGTAAGCCCGGCGAAGTATGGACGACTTGTTTTATTCGCCTGGCACAAGGTGCTCCGGGCCAAGACTGCTCGCAAATCAACGCACAATTTTGTAGCTACCAAAGCACTCTTGATCCCAACATGGACCCTGCCAAAAAGCCCAAGGCTCACTATGTCATGAAGAACATTTACGGTAAGTAGTTGACACCGACGGATCTGGAAACCCAGCTGATTTCAACAAATAAGCCGTGAACGATTTCTTCACCACCTACTACACCGCTTTAGGAGCCGCCCAAGCCGACGCTCAGACTGTCGTCCAAGCGCTTGTGAATGACCTTGATCCTGTGAAACCAACGACATTCAACCTTTTCACCCTACTCACTGTCCTTTCTGTAGGATTGGCATTCTTGGGCGCACCCAGTATAGCAGTCGCAGTTCTGGGACTATCGCTGGTCACAAGAACGGCCGCTCAAGTCTTGACGATCAGTCTACAACAAGCACCATCCACTGCTAAAGCGCTATGGCCAACAGGCACGCAGAATTCGCAGAATGTACAAGTCGGCAACATAGAAATGCTCCTTGGCAACGGCACGAATCAGCTAGCACAGATGATCAACAGCGCGGTCCAGTTGCTAATGAGTGACATGCCGACTTTTATTAAATTCTGCGAAAGCGGGTCGTGGTCAGGTTCAACCTCGCTCTCGCTACCAAGCAAAGTAGCAGGGCTTGATTATGCTCTTCGGACTTACCTGACTTCTGAAGTGATGTCCCAGAACGGTTGGGTGGCCTTGCCGACGATAGGGCCGTTCGAGACCTTGAACGATGTGGAGAATAGCGTGCCCGGCGGTACAGGATTCGATTGCCAGATGGGGAACAACAGCGTGTGTACGAACTCGTACGGGATGGCCTGGTACTGGAGCCGAGCCACTGGACACGTTTACAATTTTCGGAACAAAGAGCTGGCATATAAAGCCCGCAGCCCTTACCAGATTCTACAAGACGTGGTCAACAACAACTGGGCCATCCTGGAGGTGCTCTTTGACGGATCTTTCAATTGCACGCTAGCAGGCCATTATGGCGATTCGATGGTCAACTTCAACTGGGATGGAACGCTAGACATCTCGTGTATATCGCAATTGCCCATGAAGATGAACTGCGGGTCCAAGTGCCCGGTTGGTTTGGTCGACGGAGTCTGCCCGTTTGCGGGCACCAATAATCCTTGCTTGAGCTATGCCTGAATGCTCGTTCACGTCTTTCATTCGGTGTGTTTCTCTCCCAGAATATACCCCGGAAGCCTCCAGGGCGTGCCATTTCTGGTAGGCATTGGCATTGTTTTGTTGCAGCGCGTCGATTGCATAGAGCCCTGGCGCCCATCTCGACTGTTTCATTGGAAGAAGCGCTGGGACAGCTGAATCCTCTACCTTGGGCATCTAGCATTGGTGCAACGCATTCGTACTAGCCTTAGTTACGTGCCCCTAGAGATTTTCGAATAAGTATCTAGATAGATACCGTCTTCACCGACACAATAATTATAATCACCACGCCCAGAACCTCCTAGTCCCACATCCATTGCTCTATTTCGCAAGATCATCATCCCTACCTCCATCCATTCTCAAACTTCTCGGATATCGAACCAACCGCGCGCCTTCAGTGCGTCAATGGAAAACAAAAGCGTCACAGCAAACTTCACAGCCGTCATTCCACAAAATCGAAAGCTACTTCACTCCCCATCTCGATCCCCAAACCAAACCAAACCGACACAAGAGTTTGAGAATCTCCCCGTATCCCGTACCCGTACCTACCGTCGAAACATGTTTCTCAGGCACAACAGGGTTGCACATTCATCCCACGTGTCTAGCCGCATATCCCATATAGAGCCGCATCCTCAAACTCAACCCAATTGGCCCCCTCTTCCCTGCCAATATATTCGGCTCATCGGATGTAGACGCTACTGAAACGTGCAGTCTCCTGTATATAGTACTTTAGATACGAGGGCTGCCTGGTGCATTATGCACGTCATGCTTGCGCGCATAGATGTGGGATGTTTAACTGTTTAGGCGCACTGCCGAATGACGTCCTGGCGCTTGTGAGGGGGTGTTGGAAAGGTATGAATTGGGAAAGTCTTTATTCTGTTTGAGGTGGATTTGCGGGGATTTGTTGGAGGGGGGGAGGTGTGGGTTTCAGAGAATAGGATATCCTACCTAGATTGACACGAATCGGGGGGAAAGATTCTGATAATATATGCAATGGATGTGTAAACTAGCACGTATGATAGATTTGAAATGGGTTGCTATGTACTGGATTGTATAGGAATATTATGGTACTGGATTACACTGAATTGTAGATAATATTCAAAAACACCATCGAGGATGCAGTTTTTTCAAGCGACTGGGATATCGTATCTCATAAGTACCTTACCTTTTAAATGAATGATCTTTCTAGATAATCGTCCACTCTGCCCTTCGTTGTCCCTCCGACTTTCGATTTATACACTTATATACGATACAAGAAACGGAAACTTGTAAACTTACTCTTCGTCACCTACTAACCCCTATCTATCTATCTATCCCTTTACTTTTGGGAATTTCCTCTCTTTTTCCCCTGGTTGTCATCAGAAGCTATTCAACCCCTCTCCACTTTCCATCGATCCCACCCCTCTTCACTCTTCCTCACCATAGGTCCTAACCTTTCGAGATCCCACCACTCTCCCGTCCATCCCTCCCCCTCGACCTCTTGCTCACCCTCACCCGTCTCTCCCCGGATCCTCCCCCACAAAATCAAGACCCTATCCCAATTCACCTCCATCCACATAACCCAAACAACCCACACCCTCTGCACCGCCAACGCACCAACGCACCAACGCAACAATACTACTTGCGCGAAACAACCTCTGCTGCATATGAGGTGGAAGAGGGTGAGTAAGCAGGTGAGTGAGTGGAATACTTTTAATATTGATATATAGATATCACATGAGAAAGAGGATCCGACGAAATATACGACATGGTATCAGATATACCCCCTTTTTCGACCGTGAAGCATAAAAACTAGTCTCGTCACAAAGGGCACCATCGTCGTACATGGAGGCGCTAGAAAAGAAAGGTGAGATATCCGTTGCCAAAGAGCTACGGATAAGAAGATATGTCATACCAAAGCGTGGTAAATCCAACATAGTGATACATGTACAAGCCCATACAGTATGAGTACAGAATAGTCATACAAAACCCCGTCATCCCCACTCACCATCGCAGCCGCCAGCGCATCCATCCTCATTTCGAAATCCCCAACGTCTGCCTCAACGACGCCATGATGAACAACACGCCTTCCCTCTCGCCCTGAGAAGCCGAGAGCATATGGCTGCTCACGTGGAAACCACAACTGTCTCTCGTAGTGCTCGCTGCGTAATCACCGCTGGTAAGCTTTGCGTCCTCTGGAGCGATGTGAAGATCGGGTAAGAGTGCGAATGCTGTTGGTCTTGAGTATCGGTTCTCTTTGTTGTGCGATTGAGGCGGTGGTCGTGGTGAAGGTTGGGTTTGAGTGGTCGGGGTAGAAGATGCTCTTGTTGAAGCGGCTATGGGGCCTCCGACCATGGATTCTATTGTTTGTCCGCTGAATATGGTGCGGTAGGGTGTGGACTTTGTGAGTGATTCGGTTGCTGAAGGCTGTGGCGTATATCGCTTTGGACGTTTGAGGCTTCCGAAGCCACGGAGGGGTCTCTGTTTTGGTGGACATTCTTCGCTTGGAGATACATACCTTCTATGCACTCGAGCTACAGCCTCCATGTTATGAGTCGTTTGTGAAGATGTGCAGTCTGCACCAGATTCCGACGTCAGGTCGCTATCGTACTGTGCCTCGCATGACTGAAAATGTCCGATGAAGTGTTGTCTGCCAACTTTAGTCAGTCAGGGTCTCCATTGTGTATACTATATGTACTACCTGTGCTCGTCATCGCTCTTTGACGTAACCCGACAGTCTGAGAACGCGCATCTTCTGGAGTAGTAGAGATCATATACAAGCTGCGGTATCTCCATTGGAATTGAGCCGTTTCGAACTGCTCGAAAGAGCTGCGAGAGGACATATGCTACCTCCTCTCGATCCTGGTCTGCTGGGATGTTGGTATAAGGCGTATAGGAAGCGAGATACTTGCCAGAGTCGTTGACGCATAGCAGATTTGGAAGGTCCATATTCGCAAGTTGGGGGTCAATTAGATCTTGTTTTGACCAAGGTGTGCATCCTGTCGAGTGGTCGGTCCGAGCATGCAGAAGAATCCCGAACCACGTAGTATACCGCTGGTCCAGGCGGCCCTTACAATACACATGCGCACACCTATATTGCAGCAAATGCTCGTCGCTCAATGTTACATCTCCAGGCCGAAGCGCATCCCGCAACTCAATTACTGAGTCTGCAGACAGTTCGGATACTGTAATTATGCTTTCTCTAGGACCCTGAAGTTCATCCGTAACATCGTGTGCCTGCGAGTTTGTGGTTCGAATACTGAGACTTTCCTCGCTGATTGCAATAACTTTCTCATGCTCATATATGATGGGGGTAAAACTGTGAGAGTGCGCACTTGGCAGATCTGCACCCTCGTTGAGCTTGCCAAGCTTCAAAGCATTTCTGATCCAACGGATGATATATTGATGGTGATCACGAATCATGACCGAGGTAATCCCAACATCTTTCAGCTCCCGTCCGATATGGAACCACGCTTCTTCGTTTCCTTTTTCGGCTAATTGGAGAATGTCAGAAGAGATCACTGAGCCTTCGCAAAGTCCTGCTTGGTGCTCGAACAGTAACTGCTGCAAGAGCTTCTGGACCCTAGCTTGGCTGGCGCTGTAGTATTGTAAGTAGACATTCTCCATGCCAGATCGCAAACCCTGATAGCACGTACCTGACAAAAGAGACATTGAAAGCATCTAAGAGACCGATCATCGCAATAACGCGCTGTCGTATCCTCTCAACAGGATCTTTACCCAACGAGAGACGATTCCAGCTCCTCTTGCTTTGGCTGCTCCAACGCTTATGCTTATCGAATATGCGCTGTAATTCCATCAAGACCTCGTCGCATCCAGCTATCAATTGCCTGAGGTCACTCTTGCTTCTTTGGTTCAGCTCATGGCCGCAGACAGATTCCTGCACCTCCCCAAGAACGTGTTGTAGGCTTCCGACTTCTGTGGATAGAGTACGGAATTCCTCCGGCGCATCTAGACATCTCTTCCAGACTTTCTGGGCATGATGGATACATGCAACGAAGTCACTTGGGCTAAGTACCAGGGTCATCTTCACTACCTGGAGTGTTCGAGTGAAGACCAATTTGGGTGAAGACAATTGATACGAAGCGATAGCGATAAGGGTGCCAGAACATCGTATTCTGGGACGAGGAAACCGGGCGTTGGGTGCATATCGCATAAGATATGCCCTTCGCCATGTCTGGGTCGCATGGAGCTTGCATGCGATGAACCCCAGGGCAATGTACAGTTCCGATCAAATCAAACATCGAGAGATGCTCCAACAGTATTCAGTGGGTTCCCTGGAACTTCAAGCACGTATCGAAAAGTCCGCGATGGGACTGAGCATTCAGAAATTCGATGGTACAGAGACAGAGAGAAGAAGCGGGCCGAAAAGCTTCAAAACGCCAAGGATCTAGAACGCTTCTAGAACAACATATTTCCGAACTAGCTTTTATTTAGAACTATTCCGCATCATTTAACTTATAAAAACTGATTTCTCTACTACAACAGCCTACGCTACAACAGCACTATAATCATCCATGTCTACCTTCAACATACGGTGACACGGATCCTAATGAGGAAGACACCGTCAAGCCTCCTACGCTTTCCCAAACATGTCTCGAAGCCACGGCCACACGCCACCAGCTATAGGCCCCTCCACCCTCACACCTCAGTCTTCACACCATATCGCTCTCTCGCCCAAGTCCGCACAGAGCGCGATGTCTTCCCCGAAGTGGTTCACAAGCTCCAACCCAAGGCATCAAGCTCCCGAGGAGTCCGGCTTCAAAGACGACCATGCCCCACCCGACGAGCGGACATTGAAGCTCGGGAGAAGTAAGCCTACCCACCTTGAAGATGACTATAGCATACCACTAACAAACCTCCCCACACAGCCCTCCGCATCCTCCAATCCCGCCTCCCAACCCTCCTCGCCTCCCCCCTCCCCCCCGAAATCCTCTCCCCCCACATAACCCTCCACCTCTTCCCCTCCACCCACCCACACCTCCCCGCCGTCAGCGGCCGCGTCGCCTACCACGCCGCCCTCTGGACCGCCCCCATGGCCTGGGGCCGCGTCCCCATCGTCGGCAACGTGCGCCTAACAATCCTCACCGAACGCGTCGTCAAAACCGGATGCCGAACTTCCCACCCCGACCACGGCAACGAGCGGCTCATCGTGCGCTGGAAGACGTGTGGGAAGACGAAGACGAAGGGGAAGGGGATGGGTGTGTTTTATCGCGGCATCGGGGCGTCGGAGCAGGTGGATAAGATTACCGAGTGGCTTGGTGGTGATGCGAGGGATGATGATGAGGAGTTTTGCGGCTTGTTCATTTTTGAATTTGATGGGGAAGGGAGGATACTCACGCATACGATTGAGCATGTGGGAGAGAGTGGGGATTGGGATCGGACGAGTCGGGTGGTTAGTGTTACGGATTGGTTGCTGGGGAGGATGAATGGGAGGGGGAAGAAGGAGCCGGAGTTGGCGTGGAGTTGTGTGGGGGATGGGGAGGAGGGGAGGTTTAGTGGGAGGGGAAATGAACGCTGAGGATGTGTTATGAGGGTTCACTTAGCGATGCATGACTTTGGAGTACAGGTGGAGAGGTTTTAGGCGTTGGAGCCTCATGGAGATACCAGGGATATGAACTTGCATTTGCTGGCGTCATACTGTGCATTTGTGTGATAAGAAGGATTACGATCATGTACAGTAAACACCACTCATATCAGGATCACTCTGAGCCACTCTTCAATTTCTGGATCTACTTCAAGCCAATGCAGCCAAAGCTAATGCTCGGAGCCATACTTACGCTCATAGCTTATAACGTACAAGTGAACAAAGACTATGAACGCTAAACGCTAAACGCCAGACAGGACATCTTCAGTGCTTCGCGCTGTACGATCTCAGAGTCAGCATATCTTCACGTAAAGCTCAATCACAATCAAGGAAGACATGGGCAGACGCTTGGTTCAAAGGATGACTTACGTGACCTTCTCTCCCGTCACTTTCTCGACATACTCCTTTGCCCTGATCGATTCGTTAGCAGTGTTCCATAGCTAGAGACCGAGGATGCTCACATGTCGCCCAACGCGACCATGCATATCGTCTGCCACACGCCCAAGCCAATTCGTGGAGCCACTCCTCGATACAGGCCCTTAAGGCCGTTGTTGGAGTAAATGTAGTTCAACGTCTTTCCCACAGTCAGGTTCTTCGGTCGCTTGGGATCCTCGGTCTTGCTCTGCATTTCGACGCGAATGACTTCGATGGGCTGATTCCAGGCACTCAAACCACCACCTAGACCACTGGCCAATATCTTCTCGAATGCTCCCATCTTCTGCCCATCCTCTTTGCCGGAGACTTTCCTGATACCCTGTTCCGCTAACCGTGATAAGCCGAATCTTGAGCCCCAATTCGTGGTCTGTCGGATCGCCACTGCATTGACGCCCCTATTGATACCTCTGATCCCCTCCTTGCGGTAAATATCCATAAACGTCTCAAATGTCCCTGGTGGTTTGACACCTTTCGCAGCAATTTTGTGCTTCGTGATTTCGACTGTCTTCATGCACGTGCAGAACCCCATTGTAGCATATGCCTGAGCAACACCACCGGCCATGCCGCCAGAAATGCCACCGACGAAATCAGAAGCACCGAAGGATTTGGCATAATATTCTGCTTCCGAAGCGACGAATAGGAGGACGGCGCCTTTTGTTGAGGCTTCTATCCAGGCCCAGGGGATCAGTCCTTGGTAGTCTATCGGGAAAGAGGTCAGTATGCGTGAGCATTGGTACGAGGCCCCAAGTACGCTTTACATCCTAGCACACCACCTCTGCCCCAAACCCTAGCCAGGGCGCCTGCAAAGCTATCTGTTCGGTTCGCCGCCATTGTCGTCTTGACAACTTCCAAGGGCTAGTACAATCACGTGAGCACATTGACGCCCCAGGGCTAGGTACAGCAATGAATTACCTGGCCTAAGGTGGTGACTCTGGAAAGAATATTAGCTGAAGAGTAAGCTGCTATGAGGCAATGATTGTGACCCACTCAAACATGTTCAGTCCAGCTCCCACTATTATCACATCACATCAGATAATGCACACCAGCATTAGCACGGCACGGGGTGCTCACGTAGTAGATTGCTGAACTTCACTGGCTTCTTCTCGAGCGCCGCAGGCTTTGAACTGGTGACTGATTGGGCTGCCATCCCTGGGTTGGAGAGAACTTGTAGGGCCCTGACCAAGGGAGAAGTGTAGCTTCGTTGCTAGTGACTCGAAGAGAGGATAATGGTCTTCTTGAGCTTCAGAGGATGACGGACGTCTGGATCGGCCTGTGGAAATACGTTGAAGCACTTTGTCCGGGGTAGGGACGCGAATTATGCACTGTATGTTCAACAGCTGGACGGGGGTATGTCAGAGCTTTGGGAACGAAGACTGTATGCTCTGAGCAGCCAGGGTATTCTGTCAGAAGTTACCGATGCCTGAGGTGTCGTATGTGCGACTAGAGTAACGTAGGGTCCAAGCCCCATAGAACTACCTAGTTACTTAGGTAAGGTAAGCTCCGTTAGCGCGCTTCTTTTGTGGGTCATAGGTCGGTCGCCGAGGGCCCTCGGCAATATTGATTTACACAAGAACACTATATCGACCTACGCAGTTGAGGTATCCGGTCATTTATGCTCAACACTTCAGCGAAGGTGTTGAAAAGTTCGATTGTTACCTGATCGGATTATCGACACAAGATGGCGCCAAATCAACGTCTATTGAGACAATACACTTGCAACATTGATTCAAGATTCGCAGCCCTGTTTCCTCCATACGCACGAGTAACGGCCGCTAAGCAATCCAACATATCCAACTCATATCTTACAGCGTAGCCCCAACAAGCTTGGCCCAAGCATCCGTGCTGAAAGACTTTGGTCGTTCGATTGGTGCACCAACGGCACGGTCAATTATCAACTGAGGCAGAACACCGATAGCTCTCGAGACTCCAAACAGGACAGTATAAAAGCTTGACTCCGTTAGGCCGTAGTATTGCAGCAGGACACCCGAGTGTGCATCGACGTTGGGGTATGGGTTCTTCGTTTTGCCATGCTCGGTCAAGACACCAGGGGCGATCTTGTATACTTGACTGACGAGCTTGAACATGGGGTCGTCAGGTAGGTGCTTCAAGGCGAACTCGCGCTGTGAGACGTAGCGGGGATCGGTCTTGCGAAGGACGGCGTGCCCGTAGCCGGGGACGACTTGGCCTGATTTGAGGGTACTCCAGAGGTAGTCGGTTATAGCTTTGTCGGAAAGGTCGGATCCGACAGATGACTTCATCTTCTGTAACCAATTGAGAACCTCTTGATTAGCCCTAGTAGTCTATCAGCACTGATAAAGCGATGGGTGGAGTGCGAAGACGAACAGTCCGTGCAGAGGGCCGGCCAAACCATTCAGGCCTGCAGAGAGCGATAGCATGGGGGAACTGAGCGCACTACCAACTAAGTGGGTAGTGTGAGCACTGACATTACCACCCTCGTGGTCGGTATGGATGGTGAGGTACAATCGCATCAGCTCGACAAAATCCTTGTTATCGGCGAAGCCTAGTTGATTAGCGAAGTTGAAAGAGTAGTCCTTGTCTTTCTGGACCGCTTGCACTTTACCGCCCTTGTAGACGTTCTGGTAGATCTGCGCAGCGATAGTAGGCAGCTTGGCAATAAGATCCATTGAGTCCTCGAATGTGTGGCTCCAGTACTCGCTCTTGTTCATGCCTTTGGCGTAGGCTTTGGCGAAGGCAGATTCATGCTCGAGAGCTGTGACGGCAAGGGAAAGTTGAGCCATTGGGTGGAGGTCACTGGGGCAGCGGTCGATGAGCTCCTTGACGAACGTAGGGACGTCAGAACGGGCGGCCCATTCTGCAGAAAGGTCCCGGACTTGTTGCTCGCTGGGAATTTCGCCGCTCAGGAGAAGCCAAAAAAGACCTCGTACAGTCAGTACAGGATATCCGAATGAGTGTTGTGTAGGATCAGACCTTCAGGAAGAGGCTCTTGTCCACCAGGGGCCTTGGGCAGAAGTTTCTGACATTCCGGGATCGTCTTTCCCCGGAATCGGATACCTTCCTCCGAGTCGAGAACAGAGCCCTCCCATACCAATGACTTGATACCGCGAGCGCCGCCGTACACTTGGTCGAGGGTGACCTCGCCGACGACTTTCGAACCGTACCCTTTCCTCAGTGTCTTGATCTTCTCGATCTCACGTGGGAGATTGTCGGCAAAGGTGTCTTTCAGGGTCTGCGGCACTTATTAGCATTGAAGTCTTGGATCAGCAGACACCAGAGCCTGCCTTTTCCTTAGTTGAAGAATAGCATCGTAAGCTGGAGAATGCGATTGATTTTGTTGGAGAACGACTGGAGGATAGAGCTGAACGGAGAGTAGCATTGCTGATACGGAGAGCTGAGGCCATTGCGGTTGATATGATGCAGGATTGAATTGGGTGAGATGTAAGGTAGCTCGGATTGAGGGAAGCTCCAAGAGTAAGGTAGAACTAGATGTGCTCCAAGCTTCAGAGCTGAACCAAAAGACGTAGGGTTGCCGGGACCGAAAGCTTAAAGCGGTCAAACGCTAAAGTAAAGTACTTTATTATCTTCTCGAAGCCGATGATACAATATCCTGCACTGTCGGTATAGATTTTAGATGTGATTTTGGTTTCATGGCCTCAAGAAAGTTTTCGTCGCGGAGTCTGTACACCCACCTGCCTGGTACCAAAATACATTTTGTCCAATATCAGAGTCTCGACTTGCCTTTATGATCACCAAGATCGGGTGGCCGGAACCTGTCTAGCGCGCCAAGGGAAATCTCGGTTTTGATGGCCCACCTTCCAACCTTCCGCTTTTCATCCTCAACAATCCTTCATCAATCACAACTCATCACCGACTTCGAAACAGTCATCAAGACCCTTCATCTGGAAGGTCTAGAGTATCACCAAAGTGTAGAGCTTGCCTCAGAAGTCGTGTTGCGAGACCTTACAGTGTGTTGTGACCGTGTCCAGATCTCGACTCACGAGGACTCATCGGCAGACAACCTACAATCCATTCTGATTTCCAACATTCGCCTACAATATCATTTTCACACAGTTCGCGGAGCTTCACTACATACCTTTACTTTTAGTCGCTTTTGGTAGCAAACTAATTCCAAGGCATCAACTGCAGAACGCTTCCTATATTTTGTCTGCGACCGTAATCTCTCTGTTGATAAGGCCCTGTGAGCTGAAGTAAGCTGTATCAAGATCGACACTCCGACCATGTCGTCCTGCGTAGCGGAGCTCGACACCATTCTCCAGTCTATGCTTGCTCTCAAAGCACCTGGGGTCACTGCAGGCAAAGTGAACAGCATCACTGCTTTATGCAATGCCAACATTCAAGTATGTTTACACAAAACCTCGTCGTGCGTCTACATGCTCATGACCGACTGCTAACTCATCCTGGTACCTCATAGTCCGAGACCGTCCTCATCCAACGCGTATACACACACTTCAAGAAGGCACCCGTGACACACAAGCTAGGCGTCTTATATGTCGTAGATTCTGTAACACGAGGATGGGTAGAGCAGGCACGCAAGGCTGGCCAGACAGTGGGACCATCTGCACCTGATGGAACCTTTGCTGCTGGCGTCAACCGTGTGACTGAGTTGCTACCTTCTTTCATGTCTGACATCATCACAAACGCTCCTGACGAACAAAAGGTACGCTCGTTAGAAAGGAAAGCTGAAGCCAGATATCAGACGGCTGGCTCCTATATCGGCACCCTTATTCTTGTTCTCGATCGTCTAGTTGAATCCCCTTCCCCTGTATATTGTATTAAGTCCCAACTCACGTATGTGTTTTCCGTAACAGGCTAGGGTTGTGAAACTCCTTGATATTTGGGAGCGTGGTGGTACATTTCCGGCTGCACTGCTGGCTGGATTCAAGCAGAAGCTGAACCCTCCAGCTTCGAATGGTAAGATCCCAAGTGTTCTCGCGTCCAATGGAAAAAAGCCGTTCGTTGTGAATCTCCTTCTGATATCTTTCATTTTCTGTAGATCCTCGATCAACAACACCTACAGTGTCCCCGCCAAAAGACTTCATCCCACTAACCGGAGCGAATGGGAACATTACTGCTGGAGCTCCCACGCAGGACACATCACAGGTCCTGAAGGCGCTGGCAGAGATGGCTAAGACGAACACTGCAGCGAATGGAATACCTACCCAGGCTAGTTCAAGCAATGTATCAAACTTCCCGAATGCATTCCCGCAAAACATGCCTTCGTTCGTAAGCACAGCTTCTACCGTACCGCCCGCTGCTCAGGCTGTAAATGTACCTGGGGCTGCAAATGGTGCGAGCAACATGGGTGGATTCATGAGTAGTGTACCAAGCTTCGGACAGAACATGCCGAGTATGGCGAATGCCAATATGCAAGCAATACCCATGATGCCCCAGGCAAATCAGGGGTTGGCGCAGCAAGTACAATTTCTTCAGGCGCTTCAAGCTCAAGGTGTGCCTCAAGAGCAGTGGGCTCCTTTGCTAGCCGTCCTTGTGAACGCTGGCGGTGTTGCTGCGGCTCAGCCTGGGCTTCAGCAAAATGGGGTTTATGGAAGGGACGACCCGTCACGTGACCGTAATGGATATAGCGAATCGTACAGTGTGCGCTCTCCTTCAGGCCGGTATAGAGACCGCTCACGTTCTCGCTCTCCGGCTGGCTATAGACGTCGTGATGCTAGTCCTCCTCGTCGTCGCGATAGTCCCGTGTATGGAAACTATGGTCGTGGCGATTCGAGGCGCCAAGGTGGAGGAGGTAGAGGCAGCGAATATCGACAACGAAGCCCACAGGACCGTTACAGTAGGAGTGATAGTCCTCAGAAGTTGCCACCTCCAGGTCCAAAGATCATTCAGCATGACCATTCCCTCCCCTCGAATCATATCAAAGGTGAGTCTAACCACGCAGCCCCCCACACCGTCCACCAGCTACATACTTACCGTTCACGCAGTCTTAAGTCGGACCCTATTTGTTGGCGGAGTCACGTAAGTAGTCCATTTCACTGAGGCAGCATCCCTCAAATCTGACCAAATTTTGAAGTTCCTCCGAAGAAGTTCTGCGCGGAATCTTCTCTGCATTCGGTTTAGTCCAAACCTGTATCGTCAACGTTGACAAGCGCCACGCCTTTGTCAAGATGCTCACTCGCAAGGACGCTCAGCAAGCCAAAGACGGAATGGAGCGTTACAAATCTCCTGATATGCAGCTTCGAGTGAGTCCTACTTTTCACTCATTCTGAACCTCTTACCTTCCCCCTCAGACATTGCATTGCTGATGCATCATCTATAGACTCGTTGGGGTGTCGGCTTCGGACCTCGTGATTGCAGCAATTACCAAACTGGTATCAGCATCATTCCCATTGACCGACTGACAGACGCAGACAACAAGTGGATGCTGACCGCGGAGTATGGCGGTACTGGCGGCAAGCAGATTGAGCCAGGAATGGTCGTCGAAGAACCAGACATAGAAATTGGTGCTGGTGTATCCTCAAAGGGTAAGCACCATTCTCCGTTCGCACCCCTTCCGAAGAGACTAATCCTATCAACAGCCATCTCAAGACGGATGCAAACAGACAAGGGCGGTCACCAGGGACCGCGCTCTACTCGTGATGGCCTAAGCAATGAGCCTCAATCCCAGCAGCAATACATGAAGTCCGAGCATAGCAATCGCGATGTCAACAACATCGGCGTTGGTCCTGCTGTTCCTGCCTTCGGGGTCATGCCCAATGGCTTTCAATTCCCTGGAATGCCCAACGGATTCCAATTTCAACCTGGCTTCCCCATGCCAACCTCTACAACGTCTCAGCCTCCTCCACCCGGGGCTTCATGATCCTTCCTGCTAAGACCACTCAGTCAGTTGAACTCAAGGCATCCTGTCATCTAAGGCGTTCTAGCGGCATATCGACAACGGCGTTCGATGTAGTTACGGAATACCCATTTGCAACTCTACGGACTTGCTACCTCTTCGTTTCACAGTATTGCTAAGCTTGATGGCGTTAGCTGGACGCTTGTCGTGGATTCCCCGCTCAGTACGCTGGATGAGATACGGACGGTCTTTTTCCTTTGGTGGTGGCAATTCGATCGAGGCGAGGTGTAAGATTGTGGACAGCTATCCCTTCCAAAGGAAACATGCATGAAATGCTTGCTTCGTAGAGACTTACAAACTATTAGCTGTTCGCTCGAGGACGGAGCAATGACATTTACGGGTTCGTGATTGTATCTTAGAAAGCAGGTCGCTCATGCAGCCATGATATCAATAGTCACCGAAAAATATTCAAAAGTAAACAAGGAGTCCTTCGAACAAATGATATCAAGGAAATTCATAGGATGTCACTTATGTTGTAGTGCGAGAAATTTTCATCCCGTACTCCCGACCCTCGAAAATTCCATTATTCCCCAAAATCCCAAAATCCCTTTCCGCCTATCAACCCCTCATCGCCAGTATGAGCAGGACAATCACAACAGCCATCGTAGTCATAACCATCGACGGCACTATCGAACCCGACGAGTTGGGACAGACGCCTGCATCCTCGCACAAATGAGCTAGGGCGCGATTGTTCGACTGAGACTGTGCCAGGATGTTCGTCAATACTTCGGCGAGCTGGTTCAATCTGTCCATCTATGAACGGGAAATTTTAATGATCGTGTTGTGGAGTATGGGAAGGGGAATGGGGGAGTACCACTGCTGAGATTGTTTGGTTGGACGCCATTGTTAGGGGTATTTAGTGGAGTTTTGGTGTATGTATAGGTGATGTTTGAGGATGTGGGGACTGTGAAGAAGAGATAATACGGGAGAGGGAAGAGATTCAGCTGGATGGGGCTTTATAGCAGTGGGAAGTCCGTCAGGTGCTGCCTGGCCAAGAGACGTTGAGAAACCTTGTACAAAGTATGGGGCTCTCGAGTAGCTTTCCGCCGCAGAGCACTTGATTGACCGGATGAAATATGCTATTACAGAGATCACGGGCTATTCTGGATGGACATGGCTTGTGCTGATGGAGAGACTTCTCGATGTGGTGACAGTGGTCGATATTGAGCCAGTGGTTGCGACTGCATTGTCATTATTGGACAATGTACCAACCTTTGCAATCTGAAAACGCGATGAGAGGATCATCTCCCCGTCTGATCGCACCTTGCAGGCTCCTAGGAGAGCGACAAGCGCGGTAAGAACCCAGAGCTCCTTCCAATTCCTTATTCTCCTTTCATTGAGAGCAAGAACGTCCCGTGTCCTAATCTAACCACAATAATGCCCATTATATTCCTCTCTAGAATCCATCCGTCAGTACGTTGCATATTCTGCTAGTATCAACAATTATCGTGGTTTGCATTTAGCAATACTGTACAGCATTCTATACATCAAAGCGCCATGTCTAACACCTCCGGCGCCCCATTGAGCGAGGTCTCACATAACCACGGATCAAAAGAAAACGAAAGACCTACGAGAGAGCTCTATCCGAGCGGAGGAAGCCATTTCATCGAAGGGAATGGATCCGAAAAGTCTGCACTCCAAGGTGTGACCAGCCACCACTCGGGCGCTACGCATGATGGCAGCTTTGAAGGAGGAGGAGGAGACCTCGACCACGAAAGTCTGGATAAGCTGCTTGCGACTTTGGAAGCCGAAGACGAAGGGCAGATACCGATTCAGGAAGAGATCGTACCGATTGGAACAACACAGAAGATCCCAGATGAATGGTTGGATACCAATCCTGCGGTTGGTCTGACCTACGATCAAGCTCTCCAAAGGCGGAAGCGATGCGGCTGGAACCATTTGAAGGAAGAGAAACGTAATATTTTTAAGCAGTTTGCGATGTTCTTCGTTGGCCCCATTCAGTTCGTTATGGAGGTAATTACAGGCATCTCCCCAAGAAACGTGGCGTTAAGCTGAATTTGCTGTTCTAAGGCGGCCTGTGTGCTGGCTGCCTACTTGCGGGACTGGGTAGACTTGGGTGTGATAGTAGGCCTGCTACTGCTCAACGCTGTCATAGGTTTCACCCAAGACTATACGGCAGGGAGCATTGTCAAAGCACGTGATCCTTTCTCCCAACTCGGACGGCATGCTCCCTTTTCTGGGTAGCCAGACTGACGAGAGAACCAGGAACTGCAACGTGGCCTCGCTTTGAATTGCAGCGTACGACGTAATCGCGTATCAGAACTAATCGAGGCCACTGTATTAGTACCCGGCGACATTGTGCGCCTTGAGGAAGTAAGTCAATGCTAGGACTAATGCCCTCCGCCTTCATATAGCCGGAGCTGACTTGGATTTCAGGGGACTATAGTGCCTGCTGATGGCCGCATTGTCACCAAAGATACTCACTTACAAGTGGATCAGTCTGCAATAACTGGAGAATCCCTTGCTGTGAACAAGCATTTTGGCGAAGTCATCTATCAATCGTCCACCATCAAGCGGGGTGAGTCCCTTATGATGGTCACCAACACTGGGGACAACACGTTTGTTGGACGGTCTGCTGCACTCGTGAATGCCGCAGCCGCAGGCAAAGGCCACTTCACAGAGGTCTTAGGTGGCATCGGAAGGCGGCTTCTAGGCCTTGTTGTTGCCACTTTGCTCGTCGTATGGGTATCATGTTTTTACCGTTCACTGGATCTTGACAGAATATTGACGTTCACCCTCGCCATCACTATCATTGGGGTGCCGGTCGGACTTCCTGCGGTGGTAACTACTACTATGGCTGTTGGCGCGGCTTTCCTGGCCAGAAAGAAGGCTATTGTCCAGAATCTGTCAGCAATCGAATCGCTGGCGGGAGTGGAAATATTGTGCACTGATAAGTAAGTCACCATCTTTGTTCGACATCGAGGAGGATATTTTCTGAGAGTGATGGAGTCTGTCCATGGTTGCACTCCACGAGCTGACGTTCAATAGGACAGGTACGCTCACCCAGAATAAGCTCTCGTTGGCGGAGCCATACACCATCGGCGACTATCAGCCAGATGAGCTCATGCTTGCAGCATGTTTGGCCGCTTCTCGCAAAGAGAAGGGTCTTGACGCTATTGACAAAGCGTTCCTGAAGGCGTTGAGACGCTACCCTCTCACTAAAGACATGATCCCAACATTCAAGATCCTCGAATTTACCCCCTTTGACCCTGTGTCGAAGAAAACCACAGTCGTTGTGAGGTCTCAACGGGGCGAACGTATTACCTGCGTTAAAGGAGCGCCAGCAACTATCATGAAGCTGGTTTCAGAAGTTGATGGTCATATACCCGAAGGGACTGCCTTGGAATACAATGACAAGGTCGCTGAGTTTGCTGGACGCGGATTTCGGTCCCTTGGGGTTGCTCGAAAGCGTGCGGGCAGTCAGTGGGAATTACTGGGAATCATGCCATGCTCTGATCCCCCCCGTCACGACACTGCAAAAACCATGGCCGAAGCTATTGACCTTGGTCTAAAAGTAAAGATGCTGACCGGAGATGCTGTGGGTATTGGTTCGGAACCCTTTCCTTATTCCCCGTTTGACAAGAGTTGTCCTAAGCTACCTTCTGCTAAGGGTTCATCAATGCTAAATCTGTGTTTCATATAGCCAAGGAAACATCTCGTCAACTCGGTCTTGGTGAAAACATATACAATTCGGAAAGACTCGGTCTTGGTGGTGGAGGTGATTTACCTGGACATAAGTTCTTCGATTTCGTTGAGGCAGCAGACGGATTCGCGGAGGTGTTCCCTCAGCACAAATACAATGTGGTCGACATATTGCAAATGCGAGGCTATCTAGTCGCCATGACCGGCGACGGCGTGAATGACGCCCCGTCCCTCAAGAGAGCTGATGCCGGTATCGCGGTAGAAGGTGCCTCGGACGCCGCCCGTTCCGCAGCTGATATCGTGTTCCGCGAGCCTGGCTTGTCTGCTATCATTGACGCCATCAAGACGTCTCGACAGATCTTCCACAGGATGTACGCCTATGTGGTCTACCGTATAGCTCTGTCGTTGCATCTGGAAATTTTCCTGGGACTTTGGATCGCTATCTACAATCGAAGTCTCAAGATTCAGCTCGTCGTCTTCATTGCTATCTTTGCAGACATCGCAACGCTCGCGATTGCTTACGACAAGGCGCCGTTCTCACGCTCTCCAGTCAAGTGGAACTTGCCGAAGATGTGGGGTATCTCCATTATTCTCGGGATGATACTTGCGGCTGGAAGCTGGATATGCGTTTCGACAACGTTCAATAGACACTTGGGCCTGGGTATCGTCCAAGGAAAGGGTCCTGTTCATTCGGTACTCTTCCTCGAGATCGTACTGACGGAAAATTGGTTAATCCTCATAACACGGGCTGGTACCCAGCCATTCTGGAGCTCGCTACCGTCCTGGCAATTGGTACTGGCGATCCTTCTAGTCGATACGCTGGCAACCTTGTTCTGCATCTTTGGCTGGTTCAACGTGCCCGAATGGACGGACACAGTCGTCATGACATCTCCAGCAACCATTATCCGCGTATGGGTATTCTCTCTTGGCGTGTTCTTCGCTATGGCAGGGGTCTACTATCTGTTGGCGGACTCGCAGGCTTTCGATCGCTTGATGCATGGCCGGTGGCCTTGTTGCGGGCGCAGGAAGGAAGGGAGACGGTCGTTTGAGCTTGAGGATATGGGTGAGTTTTGTGGGAGTGGTTGCAGAGGTGTAAGAATGCTGATTCTTGATATAGTTGTCGCCATGCAACGCACTTCGGATATGCATAGGGGCGTGGTTTAAGGGCTTCGAACGCTTTTGGCACGGTTTTGGTGAGTGCGGGTGGTTTGGTGTGGATTTCTGTTTGTTCTTCCTTGGGCGGATAGGTTATCAAGTAGCCGTGATATGGGTCTGACAGATCGTACACTCGACCACAATGGTGTGCCGATTCTGGATACTGGAGATGTCAGAGGTATAGAGTTGGTCTTTGTTGATGGGTAGATGGTATTTGCATCTGGCTGATGCAGACATTGCTCGTGTTTCGCTAGAATGGAAAGGCTTGGAAGGGGTCGGTCAGTATGCTTCAACCCTAAGGCTGGCTGTATTGTTTTAATATGCCTTTGTGGCTTTTTGGTATTACTACCTACAATTCCAAAAGCGCTCGTGTGGAAATGCTAGATATCCAAATGCTCGTTCATCAGATATGAAGAAGTCAATACGTCTCCAACGTCAACGCTCGTCGGTCCACATCATTACTCATAGCTCATCATCATCATCGTCCGTCTCGTCATCTCCGTTCCCTGCCTCTTGACGCATCAACGTCGATTTATCCGCCCCGGCTGGCTGCGATGTCTGTACCCTCCCGCCACCGATATCTGATTCTTCAAAGGGCAATTGTCTCGTCGGTGGTAATTCGTCCGTTTGCATTTCTTGCTGTTCGGGTTTTTCGACTTGAAGTCCGCTGGGTTGAGGCTTGGTGGGGAGTATGCTCGGTCGAGGAGCGGAGTCTAGATTGTCGTCGTCGTCGCTTTCGTCCTCTGTTGCGTCTTCTGAAGCTTCGGGCGTGGCGGCTTGTTCTGAGGTATTACCGTCCACATCTTGTTCCTTCTTCTGTGTGGGAGCTTTGGGTTCGAAACTGTCGTCCTCCGAAGAAGACTCGGAGGCTGTGGCGTCGGGCTTTGCTTTTCGTTTTCCGGCGCGCGATGCGGTTGGTTTGTGGGACTTGGCTGCTGGGGAGCGTGCGTTTTGTATCTTTGCCGCGTGGTTTGGATCTACTGTCGCTCCGGCGAGGAGACGTTGCTGGTCGCGAATTTTGAGCTTTTTGGCGTTGAGGAGGTCTCTGAATTTTTGGAGGAGGGTTTCTTCGTGGGTCTTTTTGGCGGAGATGAGGTCTTCGAGTTGTTGGTTGAGCTTTTCGAGGGTTTTGCTTTGCGATTCGTATTTTGTTGTTAGGTCGCGGATTTCGCTTTCTAGATCGGTGCTTCGTTGGACGGCGGTACCGCACCAGCTTATGGAGTCGATCTCTTCCTTTTCATCTCGTTTGAGCTGGATTTCGCCGAGTTTCTGGGTTATGCCTGAGATGTTGTTTCGGAAGTGGATGGTGAGGGAATCGTCGGCGATGGTTGCGTTTATCTCGAGCTTTTCCACCGAGTGAGCGCCTGCCGTGATGCGTTGGTGCAGTAGAGAGGAGAGAAGTATGTCCTGCCATTGTTCCTCGCTCAACTGGCTTCTCGAGTCGCGCAATCGCGAGATACGAGACTGTTTGACTTCGCTTGAGTGATCAGTGGTCAGTCTGAATCCAGGGACGCGGACGCGATTGGCTCACTTTTTGTTATGTAAGGACTCTCGCCCTCTGTGGCCAGAAGCCTGAGGTCTAGAGCGGATTTGCCATTGGATGTGATATTGATCAGGACGAAGTCTCCTTCGCTGTCACTGCGGGGTATTCGGAGGATGTGCTCGGTCGTCATGGCTCGAGCGATATAATCCGGGAATCTTGCGGGAGCACTTATGGAGGAAAGCGAAAAGAATTTGGGTGCTTCTAGCTGTAATATCCCGTGTGAAACAAATATAGGATTGCACAAGCGATCGTTTCTGCCTGGAGTGATGCTCTCCCTGCAGGCTGCAGACGCGGCTCGGGAATTTTGACGCGTGGGCTTGGCGACAGGGCTGAGGGGGCCGGTTTACGGTCGCAGTAAGACCAGCCTCCCAAAATTTGATGCAAAGTGACCAACCACGAAACCTGCAGCTCCTTACGACTTTCGGCAATCATCTTCTGAATAGCTCCAGACATTAAGTGTCAGCAGCTTCTCGTTGCAAGTCCTGCCCTTTCGCAGGGTCAGGGTGGTGCTCCTAACGTTTGGCGGTACACCTCACCTCGAGTTTAGACACCGGCTAGGCACAGCTTTCAGACCTCGAGCCAGCCGACCGAACGTTCAATTGCATCCATAATGAATTCACGATATTGACAGTACGACTTACGACTTTTCTTTCTTGATCATAATTCTATACTAGGTTTTCCGAGGGCAACGATCTGGAGATAATTAACACTACCACAACCATGTCAACGGACCCATTGACATTGAAGCCGAGACAGTCTGTCGACGAGGCTATCGAATGTTGGGACGATGACGGCGACCTCCAAGGCATTGATGATCTTAACTTCCGTAATGTATCCAGTACCACAGTCGGCTCCACTTCGCACCACCGCGACTCGGTATCATCGCGTATGTCGACCCGTTCCGACAGAGAATCAGTAGGTGGAGGGGATGAAGATTGGCAGGTTCTACTGCCGGCCGATGACGACAAACTGACAGCAGATGCCATCAAGTCCGCCATGAATGCTGGTATCCCCATCCCTACCGATGTGCCTTCATCGGCTCTGCTGGGAGGTACGATAAAGAGGTTAGGAGGTCGACGGCTACAGAAGGTGTTGGGAGATGATTGGGGAGAGGATATCGAGCTGCCTTCAGCACAGGATGGTGGCCTGAAGCTCAAGAAAAGTGATGCAAAAGATCGCCCTGACGCTATGAGGCAGTTCAGCGCAGAATTTCCGACATCACCCCAGCTTGCTCAGCCACAGACCAGTATGACTTTCATGGAGCGGATGGCTTCAGCAACTAAATCGAAAACTGGCAATGCTTCTCTGGACAAGTTCCGTGATGCCGAAGACGATGACTTTTTTGGGGATGTCCCCACAATTAAGGTGGCTAAAAATCGAACTGAAAAAAGGCCAATTAATTTTATACCTCCGCCACATAACCCAACAAAAGATGTCGAAGTCATAGAAGACGACTTCGAACTTCCCAACGACGGACAGCCTTTGAGACTCTCAAGAAGGAAGGAGACACCAATGACACCAGTTTCTCAGCAAACCGACGATCTTGATATGGAGTGGGCAGAGGGTAGTTTGGGTACAAGGTTCGGTGGGACACGAAGAGATGCAAGGTCGAATCCAAGTTCCTCAATATCTGCTTTCAGTCCTAGTGCTTCCAGCTGTTTGACTGGGGAGAGCGAAGACGAAGGCCTGGAAGGTCTCGTCCTTCCAGAGGGACCCTTGAGACTCGATGAGGCACTCAAGAAGCGTCGTGAACACCCAACACCTGGTCCTCTGGAGCATCGTGTTGATCTACCAACTGAACCAGTCAAACAAACCAAACCCGCCGGCGACGATTTCTTCTCTGGCATTGAAATTGGCGATGGACAGGTGTTTGACTCAGGAAAGCTTACGCTTAACCCGAAAATCGTACATAAAGAAGCACGAAAAACGAGCCCTGCCAGACGACCGGCTACAACACTAACATTCACGAACAAAATGGAGTCGAACACGAGCAAAATTCCCAAACCCCGTCCTCAGGACCGGAATCGTTCGGCGTTGGAGCCAGTGTCAGAGAGCGGTGGGCCAGTCAACTATCGGAGACCAGGATCGCGTATGGGACACTCTGCACAGTCATCTCTATCAGCGATACCAACTCCATCCACCCCTTCTTCACACCACATAGCAGCGCCATCAACACCAGTCCGCCGCGGGCTCAACAACAAGTCTTCCCGAGATTTCTTGAGGTCTGAGCCTACGACGAACCCCTCGCAATACCTCAAAGCCAAGCGATCAGCGCCTGTGATGAGAAGCCAGCCCTCCCCAGCTCGAAGCCAACCTACGTACCAGAGACCACCATCCCGTGGAGGTGACTACGGTAGTCGTCAGGCTCCTCCACCCAGGCCCAAGACGCCCGTCGAACGATTGGGTGCTGATTCAAGCCTCGCCATCTCCAGGAAGGCCCCAGTACCATTCTTGCCTGCTGGGAACTCCCATGCACAGTCTCACCACGTCAATACTAAGTCTTCGAGAAACTTTCGGCCAGGCTCATCCGACTCGAATGAGAACGCGCCAGTGAATCGCCCGATATCTCGCCTTACCAATGTACACCACCGACCTACCACCCCTACTGGACGGCATGCTCCGGAATCACTTACTCGAGAAGCTGCATCCAAGCGAACACTAACGAAACCAACAAGGCGTAGAGCCTTTGGCGATGGCAATGAGCTGGACGCCTTTGACGACCTTCCTACATCTGCTACGACAGAGTCCAAATTCACAAAGCAGCCCATCGCTCGTGGTGCACCGAAGTCCGTCCAGATGCGAAGCAAACTTGGGTTTCAATCTCACAATACTTCCACCACATCAGTAAATGAGCTGCAACCACCGCCAACTCCCTCAACGCCCCTGAGTCCGAAGCACGACCCTACTCCTCGCTTTGCCCGAGATACCAATGCCTCGCGCCTCGCTCGTGAGCATCGCATGGGCTCTGTGAGTGCTGCCCTGCATAGTACTACACCTCTTCCTACCGTCCGCGAGGGCGGACCGCTCTCCTCCATCAGCACCAACCGAAAGACATACCCAACACAAACCAGCTCTATGAAAGGCCTTGCGGCACCTACGGTTCATCAATCCAAGAAGCGCGCCAAAGGTCCTCCGCAGAAGCCCAACCTAATTCGACCCATGGGTGACGCCATCAATAGTCCCAAACAAATCGGAGATATGCAATGGAACCCCCAGCTGCATCGTTGGGAAGGCAACGAGAATGATCTCGCGCACGCCTTAGCAGCCTTCGATGCACCAAACCCATCACCAGCAGTCCTGCACAGCCCCAAGTCCCCATTGAATGGGAAGGCAGCACCGGCCCTCATTGCCAATGTTGGTGCCACCAAAGGCGTCCAGATGCAAAATGGAATGGTCTTCGACCCACATCGCATGTGCTGGTTGAAGGCCGCGCCACGACCTGGTATGCATCGCGGCGGAAGTACCTCCAACCCTATGTCTCCCGACATTATTGATGAAGACGACGACCCGTTCGCCGGCCTTGATGATCTCGAAGATAGCAAAGATAAGAAGAGCGTCGCCAGTCATCTGAATGACGATAACCTCAGCGGCACTACTAAGAATACTGGGTTGGTGGAAGATGAGTGGCTTGTGGGCGAAGAATTCGACGTTGGGCCGGAGTTTGTGAGGAGGCAGAGAGCAGAGGAGGAGAGATGGAGGACCAAGGTTGAGGGGTGGGTTGGTGGGGGGGTTGTGAGAGATGATGGAGGACGAAAAGGTGGATGGAGATGGGCGATTACCAAGGTGCTTTGATTCTGTTATACAGAGGTGATGGAAAGGGCTCGGTATGTTTACGAAGAATGAGGACGTTGGGAGCATAAAAATTTCTTTCTATGGAGCGAGCGACGGTGTTTCTTTACTAGCGTTTCGAGATGAGGCACGATTTTACCGCAATGAGACGTTTTGTCGCATTATGTACTTGTTTGTCGCATTATGTACTTGTAATGCGAGAGGAGCAAAAAGTAATTACCATTCACAATTCATGACATTCGAGAAGTCTCCTACATAACCCCGATGCGTGCCAGAGTATGATTTCCGAACGGTATTTGCATTCATCAAGACCATATTTACATGAACGATAATAATGACGCCAACGCCAGCCTAGTTGGCCTTGTTCCCCCGCTGTTGATATCATCTTGTAACTAGCTAAATGTGCGCCGAATGCGCTATTTCTGGTGGTCCGTACGATACTTGTGAATTCGGCTCCCCAGGTGCCATAAAGTTGGTCTGTGCGTTCCCAGTCTCTTTGGCCGCCGAGCAACGAGCCATCGTTGGGGAGCTATCATGAGTGTCAGCGTTCATACTCACAAAGAGAAATCAGTAATTTGAAATCTACCTTCTCGATATCGCATCCGTGAAGTAAAAGTTCTTGATCACGCTCGCCAGCGGCTTACCCTCCGGCTTAGCGCCTCTGTTCTGATCCACAAGCTGAACTTTAGAGAGCTGTGGCATGCCTGTGCCCTCGCAGATATCGTATCTTCTCAACGCAGGACTGATCTCCTCCATTCGATCTCGCAAAGCTTCGATATCGTCATACGGCAACGGTGCGCCGAGGTACTCGCTCGCAGCTCTCAAGATTTTCCAGTCGTCTCGTGCCGCGCCTGGCATCGACGTGGCTGCGCGGGTCATCTGCACCCGACCTTCGGTGTTCATGTAGGTGCCATGTTTTTCTGTGTATGCGGCGCCTGGGAGGATGATGTCTGCGAGCTGGGCACCTTTGTCGCCATGATGGCCTTGGTAGACTACGAAAGCGCCTTTGGGGATGTCGGATTCGGAGATTTCGTCTGCGCCTAAGAGCCAGATAAACTTGGGCGTTGTGTTTGCGACTGTGGGTGAGGGAACGGTGAAGCCGACTTCGTACGCTCCGGTGCGCGATGCGGCACGTTGGAGAATGTTATAGCCTTGCCAGTCGGGGGTGATGAAGTTGGGAGCGTTCTTGTCGACGAAGGAGCCGACGGTTTCGAATATTGACCTAGCATCTGGGTGCTCAACGACTGAGCTGCCGACGATTATCATGGGACGTTTGGCGGCTTGGAGCCGTTTACCCCAGGCGCCATTGAGGGCTTTCTTGAGGTCTTGCGCAGTGGTACCGAGGTGGTCGAATTCGAATGTGCTCTCAAAGGTCTCGCCCACCAGACCAATTTCCAAGTCGGAGCGTAACCATTGTTTCCGTATTCGGGCATTGAGGTTGGCAGCTTCGTGGCGGGGGTTGCTACCAACAATCAGGATAGCATCGGCTTCTTCAACTCCAAAGATTTTGCTATTGAAGCAGTAAGATGAGCGGAGATCGATGCCGTGGGCAGGGGGTGAGCTGCCTCCAGGCTGGTCAAGGGCTAGATTGTCAGAACCTAGTTTGTTGGCAAGTTCTTTCATAGCTACGAGGGATTCTATTTCGACGAGGTGGCCGGCTATGGCTTTGAATTCGTTTTCTTTAGGGGCGAGTTTCTGGTAGGCGTTACCGATTTCTGTGAGGACTTGCTCCCATGATGCGGGCAGGAATTTGTTATCGCGGCGGACAAGTGGAGTAGTAAGGCGTTGAGTTTTCAGACCGTCGCAGGCAAAGCGGGTTTTATCATTGATCCATTCTTCGTTCACATCGTCGTTGAGACGAGGTATAATGCGCATAACTTCCATTCCTCGAGCATCAATTCGGATGTTCGAACCTAAGGCGTCAAGTACGTCTACGGATTCTGTATGCTGCAGCTCCCATGGTCGTGCTCGGAACGCGTAAGGTTTCGAAACCAAAGCGCCAACGGGACACAGATCGATAACGTTTCCTGACATTTCAGTGTCCAATGCTGTCTCTAGATAGGTGCCAATCTGCATGTCGTTGCCTCTTCCGGTCGAGCCTAGCTCCGGTGCCCCAGCCACGTCGTTTGCGAATCGTATACATCTTGTACAATGTATACATCTGTTCATCGAAGTTTTTATCAAAGGTCCCATGTTCTTATCCTCCACAGCTCGCTTGCCACCCATCTCGTGGAACCGCCCTCGATCGGCCCCATACCGCATTGACTGGTCCTGTAAGTCGCACTCGCCTCCTTGATCGCAAATTGGGCAATCCAGTGGATGATTCGCTAGTAGAAATTCCATAACACCCTCCCTTGCTTTGTGTGTAAGTGGCGAGTCTGTCTTGACTACCATTCCAGGCTGTACAGGCCACGCGCATGATGCAACAGGCTTCGGCGCTCGCTCGACTTCGACCAGGCACATACGGCAATTGCCAGCGATCATGAGCTTCTCGTGGTAGCAATATCGCGGTATCGTAACGCCGGCCTTCTCACAAGCTTGTATTAGAGCGGAGCCAGCTGTAGATCAGTGAGTACTATTATTTCAGTATTTACTACAGGAGGACTGTACCTTCTATTGACACCTGTTTGCCGTCAATGGTTAGCTGCACCTCCGCCTTTCGCCCCGTCGTGGCGCTGAAGCATCTTGATCTAGCTTGCCATCCTGCCTGCCTCGCTAGCCTCGCTGCGGACCTCGACAGTGGTGTCCGTAGCATCTTGAGGGCTGCGTGATATGACAAAGGAAAAGCTCGAGGTAATAGGCAATGGCGAAAGCCCGCAGGTAAAGCGATGATCGCTTCTCTGCCTTTACTTTATCGGCTTCGGCGCTTAAGAATGATCGTCGTCTGACTCGGTAAACAAGCGCGGAGTGGAGTACTTCAGTGGAGGACAACGTTGCTAACACCGGAGTACGTATCAAAGAGTACTTCCTTGCAGGTCAAGGACGCGCAAGATATTCTTTCCAAATCATACGATCTCCGCTTCTTCTCGTACAGGCCCCTAATAAACTATCTCAGCAATCGTCTCATTCCACCAAAAAGCGGAAGCGGAGATCGAGCATGATAATTGTTGATTCAGTGTATATGGCTTGTACCCTGTTTGAAAGGACAGATGTTCCGTGGAGCAAGACATCCTCTGTATTGTGTAAATCTGATATGACACGGAATAGGTTCAAATCGAAGTAGATTGCTATTGAAGATTGCTAAGGACAAATATTGCGGCTGTTTTCATAGGTGGTGGAGCATTAAGTCTATTAGGATTATGTTCCGGGACGTTAGACTATACAATGAACACTTCCCCTTTCATTATTGTTGTCGAATTGTTGGTAGACGGGGAAGGTAAATGCAGTATAGCCAACACTCGTTGGACTTGCTAAGGGCTCGCAGATTAGCTGAATTCACAATTTGAATTGGCACGGGGAATTTATATCCGTGGTTTTAGCAGCGTCAGAATTGGTCTCAATCAATGCGGAAGCAAATACTGGGGGGCACCAATTCATTCAGATCATTGATATTCTACCAAGATATTCTACAACAGGCCGCTTGCGTAGCAAAGAAAACAGCTTCGGATCCAATAAACATGCACTTCGCGTCCATGCTTCACCACAACCCGAATTAGAGCCTTGATCAGAAAACTGGTCTCTAGTGGCGTGCTGAGTTGGGCTTAGCATCACGACGAGGTCCATGAGGCCTATAGTAGACATACTCTGCACGCTCGTCCACTCTCTGTTGGGTAAGGGGAACCGCACGACGCAGACCACGAGGCTCGAAGTCGTCTTCACCTTTTTCCACTCTAGCCTCAGTAAGGGGAACCGCACGACGGAGACCACGAGGCTCGAAGTCGGCTTCACCGTCATTTCGTGCCTCATGAGAGACGCCTTCGGTGTGACGAGGACGCTCCACACGGCTTCTCGACTGTTGCGAACGCCGAGTTTCTTCTTCGCTTGCTGGACGATAGGATTGTCCGCGTACTGAACGGTCGTGTTCGAGATCCATCTGGTGTCTGGAGTTCACCGGACGACGCTCTGATCCGCGGCCTGCCACAATCCCGCGAAATTCGTCGTGGTCAGCAGCGCTGCCTCGACGCATAGTATTCGAGCCCTCAGAGTCTTCGTTTGCTCCATTCCCAGAGCTGAAGAGACCTTCATGAGGACCACGACCGAAGTCTATGGCACCACGACGAGGACGATCGCCATGCGACTCACGACCGGAGTTTACTGCAGCTTGACGAACACCGTTGTGTCCGGAACCATGTTGGAGGTCGTGCTCTGCGTTTACACGAGCAGAGCTGGAGTTCGCAGTGGTGGAGCCATTTTCGTTGTTTTGTCTATGCTCCTGCTCATGCTCGCGGTTAGACATTTTGCGAACATTAGGCATGATATTTCCCTTCTTGTCTTGTCCAAATGCTAGAGAGGCTTGATGTTCTGATGTATCGAAAAGATTTTGGCTGTGGATCTCGAGTGAATTGCAAAGGTGAAGGACTGTGTGTGGAGGATAGAGAGAGGAAAAGAAGAAGGTAAGCAGTGGATTATATAGCCCCGTCATGAAGTGTGTTAAACAATGATAATGTTCTTTCATGATGCAACACTGAGGCAGTCTTAACATGATTCTTTGTTGAGGTTCGATTGTTGACTAACCATCTTTGTTGTGTGCTTGAAATAATGGCATTGTCAAGTCATGTCTCACCCTTTTTCTTGACTGAATTCTCATTGTTCAAGGCCTTCCTTCATTTTACAGATTTGTGTTCCATAGTGCTGTTGGCCAAATCCATAAGCGGTAGGTCAATTGCCACCAGGAAACATTTGGCGCCTTACCATCATTATACCCCTTCTGCCACCGGCTTCCCCGTCACCCTATCCTAGATCAGCCGCGAGTGGAAGCAGCATGACGTAGGTTTTCTACGCGTTGCACCATAGCCGTCCGAAAGGGTTTACAGTCAATAAAAACTAGCTTCGCCGACCGTACTATAACAAGACCATGTCTGGACTAATATGTGAATTATTAGGTTTGGACATTTTTCTTCAATATCTACTGATCAGTGTGATTCTTTCATGAACGTTCATAAAAATATGAGAGTGTGAGCTTCAAGTGTAATCGGGATGAAGTGTAATTGTATTCACATTCCTATCGAAAGCACTGGGGTATTAATGTATTAATTGAGCCATATTCCAAACATACTCCAAACAACACCTTTACCTTCTATACCGAGTAGGATTCATTCCCCGAGGGCTGATTACAGCTGGACAAGTCACGACTCCCAATCTGGACTAGGTAATGAATACGAATATCGGAGATCTCATGATCGGTGTGATGATCGCTGATAAACCCTGCGCGTCATGCGAATCGTAATCTCCTCCTCGTAGGCATAGCTGGCGTCGCGGCGGTCACTATCCCGGGAGCGCCCCACAACAGTCTGCGAGGGGTCCGTAACAGTCATCTGTGATGATGAAGAGGTACGGGATGGTTGACGGGACTTGGGAGCGCAATCAATGACCATCGGCTTCGAGGGATCCATATAGGTCGGGGTCCGCGTTTGCGTACGATCGCTCGTGGTACTGGCTCTAGAATCCTGGGGAGCTCGGGATTCATAACGGCTGGCTGTTGAGGCCTTCGATTGCGGATAGTCGCCCATGCTGGTGATTCTAGACTGTGAAGGAGGTTGAGAATCAAAGCGGCTGGATGCTGAGGCCCTCGATTGCCCACGGTCACCGGTCTGAGTATATTTAGTCTCTGTGGGAGCTCGCGAATCGTAACGGCTAGGCTCGTCTTCGTGAATGCTTAGCATGGGGAGTTGGTCACGGATCGTTCGGGAAGCTTGATGGCTTCTATCGTCAGAGCGAGAGCTTGCGGATTGGCGACTGAGAGCTCGTGAAAGAGACATGTTGATATGTTGTGAGAGAATGAGGCTTCTTCGTGAAT
>JAABUP010000608.1_pt1 | contig 77402 bp, 88 predicted proteins | sample 5559201 | NCBI WGS metagenome assembly JAABUP01 (sample SAMN10711887, study PRJNA513373) | rock metagenome | isolation source: Antarctica rocks | place: Antarctica
CCCCCTGGGAGCACCATACCCTTCTGGGCTAGACACAATCAGCACCAACTCAAGACTGCTTGCTACAGCGTTTGACACACAAACAAGCGTCATAACGCCCAGCGGCTCAGGGTTCTCCTTGCTTCTTTTCTTTCTTTCTGCAAACCAGCTGCTCTGCTCGTAAAGGAAAATGTGTCCCATTGCCCAAGATGACTTGGAGTGGCAGAGGCAGCCAGGTGCTTGAAGAAAGTCCCTCACTGGCAGTACAATTCTGAGTTGCTAAGTGCAGCGGCCCTTCTGTTGCACTCTTCCTGACTTGCTTGTTGTTGTACAGGCATGCATACGCTGTAGTCAGACGGTCCTGTTTGTTCCAGATGTTGTATGTCTGTCCATGTGCATCATCCCAGCACATTTTACACTTGTTCCCAGGGGTTGCAGCTGTCAGTCATGCAAGCCAACTACTCCTGACATGACCTCATTCCTAACATGCACTGACAACAGCTGTTGAGCACTTCCCATGTGTGTTAAGCCTGCTGAACCTTGCTGCATGTATGCAGTGACTTCTGGCCGCACCAGCTGAACCACAACTTCATCATCTACGTGTATACCTTCATAGTGGCGGTGCTCTTCTTAGGCCCCCAGGACCGCCCCCACAACTTTGCCCTGACCGCCTTCTGGGGCTACTGGTGGCCCGGCATCTTCCTGGTCTACCCCTTCCTTGGCCGCATCTGGTGCTCAAGTAAGCCTTCTGCATATCACCTTTCGGCCTCTGACAGTCAAATCAGTTCTGTGGTCATTCAAGGGCTCATGACATTGCTTTACATTACATGTGTAACAAACAGAACAGCGTGGTGGAGCTGTTCTGTTTGTTAGGTAGAACAAAAGCAGCTAAGTCTGAGGTGGTTGCGGTGTCACGGCACCAGTACAAGAAAAGCAAAGTGCGTGTTCATTGCTTATTCTGTTTCTGCTTCTGCCCTGCCCTGCCCTGTCCTGCCCTGCCCTGCCTTGGCAAGGCCTGCCCTACCACATCCATACTGAACCCACAAAGCTGCCCTCACAAAGCTGCCCTACCCTGCTAATCACCACTGAACCAGCATGTCCAGAAAGGACCACCTTTGAACTGCACAGCATGGCATCAACACGGCCTTTGCAGCCTGCCTTGTCTTGCCTCCCTGTTTCAGGCTTCCAATGTGCAACCATTCTGACTCTGAGGATGCAACAGTCTGCCCTGTATCTCAAAGCGGCCAGCTGCTGCTTATCCCCCAAGGTTGATTGGCACGTTCAGAATGTAGCTTGTGTTATGTGCAGTCTGCCCCTTCATGATCTATGGGGAGGTGGTGCAAAAGTGGCGCCTTGCTAAAGGGGCTACTCTGCGCAAATGGCCCCATGCAGCAGGTACAGCCCTCTCCCATATTAGCAGAAGCATTGCCCAAGTGTCAAACGCAGAACAGTCTATAGGATGGAAGAGGCTGGGAGGGCCTTTGTCTACTGTACTTAATTTGTGGCTTGCCAGCACCGTGTGTCTGACTATTCTGCTTGCATGTCATGTTACAAGCTCTGCTTTGATGCAGCATGATGCTACCATACTGCATGTTATCAGGGAATCATCCGTGAGATGCACAGGACAGACTGCTTTGAAGAGACAAGACTTGTCCCGCACACACTTAGCTCATCATGAGCTGGAAAGCAAATTTATTGTTGTCATCATTATTGTTATTATTATCAGTGAGCATGAGCACTGGCCTAAGCTGCTGATACATGTGCAGTTGAGCAGTGGGGGGGCTGGTTCCTGCTGGCCCTGTTTGGGGCCATTCTGACCTGGGAAGAAGTATGGGACCTGCCAAACAGCGCTGCCCTGTCAGCCTGGCTTCTTCTTCTCATCACTGCTGGCGCCATGATCTGCTCCTGGTACTTAACCCTCAAGCCACTTCAAAGACTCGTCCCCTCCTGCTCTTCCTGCGTTTTCTTTGCTGATATACATATTCTAGCTGATAATTGCACCAGTTCCTGTGTAAGTGATGCTGGCTGCAAGCTGCACCTCAAAATCAAGCCAATACCCTGGAATGGATTGTTAAAATGCTATTCTGCAGCTTTACAGGCATATGCTGTAAGCATTGCAAACCCTGTATGAGCTGACAACGGCTATCTGTAGTTGGAGACTAGAGCTGTCAGGAGTGTTTACAGGCAGGCAAGCAGACAAGACTGACTCTGCTCGTACCAAGCTCATACCTAGCTCATCATGAGCTGGAAAGCGTCATTATTATTATCATTATTAGGCATGAGCTGAGCAGGGTGACCCATGTGCAGATGCTGGCTGGACACCGCGTGACTCATGGTGCAGGCTGAGAATTAGATAGCCACAGCAATGATGCTGACAGCAACAACAATGACAAAAGTTACAAACAATAACAACAGTAGCAAGTATGAACAGCAATGTTGCAGGTTCTTTGAGCGGCGGCTGTGGTGTCGCCACCTGTGCCCCATCGGCGGCATGAACGGCATGTTTGCCAAGCTCTCCATGACTGAGCTGCGCTCGCGCCAAGGTGTCTGCTCAGGTGCGCTCTCTCTGTTGCTCTCTCTTTTTTCTCTCTCTCTGCACCTTCTGCTTCAAATTTGCATTCACAGATGATAAGTACAGGACTGGGATGAGGCCAGCTGAATACAGCAATGGTTTTGGAGCAGCTCTGCTAGCCAACAGCACTGGCTGAGCAGCCAATTTGGACTACATCACCTCCTCAAGCACCTGTATGCATCCTGCTTTATGTGATCTTGACCAAGCAACCATGTTGTCTTGCTTGACAACAGCTGTACAGATTTCTCAAACACCACTTCATGCGACCAGACTATAGCAATTTTCTCTTCTCATGTCCATATTGAACTGTATGATCCTGTGAATGTGTCTCTGTTGACATTTGGGCTTGTTGAAAAAGGCTTACATGCGTGTTTGCTCTTCCCGATTGCCAGACTATCATGCTATTGCGACTTTGACTGTGGTCTTGCTGCTTCACAACAGTGTTGCTGTTTTACCTCCTATGAGGTCTTGACTCTCTGCTGTTTCACTGTTGCTCATGATCCTTGCAGGAAACTGCTCGACTTACACATGTTACAAGGGTGGACCAGCTGAGGCCCCTGAGGGCATGGAAACGGGGGGGTGCCCCCTCTACTCCCACCCAGCCCAGCTCACAGACAACCGTAACTGCGTGCTGTGCATGACATGCCTCAAAGCATGCCCTCACAAAAGGTACACTTGCTTTGCGCTACCACTCAATCAAACTGCTTTCTTCTTTGACCAGATCCATGTAGTTGCCCGTGTTTTGCCTTGAGATGATGTTTTGACATTTGGTACAGCATCTTGCATGTGGTAGAGGATAATTCAAAACCACTGTGCCCCATCACTTGCTGTGTTGTGCTGCATGTATGCAACATTTCATGCCTTGGCAGCCTGAAGGCGCTGTCCTGAGTGCTGTGTGCTTGGCACCTAGGCAGCCCTGCATAGTACTTGGCTTCTCATCAAACTGACGCCGAAAGGTGTAGTGCTTTCTTTTCCTTCTCTTTCTATGTGCTTGGCTGCTGCAGTGTGGAGTTGAGACTCAGGTTTCCAGGGACAGACCTGTGGTCCGGCCACAAGGCCCTGCAGTCAGAAGTCAGCCTCATGTTTCTGCTGCTGGGTGCCGTATATGTGCACCACCTACCCCAGCTGCTGACACAGCTGGGCTTTGATCCACTGCTGCTGGACACCAACACGCCTGTTCACATTCTGGCAACTATGGCTGTGCTGACACTGCCAGGAGCTGCAGCTGCTGCTACTGATGGCCTGATGAGGCTTGTTGCTGGTGAGCTGCTTCCTGTGGTTGCAGGTGGAGTTGCGCTGTGCTGTGATGTATTGTACTGTACCATGCTGTGCTGTGCTGTGCCGTGTTGCGCTGTGTTGTGCTGTGCCGCGCTGTGCCGTGATGTGCCGTGCTGTGCTGTGCCGTGCCGTGCTGTGCTGTGCTGTGCTGCGCTGTGCTGTGCTGTACTGACAGCCCAGTATTGCAGCATGATCTGCCCTATGTTACTGTGTTGCATTGCAGGAAGGGTAATAGCGTGATGTGCACCTGGCCTTGTTATAGTTGGTATTCTGCATCATACAGTCTCCCCAAGGGTTACAGCCAGCGTGAATGCTGCAAGGGCTTGCTCAGTCTGATGCAGCTGTCCTTGTACGATGCAGGCAGAGCATCTGACAGGCCAAAGCTGAAGCCGTTTCTGGAGACTAGTTACAGCTACATGCCCTTGGTGTGGGGGGCTACGCTGGCTTTCTGGTTAGGCCCTGCCCTACAGGAAGGAGGTCACATCTTGCCAGTAAGCCTTCTACTTGCTGTGTCACAGCTGTTTGCCTCTGCTGTATCAGTTGCTGGCTTGAGCATGTTGCTGTGTTTTGCTGCCTGCCACAGTGCATAGAAAAGAAAAAGGGAAGAAAGGCAACACCGTCAGGCATTTCTTCTGAAGAGAAGCTTTCTCCATGGCCTTGCCGCTATTCTGCACAGTTCATCCTGTGCTCAGGCAAGTGCAGTGTTAGCATGTCAGGATGCTGATGATGAAGAGCTGTCTTTGCAGATTGCTACTGCTACGATTGGGTGGGACAGCAGCACATGGATGCCAGCACTTGAACCTCATCCAGCAGTCATATCTTTTCTGCAGCACTCAACCCTGCTGGCAGGGGCAGGTCTGAGTGCCTTGCTGACTCTGAAGCTTACGTCAAAGCCCTGGACAGCATGGCTGCCATACCCAGCTACCATTGCTGCCTTCACGGCTGAGCTTTGGTACCTGATGGGCTAGCTGAATCGTGTATTCTACGATATAATGTATTGTTTTCAGGCAATTTCAGACGTCAGCAGGGGAGTGCGATCCCGTGCACAAGGCATCAGGTCTGGCATGCCGTTTCTGTCTCAGTGAAAGTGTTTAACAGTGCCAGTCGGTAGACATCAGTTGTGGCAAACGATTTTGCACCTACTTTTCGGTGTAGTGCATTGGCTCATTGTGTGTCAAACAGGCTATAGTTCAGCCAGCTCAACAACGACCTAGAGTGGGGAAGCTGAATTGAAGCTGAATAATGTGATGAACAGTAGCTCATGCATTCACTGTATCCTTACCACAAGGATATAATCAGTGGTAGGAGAGAAGCCTGAGTGACAATGCGACACCCCATTGTGTGTTGCATTAGGCAATATTGTTGAGCATATACAATGAACTGACAAAAGCTGCTGCCAATTTACAAAACCATTAAGGCACCATCAGCAGCAACATACAGCTGGGAGCTAGCTGGCACCAATGGGAACCTTGTGAACCATTGACTCTTTTTGTATTTGCTGACAACTCCGTTCCACAACCTCCAGCAGCTTTGCAAGGTTATTGGACCACTTGTTCAGAAGCTCATCTGGGTCTTGCCTCTTGGCAAATCTGACAATTCCAGCTGGCCGATCAATCTTGGCATACAATGCTGCTGCCACTACCATGTCTGACACATGCTTCTCTGCCTGCACGACGCAAAACACAAATGAAGGCGATGTACTGCATCATGTTTGCACCAGGTTGCAAGTGGACAGTTCACAACATCTTCACAACTTTCTCAAAGAGGTTTGTCTGTTGTCGAGATGATAAGGCCGAGTTGCTGTCTTGCCATATCTCAGCACTAGCACAACACGATGAATGCTTCCATGCTGCTCTTTCCAATCCTGAAACGTCAACTTGAACTCAGGCACGTCATCCCTACACTGGAAATCTAAATGCAGAAACGTCTGGGGACAGTAAAGACGCGTTTCTACATTGTGGAGATGTTTTACGTCTTGATGCACTGGCCGCAAAAAGGGCAAGTCAATCACAGATGCATAACCCTAGGTCCTCCAGAATGCAAGCTGGCTTAACCAGAGTAGCACTGATCAATAGATGAATCACAGACTCCTACTAAAGTGGTCACAAGCCGTACAATTTGCACCAGCAAATGAGCAGCAGACAGGGTCAAAGGTGTGCTAGTGCAAGAAAGTGGCTTGCAAAGTCAGTGTGCCATGCCAGGGTGCATGCATGATGACTTAACACCCTTACCTCTTCCTCCTTCAAACACAGCAGTGTGGCAAGACGCTTGGTGGTGATGCGGCTGTAGTACTTGCTGATGACCAGGACATTGTGCTCCACTACCCGTAACCTGCATGCCAGTCCATGCTAGTACTGTGCAAACCGCTCATGCTGGGTCACAGAGTAAAATGTGGCAGCCTGCCAGATTCAGTCTGCTGTGTTGCCCTGCAGCGCCCTGGACACGTGCGTGCGTAACAGCCAGCAGACTGAACCTGGCGGGCTGCTGCACAAGGACAGGTCCAGGGCGCAGCAGGGCAGTACATTTTGGGGAGATGTGTAAAATCATGCCAGGATTGCAGCCCTACCAGGGACCATTTAACGACTGGGTGAGGATGCAGAGCACTCAGCAGAAGGCGTGCACGACGCAATTGATCAGCAAGACTAAACTGGAGCTTGATGGAATCATAACTTGTCGCATGTAGGTCAGCATGCTGATGAGGCAAAATCGTGCTTAAAATTGGGAGCTTACTTGAAGTCCTTTTGCCTCTGGTCCCCTTGCTCAGAATTGAACACTTCTTGCTGCTGGCTGATCTCTGATGCATACTTCTTCTCAAGCACATCCCAGTACACGACCTGCACATCCGAGGGAAGGTGAATTATGTGCTGGACACAGTGGTGCGCATTCAGCAACAGATAGTCACCTGGGCTGCATAGTCACAAACAATAGTGCAAGTACCCTTGAGGCAACAAACACATTGACAGGACACAGGTATGTCTAGTTGACAGTCAAGTTGACAGCAGTGCAGATGCATTCAGCTTTTCCCAAACACAAAATGTCTATTGTAAAGCAGACATCCATGCTACAGTGGAGATCCCAAATCAGAAACGTCCAGGGACAGTAAAAACGCGTTTCTACATTGGGGAGTTGTTCCAGGATGGCGGGCAGATCATCAGCAGTGTTGGTAGATTCTGGGTGACAGGCAGATCATTGTGCAGGCAACCTGCCTTCTGCAAGTGCTCACATATGTCCTTGACAATGTGCTGATGCAGCTGCACAACCAGCAGCGGAACATGCAAAGGTAGTGTAGTAAGGGCAGGATGCAAGGGCATGTGTGAGGCAGGCATACCTCCTGAGTGATGAAGGTCTGTAGCAGCTCCTTGTAGTCAGGAAGACCATCCAGCTTCTTGTCAGCAGCAGTGCCATTCAGCAAGGTGACCTGGTCACTGCTTGTTGCCGCCAGAACCACAAACCAGCAGATTTTTTGCAGCACCTGCATGCACATCAAGCTTGTCCTGCAAAGTCCAGAATCTGTTTGTGTGCTACATGAATAGTACACGCCACAACACATCTGCTTTGCGTGCTTTGCTGCAACTCAAGCTGGAGCTTCCACTGTTTGTGCTGCATTGATGTCAGGAGCTGGGAATGAAAAGGATTGTTGATGGACATGATCAAACACGTATTTGAACACTGCAAGTACGCGCTCACCGGCTTCCACTTCTCAGGATCGTCTGCAATGCTGTCTGTCTCGTAGATTGCCTTATAGCAACGGCATATGTCAATGTAGCTGTTGTTGTGTGAGTGATACCGGATGAGCAGCTGATAGTACTTGAGCTTCAACTCCTCCAGAGATGGGGTGTCCTGTTGGAACACAGCAGGCGGTGTCAGTTGCAACCTTGAGTCACCCATGGCTGAGTGACTATGAAAATAACCTGCCTATGTTCTGAAAGAAGACCAGCGGTGCGCAGCTTCTGCAGGATAAAGTGAGCGACCACAGCATCTCAAGACTGCCTGAGACAATGCAGAGACCCCTAATCAAGCTCTGGGGTGCTATGCTATTGCAGGCTGACTTGTGATTGACCATCACAGATTGAATCACCATAAACAAGCGGCTGACAGGTTTGCAGCTGCTTTGTGGTGAGACAGAGCACAGCACTCTGACTGATGCCGTTTGTATCCAATCAGCTGCTTGTAGCGTTGCCATGCACAGGAGCCTCAAGCTGACATCACGTGTGCTAAGGTATACAATGTGTACAAAGCTTGCACATTACAAGAAAGGCACCTCTGTAGGAGCCTCTATGGTGGTGCCTTCAATGCCAATCTCCCCGGCTGCCTCGCCCTGCTTGCCAGGCACAACCTTGAAGGCACGTGCACTCACCTTCTTGGCTAGGATCTGCGCTCTACACCCAGGGAGCAGTTCCTTACATGCATTTTAATGTCAAGAGTGCCTTAACACCGCTATCAAGCCTATGTACATGTCACCCGCATTCTATAGACTCAGTATGGATGCACATCCATGCTCAGTAGGGACATGCTCAATAAAACCATGCTCAATACAGACATGCTCAATAGAGACATGCTCAATAGAGACTGCAAAGTTGACACCCACTCAATGACGGAAACCACTATTGACCTCTCAGCTACATAAGCATGCGCAACGCATCAAAGGCCAAAATTTGGACAACCTGTTCAGCATGCGACTCACCTGACATAGTCTTTCCGGTCCAAACAGAGACGGACTTGCTCCAAGATGAAGGCAATCTTCTCTGTCTTGGCCATGGCGCCAAAGGTTTCCTATGCAGCCACAGCAGCAACTTCAAGCAGAGAAGACATAGGCAAGCTGCGGTAGTATTGCCGCGGGCTGCTGAATAACCGAGCAGCCTGTATGCAGCTTGCATGGCCATGCCTGACCTGGCAGCTGTTTCACAGAAGACATAGACATCTCGAGTGAGACATTGCAAGTTCTGTGTGCTCCTGGTAGAGACCAGGCATGCATCAGGAGTCAAAGTGCTCTGTCTTAGTCAAAGTGCAAGCTGGGCATGGCAACTGTTTGATGTGACAATGCATCTGTAAGAGCCAATTATGACAAGTATGACATGGCTGAAGAGTATTACCACAGCCACTTCTTGCAGGACATCAGCAGCTTCTGCAATGTTGCCCTCTCGCTCCTTGAGCTGTGCAAGCTTGCGTGTGAGTCTTGCACGCTCTATCTCTACGTAAATCTGCACCGAACACAAGTGTTGATGCAAAGCAGCAGGCCCTTGCGGTCAGGGTAAGTCTCAAGCCTAATGACGGAGTCACATTCAAAGTAGTTTGTCATGCTGGCATCAGATGCACAAATTGTGTAGAACATGGTTGGTGAGAGCATTAGTCAATGCGCTCAGAGCAGACTACATTTTGAGCAAGGATAGGTACCTTGCCCTCTGTCACAGACTGCAAAGTCTTGATGAGCTCCACCTTGGTCTCTTCATTGGGGGTTTTCTCAACATAGTCCATTGCTTGCCTGACAAATGCTTGCACAGCCTGCAATAAAACAACAAGGGTTTGCTGACGACAAAGCATAGCAAACACAGTAAGCATTTGCCTTGGCTACTTGCCTGTTTCAGCTGCGACCTTCTCTTGGCCAGCAACAAGATGTTCTCATTGAGCTGTTGCCAGTCACCAGCATCAAAGAGAACCTCCAGGATAGCTTTGCAACACATCTTAGTGCTGGTGATGTCTTCAGCTAGCCTAGACTGCTTCTCCAAACTCAACAAGCTTTCCACTGCTTCACTGGATTTGCCCTGCATAGAGCACAAATTCATTTGAGTTGCTGCATATGCCAACTGTGTCAAGATGCGGCCAGGCTGAATGTGAATGCAAAACTAGAAGCAAACTCCTTACTTTGCCAGCAAGGTCTTTTTGCGCTTTGATATCTGCTTCAAGCTTTGACCGGTCTACATTGGCTTTCTTCTGCTCCTCTTTCTTATCCTCGTCCATAGCTATGTTGGCCTGCACTCATAAAACGCAGGTATCTTGCTGTCCCTCAACTTTGCAGCGAGTTCTAGCCTTCCGAAACCCTTTTCGTGCGCGACAGATTGCCTACCACTGTGAACTCTCCGACCTCTGCCATGATGTAAAGCGGCTTTCAGACAAGATTACAGTCAGGCTGGCCAACTGGATCACGCTCTGTGCTAGTTGAGCTGATCAATACAGATCTGATTGTCCTCGAAGCTCACCCAAGAGCTTTACTCTGTAATCGCTCTGCTTGAGTTTGATTTGCAAGGCAGATTGCGAGCTTTGACTGGCAACAAGGTGACCGCGAGCGCTGAGGGGGTGCAACAGTTGCCTGTGATGTGCAGGACGCAAAGCTGAAGTAAAAGACAGGGGGTTGGCATTTAGAATTCAGGGCTGTGTTGCTCTGCGGGGTTGCAGTGCTGATCCCAACTACCTTGGCGCTGACTTCCAGCATTTCGGCAGCATCTTGACCTGCGCTTCGGCACGATATAGTTGACACGGTGCACAGTTAACTATTGGCAAGAACAGCGTTGAAGGCGAACCCGGACGCACAGCTGTACGATCCGCCAGGGGCTAGTGACACTCGTCCGGGCTGACTATCCCGGCTGCCTTCCTTGCAGCGTGGAGCTGCTGGCATAATCTTGATTGCAAAACTGCCGCTCAAGTTACAACCCCAGTGTGACGGCTTTTGACGTTCAGCAGCATAAGGCGAAGTGACTGAGCCATGGGTACTCAGGACAAAAAACTGGTCATGGACACTGCAGCCTGGTTCGGCAATGTGTCCACATCTGTTCTGATCATTTTCATCAATAAGGTTCTTATGAGCAGGACAGGCTACGGCTTTCGATATGGTCAGTCTTGTGCAGATGCTGTGCTTCAAACTATACATGTTCCTGGACCAGTATCTACAAACTCACCAGCATACAGTTGCTGCACACCTTCCTCTGGTGCCAATGTGTTATTTAGCTGCTAGTTTCCCTCTGTCAACTTGACTCTTGTTGCGCAGCCACAACGCTGTGTGCTTTCCACTACATTGTTTGTACTCTCAGCATTTGGCTAACTCAAGCAATGGGAGGCATCAAGGCAGTGAAGCTTCCAGTGAATGGTGAGCAATTCCCCCTTCGCCACATAGTACTTTGCCTCTGATTGATGCAAGTAACTGTTTTTGCTTGTTCAAGTCCAGGCTTGGCAGCAATATGCTTTGAGGTGCTGATCATTACGCATGGTTGAAACCTGTGTCATCTGTGTGCAGATCTGGCTTTGTTCACAGTCACAGCCAACCTCTCAATTGTCTGCCTCAATCTGTCACTCATGCTGAATCCTGTAAGTCTATACCAGGTAAGATGTGTAGCAAGGTTGACATTACCGCAGCACATGCTGTCACAACTCATGCTATGGTTTGCATCACAAAGCTGCATCCTCTGAAGCACTGAACACTCAAAGCCATGGACTGCGTCTTGCAGATAGCTAAGCTGCTCATCATTCCGTTTGTCTGTCTTGTGGAGAAGTTCTGGCTTGGCAAGGAGTTCACCAGAGGCGTGGTCACTTCAGTTTTGATAGTTGTGACCGGAGTTGCCGTTGTGTAAGCAGTCAATGTTGCGATCATGCTGGCCACTGCCTTGCATTCACAACACTTCTTGCTGCGTCGTGACTATGGCATCATGCGTATGCTTGCTGGCCTTGTTTCCCAATTATTATAGCTGCTCACTAATCTTGCAGGACTATCACAGACGTCGGTCTTGGAGATAATCCAGCAGGCATGGCTGTTGCTGCCATGTCTGTCATTTCAAGTGGCATGCAGCAGATCTTCTGCCGCACCATGCAGCAGAAGCACAAACTGTCATCACATGAGCTTCTGGCCAACACTGCACCTGCTCAGGTACATCTCACACCATTTAGATCACACAAGTCATAAACCTAAGTCACAATCAGCGCTGCAACTGCTTGGGCTTGTTTTTAGTCCCAAGACAAGAAGGTAGGACAAGCAATTGATGTGTGCCCTGCTTGCACCTGGGCAGCCTGGTATAGTACTTGGCTTCTCATTAAACTGATGCCGAGAGGCGTAGTCTTTTCTTTTCTTCTTCTGACCTGCTTGCTGTCTGCAGGGATGGACGCTGCTCCTGATTGGTCCCTTCCTGGATCGCTATGTCAGCAGCTCTTGGGTCTTTGACTTCAACTACACCTTTCCTGCTCTGGTCTTCCTAGTGCTGTCCTGCAGCATGGCAGTCTTTGTCAACATATCACAGTTCATGTGCCTTGGACGATTTTCAGCAGTCTCCTTTCAGGTAGCGTCCCCATTCCTCTGTGATGCAGCTCAACAAACTTTTGCAAGTGCAGATCAAGTGCGTGCAAGGCTCAACGTGAGTGACAGGTGTAAACGTGCTGATTGTGGATCACACAGACATTTTTATTACAATCCGCGTTTTTGCACTCAAAAGGACTGCTTCTCGTACTGTGCATGGCAACAGTGTAGTCTGTACAACATGGCTGACATGCTGCTGCAGGTGCTTGGCCACACCAAGACCATTCTGGTGCTGCTTGGGGGCTGGATGTTCCTTGGGGATCACATCTCTGGCCGCCAGTTTGGTGGCATGTGCCTTGCTGTTGCTGGCATGGTAGCATACGGCATTGAGTCCTCCAAGTAAGCAATCATGCCTGTCAGTTGGGCTCAATGCACACACTCATACTTTCATACATATGTCATTCTCTAGGGTGAGGTACATGCAACCCTGAGCAGCTGCCTGTGTAAGATTTTGTTGCGGCAGTCACCTTACCAACCACAGATTGCAATCGGTTGCTCTTCCCCACCGTTTCTACATTGTCATCCCTGCATTGCATGAGAACCCTCACCACAGGCTGCTGCGTGTCTACTCACTGTCTTCATGCTGTCTCCCGATGCTTTACTATACGCATTGCTGTTTGCTTGTTTGCAGCATCCATTTGACATCAAGTTTTGCCTCAAGTGTCTCAGATATGCTATGTGCCACAATGTTCTGTCTCTTACACACAGACGTGCTGTGATGTAGAACACCCAGGGTGAAGGTAGCCAGCGAGGACTCCACCAAAGAGAAGCTGCTAGAGGCAGCTGAGGTTTCTGACACACCTGTTGACCCCATCAATTTCAAACCAGTTAACGGCAACCTCAAGCACTCCCCGAATACTGCTGCTCGCAAGGAGACTGTGTGAAGTCACCTTGTGAAGTTGCACGAACAAGTGCTTGAGCCTGTTTTCCTGTTCTGAATCGCTCTGACTCAGTCTCGCCAATCCTGACTCAATGTGTGTCAAGTACACACATTATGAGATGATTGACTGCCACTCTGCTGCTCTGTGTTGCAACTTGTCAAGCTCTCACATTATAAGGCTGATTGTGTGAACATTAGTTTCTAGAACAAGTTGCCAATGCCATGTTAAGGAACAAGCATAGGCTGATTGTGTGAACATTAGTTTCTAGAACAAGTTGCCAATGCCATGTTAAGGAACAAGCATAGGTTGATGTAGTGAAATGAGTTTTAGGTTTTTGACATGTGATAAAAACATGAGTTGTGTTGTGATAAGGGGAGAAACCGATTTGCTGAAATGAGTGCAATTGTGACAATTGAATTGTCTGCTGTAATCAGATGGGTCTGACTGTGCACCACGTAACTCCTGCTCATATGCAGGCTTGGCAAAAGCAGTACGTGGAATGTCTTCTGTGATGCAAAGCCTGCGCACTATGTTTACACTGTTGCGGCTTCAAGTGGACAATCAAATGTCAGTGGTTGCAAAAATTTAGTCATGCACTGAGAACTGTATTCGGTATTGCACAGCTGCATATGGTGGGACTGAACCAGACGGTTTGGCTGTCAATGGCCTGTTCCTGCACCTGAGAATGAACCGTGGAAGTTCTTGCAACTGCTGTGCTGCACTCTGTACAGTCGCACTCAACTGAATGGCATCACCTGTCCAGAGGTCATGAATTCGAGCCATATGAATTTGAGCCATATGGCACATGCTGTCTCAGCCTTGGGCAATCATACTTGCATCAAACTGCCAGCTGACAATGTTGGGGACAAGAACACTCAAACTGCGTCAGGACACAAAAATGTCACCCTCTTCAAGAAAGACAAGGGTCGAAGGTCAATATCTGCCAGGCCACGTGCCACTCTCTCGCTGCTCGTTCCACTTCTCCAACTGCACACATTACACATCGTGAGTCAGCAAAGCACAGCATGTCACAACTTCAATCAGGCTGACCAGCGACTTCTGTGTGTGCAGCAGAAGGGGTGATGCGGAAATGCGAAGACAAGACCAGAAGGCAACGAAAGAGAAAGGAAGACCAGAAGCTTACCCATTCACTGGGGCAGATACTGCGATACGCCTTCTGGTGGAATTTGCAATCGCTGCTGTCATCACCCTTCTCTGCTGTGCACCTGCCATGACATACCAGATCAGATGGAGCTCATACCTTCAGCTGACATATGTGTGATAGCAAAAGCAGCACCCAGAGCGTAACTCATGTGAGTAGCCTGCTTGTCTTACTTGTAGAACTCGTTGTACTTGGTGAAGCAATGGCGCGCCTGATTGAATGAGGGGAACCTGTGATCATAGGGGGTACTCTTTACCTGCATCAACATGGCAAATGTACATTTTCTGCAGCACTAGAGTGAATGCTACAAACAGTTGAAACATTCCGTGGCAAATGTACATTTTCTGCAGCACTGAAGTGAATGCTACACACAGTTGAATCAATCCGGGGCAAATGTACATTTTCTGCAGGACTGAAGTGGATGCTACAATCAATTGAATCATTTGGTGCTTGTAAATGTAGTAAACAGGATGTGCATCAACTGCTGTGTGGTGCATGTAATACCCACAACTACTGTAACAGCAGGATAGGCGTTACATGCATAGAATGTGCATACAGGCAACCTTGCAGGCAACGGTGAAGTCAGGGATGTTGCCTACATCTTCTTTTGTGATTTTGGGCTCCTCAGGCTCCTCTTCTTCATCCTCCTCCTCTTTGCTATCGCTGGCATCATCATCAGAGCCCTTGTCTTCATCCTGCTTGCTTTGGCCTCCGCTATCCTTGCTATCATCCTTGCTGTCATCTTTACTGTTCACCTTGGCGTCAGCTTTGCTGTCTGACTTGCTGTCAGCCTCGTTGTCTGACTTGCTCTCAGGCTTGCCGTCCTTGCTCTCTGGCTTGCTGTCCTTGCTCTTTGGCTGGCTGGCAGATTTACCTCCAGCGTTGCCGTCGGCTTTGCTTTCTTGTTTGCTGTCGGATGTGCTCCCAGATTTGCTGTCGGACTCGCCTGCAGGCTTGCTGTCAGCTTTGCTGTCCTTGCCCTCCGATTTGCTGTCTGGCTTGCTGGCAGACTTGCTGTCGCCTTTACCGCTGTCATTACCGTCATCCTTGGGGGGCGACTTGCTGTCCTCCTTGCTTTTATCTTTGCTTCCGTCCTTGGGTGGCGGTTTGCTGTCGTCTGTGCCCAGGTCTTTGCCTTGTTTAGTTGGGGCTGATTTTTCGTCATCATTCTTGCTCTTGGACTTGCCAGCGTCTTTCGGCATGTCCTTTGTGGGTTTCCTTTTGCTAGCCTGCGCATGCTCACGCTTATACAGCATCGGACTGGTGCCAGTCGACCGCTTGCGTGCAACGAAATGCAACTCGCCATACCGTATCGCTGCTCTGAATAGCTTGTTGACCGCTGGCTGGCTCCTCGTGCTGCTCCTCGCAATGCGATATGCCAGCGCCCATATTGTCTTCTCGCAGAAATGCACGGCACCGCCTGAGTAGGCCCGACTTCAATGTATCGTTTAAAGCCCAAAATCTCTCTAAGCCATCTCAGGAGATAAACCGGCGATTACTAATGACAACGACAGGGTTGCTAATGGCGCAATCTTATTTTCTGCTGGAGTTCGACTCAGGGTCTTTCAATATGTCTCCAACTGCCTGCTTTGTTCCACATGTAGGCTCTTGATTTCAGCCCTCATTGCGACATACAACTGATCAGCCTAGTCATGCTGGCCTACACCTGTCCCAAACTGTAGTCCTCTGAAAGGACTCCTCTCTCTCTCTCTTGAAATGCTGTTGAAGGAGGCTCTCTCAGCACAACTTAAAGAGTTTTGCCCAAGGGCTCCGCAGCAGCTGCTTGGTGAGCCACTCAAGCGGCTCAAGTGCTCAGCAACAGATAGAAGTCTGCAGAGCCATTATTACAGAGAAAAGTTCTGAGGACCCACGCGCAGAAACAATACTGTGAGCAAGAGTCTATAGAGAATCTGTATACAGGCTGTGCCGCAGCTGATGGTGCAATTGCGCTATTTACCGTCCATTTTCAGGACTTAAGCACAGCCCATTTACATCCATTCATTTCTGCTCACCATGGCTGGCCAACTGCATGTCAAGCCTGAATCCAGAGATAAGCTGGGCCTCAGGGCCTGGGCCCTGACCTCAGTGAATGCATTCAACAACACAGATTGCGTATGCATATCTCTGATCAGCATGTTACACCAAGTTTGATATACATCTTTGTAAGCTTACTGATGTCCTGCCAGTACAATATGCAAGCATTCACTACACTCTTGACCCTTTCAGTCCCTTGTTCAATATCCAGATATCCCTCTAGAGAGATCCGTCAACAAACACTCATGCAGGCTTTTCAAGGTCCTCATAGTCTTGTCAAGTCGTGAGATCCTGGTGACACATACATATGCAATACCATAGCCTTCTGTACAAATACACTGTATAGTAGTTGGTCAGCACCAGATGTCTCATATACGCATACCATCCAGTCTGAAGACAATCACATGACTGTTGCACCGTTTGAAGCAATCAGTTGCTGTGCATACTACTTGCGCAAAGCATCAAGCCATCAAACGTTAGCTCAGATCACAGCTTGACAGTTGTCAGACAATCAAATGGCGACTGTTGTGAGGCCGTTTGAAAAGCCGTGACTGCCAATGCCAAAGACACCATTTTGGCCGTAGCTGGTCAAGCTGGGGGAGTTGCAGGTGCCATTGAAGGTGAGGTGAAAGTTGGTGTAGGTCTGATTACTCGTTGGTATGCTGTTCCCCACCTGTGTGAAGGTGGCCTGCAAGAAACCAACGAATGCATCCCACTCTGGATCACAATCTTGCAACTGTACTGTTCACTACTTCAGCCGTTGAGGTACATGCACATGAACCCGATGAATCATGCCAAAAGACACTGCACTGCAACATGTGAACACAATGTGCAGATGTGCTTCCTAGTCAGCACAAGCTGCAAAATTACCTTTGAGAGAACTGAGTGTGCAGCTCTGCTTACCAGCACGTGTGCATCACGTCTAAAACTGCATGCACAGCGCACTGTACAGCAAGTCTGAAACTGCATGTACAGCAACGCTGCAAGTGCATGTACAGCAAGGGCGCTCATAAAGCCACACGCACCACCTGTACCAAACAAAAGCTGGAGACACTCACCGGATTGAAAGCCACATTTGCAGTGCATCCAGTGCAGCCAGGGGGGGAGGCTGGGGCGGGCAGAGTGGGCAAAATCTGGGACACGGCTTTGGCTAGGGATAGCAGCAGGCCATCAGCCCCGGGGGGACCAGAGAACTGCATCCCCACCGGCAGGCCATCTGATGAAAACTGCCCTGTTGGGAAGGCCAGAACTGCGAACCAGCAGATGCGTCAGATGGGAGTCATGACATGTCGTGCTGCGAGGAGCAGCAGCTGCAGCTCCTGTTAGGCTGTTGTGATGCTGTACGGCATCCACATGTGCACAATCTTGCCATCAAGCCTGGGAGGTCTTGAACATGCAGAGAGTTGGGTCCAGTGCAGACTGAGATAGTCAACACTCGACCTGACAGCGTTTGCAATGCTTGCTGTGCCACTTTTAGACGGCTGACCATGAAGGCAGATGCAACATCACACATGTGTATTGTATGAGCGCTGATTGCATCCAGCTCAACTGCGTCTTTGCGGTCATGCTGTAGCTCACATATGTCAGCAAGCTTGATAGCGCAAGGAGAAGAAGAAGAAGAACAAGAAGAAGAAGAAGAACGGGAACAAGAAGAGGAGGAAGGAAAAGGAAGAGGGTCAGTCAGCTTACTTGTCTGTGTTGCTTGAGCATCCTGGCTGCAGAACTTGGCAGATTGTGCTGGAATGAAGGTGCCATTCTGAAATTCAACATATGGGTTGTAGCCATCCACCTCCCTGCATGATAATGATAATAATAATAATAATGATAATTTGGAGGCTTTCCAGCTAATCGTTCTTGCCAGGTACCTACTAGGTGTGCCTAAACCCTCCCTGCATACATTCGTACATGTTGCACTCATCACAACCCTCAGACCAGAAGCATGATCCTTCCACATGAGCATGCTTTGAAGCGTAGATGTCAGCAGCTATGGGCTGCTGCCTATGGGCAGGGATTTCAGGCTGCTTGTACAGGGCCAGTACAGGTGCAGTGGCTGTGCAGTGACCATACAGTGCATGTACACATGTGGAGGCACCCCTTCCCCCCCCCTAAAGGGCAAGCCCCAATCTCTGCACTTGCAGGACCCTTTGTGCTGCAAATAACAACTCACACAGCACTTTCATACAGCCAACGCTTTGACCATGCAACTGGGCAATCATGAAACATGCAGTCAGCATACAAGGACATTTGCTGTCAGTATAGATGACAGGCTGATGTAGACTCTGCATTGAGGCCTATGCATGAGGAGAAGTGCATGGAAGAAGAGAAGAAGTGAGGTACCTAGGAGAGATTGCAAAGACCGGGTACAGGAAGGCTGACACATTGTGGGCCTTGTATGCCAATGCCCATTGCGCCCCAATAGCTGGCCGCCCTACAGATGCACACATGCAGCCCTCATGACACTTACAAAAGCCTTTGCAGCCTGGCATGCAATGAATGGCGTTGTGTCAGATTTGACATATTCCATGCAGTCAAGTGAAATGTCAGTGCGGACGCTGCTGCTGCATGACCACTCAACATTTGTAACATTTTGGTTTCAGCCATCATGTACAGTCAGCATGCACAACCATCATTTGAAGTGACCATCTTCAGCCATCTTGTACAGTGATCATGTACGGTCGTGATATACAGTCATCATGCACACACATCATGTATAGCCATGAGATGCTGTCATCGTGCATGGTACATGTCCACACGAGGATTATACACACAACACGGCAGATCTGGAGACGTAGGTCAATCTGCAGGCTGACGCTGCCCACACTTGAGACTGGCAAGACTGTCATTGTGTCAAGTCATGCACAAAGCACAAAGAACTTCAGTCCAGCTGGCAAGTTGAAAAGGTATCAAGTGCCTTGTGAACATGCAGCATGCATAACACGTTTGTTTGCACAAGAGCTCACCGTACTGAAGGAACTCAACAAAGGCATCAAAGTCTCCGGCAGCAGTGTTGGCGTTGAGCTGCAGGGATGCCATCATCTGGGTACGCAGGTCCGGCCGGTTGATGGCTTCAAACACCTCTGTCACTGTGAGGTTGTAGTTGTGCAGCCACAAGTACCTGCAGTGCATGCGTGCACCACACTCCCATGCCATGTCAGCACTCAATGGATTGAGGTCTGATGTTTATTCTGCTTTATGACAGGGTTTACAAAGGCTGGCCAGCATGGAATTGAAATGCTCCTTGGAAGCATCTGAGCCTTTATCCCACCCTGCCATTTGTGACATCAGTGTCATGACAATGCGTCCAGGCAGTACAGTACAGTACAGTACAGTACAGCACAGTAACTGTGACACACAGTACCTGGCTGTGGCTTCAGGTTCCATGTAGTTGTCGCTCTCTGGAACTCCAGCCCAAGCAATGTTGGCAGCATCCGTGAAGTCTCCGCTGTCAAAGGGCACAAACACCACACCTGCTGCCTTCAGTGCATTCATCGTAGCATTCACGGCAGCCACAATCTGCGTGCCAACACGCCTTGTTTAGCAGGCATATAGAGGTTTGTATCGGGCATCATGGTAAAGAGAGGCTGACTTTGCACGCTTCACATAATGATGCACATTGATGCCTATGCACCTGGTGGCCTCTGGGCAGTCAAGTAACATAGGCAGGTAATACAGCAAGTAATACAGCAGGTAATACGGCAGATAATACAGCAGGTAATACAGCAGGTAAAACAGCACGCAAAACCGGAAGTGAGCAACTTCAGGACCAGGTGGGAAATACGTGTTTCAGCTGCATGCTGCAGCTGCAGAGACTAAGCATGTGCTGCCCTGTGGGCTGGCCTGTTCACACATGCTTGCAGTGCTGTACAGTGCTACAGACAGTGCAAGATAGGGCCCCCTGGGGGGGGGCTACAGTGTGCATGCAGGCCTAGGTCTGCTGTTATCTGTTGTGCTGCATACAGGTTTCCTTCGGCAACTTGTGCTTATCTGACATGGTCACCTCACTGGAATACCGCTGAACGCTACATTTGGTTTCGGAGCCAAGTGGTGTCAGATCGTGAAGCATACCTCGCCACTCAGGCCAGTGACCCAGCCAAAGGTGCTGGGCAAGCCTATGCGAGTGCCATTCAGGTTGATGTTGGTGATGGGAGCAGCACAGGAGACGGGCTGTGGGATCATGCCATGCCCAGTGGTAGTGATGTTGGGCATGCGCACAATGCTGTCCAGCAGGATCAGGTCATCAATCTCCCGGGCCATTGAACCTGCAGCAGACACAGAAGTGGTCGGCATGAGGTGAGAATGACCTTCATTGGTATTGTGTGTATGAGTACAGTACAGAAAATGTACGAATGTATCTCGTGTATGCATACAAGAAAGAAACAAGCGACTGTCAAGTTTCTAAAGACAGTTGAATCAAAGGCTAACTGTGGTATGAGAGTTGCAACAGAACACACAGACGTTGATCCCAAAGAATGCCTCTTGGGCCAAAGCTGGTCCTGACACTGCAACCTGCAATGAGGTATGACCAGCATTCTTGAGTTGCCCTGCAGGCAACAGCTGTCTGCCATACTGCATGCAACAATCAGTATTGTCAATGGTGTCACCCATAGGACGAAATGGGGATGTGGACCACATTTCAGACTCCACAGTTCACTTTCAAACGCAGACAGCATTGTTGTCAACTAGAGATGCGCAACTGGACCCAAAAGCCCCTTAGATGCTGCAAGCAACTCAGTTGAGGTGACTCTCGCATTTGAGTCACTTGAGTCAGGTGGAAGAAGAGCATACCCACAGTGTCCCTAGTGAACTCAGCAGGCACAAGGCCCATGCCAGTGGTGAAGTTGTAGCAGCCCAGAGAGGGCCTGAAGCCATAGATACCGTTGGCCGAGGCTGGCATACGGCAGGACCCCCCTGTGTCCTCACACAGAGCCAGAGGGGCGATCCTGCCCCCCACTGAGTTGCCTGAGCCCCCACTGCTGCCTGTGCAACACCAACCAGGACATATTGGCTCTAGCTTGATGGAGTGGGACAGTCAACAGTTGAACTGGGAGAGGGCTGTGTGCACCAAAACCGAGCAAAAGAAGGTGCAGTGCAAACCAAGGTGTGTAAACATATGCCTACTTGGAATTGCACCTAGTCTAGAGACAGACAGTGTGAGAAGGACAACAGCAATAAGCAGTTCATTACTTGGTGACACTGTAGTAGGGATAGGTACCAAACACAGAACATGGGGTGGGCCTAGACTTCCCTGTGGTCAACTTTGGGTGACTCAGCAATAAAGCTCACCTCCAGCAATGCGGGTCTGGTTATATGCATTCAGCATGGTGGTGATCAAGCCATATTCATACTGGTTGGTAGGGTTGACAGAGTTGCCACCATCTTGGAGCTCATCCAGGGCAGCCTTGCCCATGATGATGCCATTGGCTGCCAGGTATGAGTTGATCAAGGGTGCACTGCTGGTGGGATAAGCATCTGCAGTCATCACGATTCTTTCTGTTAGGCACAATATTTCAGCTCAAAGTTTGCACCAGCACAACGCAAGCATGGAGGGCATGAGTCATTTCGCATAGATGAATACAGTTCATGACATGATTGTGTGACAAGCTTGCTGACACCTGATTGTCTGACAAGCTTCTTGAGAAATACAAGGCAATTCCCACAACTTGGTGGGTACTTGTAGAAGCTTGCTGAGAGAAGGCTTGCAAGCACATCAATATCTGCTGGACATGGTAACACATACTGCAGGCAGTGCAGTTGTTGCAGCCAGTGCAGACAGTCTTACTCATGCTGTGTTGCGCATGCAGCTGGCATGTGATACAACAAAGCATGACACATGCTATGTCACATGACTGCATGCATGACTCAGTGAGGAGGAGGGCATTGAACTGAGTACTCAGTAAAGCTGGGGTGCTAGCAGTGGTTGGATATCCTAAGACATCAATGCTGTCTTTCACAGCTAACGGCAAGCCACACAGAGGTTTGATGCTCTGCCCGCTTGCTGCCTTTGCATCAATGGCTGCTGCATCTGCCATAAGCTGCAGAACACACAAACCTGTTAACATGTATCAGGTCATGATGACAGATGCAGCAACATTGCTGTGCTGGTGCGCCTTTTGCCTCACACAGTAAGATGCAGACTGCAGCAGACGACTCTGTGTCAGGCACACCAATTGGTTGACGTCACATATTAGTCAGCCTAAACTGATGAGTTCAAGTTGCAAGTCGGCAAAGTTGTACCTTGGTGCGGTTCAAGGTCTGGAAAGAGTTTATGCATGACCAGCCAGCGTCCAGACGATCAAGAAGAGCTTGAACATATGCGACCGTTGTGACGTTGCGCGAGCACAACAAAGCCACAGCTGCAGTAGCGGTCAGCTCTGTGAGGTCTGTTTCTGCTGGCGTGAGGGAGGCAGCAGGCGCCGCAGCCTGCAGCATCTCTCGGCCAGCACTTGCTGGCTGCACTGCACAACCTGCGTTTCAACAAGATGTCTACTTAAATAGCTTGCTCTGAGTGTAACCATGAAACAGATCACAAGGTAGCTACGAAACTCAAAGTACAAATTCGACAAGCACAGCACGCATTTGATCGCGTGCACAAAGATCTCGACGCTTGCTGCATTTTAGCCCATGTGCAGATTTGTCAAGACAGTTTGTGCTTGAAGAACAAGCTTATTAAGTCTATCTGCCATCACTGCACGCAGTGATCGAAGCCGACCTGCAAGGTACGCTAGCAAAACAACTGCAGGTATGCTGCTCTTGCTAGTGCGCGCCATCTCAACAAATCTGCTCGGCAGGCGCAGAACGAGGATAGCAGACTCGGGCGCGATGTGCTTATGCAGATGGCGATGCCGCTGCAGAGGGTTCCAAATTGGAACGGTTTGACCGTGGGTTACGCAATCAATATCATAGACTGCTTAAACAGGGCAGTGTGAGTCATGCATTATGCATCATGGGCACGGGTGCATTTCATGTCAATTCCAGGCCAGTGAAATGATTGCTGTGCATCTGAAAAGGTCCAAAAGATCAATTTTGGGAAGACCTGGAAGAGTTCGAACTTCATCGATGAGTTGCTTATTAGCTAATCGTTTCCTTGGATAGATTGGATACAAATTAGCTAAACGTGTATAAACGCACAAGCGTACTTTATGTTAGGAAAAAGGCGTCAAAGGCTGCTGCTGCCTGGGAAAGGACGACGACGTCCTGGTCAGCCAAAGCATGAGCACTCCCGTGTTTGCTGGCTGTATCCAAAGGCCTCAGCGCACCAGGCTGTATGCATATTCGTTGTTTGTAATCGTTGCACTTGACTGCCAGCAAATGAAAAGACCACTGATGCTGACAGGAACGTACCATCCGCGATTGGACATTGTCAGCCATGGCATCAGTGCCAGTCAGAGATTTCAAAGGAAGAAGAAGGTTGCCAAACCCGCAATATGATGAAGACATTTCAAAATGCCTTTGACCAACACAGCGTAGCGATCTGCATAAGTTTACTGCCCGGGCTTTGCATTTGCCCACAGTTGGAATAAGCCCGAAGCCTGATGTCGCAGTAGATGCCCACGTCTGGTTTATTTTGCTTTCTAGTCTAGACTCGCAAAATTCATCGGTCAAGGTCATGGAAGAGATCAAGGAGGTACAACGTCACAGATGCCATCAAAGCTCCTTGTTGATTCTACGCAGTTGTGCCTACTCAACTTTTGCATGCGCTTCAGACCGTGGTCCAGGTGTTGGACAAACAAGGACTCTTGGCAACTCTTAAGGTAGGATCTGTGCATACAGCCAAGAGCACGTGCAAGGTTGCAGAACTGCCATCAGACAACAGCACATACGAGTATGTGCGTGTGGCATCGACAGGCGCAACTGCGAGCATGCGTTTTTGCTGTGGTAGATGGCGAAGAAGGCAAAAGTTTTGGAACAGGTGCAGCTGCTTCTCAGCCGCTCATTCATGCACAATAAGCTGTGCCAGCAAGCCTGTGGCAAAACTCACAGGGTGCTATGGCTGCAGATCTTGAACAAAGAGCTAAGAACCCTCAAAAAGCAAAGCTGACTGGCACCTCAGAAGGTGATGACAGGCCCTGTGGGCCCCTAGGCACAATCAATGCCTATGTCTGTCCTCTAAGACTGCTGCCTCAGCAACGACCTTCAGGTTGTGTGTCATGACACAGGCATGCTGCTGCTGATGCTGGTGCGGGAGTTTCTGGCATGGACAAACATGACCTATGCTCTCAAGGTATGTGCATCTGCGGCTCCAAGTCAAGCATTGAAAGGTTCTACATGGCCATGTTACTGTTTTGTGCAGGTCTATGAGGCTGAGGCTAACATGGGAACAGAGGCTGCTGCAAGAGATCAGTTGAGCCAGCAGCTGGTAAGCTTATGATCATAGCTGTACAGTGATTCAACTCATCAGCAAACCCTCATGACATACAGGCCTGGCTGAATAAGGCCTAGCTGTTGCAAGCTGTGCGCATTGCTACAACTGCGGCTGCATTTCTCTCCCCTTTGTCTAGTCCTGAAGCAGTTGTCATGCGCAAGCAGGGACTGCAGCATACCACAGAGGAGCCTCTGCTGTTGTCCCTACTGCACAGATACATAGCTCACGGCGACCCAATGTTGTCACCCAGAATAGCTGCAAAGGCAAAGAGCAGCATTGCCGCAAAGCCTGGAGGTGAGAAGCCTGCAAGAGTTGGTTTTGCGCTTGCCCATACAGAATCTGATTCCTGCGTGAAAAGGGAGCAACACTATACATGCCCTGCATTCCTGCCAGGTTGCACATACACTAAACCGTAGCAAGCCAGAAACAATGACTGGCACTCATGGTGCAGGACACACAGTGAACATCTCAGCTCCGGCTGTGCAAGCACCTCCCCGGCAGGCCGCTGATGTCATCAAGGCTGCTCACTACCCCACACCGCCTTCGGTTCCTGCAGCGGCAGCTGCTGCTGCTGCCATGCACTCTGGTGCACAGCAGCAGAGAAGCAGCCAGCTACAGAACATAGCAGGGGTGCATCTTGGCTCCACCAGCCCACACAGCATTTCCCCTGTCGCATCACGCAGCCCTTCCCCCCTAGGTAAAGCTGCGATGATAGACATGCTGGATGCACGCACATTGTGCATATGTGTTTCCACGGCAAACAAACGACTTGATTTGGTACATCTGCATCAGCCCTTGTACTACAGCACCAGGGTCATCTTTGTTCCTGCTACCGACATTGATACTGCTGAGGCTGCTGATCATCATGCACTGCAACAGAGTCAGCGTCTGTGGCAAATTTGCAGTGCAAAGCATGCAGACCCATTCTTTTGAAAACCTATGGCTTCCAATGTCTAATGCTGCGCTGACTTGTAAGCAGGTCCTGCTGCTCCTGGCGACACACCTCAGGTCAGCCCCAGACAGCTTGTGCTTGCTGCTGGTGGTGCTGCTCCTGCTGCTGCTGCTCACGCAACGCCAGCCAACCAAGCTGCTGCTAGTAACAGAGGCTCAGGTGCTGCTGTTGCTCACACAACACCAGCCAACCAAGCTGCTGCTAGTACCAGAGGCTCAGGTGCTCATGATGCTGTCTCAACCAGCCACACAGAGGTGCCCATGATTCGCCAGATCGCGCCTGAGAGCAGTGATGCCTCCCTGCAGCCCTCCACATCTGGCACGTCCATCATCAGGTCTCTTCTGCTTGCCCATCTGCCAATGCATCATTTGTCTAGTCAGATCTGCAATGTGCTGCGATATGCTAGCTTATATCTCTTTGATTGTATGATGTATGCAAAACATTGATTGGCAATACAGCTCTGATGCTAGGTTATCTTGGTAGGTTGCTGAGCAGGCATCTGCGGAGCTAGCTCTGAGGTTGTATAGTGAACAAGCTCACCACACCTGCATCCATCACTGCTGGAAGTAATTTGGCAGCAGCAACAATCAGCGTAGCAAGCCATGTGTCAGAAGCTACCCTCCCACGATTAGCCATTGTTTGTTGTTGTTCTTTTGAGTTGCAACAATTCTGCACTCTGGCATCAGCGCTGTGCATGATTGACAAGTATGCTTCACAATGTCAAGGTCAGTACCTACAGCAATAAAACTTGGTGTGCCAGCATTCAACATCAGCATGCCTTGTATGCAGTGAGGACATCGAGTTTGAGATTGAGGATAGCCGAGGATCCGGCAGCAGTCTGCTGGCCAGCACTGCACTGGTGAGTGCTTCTCCCTTGTTGCTGCATCTTCCACCGTCTTGCTCAACGCAGCCTAGACCACAGCTTGGTTGGCTTGCTTGTTGATTTGCTGTCCTGGAAGTGCTGCACAGATGCTGTGCCACACAGATGTGCAAAGCAGTGTCACCCATTTGAAATGTTGATGATTGACCAGAGACAGCTGGTATTATGCAAGTCAAATATTTGGCTGAGTCTGGAATGAATGCTTTGTACAGACTGCAGCAGCAGTGAGGGCTCACACAGACCAGCACAACGGTCCAGGTGCAGCCAGCAGTGGTTGGGATACAGAGCAGCACCTGCAGTCTGCAGGCTTGCAGTCCCCGGGATCTTCTGTGTCACCAAGCAACCCTGTCTTATCCTTATCTGTGCCAACTGAGGCCAACAGGAAGATCTTCACAGGTGCTGTACCATACACCCTACTGTGCTTACTTGTGCCTCTGAATGGTCTCTGTACACATGCTCTCTTTCATGTTATCTTTGCTGCAAATTTTGCTTGCTGGCACTGGCTGAGCCAATCAACCTTGTCATGGAGCACACAATTGTGATCATGCCCAGACAATGTACAGGTGGCAACTGTGATTTGGTAAACACTGCAGAACAGAAGGCTGAGACCACGCCGATCAAGGTAGCCATTCCCACGGAGGTCAACAGGAAGGCCTTTCCAGAATCCCCGGGAGGGCTCATCAGTCCTGGTGATAACTCCACTGTCTATGAGCCTGACAGGTAATAGACATGCTCAGGTTGCCTGAAGACGAAGTATACTGCATGCAGGTCATGGTGCCCTTGAAGTCCTCAGCCCTATGTGTTGAATAGACTGCAGATCTGCGCTCAATAATGAGCTGCGCCCTTGATGCTGTCTGACCACCAATCTTTTCTGACTGTGGGCTGCAGACTTACAACACCAGTTACATGTTGTCACCCTTGCCTCAACCATTCTGCAGTCTGTCTTACATCACACTAGCAACCCAAGCTCTTCACGTCCTGCATACGTTAGGGGCATGCATGCTGCTGAGCTCGAACAAATTTCTGGGTGCAGCCTGAGTGCAAGCGCCAAGAGCAGCCCTAGCCGGCATGGCACAGGGGCTGAGTCAAGCCACCCCTCCCCTGCAACCAGCCCAGCCCCCAGCCCAGCCCCCAAGTTGAGCCCAGGCGGTGCCCCAGCCTCTGCTTCCAGTGGGCCTTCCAGCCAGGCTACAGCTGCCCTCACCCCAAACAGGTCTGCTGTGCATGCCTGGCTCACCTGTACATGATGCACAGACAAGCTTGGCATTCAGACAAGTTTAGCTGTCTGCTGTTACAGAAGTGCTTACGCCAGAGACAGGTGTGCAGCTTTGTGTGAGACAACTCTACAATATTGTGCAAGACATTGACGCCAAACAGGCTGCATGCAAGCGATGCAGTATGACTGTCAATACTTCTCCAGCTTTGCGTAGTTCCCACACAAGCTGAAACCTTTGAGTATAGTATCAATTCTGCAACATCAGTCTGGAATATTCACACCTAGGTTATCTATGCCGTGCAGTCTGGAATTGAATGCCACACTCAATGTGTAGCAGAGTCTCTGTATTTGCGTGACATCTGGTCTCACTGCTGCTGTCATCACTTGGTGCTGATAAATGTGGTTTGTCATAGGCTGGCTACACGGTTGCCACCCCTGGCTCCCTTGCAAGCATCCCCCTCGCGCAGGTCTGCTGAACAAATCAGGAAGGAACTTCGAGAACAGGTGCAGTCATGACCATGCGTATCCTGTTGGACTGTAGCAAGCAGTATGTTGCTGCTGCTGTTGCTATGGATCATTTGATGGTATAGCACACTCATGAAGTCATACATAGCTGGATCAAGTCAGTGTAATGCAGATTTTGACGACACTCAAGGTGGACTCTGGCACAGCTTTGGGAACTTGCATCACTTGCTTGACCAAGTGCAAGTGATGCTTGAAGATCCACAAAGATATACAATGTATTGAGCAAAAATGGCAAGGCATCTACAACTTATGCTTGAAGCATTGCGCTAGATGGTGATGTCTCTGCAGGACAACTGGTTTGATGAGACTGATGAGTCCGCAGATGAAAGTGTTGCAAGTCCTGTGCCTACAGCACAGACTTGGAAGGTACACCAAGGACTGGGGGGTGGAGATGCGCATTCGAAGGGCATTATGAATGCAGCTTTTGTAGATGATGACTCTCTTCCGGATCACGAAATGCCACAGTACAGTTTTGATCCCAGTGTACCTGATGAGTTTTAATGCTAGCGCACAAGAGAGGTCTGAGCAACAGATAGGTTGTCAAGACCAACACAATGTTTTCTGCGCATGTAGCCATAATTTTACAAACTGCTGTACAAAGTAGCTACAGAGGCATATACATTGCTGCATGTTTGTGTGACCACTGCATGTTGGCAGTCAGGATCACATTTCAGCAGGTTGTCCTGCTGGAAGTTGAAGCCTGCAACTTTTAATGGCGCTCAGGGCGTGTACTTACATCGAAATGCATTGCCTGCAGACAGACTTTGAGCGTCTAGTAGACTGAGCGTAGTACGAGATTAGGATGCACAAACGAGCAGTGCATGGGATGCTGCGTCGTGTTGCTGCAATGCGAGGTGTGTCCTGGCAAGGTTGGATGATGCGTTTGACCTGTGAAAGAACTTTGAAACTTTGCAATTGTATTATTTAATTATACCGCAGCATTGAGTCTGACGATACATATCCCGCTGTGTTGTAACGCAGAACCGCCGCATTGATAAATAATTCTGTCGTAGACCACAACTTAGTGTAATTCATCTCACATTCGATTGCAGTTACAGTATCTTCCCAGCATGGCAGGCAGACAGGATCACAGCGTTGGTGGCGGTGGGATGGACCCTGAGGTTGCCTTGAAGGATCAAGTTGACCTTACGCACGCAGGCGACAAGGAAGCAGAGAAGTTCAAGCCACGCGAGGATGATTACGACGCAACCTCAAAGCACGCTGCAGGCAGCTCAGGAGAGAAGGTACCGGAAACGAAACCAACTTGCTTGCATGCTACTATCAGTATGCAGCTGTCAAGCTTGCATGCAGCTTTCTTGCTTATATTCGCAAAACAGCTCAGGTTTCACGCATACCTGTAGGCAGCCACCGGAGCTGCTCAAGCTCAGCGCGAGGCTGGATCAAGTGGAACACATGACAGCATAGCTGCCTCAACAGCTGCAGGAGTCAAGGCAGCAACTGAAGGAAATTAAATTAGCAGCCAATCTGTATGTCTTCTGGTGAGAGCAAATTCAATGGCGTCTTTCTGCACTGCAAAGGCTTGTTGGTCTTTTCTCATTTTTGGATGCAGCTGCAGGCTCCGCAGGATGATGTGAGAAATCAAAGCAATTTGAGCTGGCAGGAAGTGCCACTTAGCCTCATGAGCTAACTTTCAAGAGCTGACTTCTCATATGCAAGTCAAAGACCTGCCTATGAAGACTCTGTCAGCACTGAAACTGCTTGCTTTGTGTGAAGTCTTGTACAGCAATATGTTGATTCCTTTCGATACATTGCTGCACAGCTTGCTATAAATTTGCAGAGATGGCTTCAGTGTTGCTGCTTGCCATGATGCTTGTAAGCATCCGGAGGCACCACACCCAAGCTGCACTACTGCCAGAAAAGAGTACCTGAAGATGCATACTCCATTTCGGCATGCCTGTATACAGTACGTACAAGTATATTGGTCATGTCTGTTGGCTGGCTGTCTGTCTTGCACAGAATCATGGACGTTCAGAAGTTTGTTCGCAGCCGCTTGGAACCACACATGAAGAAAGCCGCAGTTGTTCACATCACGATGTCACAGCAAATATCTATATATCTAGCTTGGCAAGCATTGCACCAACTTTAAAGCAAATTTGCTCAGCCACAAAACAGGTATGTGTACATGCTGCAGCACAGACATCTGCATTTTTTGGTTGATGTAACTCCACCGGAAGGCTCGCCGCTTTCATTGCCTGACATGTGTATGCGCTCAAAGACGTACGCTATGGCTATGGCCCTACAAAGGGCTTGAGGGCGAGTGTGAAGCGCCTTAAGCCCTTGCTCGAACCTAAACCTATGGCCGCCCCGACGCACTAGCTCTCGAGACTACAAGCTCAGAAGTTACATCCCTCAGTTTGCACAGGCCTGGACAACCAGGTGCTGACTCGGGGATTTGTGAAAGGTGCGGTAAAGTAACGAGTTGGTCTGCCAGTTGCATTTGAGAAGGAGCAGCGAATTTACACTGTTCTGTGTTTCGCAGATGGCTGCAATTAAACCAGCTGCTGGCAAGCCCGGGCTTGAGGAGGAAGGGAGCCAGATCCACAGGATCAGGATCACCTTGACTTCTAGGAATGTCAAGAACCTGGAGAAAGGTACGCCGCCCTAGATAGAACAGCATGCTTGATCTCAACTGCATATTGCTACAGACTCCAGAGGTGCCTTTACGCCGGCTTCGCCCAGCTGACAAGCTTGTAACAAGGTCTGTGATTCTGCAGTGTGCGCTGACCTTATCAGTGGAGCAAAGGACAAGCAGTTGAAGGTGAAGGGCCCTGTGAGGCTGCCCACCAAGGTTCTTCACATCACTACCAGGAAATCACCTGCCGGTGAGGGTACCAACACATGGGACCGATTTGAGATGAGAATTCACAAGCGGTTGCTGGACCTGCACTCCCCTGCTGATGTGGTCAAGCAGATCACTTCCATCAGGTGTGTATCTGCGCTGAATGTGTCTTCTGGTTTCCAAGTCTTGCTCATTGGTGCGATTGAGTTTCAGGCCAAACAACATATCACATCAGCAGGTGCTTCTCTGTGGTCTAAGTCTATTCTGCCAGCGAGCACATGTTCAAAGTACTTCTGTGCTGTGCAGTATTGAGCCTGGTGTGGAGGTCGAGGTCACCATTGCTGACATCTAAACCATCAAACTTTTGTAACAGCATTCAACTGGACAATTCATTGGTCTAGGTGCTGCATTGCTTGCACCAGCTTTGCAATTTGTCTGGTGCTGCGACTGCACTGCCCAAACCGTTTCTTGCAGCTGCATAATCATAGATTTGATATGTATACATATGTTCGTATTGACTGGTTGGCAGGCTTTTGTGTGCGCTCGTGTGCCTCAAAAGCTGCAGTACATTTTTTACTCACATGCTGATTTTGCACAAAGCAATCACATGCATGATGACAGCTCAATCTTCTTACGTTGCAAGTGGGCCAGAATGCTTTGCATACAAACATTTGTCTGTTTTGGGGTTGCGTTTGAGTGTCACTTCGGTGTCATCCTCTACAAACAATTGTTCGGCTGAGATGAATTATATGCAAGAATCTACTTGACTCTCCAGGTTCCAGGCAATTTACAGTATACTCATCAGTGCATCCACAGCTGCAGGAGGTGTTTTCAAAACCCTCCAAGGGGATATGCCTGCTTACTGACACTGAGCATGACATGAATCACGTCTTGCTGAACTGCAAATACAACCGTGGAGAAAAGACTGAATGCCCTTGACAACTGCGCACCAGTCAATTATCATGCACACAAGCATCACACCACATGAACATAGCCTTGTCAACATGCAGTATAAAGTATCAAGGTTTGCTTGTGGGTGCATATATGCTACAAGTGCATTTATATAGTGATCTCAAGAGTGAGCAGTTCAAAGCAGAGGTAAGGCTTCCCAGTACTTTCTAGTACATCTCATGCTGAGCAGCAAGACTTAAGAGTGCAGTGGTGGTGGAAGAGTGCAGTGGTGGTGGAAGAACAAAGGTGAGCATTGCAGCTGTGTGCATGTCTGCTTGCACGCCTGCTGAAATCAGAAATTGCTTGCATCGCTGTCTGTGTCTACATGCTGGACAGACCCATCTGATAGATCAAGACCAACATCATCATCCTGAAACAGATCACCATCGTCTGTGATGCCTTTGCTGATATGTGTAGACTCACTGCCGGTGTCGTCAATGATGCTATGTTCTGAACTGTCATCCGAAGAAAGGAGTCCAGTCAAAGTCCCTGTGACCATACCACCTGCACATTGTGTAACAATGTCAGCCCAGAAGCTGTATGGCCTCAGCAAAACAGCTTCTTGTCTGCTGCAAGGCAGAAATATCCTGCCATTTTGGCAAAAAGCAACCGAATGGCAGGCTAAACACCAGGTCCTTGTCTTCAGGGCATGAAACCAGCTCTATTGCAGACAGCTGCTCCTTGCTGTTGGTATTTGAGCTCAAGCTTACTAGTGCAGCTGCAGCAGCCACAAAACCCAGCAGAATACCTTTGTCTGTGGTCTGCATGCTGCCTCTTTGCTTGATTGACACAAAGTCTGCTGCTGCCTGGCGTGGCTGCTGGGCATTGTCTTCAGAGCCAGAGGAGTCCAGGTCAGCTGAGTCAGCCTCCAGCTGGGCTTCATCGACCTCTACCTCACCTCTCAAGACGCGCAGCTCATCATCCCGAAGCTTCTTCTGCATGTGCTTCATGGTCCTGCACCAAAGCCATGCATTTAGGCAATGAGCACAAATTTGAGCTGTAATGACGATAATAATAATAACGATAATAATTAGTAATTTACAGGCGTTCCAGCAAGTTGTTCTTGCCTTGTACCTACTAGGTGCCCAGACCCTAGTCCTGTGAGCCAACATCACTAACATGAGACTCAAATTGAACCCAAGGGGTGTGCGCTGACAGGGCGAGTGCCATAGACGCATTTGGAGGCAGACCAAATCTGAGCTGTCTGCATGCAGCATGGACGGACTCTAACAAATACAGACACATATGCAGAATGATTGACATCGGGGGTTTCCTTGTGACCAAAATAGCGGAGGACAATTGGAGGGTAGGACAGGACAACTTGCCTGTCAGCAATCTCCATCTTATTCTGCTGCAACAGGCGATGACCTTCCAACTGCCCTTCTAAATACTCAAGGTTCCTGCCATGATGATTGCACAAGTCAGCTTGCGGGCCGATCAGCAGCATGCATGGCTTCCAACACATGTATATATGAGTCCTGAAAGGTAACGCTTCTGGTTCTGCTTCATGAAGCAAACAGCATGACGTATCAATACACATACACTTTCCAGCTCTCAGCAACAGGGCAATTTTCACCATGACAATCATAACAGTCATCATCACCTGAAGCGCTCCAAGTATGTTGCAAAGAGCTGTTGCAGCTCTGCTTGAAGCACTTCATACTCATCCATGTAGGCAGGCCGGACAACTGCCAAGCTGCTGAGCCTTTTCTCAGCCCTTTCCAACTCAGCGCGCCTCTTCTCAAGTTTGCCATCAAGACTCCTAACCAAGGCAAGGCTTCAAGCTTGTGCGCCATGCATGACTTATGCTGCTATGCATACAACCACAGACATGAAGCATCTTTAATCCATACCAAATTCACTTGCATGCATGTCCCATACATCAAGATAACTGGAAAACACAGATGAGGCAACAAGCACCAATGCATGTATGTGAAGGTGCTCCCACTCTGCAGATGTGCAGACAAACCGGGACTGAGTAACAAAGCTGTTAGCTCTGCCTACCGGGTGTGCTCTTCCAAGTTGCTTAAAGACCTCTCCACCAATGAGATGTTTTCCCGAACAGATGCTGTCGCCTCTTGAATGCTGTGCTCAACTGCCTCGCTGTCCATATTGCGAGCAACAGCCCTGCAGGTGCCGCAATCTGCTTCATCAGCAACACAGCAAATTGCAACATGCATGTCGGACAAGTAGCTGATCTAAGTCATGGCAGCGAAATGTGGCAGAGCAAAAGATCAACATGAGAGCCATATGCAGATGTACAGCACATGCAACACTACCCAGAGACTACTGTGTGCAGGATCAGAGGAGTACCTGTTTCTGGCACCTCTCAGAACCGGTTCTTGCTGGAGCAAATCATACAATGCAATTCCAGCTTGTGTAATCTCAGTTCCAAGTGCCCGAGCAGATTTGGCGTCAGATAGCTGGACTGCTCCACTTACACCAGGCATGTCATCCTGCCAAAAGTACCTTGCAGATGACGACCTCGTGGCCTTGACATTCTTAGTTGCAAACAACGCACAGTACCTCATCATAATTAGCTGTGGTGCAGGTTGCCTTGTACAGCAGCGCAGCCATATTAAGCAGGTCCTTGACTGCTACAGCATCCGCAGCATACAAGCGCTTGATGTTCAGCTTGATCCTTGCTTTGGTGAGCATGCTCTGTGCTATAGATTGCAGAAACAAGACCCTATCTGCCTCAGTTGTGATGTCATCAGAAACCGAGGTTCCTGGATCATACCTATAACAGGCATCATAGTGATATGCAGCTGACGTCAGTCGGCAAAGCTCAATGTTAGAGAGACAAAGTACCTCTGGAACAACCAATACAGGCAATCTGCTACCAGCTCAAAGTTGGGGAGCCTGAAGCTGTCTAGACTGATCAGTCTTGGGTAACCCAAGGCCTTCATCACCTCAACAAAACCTACACAGTCATTGCGATGCTTATTATGTAGCCAGCTCAATACACAATTTTCAAACAAAGATTGCAGCGCCAAAGTGTACTTCGAAGCTCCCTGAACGACATGTTGATCCAAGTACAGCTGGCTAGTCGGGCTCACAAGAGCTTTCGATGCGCCACAATGCTCACAGTGATTGCAAAGCGGCCCTTTCTCGAACAAACCGTGATGATTGGGAAAGGCAGCAATCTAGCGTGGTGCTACTGGGTGATATGTATGCCGTACCAGCAGAAACCACTTGGCCTATGTAGAAGCCCTAATTAAACCCTACCGCCAGGCTAAATGCTATTCGACAGGTTCTTATAATGTAGCAAGTAGGCATTGTACACAACTCCTGCCATCGGTCATTAGGACTGACTTGTGTTGTGTATACATCGACTGCAAAGCATCGCGGACATGACAGAAACTGATGTCAGCAGCAGTCCTGCACCATCAGTCAAGACTCCTTCAAAGGTTTGATCACTTGCTTCTTGCCGCTGACACACAGTACATGCGTGTGACGTCCTGAAGCATTGAACACAAAACACACAAGACATCTGCGGCCCAACTTGTGCAGGAGGCGTCGTCCGCTGCACCAATCTTCGGATCAGCTTCGACCTTCAGTTCTGGCAGCGGTTTTGCTGGCTTTACCGGGATAGATAGCTCCAAGTCCAAAGCAGTTGCTTCTCAAAGCGCAGAGAACCAAGAGGAGGAGGATGCAGGCAACGACGAAGAATGTGGGGCAGAATATGCACCTGTTGTGCAGTTGCAGGAAGTAGAAACAAGTACTGGGGAAGAAACCGAGACTGCTCTGTTTGACGTGTAAGTTAGCAAATCCGCTTTCGGCTGGCTGTTAGCTCACGTTGTGTCATTGGTGCAAGTCTGATTGTCTGTTGTTTCCCCTCTAGGAAATGCAAGCTGTACAGATTTGACAATGAAGCGGGGGAATGGAAAGAAAGGGGCACTGGTAAGATCAAACTGTTGGAAGACAAAGAGACTCAACGTGTCAGGCTGTTGATGCGGGAGGAGAAGACCTTGAAAATCAGGGCAAACCATATAGGTAGGGATGTGTCCCTCTTCTGAGTTCTGCTACTGCTGATGCAAATTGATAGCTCTGAATGACAATGCAGCATGGTAAAGTTTGCTTGACAATGGTACGTGGATTTTGTTGCAGTCATGCCAGGCACAAAGCTACAGGAGCATACGGGCAGTGACAAAGCCTGGGTGTGGTCAACAATGGACTTTGCATCTGAGGAGCAGCGAATGGAACTGTTCTGTCTCAAGCTTCCTAGCCCTGCAAGTGAGTATTTAGATCTTATCAGACTTGCTGCATGCAGGTGCTCTCATCATTCTCTATGCTCTAAGCTTCAGGGGGAAATCTGACATGTCTGCTGGTGTTCAGGGGCCCAGGAGTTCAAGAAGCTTTTTGAAGAGTCCATGCAGAAAAACGCAAAGTTTGTTGCCGGCACAGAGTCAGAAGAGACTGCAGAGGACACGCATGCCAATGGCTCTGCAGCAGAGGAGGACAAGTCACAGGACAAAGCAACGTCTGAACTAGCAGACAGCATGAAGTCCAAGGCCAAAGTAGAGGACGCCTAGATGTTGTTCAGCAGCTGAATGGTTGTTGCTGACAGCAGTGCCTGCAAGTGTCCACCATGTATTTATTCACCTTAGCCATCTAGGAAATGCCCTAGTCAGTGCTTAGCAGTCTCAGTCTTGTTGTGATAGACTAGATGAAGTGGTTTTGTTGCGTTTTGCAATGTCTTATGCTGCTGCAGCTGCGACTTTACTCGCCCCCAACTTCATTGCTGTGCCCGCCATTGTCAATGTGCTCACATGATTGGCTCATGTCCGTGGTTTCCAGCCAGCTGATATATGATACATGTGCCACGATTACTATTTGCAATGTTCGATGTGGCTTGGACACACAATTGCTGCACTTGAGCCTTAGTGTGATGAGGATATCGTAGCAGTAAAAACGTATGTACCACCAAGGTCAGACAACTACATATGTCGTGTCATGCCAAACAAGGTGAGTCTGCACTGTGGGTTGGTTTTGACTGTGCTGTCAGCACACCCACTTCTGTACGCTGAGGATGAATGTGATTCACGATTTATTTGATAGACTTGATGTATGTACGCATTTGGTCATGGCCACCTGCCTGACTGACAAATCTGCCTTGTTCGTCGTTCTGCCATAACAGCCACCCGTGTTGTTGAGCAAATACAGCAGCCAGTCGATAAACTTGCTTGGTTGGAAACGAGTCATAAAGGACTGCCTTCTGATGTCTAACACGTTGTGTGTCAGCCTGCCACAACCTGACCTGATCCGACACCACCTACGCATCCAATCTGAGGTTTCTAAATGCAACAAGGCTTTCCAGTTGCAACAAACTAATGCTGACGAGAACATGTTGCAGGTCAACAATGCTGCATGACAGGATGATCTCAGCAGGGACAGCTGCAGCTGCCCACTCCACAGCAATATGTACAGATACTGCTTTCATGTGCAAGCGTTTCATGGCCATTGTATGCAGTAGGCATCAAGCCAGAAATTACAAGGTACAAGGCACAAGGTATAAGGTACAAGGCACAAGGTACAAGGCATCAGGTACGAGGTACAAGGAATGATGTGGGTTATGCAAGTAGCACAGTGCTGCACACACCTCTGGCACAATGGGAACTTTGTGCAGGACATGAGGGTGTGCATGCTGCCGTAGGAAGCTGACAATCTGATCAGCCTGGACACCAAACTCCAGAGCTTGTGTCACGCTCTCTCGTGTCAAGGTTCCAACAAACAGGTTCGGCAGCCGGCACTCAGCCCGTACAAACAGCCTCAAGATGGCAACTTGCAGTTCTGATGTTGTGTACGCATACACCTGTGCATCACATAGTCCAGCTGAGGCCAGGCAATATTTTGATGTGAAAGGTGTACACATTAGCAGCATAGCAGCAGAGCTATCATTGCAAGTGTGACTGAGAAGACAAGCATGTCTGCCTGTGGGGTGCCAGCTGCCAGATGAACAAGATAAAAAGAAGCTGCAATCTGTTGCTGATGAGGATCATGTTGCTAGCGAGGATCCTGTTGCTGACGAGGATCCTGTTGCTGACGAGGATCCTGTTGCTGACGAGGATCCTGTTGCTGACGGGGATCCTGTTGCTGATGAGGATCATGTTGCTATTGACACCTGCAATTGCTGTCCAGTGTGCATGAAAGGAAGGATATGCCGATGAACAGCACAACAGACTGCAAGCCCACTCTGTAGTTGGTCTCCACAATGACATAGCCTTCAGCCACTTCTTGCTGCACCTCACTGGATGGACCCCCACTCAGTGCCAGGGCTAGCCGCGTGGGGCTCACCCATACCTCCCCATCAACTCTGCACACATAATGTATAGTGTCAAAAGCAGCAGATATGATCACAGCAGAGTGAAGGCAGGTGAGACAGGGAGCGCTTTGACCCATTAGGATATAACACCTGGCTTATCGTTGCATTGACGCCGAAAGGGTACCTTTAAAACCATCTAAGAAAGGTGTAGTCTTTTCATTTCTGTCTTAACCTGTCAAGAGCACTTGCCCAGAGCCAGGGCCCTTTGGCAATCAGTATGGGTAGAGATAGACTGACAGACAATGGTGTCACATGCTTTTGTATAGGCGCCCTGAGCTATCAACAAAAGGTGATTGGGCAGGAAGAGGGGCACCTGAAGGGCATGAGGCAGGAAAAGGGGGCACCTGAAGGGCATGAGGCAGAAAGAAGGGGCCCCTGAAGGGCATAAGGCAGAAAGAGGGGGCACCTGAAAGGCATGAGGCAGAAGAAAGGGGCACCTGAAGGGCATAAGGAGGCCCAGCTGGGACAGCTGAGCAGCTATGTTGGCCTGCAAGGGGTTCAACCCCTCCAGGGGGAAGGGGACCCCCACCTCCCTGAAACCCATCTGCAGAAGGAAGCTGATCACGTGCACTAGCTCACCGCCTGCTTACATAGCGACACACCTGTTTCAGCAGCCTTGAAGCAATATGCATGAAAACGCAGCAATTGCATGGCTCCAGTCAAAAGCCATATTGTGACATGCAGGCATGCATACACCATCAAAGCAAAGCACCATGCACATTAGGTAATCAATGTGCACAAAAAGTGTGCTGGATTCCTACCCCTCCAGCTATATATATGACAACAAGCTTTGACGGGGCGCGCAATGCAGTGATGCTAAAGGTGTGATTACTAAGGGATGCAGCAAGCATGCAAGAACACCACAGAGCATACCAGCTTTCTTCTGAGCATTAGTGATGTACTGTTGCAGCAGAAGCCACAGCTGACTGTAGGTGTCCAAAAGCAGGAACTGGAAGCCCTGCTCGGCTATTGCCTTGGGCTCTGCACACCAAGTAGCAAGCCCAAGTGATGCTGCTGGTCCCTGTCACATGCCTGTTGTACTGGGCTAGGGCTTCTTTTGTGATGAAATGCATGCGTATGTAGTGGCTTTCACTGCCAAGTTTGGACCCTGATGTGGCCCAGAACAGCATTGAATGATTTTTTTTCATTCAAAGTGAGCATTCTCGGAATTTGCTGAACTGGTTTTTGTCTGTTGGGTCCCATTTGCACCCCAGGGCATTAACCATGTCGAATCAGATCGAATCAAACCGAAAAGTTGGACCACAAGTAGTTTTCCCATGACAACAGACTGCAAACTGACTGCATCATTCAACTGTGCAACACTCACAAGACAACCTTTAAATTTGCATGGCTTCATCTCTGATGGCCTTTGCTGACTTGACATTCACAGAAGCAAAGGCGTCAGCTGCACCATGTGACAACATGCTCAACACATCAGATGAGGAGCTCAGAAGGCAGTGTTGTGCACCCATCCCAGGAAGCAAGATCATCTTTCATGCCTGCTTTCTTTGTTTTGCTACTTTCACGCAGGGCGTTCTTGCATCCACACTCACACATCTAAACTAACTTGTGCAAATTATAACAGACTTGGCGTGATTGCTCGGGCGGGTGAACGCGGATGACATGCAAGGAACGCTAGAAGCAAGATCCTGTACCAGCAGATATGAGCCCAGCTTGCAGCAGCAAGTTGTCCATGTCCAGCCCTGGCAGGCCAATCGCAGCAGGAACAGGTGGAGGTTTGCTGGGTGATGCGGGGACTGATCACGTAGAGCAGCAAACCCTGCAGGGCAGAATTACTGTTTGACCCACTGAATGTAAGTCCAGGAGTGCTGGCACATCAGACTCAGCAGCATGGATGTCCAGTAGGCTCACTGATCAGCATATGCTTTCTGCTTGCAATGCTCTTGTCCCTTATGCTATCAGTGTCAATGCTGGCCTGGTGCCAGCAGAAGTGTCAGGCATTTTTGTGCGTGTAACACTGTGTGACAGCGAATGGCATGAATGCGCAATGGAAAGCTGGACATCATCAGCTCTCGTCAAGGTGGCTACAGCCCTGTGATGCGCTACAGCCAGCAGGCAAGATTGCAGGACAGGGGACTTTTCAATGACAGTACCTCCCAATGGGATCTGGCGTACTTTTCCAGTTGCTCAGCAGATGGGGCTGCCAGCAGCACATGCTTTGGCTGCTCCTAAAGATAGCAAGAAAACTATATAAGACTGCGGTGGATTTGTGAGCATTGGTACTGAAGTAGCGACTCCACTGGTGGCATGAACAAGCAGTGGCATACCCGCACCTTGACAAGCTGCCCGGCATTGCCAGTTTGGGCTGCCTTGAGCTGCTCCTGAAAATCAGGGTGTAAGGTGTATACAGGTTGAACATTCCTGCAGCAGGTGTCTGGATCAGTAAGGCTGGTAGTGAGTGCGTCGCAAGGTCATCTGAAGGAGCAGGTTGGGCATGCACCGTCATAAGCAAGATCAAACACAGTGCCTTTGGGATTCCACCTGGAGGCCCGCTGAGAGCTAGAATGCTTGAGGAGTTGTAACTGGGTGAGTTTGTCTACAGCTGCTTTGTGTTTGGCAGGCGAGTGAGGGGAACCCCATTGATCAACCCAGTCTGCATGCACACGGTATGCTCTGAAATGGTGCCATGGACAGACAGCACGGCCACGCGATGAATCACTCACCAGCTGGGATTGCGTGCGCATGCAGCATGCGTACCACATACTGTTTTGCAAGTGGCGGCAATGAGTGCAGAATAGCCTGGCAGACATACAAACTCTGGTATAGCTGATCAAGCACAGTGCCTGGAAGGCTTTCAGCGTAACCAGAGAAGTTCATGGGAAGGTTGTGACCATGTTGACCTCAGCGCAGATATCTTGGGGCTGCCAAGTTGAGGGTGGATTGCGCTGAGTTTCGGTGGTGTAAAAGAAATGGCACTGCACTGCTTAATATGGTTTTCGCTGTTCGATGAGTCATGTATGTTCTTCTGCTTACGGCATTACTACCGTCACGCTGCTCTAGCTTGCAGAGAGGGCTTTCACTTCGGTCACGGCGCTCGTACGGCCTGAGTTCAGGCTATATTCACTAGTCTGCGGTGACCAAAGCAAAAGAGGGTTTGCAGACGGGATGGCGTATCAGTCCCGGCTGTTTCAGGTCACTAAGCTTTGCGGTGTTTCGCAAGCACTTGCAAGTGCTCCGGAGTGGCAAACCTTGAATCCATGCTGATGTGCAGAGCCGCTGGACGTATGAGCCATTTGATAATACCGCAGACGACTTCAACACAAGAGTTGGTCGAGTCCTGAACAGAGGTGCCTATTCATCGGTAAGACAGCTGCCCGGTCTGCTTCGTGTTGCACCCGTGTCCTTTCAACCGTGTCTGCTGTATGTAAACCTTGCGTTTTGTTTCCAGGGACCCTTGCATAATTCCAGCACATATGCCAGCAGTATTGCTGTGCAAAGTCCCAAGTTGGCAGACTCACAGACTATTCTCCAAGGTCCTCAACTCTCTAGCACGACCAGCTCAAAAAGAACAACGAGCACAGCTTTGTCAGGCTCTGCGTATGCCTGGGTATGTTGCTAAGGTTGTCCTTGGTAGCAGCAACAGTGTGCACAGCAGCAAATCAGACTGCCTTGCAGGTGGATGCCAGCGGCAATCAGCTGCAACCGACTGCTACTCACCATGTGTCAGGAGCCGTCCCATCTGAGCTTGGGCCTGCCAGTAAAGTTTCAACAAAGCCATATAACAAGGAGGTACACTGTCTTGTGGCCAAGCCTTGTTTTGCCAAGCATTGTTACACACCTGAGCAGCGTACATAAAATACAGCTTATAGCTTGTTGCCTTTTGTTGCATCTGATGCAAGGTTGCAGCAGCAGAGGCCAGATCACCATCACCATCACCTGTTGCAGGCCTTGCATGGCCTGCATAGTACAAAAAGAAGTCAACTGTCTTCAAGCACATCTGTCCTGGACAAGTCTGTCTCAGCTACATGTTGTGCACAGCACAATCAAAAGAGCATGCTTTGTCAGCTGCCATGCCTTCACATGGCCACCTACAACAGAGCACATAGGCGTATATCTTGACTAAATCATGCCTACTGTGTGAATTTTGCCACATGCTGCCAATTACAAATTCATCTCTAGTTGGGTGTCAGCTGCAGTCATCTGCAGGTGGTGGATTTGTGGAAGCGTGTGAACCCAGGGGTGATGGAGCGCTACATTGACATGCCAGAGAGCACAATGACTGACCACTTTAAGTGGTTGCCAGAGCAGCAGGAGCCTCTGAACATGACTGCCCATTTCAAGAAGACTGACTTCTCAGAGTACAACGAGGTTGCAGCTCGGAGCATGAAAGGGCTCATTACCAACAAAAGCAGTGCCTGAGATATACATTACCAGCCATGACAGCCTCAGCCATGCAGCAGATGTTCAGACACCAATATGATGCTACTGTATGTGATATAGCAGCAGTATCAGTATGCAGCCAGCCATCAAACAGCTTCGCCACTGCAGACAAGCACATGTGCAATGTGCTGATTGCAGCTGCTGATTGAGTGAGCTGCACGTTTCTTTGGTTGCCCAAATGTGATACTGCCTTTGTAAACTGTCTAATTCATTGGTGACCGGCTGGTCACCTATAGGTATTTGAGTGTCCACTGCATTTATGAAATCCATTCTGAATGGGCCACTCATATTGCACCAGCGTCTTCCATATTTAGGGACGTATATGTATCCACATTTGGTAACCATATTTGAGCCATAAATCAAGCTCCTAGAAGCTGTACATGCATTTTATGATGCTTGTCACAGCTGCAACCTGAGGCTCACAATCATTGTGCTGCATTATGCTACTGTTTGTAAATAAAATTGTGAGTTCAGGCCGGACATCATTGCTTGTTAAAGAGCTTATGTCCCATGTGTGTAGGTGCGTATACCGGTGGGTATACGTATCATGTGCGTACCAGTGCGTATACGCAAACCTGCGATGTTCGGAACAACATCAATAAGGAGAGACCTGCGATTTGACACCAAAGTGCGCAAGTCTCGAGACCAGAGGAAGAAGAACAAAGATTACGTCAATAATGTGAAACAGGCCTTCACGTTGTTCTGACGTTGATCGGAAGCGCCTTGAGCCTCAAGGCTTCAGGGGCGCTGGGGAGCCAGACAGCAAGTCTAGGGGCACCGTCACCAGCTGACTCGACAGGTACCTACGTGCAGAAGACTCGTCTGTGCACTGTGACTCATGGGGTAGTTGCCTTGTCTTGGCCCTCACATGCTAATTCTCGTGTTTCCATCTTTCACGTGTTGGGTTGTGGCCACAGATACCCTAGCTTCCAAGAAGCTGAGCGTCGAATTGCGACTAGTTTGACTTGACAGCCTTGCAGCCACCACTGCAAACTTTCTAAGCTTACGACAATCCAACACACTTCTACCCGTATTGGCACCCGCACATTTGCTTAAGACATCATGGTTAACTTCTCCAAGGGCGCTGTAGGCAAGACCGCGGCAGGCTTGCCGATTCTGGCGCTTGCATCCGCGGCGTGGATCGTGACTTTAGCTGGACTTGCTATCGCTAGGCACATAGGTCAGACTTTGCAACTGCGTGTACACTGAATGTGATTGTGGTGGCTCTGCTACTCGATAGGGCCGTAACTGCATGTTCGATGTGCCAAAACCAGCACGCTATGTGTGATCTTCGACATGGGCACACCGACGTGTGTGTGGTTTGCCTAGGTGGTGAAGCCGGACTAGGCTTCCTGTGGTTCGTCTGGGCTTTCGAAGGCTTTGTTCTTTTCTTCTGTATCCTTCACTTGATCGGTGCGTCTGTGAAGTTGCTGTCACATTAGCTGTGGACAATGCTGACCTGCATATACATCTTTGAAAACAGCTGGTGCTGCGACGAGCACGTTACTGACTGGATAGTCTGACATGCAGAGGTTGGCGCGGGTTTCAGCTTGGCTCATGCAGCAACCGCATCCCTGCTTGCGGTTGTCACCGTTCTAACGATCCTGGAGACGGAATGTGAGTCTTGTGTTTTGGCAAAGTAGGCTTGTCGGAATGCTTACAGGTTACCGGCGACTGACATTTGTGATGTTTGCCTGCAGCTCTGAACCAAACGAGGAAGCTTAACACCGGCCCCAAGCGGTACCACAACGGAATTATCTGTGCGTTCGCCGGGTTTCTTGCCTTGTCTGCCTTGAACCTGCTGCTAGTGATCATCTTGGGCACCCAACACAACCCTGGAACCAGCAGCCATCAGAAGGGGCAAAACATGTCATCACAAGGCGCAGTTACTGGCACACAAGGGTATGGCACTGGAGCTGGTGTCACCCCAGCAGCAGGACAAGGATATGGTGCACCAGTGACAATGGTTTGAGAGTTCATCAAGACCCACAAGCGTTTTTCCCCATCCTGAATATATGCGACATGCCAAATATATTTGGCAAACAGAGAAACCTGTTTGACAGTGATCTTAGTTTGAGCTGTGTTGTTTGACTTGTATAGAATGATGTGCTAAAGTGACATGGTGCAATCATAATAATGTTGTGCAGGTTTGTTGAGTGACTCGTTTTGTCAGGACAGGCTTTCTGCCTTACATTTAAAGGTTGTCAAGTTGTTGCCTAGCCTAGGAAAACTGCTATCTGATTATCTTGGAGGGGCCCTTTGTGGCTACATGTACATTCACTTTAGATTGTTGAAGTTAATCCATATTTCATTTTTGCTCCTGACGCCTGCTGCTGATGTCAACGATAGACATGTAAAACTGCTATTAGCCAATCTGATCCATGCACTTGTGCACATTGCATGCAGCAATCAACAAGCATACCAGTATGTGACAAGCTGGAGACAGAACATTTGCAATTTAGCTATGCCCTTAACACATGTCTCTGCACACAGCAGCTGATTGCTGTCTGCCTTTTTGTGGCAGCTTCGGACTGGATTAGGTGTGAGTACTTGTGACACACCCCTGGTGGGCCCTGGGGGGAAGCACAGTGTCATTGTCCATGCCATTATACAGCAGGTGGCTCTTGAGCTATGGTGATCGGCTGTCTGTCTAGACACACCAGCTTGAATTGGTTGAATTCTGATGCTGATGCAGGTCATGCAGTCGTTGACATACAGCTTCGAGTTTCTGGAATTGCATTTACAGCAGTAATGACAGGCATTGTCACCATATCTGCACGGCCTGGACAGCAGCACTGGCCTGCAGCTGAGACAATGCTCACCTGGGTCTAAAAAGCTGTATAATGTTTCAGTGACAGTCGCTGTAAGGAACTTTGTGCCTGGGCAGCCCGGCATAATACTTGGCTTCTCACTGAATTGACGCCGAAAGGTGTAGTCTCTTCTGGTCTTTTCTTCTGAGGAACTTGGTGTTCAACGTGACTCAGGCATGAACTCAAGGCATGGTACTGCAGCCAGGCAGCATTTGAAGGGGCCACAGAGCTGCAGAGAAGTGAGTGTCACCACCAGCCCAGTCAGGACCAGTCCACACCTCACCTCTGTACACATGTGTTGAGCATTACCACAGGCTGTCATCTGACAGAGCCTGTTCTTGTATCACCATGAAGCTGGTTGATGCCTCCCTAGATCCTTCTGCATGCTCCCTATTGATGCTGCGCTGCACAGTGTGCCAGGTCCTCAATGTGGCCATCAGCAAGATGATAAAAGCTGTCCTGTGGACATCTCCAATCCGTACTGCTTCACTGTAGTAGCCAGCGTATCTAGGGCATGTAATCTGGCCAATGCCCAGAACTTTAGGGCTTTGGGGCGGTGGCTAAGCTGCAAAGGAGGGCTGGTGCTGCCAACAGTGCTGTTCTGGGGCTGTGCAAGGTAGAGCCCCTGTAGCTTCCATGCCTGACCATGCACAAAGATCAAGGGCTTCTTGTGAGCTGTTCCTTTTGAATATTGGGACCAATGCGTGCCAGCACAGCAGCGCTGCCAGTATAATTCCGTTTAGCAATCCGTATATGGTATATACCATGCTGACCATCTCTTTCGCTACTAATTTGTCTTCCTGCACCATGGCTACATGAATTTCCATGCCTGCTACGAGAGAAGCGGTGCGGTTGAATCTATATCTTCCTGCATCAAGTTACACTGCTACCTAGCTGTTACAAATGGCTAATATATCAGTCATTTACCTGATGTGTTCCTTGAGCCACTGTTAGCATCACCACGTTCTCTGCTGTATGTAAAGCAGCCCGGATGAGACAACAGCGGCATTAAGTTCATGCTGCCATCAGAGGTAACTGTCAGCAGGAATGGCACTGCCCTCTATGAGGCCGCAATTCTCATCCCCGTCACACAGGAAACTGCAGCTGGCCACCAAGCAAAGGCACCATCACAATTCTGCTGTCTTCACAGCCCAGAATATATTGCTACCGGCAGTTGTCATCTTGACGGCGCACGTTAGCAAGCTACACACTTCTGTTCCTGCAGAATTGTGCAATGTGTATTGTCAAACCTTGAGTGCTACAAGAGGGCTTCATGCTGCACTCCATTTGTTTCAAGCAATTGCTTGCAAGCAGCTGCTGTGGACTCTTGTGCTGCTGATGCCTGTCTGCTGCTCTGCTCTACAAGCTGCATGCTTCTTGACGGCCGCAGTGAAGTTGGTATTGTATCAGACGCTCAGCATTGTTTGTGTTCTGCGACTACTGTGACAGCAGCATGAGAGCACTGGGGATCTGACACCTCCCACCTTTGGACACAACAAATGTGTGGCACTGTGTTGTCACACTGGTGTACTCTTCTGCACTGCAGTACTCTTACCAAGTATCAGAATGCATCTTGGCTTACTGGAGTACATTTTTGCAAGTTAACAACAGTTGTTAACTTGCAAAAATTGTTACATCAGCTGGGCAAAGACAACATTGTCTTTCTATCGAACTTCGTTGCACAGCTACATTAGCAGCTGTTGGAGCAGCTGCCATTCCTTGTGCAGGCATGAAGCCTTTACAAAATGCAGGCATGACTATGCTTGTGACTTGGTTGCGTTCTTGCCTTAAATTTGCTGTTGAATTGGTGTCTTGAAGTTATACTTGGTGTACTTGAAGTTACTACTGTAGCTGTGATACACAGCCTGTGAACGTTCTTTTGCTGTTACATACAAGCTGTGCAAGCAGGATCGCATTAGTAATACCATCAAGTGCACACATCACACTGAAACAAAATTTTGCTTGCAGTGAGCTATCAAATTGACACGTGAATGATGTCTCCAAGTTCAATGATGTTGCAACACCATGTTGTTCTTGCTTGCGTGTCGCAACTCAGATTTATCACAGCATGCCAGCAGGCCTAGCCTACAGAGGCTGCTCAAGTATAACATGATGTGCTGTTGATAGGACGAAACACAGGGGGCACTCAGCTGTGGTCATACTGGAATGACCATGCAAAAGTTTATGCGACATTCAACTCAACCGAGTAGGACTCAAGCTACAACAAGTCCACAATGACAGCAGTCTCAGCTGGTTGAGGGGTTACACCGCTGCTGTGCAGCATGTGAGGACTTGACTGATGGGGTGTGAGAACAGCTGACATTGCAGCACTAGGTAGGGTAAGCAATGTCATCTCCAGCAGTGTAGGTTAGGCCATATTCCACTGCAATTGCCATGCATGCAGCCGACAAAGCGCCTGCTAGCAGGACTCCCTTGGCCACCTTCTTGACTATCCTCCAAGCACCTCCAAGAGCACCTGTCCACTTAGATGTCCATGACCTGTGCACAGGAAATCAAGCATCAGGCGTGATTGCCAGACAGTAGCAAGCCTCTGATGAGTCTGTCTGCTCTATCACAGCATCATGCAACAGACATGTGGAACTCTCTGAGCAGACACAAAGAAAGGGAACAACATTCAGAAGCTCTGGCGAATGCTACAATATAACTGCCATTGCTGCTCATGCCTCCATAGAGATCATGCCAATAAAACATAACCTACTATCAGGTCACACAGCCAGCAGGTTGAAGACACAACACCCTGGTGAGCGCAATATCAGCTTGGCTCAATGTACAGAACAAATGGGGGAAATGGTACAAGGATGTTGACATGTCGCAGACACTACGAAAACATTGATGGCTCAAAATTTGCTGTCGACCATTCTCACCTGGGCTGTTTGGACTGACACATGCTGTCGTCCACACCAGAAACTCCACTATAGTGCTGTGCAGCTGTTGCTGAAGGAACTTCTTCCTTCTGCCCAGCAGATGGCAATTCAGCAGCAGCCATGCGCCCAGATGTCGGTGGCTGCTGGTTGTGCAATTCACGCCTGCAGAACAGTCTTGCTGCTGTGCGCAAAGCTTCGAGACAATCAGCTGACAAAGCGTGAAATACAAGCAGCAAATGCAGTTCTCAGGCAGGCTGGTCTGGATGTGCATCACAGCATGTTGAGCTCTGTGACAGCAGATGCACGCACTTCAAACAGGTCAAGCAAAAGACAGGCATATTGAGATGATGGGCTATTATTGTACTAGCATGTTGGAGCTGACCTGCTGGCCTTGGCCTCAGCCCGCCTTGGCACAGCGTTCCTGGGTCCGCTGTAGGTCCCCTTGGTCTGGGCATGAAACATCCTGTCATACCGAAATACTGAACCAGATGGGACGGCTTGAGCAGGCGACTGAGCAGCAATGGGCAAGCTAGACTGGCTTGTCTGCTGTCCTTCACTATTGAGCTGCTTTGCAGCTGGGTCGGCTGCTCTCTTCTGGGCAGACATAGCTGCTGGCGCAGTTGCTCTGCCAGTGGGTTTGGCTGCCTTCTTTTGGCCTCTGCTCTTGGCTACAGCTGTGTTGGCTGCTTGCAGTGTGTCAACTGCTGCTGCTGCTGCTGCTGCTGCAGGAGCTGTGCTAGCAGGCTTCTGAGCCTGCTCAGTGCCATCCAAAGTGGCTGCAGCTGTCTTAGCTGCTTGCTGCACAGCAACTGCTGCTGCAATTGCAGTGCTAGTAGGCTTATGAGCTTCAGAATTGGCCGCAGCTGTGTGAGCTGCTTGCTGCAAGGCAACTGCTGCTACTGCAGTTGCAGTGCTAGAAGGCGTCTGAGCCTGCACTGTGGCATCTGAGCTGACTGCAGCTGTGTCAACTGCTTGGTGTGTGTGTAAGGCTGCTGCAGGGGCAGCCAAAGCACCACCAGACTTGCGCACCATCTCCTCTGGGCCGCTCAGCTTTGCTGCAGCTGTGTTGGCTGCTTGCTGTACATTTTTTGCATGTGATGGCAACGCTGCCTGGCCATCTGCATTTGGTGCAGCAGTGTCGACAGCTTGCTGCAAACTTGGTGCTCCAGGTTCAGATGCTGTGTCAGTCGACTTGCTAGCCTGCATCCTTGCCTGCTTCCTAGCCTGCTTACCCTGTTTCCTAGCCTGCTTAGTGCCCTGAGAACTGGCGGCAGCTGTGTTGGTTGCTTGCTGCAAGGCAACCGCTGGTGGTGCAGTCACAACAGTAGCAGTAATCTTCTGAGCCTCCTTTGTGTCGCTAAACTGTACTGCAGCAGTGACGGCTGCTTGCTGCAAGACAATTGCTGGTGGTGCAGTCACAACAGTAGTGGCAGGCTTCTGAACCTGCACTGCCTCTGAATCTGAACTGGCTGCAGCTGGGTTAGGTGCTTGCTGTGGGGGTGGCACTGCCATTGCAGGTGCAGTGGTAGTAGGCTTCTGAGCCCGCTCTGTGCCATTCAACTGTGCTGCAGCTGTGTTGGCTGCTTGCTTCAGGTTCTGTACACCTGATGGCACAATCGCTTGGCTTCCAGCATGTGCAGCAGAGGCCTGATGTGCTGGCTTCTGGGCAGCTGTCAGGGATGACACCTTCCCTGCAGCTGCTTGCTGAGCAATAGCCTGGGCGGCCTGAGCTGCTGCCGGCCTCTTGACAGCAGCATGAGCTGTGGCGGGCTGTGACCTCGCCTGCTGTGCTGGAGTCTGAGCAGCAGGAGCATTGTGAGAGATGGCTTCCCCTGAGCCACTCTGAGCTGCATCTGCATTGCCAGCTGTGTGCTTGGCAGCTGCTGAAATGGAGGCAGGCTTGTGAAGAGGCGCCACAGCCTTAACAACAGGCTGGGATGAGCTGACAGCTGCAGGGTTGCCTGTCGGCACCTTGCCCTCAGAGCTCATAGTGGCAGACTGCTGAGAGTGCCTCTCTCAGATACAGCTTGACTGGGCACATCAGCTGCAGCTGCTGGCGCATCTGCCTGAGCAGTCCTTGCTGCAGCTTCCTGAGCAGCTTCTGCTGATCCTGATTTGGCAACTGAGGAGACAGCTGAGTGGCGAACACCGGCTCGGTTGTGAGCTGCAGCCTTCTGGGCTGACTTGCCGGCAGTAGGCTTTTTGCCTGCCGGCCGCCTGGTCAGCTGTGGCGGTGTGAGCTGTCTTTGCTGACTGCTGAAGAGCCTTGGGGGCAGCATGTGCTGCTGTGCTCTTGGCAGTGCTCTGAGCAAGTGGCTGGTGAGAAGTTGCTGCCACAGCTGCAGCCTTGTTGTCAGCTTCCTGAGGCACTGCATGTGCTGCTGCCTTGTCAGTGGTGGCCAAGGTCTTGCCAGCGGTGGCAGTGGCCGAGTCAGATGTGGCCACCACAGCTGTGGAAACCTGCTTCTTGGCAGCGGCTTCCACAGCAGTTGCAGATAGGGTCTTGGCAGGAAGGCTGTCTGCAGCAGCAGCTGCCTTTTCTGCCAAGGGCGTCCCAACAAGGGCAGATGACTTGGTGGCAGTGTTGACCTCAATGGTGGCAGCAGATGTCCCATTGGTAGTGGCAGCCTTCCCAGCAGTGGTGGCACCCTTTGCAGCAGTGGAAGTAACTACAGCATGTGACACACTTTCAGTGGGTACTTCAGCATGAGCTGACATTGCAGCTCTCTGTTGGCCTGCTTTGCTGCTGAGGGGCTTCTCCCCAGCTGCCTTTGCTGAGCTGCCAGAGCTGCTGTGTGCGGCTGCCTTGCCATTGACAGTCTTCTGCTCAGCTGCACCTGCTGGGCTGCTGACACTTGCAGCTTCCCTGACATCTGTGGCTGCAGCCTGCTTTGCTTCTTCTCCAGCTTTCTTGACAGCTTTCTTGACATCTGCGGTATCACCATGCTTTGCTGCAGCTGCTGTTGCCTTCTCCACAGGCTCCCGCTCTGCTGCCTTAGCAGCAACACTGCCACTGTGAGCTGCCTTTGGAGCTGCGGCACCACCATGCTTTACTGCAGCTGCTGTTGCCTTCTCCACAGGCTCACGCTCTGCCGCCTTGGCAGCAACACCACTGTGAGCTGCCCTGGAAGCTGTGGCAGCTGCTACAGCCTTCTGAGCTTGCTTGGAGGAGCCCTGCCGCTTGCCCGTCTTCCCAGTCCTGACAGCAGGAGGAGCTGCAGAACTTGCAGACTCTGCTGCATCAGGCTCTGGGCTGGGCTGTGGCACACTGTTGGACACCACAGGAGCGGCAGAGTTGGGGCTTGGTGATGTTGACTTGGCGGTGGCTGCCGGCGGTTGAGCAGGCTTCTTCTTCCTACTGCCCCTGTTTGCTGCAGGGTGACCTGCCTGCCTCTTCTTCTCAGCAGCTGCGGCTGCCTGCAGCTTCTTTTGGTGCGCCATCTGCTGTGCATAGCGGTCACTGACTGCCCGGATCCTGGCATGTGCTTGTGGATCCACCCCGGGCTGTGCACCGCTCACAGCTGCCTGCTTGGCTGTGCCCACACCAGGCACCCTCGCTGCTGTCTGCTTGGGCAGCTGCCTTGTCACCTGCTTCGGCAGCTGCTTGGTGACCTTCTGAGGCTGCATGAAGGAAGACGCCTGGCTGGAGAGTGGCTGCACCACAGGCATGGCGGGGGCAGCCCCAGCTGGAGTGTGGGCCACAGCAGGGGTGACTGACACAGCAGCAGGAGATGATGGTGGAGAGGAGGGGTCCACAGCAAGGGCAAGCTCCTGTGAAGCAGGGTGACCCACAGCAGAGGGGGGTGCCTGTTCTAGGACAGGCTCCGGTGTCAAGGGTGATTTCTCCTCCACAGCAGGGCCCACTGAAGTGGCAGTAGGCAGGGCCCCACAAGGGCTTCCAAGGGTGGTAGTAGGGGCGAAGTGAGGGGCATCCATGAAAGGGACAGTAGCGACATCCATGCGGGTGACAGCAGGCACCACATCTAGCACCTCTACAACCTCTGTCATGCGCTCAGGCCTGCAATGTACATTAGCACATCTGCACAGTGGGGATGCAACACCGCACAATTTTTGCAGAGTGTCATGACTAACTGCTTAGAAAATAGGGGACACAATATGATACCCTGTATACTGTGGGCCATATTGTGACACCAAGGCAAATTTCAGGTGTGCAAACATCTTGCTTGGACAACTGTTCATGACACCGCTGGGATGTTACCTGTCTGGCTCCAAGCCAACGCTGGTGAGCCAGGCATCCATGTCAAAGGGCGGGGCAGGTTGGTAGTGCAGGGGTGAGGATGACCCCACCCCCACCTGTGCTGCCTGGACCCTGCCACTCTCTGGTGCAGTCTCCTCAGCACTGAGCCAGGCATCCATATCAAAGGGCGGGGCAGAGGGGGGAGGCAGGGGGGAGGGTGACACCACCCCCACCTGTGCTGCCTGGGGCCCAGCATCCTCTGGAGCAATCTCCTGGATCTGGAAGTCTGTGCATGACCTGCAGGAGTTCTAAAAGTCAGACAACAGGTTTAAGAAAGGACAAGACACAGTGATTGCAGCGGCAGGACAGGTGGATGCCAAGTGTCAATATGTCAGCTGCACTCAGCTGTTCCATTTTTCATTTTCTGTCTTCAGGACTCATGAGGGGAGTCAACAGGCAGTGACTGGGAAGTTGCTGAGTTTAACAATACAAGTCATTCAATGCTGTTACAAAAGAAACTGATCTTGGCCACAAAAAGGCCCACATTTTGTGTTGAAACCTACATTTGCAATGTCTAGAACAGCTCATAACATGCATATGTAATAGTCCTATGTAAAATCCCGTTTAGACACATCGGAAAGCAGTTTACATCCTTGCACAATCAACAATGTCTGTAAGAGTTAGCATAACATGGTGATGAACACACTTTGGTTGCCAAATGCACCATATATGTATCTGCTAAAACGTAAACACAAAGCTTCAAATTGCACTAGATTTGGGCATCTTGGGCTATACTGCAGGTGCAGACTGCACGTGACAGTCCTACCTGATTCATCATGCAAGCGTTTCAATGATTCATCCAGCGTAATTTACCTCATGACAGAACATGATACATTTGCCATTGATGCATGGTCGTGCTACATCAACAATTGCGCATGTACAGACAAGCAAGATCGTAGCAGCCAGAAGTAGCGAGCACAGGAACACAGCACTTACCCAGAGACAGGCGCTGCACTGCCAGCAGCAATCAGCCACTGTGCGGCCTCTGTCACAGAAACACCGGAGTGTGTCTGTGGCTCTTCAGCCGCCACCCCTGACTCAGAGGGGGGAGCGCTGCCAGGGGGCCACACCTCACAGCCCTCAGGGGCATCTACAACCACCCTTCGGGGCTGACTGCGAATGTACCAGAGGATGTAGGCATCTGGGTGGCTCACCACCTCCTTAATGTCCACTTGAGCCTGTCGGTGGTCATCAAACTTCCACCATCGGTCATCTGAATAGCATGAAGACAAAGATGTGAGACTTGCAGCAGACCAGCGCATGTGCAAGAACAGCAGCAAGGGCAAGACTGGCACAGATGCTCAGATTGTCAAATAGCAACAATGCAAGACTGTGCCCTTCAAGTCGACAATTTTCTACACAGCTTCAGTTTCAACTGCATGACCCTACTGTTGTACTGCAGACTGCAAGCTATTACAGTATGCCATTGCGAGTGAAGCGTATAAATAGGTTTCACCCAAATAAACGTGAATCAGCAGACTGCACAGAACATTGTCAAAGCATATCAGTAACTGTTTTCATAAACACCCAGTATGCAACATAAAATCTGTGAGTCACAGCTTGGCCCTACAGTTGTTCATGAGCAGTGTCTGCAGCAAAGCGTGTAGTCGGTGAACTACAAGCATTGTCCCTGCAAGGTGGGCTGGATGTACTTTATGGCATGACACTGTCAAATGGCCTGTCATCCTACACACAATTCGTCTGATTTGGCACCAGACTGCCATATCACATATGCTACTACACTCAATAATGTTCTATGTTCTACACCCCCACGGCTGCCACCCTCGACTAGAATTGTCACAGCTTGACGTTGTCCTCCATCATGCTCTGCACCACTCTTCATAGGCCCATTGTGTTCGGCTGCATGCATCTAGAGGTTGGGAAGCCACATCATAGGCGGCTGTTCAACAGGCAGCAGTTACAATCCAGGCCTATGCACAAGCGATACGCGCTGTGCACGAGTACACAATCCTCAATTTTGTGCTGCCATCCAGCTCACCATCACACCAAAGTCATCGCTTATACACAAACTGATCAACCCAACTTTGCAGCTTCTTGTACACTGCATTTGCCATTTCCTGCGCCAGGCCACAATTACATCTCAGGCATGTGCAGCTGAAGTGATCACATTCAGCATGTCACCATCCTTAATGCTCATGTGTTTCAAGAAGTGGGAGAGCTACCACAGGTGGCAAGCAGGCGGGATAGCGACAGAACTTACAAAAAAGGTGAGCCATGCTTTGCAGCAAGCAAGTGAGCCACAGTGTGATGAGCAAGCAATGTGGGCACCTGCTGCATGGGGGATCTGGTGGCAGCAAAGGCTGGCCTGGTGAGCTTGAGAGCCCGTTTGAACTGCTCCATCTTCTCCTCTCCCTGACGGGCCGTCCTGAAGTCCTTGTATCCCAGGGATTGCATGAAGGACACAATGTCATGTGCAGGCCCAAACTGCAGATAGGCTTCATCAACCTGCACACAGCAGCGCAGCAGGTGGGAGCCATGCAGCAGACATCTTGGATGTGAGTCATGCAGCTGAGACCAGGTGTGCCAATGATGAGCCATGGTCTTTTGCTGAGATGACTGATCAGCCCGCCACTGTGATGAGCAAAGCAAGCGAGACGCCAATGAAGAACATGCAGAACTGACGGAAGGCATGCAGACAAAAGTGCACTGATGCCAAAAAAAGTGTATGGTATCAGCTGCTCTTGCAATGGTACTGCTTTGCAGTGCTTGCTTTTGCAATGGTTGCAATGAAGCACAGTCAGAACATGCACTGCAGCTGAACACACAAGGAGTGCATGTGCCATGAGCAGCCATGACAGGTGCAGCAAGAGGGAGGTGTACCTGATCTTGGACACTGCCATGCTTGGAAGGCTGAGAAGCAGCTGCTCTCTGTGGTGGCGCAGCAGGGGCAGGGGCAGGGCTATGTGTGACCAGCCCTTGTGTTGGGGATGTTGGAGAAGCAATGGGCCCCTCAGCGTCAAATCTGGGCACCTGCAGTGAAGCAAACGGAATTAGCTTGACATAAAGCCTCTGTACAAGCTGTAGCTGAACGGCTGAAAGCTGTTGCAATTAGGCACAGCAATGACAGTTCAGCAATAGTAGGTCAGCACCTGCAATGCATGTGCATTGACACATCTGGGACAGATGTTGCAGCCACAGGCTCAAGTTTAGATATAGGAATATGCGTGGCAGCTTCAGAGCCAGCAAAGATAAAATATACCTGCTGCTTTTGACTGTTATTCAGTTTGGCAGCCTGTATCTTGCGCCAGAGTTCTGCTCTGCTGTTTTCAGCCTCTTGCCTCAGCCTCTCATTGCCACTCTCACTGCGAGTCAGGCTACCCTCTGCAAGTCATACAAGCTGTCATACCATGTCGAAAGAAATCACCAGTGAAGCATGTGTAGAAAAGTTTGGCAATGCCAGACAACTCCTTATGGTAGGCTTTTGAGGATGCTTCGTCGATGCAGCTGGTTGATTGTGCATGTACAGATGCAGCGTCATGGTATATGATATGGTACAGTCACTTGGATCAAGCAAAGCAGTCGCAGAAAGTGGTAACAGATGCGGCATTCTGCGAAATGGCAATCATTTGAGTCATGCAAAGCACTAGCATGAAGTGGTAGCAGCACGTAGTCTGCACCTCTGGACAAACTCCTGGCGGTAGAGATGGGCTTCAAACTTTGGCCTGGTTCCCCATCATTCATGGCCAGGCCACTAGGCAAGCGCCCACTCATCATTCGTCCACTTGGTAGCCTTTCTGATGTGAGTGGACCGCCAACACTGCCCACACCTGTCAGGCCTGACGCTTTCTGAGGTTCAGCTTGCTGATTGCTGCTGCTCAAAGCGCTCAGCGCCGGATGGCTCAGAGGCGGACTCGCTGGGGCTTTGATCGATGTTTGCCGAGTTGCCGGGCCTCTGTTTGCCGCGGGAGTCACAGGACTCTGCTTGGGAGGCGACGGGTCAATGTCGGGAGTCAGTGCCGGCCTAGTGGTCCGCATAGGTGATGGGCGAGTTCTGTCTGGAGTACTGGAAGCAGCAGCCTGAAAGGGTGATCTAGGGGTGACTGCTGCACCCTCAGCCTCAGCTGTGTTTGAGGGGCTAGCCTCTGACTTGCCGGCAGAACGAGGGCGACCGTGCAGTCCAGTGTTTGCTCTTTGCAGCCTTTGTCTCGCTAGTGAGAAGGGGGTGGAGCTGCTGCTCATCTTTTCTTTGACCCTGTCAAAGGTCTCCAGCTGCATGGCAATCAGCAATTCAGCATAAGGTACTATTACATGACACAAGCACAGCACAAAGTACAGACACTGCTGCTCAACTCGACTAATAAAGGCAGGTGCGGCTTAAATCAAAATGCAACCCGTGCCGTACAACCATTCCAGCCTTGATTACCTGTTTCTTTGATTCCTCCTTCAGCTGCTGGTGGCGCTCCTCATCTTTGGCAAGGGTCTCATCACGACTTTTCACCTGCATCAACATTTGAAATTGCCAATTGAACATGGCAGCAATCGGGCAAGAGCCTGAACTGTCTTATGCATTGCGCATTTAGGGTTTAGGGCATTTGCGAAGCACGAGTGCATGTACAACAAGCTAAGCAGCATGCAGGGACATTCACAATGTATGCTGCACAGCACTGACACAGCCTGCCAACAACAGGTTGCCCGTGATAAGACAGTTACAATATCAGGCAGCTCAGTCACTGAAACTAGGAGCATGAGCATACCTCTGCAGCAGTATCTTCCTGCCTCTTCTTCATTGCGCTGTCCATCCCGCCCACAGCCCTGCCTGCCCCAGCGTCACTACTACCAGCACTTGCTGTAGCTGCAGCCTGTTTCTTCTTCTTCTCGGCCCTTTCAGCTACCTCAGCTGGGTCAGCAAAGGCGTCATCAAAGATGTCTGCCCCGTCATCAGGAGATTGCAGGGCAATGTCAAAGAGGCGGTTGTTGAGCTCTGCAATGTCCTTCACCATGCTGTCCAGGCTGGCGTTGGCACGTTTGTTGTCCCGGATGAGGTGCGAGTTCTCCTCTGTCAGGTCCTGCACCAGCTTCATGCTGCAACACAGCAGACACAGTCAGCAAATATTAACGTATACAGTGCCAACCAACATCATGCTTCTGTACTTGTTGCAGGAGGGTACAATTGCAGGCCTTATGTTGTATGGCATACAGCTGCAGCCAGAGCTCAGACATCATCAACACAAGGCGCATAATCTGAATTGCTAGTGAGTGCTCAGTGTAATGCAGCAAACAACCACAACAGTGTACAATAATCAACATGCTGGTAATGGCAACACCTGAAGAGCTTGTACATATGAGCATTACATTTGTTGTGTGGATGCACTACAAGAGTCCACAAGAGAGACATACCCTGAATTGAGGCGTTGCACCTCTTCTCCCAGCTTCAGGTTCTCATCACACAGCTGTGAGATGAGCCCCTCTTGAGCCTGGCTCGCCTCCTCAGCCTTGATGGCTCGCTGCTCAGCCTGATACACACGCTCATCAGCCACTTCCAGCAGCTCCTCCACAGCTTTCTCAGATGGTGCTGCCTGGTCCACACTGGCAGCCTGAGATTGGTTGCTCAGCTCCACACTGCCCTCAGCCTCTTTGAAGCTGCTGGAGCTGAGCATTTCACTGTTGGGCTGGACCGGCTCAGGCAGCTGCCTGCATTCATGAGTGTCGTTGATACACAACACATGTCAATGAGGATTGTTGTGCACATCGCACTTAAGAACTTAGAAATGGGGCAGCCCTTTGGCCACTGACAGTGACCTGCTCCTATGTGCCAATGGCCCACCTAGGTCTGATCTTGCCATCAAAGCAGACAATGCTACAGTCTTGAGATGCAGACAGGCGCACAAGTGAATAGAGACAAACAAAGTCTGTGCAGGTGCACCAGATTTGCAGATGTGCTCTGTTACAAGCCTTGATGAGACTGACCTGTCCTTGGGCTTCTTGAGGCGTAGCCGCCTGAGAAGGCTGCCACTGGTAGCCCTGCCTATGCCAGGGCCTTCTGCTGCCATGCCTTGCCCCTGTCCCTGCCCACTGCCCCTTAGCTCAGTCACCTCAGCAACCAACTGCCTGCAATTATCAGACACCCACTCAGCCTTTCTGCAATACATACATTGCCATGCCTTCAGTCGAGGTGTCATATAACTTGCACGCCAATCAAGCAAAAGCTGTCAGTCCGTCAGTGAGTCTGCACATGATGTTAGCCAATCGCTACAAGATACGGCCACACAGCTCTGCAGCAGGAAAGTGTGACAGCAAAGCGCAATGCTAGTCAAACACTCTTTTGGCAGCATGCCACACGAGCCAGCATCTGTTCATAACTACACCAATAAGGCTTTCATGCTGACAAAACACTGAGATCCAGCATTTTACATCATACAGCACTACAAAGAAAAAATTGATGTAGGTAAGAACAGCAGACCTGTTCTGAGTGCGCAGCTGATCCACCAACTTCCATGTTTGGGGGTACCCTTGGGCTCCCCCCTCCTTCTCAGCAGTTGGTTGCTGAGGCACAGGGGCCGATGAAGCCTGCTGCTGCAACTGCTGCACCTGCTCCTGCAGGCCTGCCTTCTCCTGTTTCACCACTTGCAGCTGCTCCTGGAGCTTCTTGTCAGCTTCTGTGTTGGCTGCTGGCTCAGCAAGCTTAGCATCCAGGGTGCGCTGCAGCTTCCTCAAGTCTGACTGGAGCTTGGCGTTCTCCTGGCGCACATCTTCTCTCTCAACCTTCACCTTCATCATTTGCTGAACCTGCGGTGTAGTGTCAATGTACATGCTGTGACTGACATGACTGCATATGTGCAAACATTCAGGACTGGGCAGTCATATCTGACAAGACAGTTAGCTAGCCAGTGTGTCACAACACACAGGTGAACAGACTGCATCAAGGGGACAACCTTACCAAATAGGCCTTTGTGCAACTGTCAGAAACCGCAGATTGTGCAAGACTTTTGTACATGATGGTCATTCTTGGCAGGCATATGTGTGTACCTCATGCTTGAGGCGGCTGTTGTGCTCATGGGCCCTGGAGAGAGACTTGTTCTCCTCCACAAGCTGCAGAATGGTGGCCTTCAGCCCCTGCACCTTGCGTTCATCTTCAGCACTCAGATCCCTGGGGGTGGTGGGAGTGGTAGGTGGTGACCCAGAAGGCATGGGTGAAGAAGCTGCTGCAGCAGCTGCTATTCTGGCTGTCTCCGCAGCATCCTTCAGCTCTACCTCAAGCCGCTCGTTCTGCTCAGTCAACAAGCTGATCAGCGTCTCATGCTCACCCTTGAGCTCAAGCAAGCGGTTCTCCTTCTCTGACTCAATTCTCCTGAGTTCACGACTGTGTTCATGCCTCAGCTGAGACTCAACAGCCTGGAGCTTGACATTGAGCTCAGAGTTATCAGACTCAAGCTCAGCAAGACGATCACGTAGCTGAGCTTCCTCTTGCTCAGACAGGCCCTGAGTCTCAGGCTCATGAGTTTCAAGCTTGTGAGTCAGCTCAGCCAGCTGAGCATTGAGCTCGACATTGTCCTGGGTGAGCTGATGCAGGTGGTTGGGGTCACTGCCCCAGCTGTGACCCTGACGCAAAACCTCCATTTCAGAAAGTAGGGAATCAAGCTGCATCTGAAGCTCGCCATTGTGTACCTGCACCTGCCGCCGGTGACTGTCAGCATCGTCGACGGTGTATTGCAGGGACTGGGACTTCTGGCGCAGGCCTTGCAGGCTGTGTTGCAGGTGCACAATCTGCTCGTCTTTGCCAGCTAGCTCTGCCCTGAGCTGACCCAGCTGTTCAATAGCACTGCCCGCTGCACCAGCTTGTTGATACTCACTGTAGTGTTGCTGCTGAGCTGGATATTGCTGGTCATATGACTCACCCTGAGAGCTGTTGTCTGGACTGTGGTCATGCCCATTGAACTTGCCGGGGAATATGGACTGCAGTGCAGCTCTGGGAGAAACTAGATTGTCTGATTTGAAGGAGTTAAAGCGCTGAAATCTGTTTGAGGGGGATTGATTGTAAATTCTGGAGCATGAGTGATCAGAGGTGATGGAACCTGCGTGCTCTGATGTTGAGTTGCTTGTGGAAGGTGGAACGTAAGGCTGACCGGCTGCCTGCTGATGAAGGTTGTGGTTCTCTTGCAGCAACATGCCAACTGCATTCTCTGTTTGTCGCTTGTCCTGCATTGTCCGACCACAAGGAAGCTGTTTAATGATCCTTTACCTAGTATCAAATCAATATATCAATTTACCCTACTCTTCTTTTGGAAACTTGTCAGGGGAGTAAGCAGAATGCGACCCAAGAATCAACATGCCCAAAGCACAGACTATGTACAGGCATGGCTGCATGAAGACAGTTGAATAAAACATGCACACGATGATCAACGTGAAAAACCCACAACTGTGCTCATGAGCGCATGTGCGTGCCCCACGCAGATTTCAATGGTAGTCTTGAAAGAAGCAGACACTGCTTGAGCATATAAGAACGTGGAAGCGCACAGTCATGCGCCAAATGAGTAACAGCAGAAGACGTGCTTCAGGCTGAACGTACATGCTGATATTGCGTGCGCTCCGTAACCAGCTGTGAGTTTTGGTCCATTAGCTGCTGGTACATGGCCTGCAGCTGTTCATGCTGCTGCCAGATGTTGCCACGCCGCTCTGGGTCATTTGCAGGTGCCCTAGGGGTGGGAAAGCTGATTGCACTCTGCAGACACAAAAGTGTGTCGAAAATCTGTGCACAGCAAATTGTCACTGTTTTTCAGTGTCCCCCAAAAGACAACAGCCAATCGACATTGCACATCAAGACTCGAGTCTGTTAAAAGCTTACCTGTAGCTGATCAGGCAAACTGTGCTCCGTGCCTAGCATTATCGGAATCCGTCTGCCAAAGGCCTCACGGTGGGTTTGGTCTGATGTTGAGGACTCCAGCGAAAATGTCGTCGGTGTACTCCAGCGAAAATGTCGTCGGTGTAGTCCTGCATATCGCAAGGGATTTTGAAAGCACGTCTCTGGTGCTATGGCGATACCAAAAGGTATCAACTGCCTTGTCGTCACTACAGATTGCACCAAAACACATCAAAGATCCGAAGGAAACGTTTGGCTCTCGCCGCAGACAAGAACAAAGAGCAGAAGCACAGTTACGTGAGCTCAAAATAGTGTTCGATAAAGATGCATATGGTGCCATTCTGCAGCAAGGCAGCAAGCGCGACTCTCCAGGGAGGAGGAGGACAAAACAGCTACCTGCACGTCCGTGCTTGCAGGAGAGCTGCGATTTGCTGCGGATGAAGGATGCACGACCCAAGCTTCTAACACACACGCTGCTCTCTCCCAGTTGTAGACTCAGTTTGAAGCATACGGCACAGGTTCAGAAGTAATAGCCTTCGGGATTTACTGTGGCAACGGAAATCTGGTGGAACGGCCCAGATTGGGTCGCGCTAAAGAAATACACAGTAGCAGAAAAACTTAATCACAGCTGATCAGAGCTAAGTGCGAAGCGAAAGTTGTCTGCAGTTTCTCAACGGGGCCGCTGCACCCTTCACAGTACTGGCCACGTGTTAGGGCAACCCCTTCATCTTCTTTTCCTCTTTGTCTCTTTCATCGAATGCATTTGCAATTGTGATCTGCGTCATCGACGCAGCAGCAGCACTGCCTTCTTAGCCTTTCCAAGCGCAGGAATAGAATCAACAGTCCCAAATGTGCAAAGTCAGTGACTGCTCCTAATGGATACCCGCATAGCCAGCACCAGGCTGATCAACAAGTTAAAAGAGCTGCAAGACATATCGGCGCGGCTGCAAGACGAGAAATGCGCAGCCGACTTGCACACAAGGAAGGCACAGCAGGTGGCTATCCTGTTTTGTTCCGTCTGGTGCATGTGACAGCGTTTGAAGTAGACGCTGTTGATCAAGCTGCACGCTTGGGGACACAAGCTTATGCACGTAAAACAGCATGTTTGAAAACAGTTGCGGTGCCGTCAAAAATCTCCGCAAGCTTGCCACTGTATCTGTGTGTAATCTTAAGGACAAGGAGGAGGGCGAACAAGCTTTGGAGAAAGCTCGATGTCAACTGGAAACCTGCAAAGTCTCGTTCCAGAGAGAGACTGCAGCATTTCAGGCACAGGTATGGTACGGTACATGAACAATTTCTCTGCACACGCTGATGCAAAAGCACAGCCTGAAGACTTGTAGAGTCTGGGACAAACTGCTTTTGGAACATGACCTTGTGGAGGCGGCTGTTGAATGGTTGTGCTCAACTGTTGGATCTTTTGTAGGTGCGAACACTTGAGCAGCAACAGCTTGATCAACAAGCTCAGATCAAGCAGCAAGCCTCTGAGCTTGCAGCAATTTTGGAGCAAAGGTCACAGGCATATCAAAATCTCAAGGTTTGAACCCACTTTGGCATTGTGCCAGCTACACCTAAAGCATCAGGATCGACATCTGCAGCCATGACATACCTGCGATAGAGCTTTGCAGACAGTGTTGGACATCATGTTGTGGTGCAGTCATGCCATCATCAGGTGCAGCAAGAGCTGCAAGCCAAGCAGGCTGAGTACATGACGCTCCAGAGACAGCTTGAAGGTCAAGCTTGCCTCATGACTGCCATTGAGGAAGAGGTCAAAGTGGCCAGACAGGAACTTGCAGGAATTCAAAGTGCAGTTGCTAGCAATCAGGCTCATGGTAAGGTCAGGATAGATGAGAACCATTGTTCTTTGGGCTTACATATGCACAGCTACGACATCAGGCTATTGCAAACTTCTGTTCAGTCCAAGTTGAGCTCAGTGTGTGTATGACATTGCAGTTGCTGGCCATCAATCTTGGGTGCAGAAGATGGTTGTCACAGAGAGTAAGCTGCTGGGTAAGTCACAACCTGTTACCTCCATGGTGTTTCACTTCAAGGACCCAGGCTTCAGGACATGTTTGCACAATCAATACACCTAACATTGTCACAATCTGATTGAGATATGATCACTGGTGCAATCTAACAAAGGAGCCATTGCTTGGCTCCTGCGCTGGCTGCTGAGTTAGAAGTGCCTTTTGATGCGTTCAGGTCAGCTAGATGCAGAGGGCAAGGCCAATGTGGATCTGCAGCAGCAGAACGCTAAGCTGAGGAAGGAGATGGCATCACATCAGGAAGAGCTTCAGATTGCCTCTGCCAAACTTGACTGCAGGTGCTATTGCTGACGTTGTCTGCCTGTGCACCAAGCACTTCTGCACACAGCATGAGGTCATTCTATCACCAGTGCAGAACATGGTGTGGCGTGGTGGATGCTGGTTGCAAGTTCAGCAGAGCAACTGTCTGCATGGCAGCTGAAGCTGGTCATACATAACATGACCCCAATGACAGCTGTTGGCTCTGCACAGTTGTATGCATACTTTCAGTAACACATATCAAAATAATATCAAGGCGGATCTGACACTGTCTCGGACTTGCCTGCTGTACTGCAGGGAGAAGAAGATATCTTCTCTAACAGACAGCATGAAGACAGCTCAAGATGAGGTTCAGACAGCTACAGAGCGGCACAGTTCCCTGATGGACCAGCTTCAGGTTTTCAAAGTCATTTCTTTGTTGTTGGTGGCTCAATGGCTTGCTGGCTGAGATGGACTGGTGTGACAATGGCTGTAGGCTCACACAACTGTTGGTTGCTTGAGCAATCCAGAAACGCGTCAGCATTGCCCGTGCTGCCATGTTCTGCTGTGTAAATAGTCTCAACCTTGCAGTTCGGTGATGCATTACATGACAAGTCGTTTATGCAGATAACCTGGCAATCTTCTCCAGTTTGTTGGGTACTGACCTGCAGGCAAGCAATGATCTGGTTCACCAGATGGGTGGCACATGCCAGGCACAGCTGCAGGCACTGAATCGGCTGCGTCAAGACATGGCCTCAAGTCAAGCCTCCAATTGTGAGAGACATGATGAGCAGAAAGAGGCACTGCACAGCATGGTGCGAACTGTACAAGTTCACAAACTATGCAGCTGGCTGCTCTAGCATGAACAAACTGCTGTCAGGTCCAAACGACGACCATTGTGCCTGCTGCTATCTGCAGTTTGCATGCTGTCGGTGTCACTGATGAATTGACATCCCAAAAGCTTTTTTGTGCCTGACTGCAAGCTCGCGTTTCAATGCTTGTGCTAACGTGCTGCCCCACATCTGCAGACTGATCAGTTACAAGCTTTACTTGTTTACCAGCTGAGTGATCAGATTGTGTGTCCTGAGTGCGTCCATGTTCTGAACTCGACTGGTCACTTCATTGTCTTGTTATTTCAGCACCACCTCCACCACCACCATATCCCTTCTACAAGGCCTGCATCTTGTCTGCTTGTCTGCAACAAATTTTAGCTTGCCTGCTGCTGAGTCAGGCACTGTAGTCAGGGTTTTGGGCGTTTCAGGGTCATTCTCTGATTGCAGACATAAGTCAAGATATGCCACATCTACTAATGCTGCAGTACATCTTACCCACCATGAGCTGTATATCTCACGTCAAAATGTTTGTTTGTACTTAGAGGATGTGAGGTAGGCACATTTTGCTGCAGAGGCAGTTTGAGACTGAGCTGCTGCAACAAGTGCAAGCTCTGCAGAGGCGCTGTGATGAACTTGAAATGCAAGCATCACAAGCCCAGATCTCAGGTGTGCAGTATGATCTCTGCTGACCTGCGCCGGCATGTTCTGCATACTTGGCAAGTTCTGCAGTTCTGCAAGGGCTGCTACTTTTGCAATTGACAGCAGCACCCTTTCCGGTAGCCTTCTGACCTTCCTTAGCGCAGATACCAATGCTTGGATGTAGGTAGTGTGACGCAGTATGCGCATGCAGCTACACAGACAATGCAGGAGAAACATGTGGTGTCAGCTGGAGGTTCACGTTCTGCCAGCCCAGCGCCCCCTGCTTCTGCAGTCTCGTGTCAGCCAGCACCTGTGCAAGGGGAGCCACCCGCCGGCCTGGACCAGCTCAGCTCTCAAAAGCAGCTAGCGTCTGCTCAAGTCATTCATAGCAACAATGAGTGTGCTCCTGGCATACAGCCAGCCAGTGCTCAGGGCAGATCCTCAGTGGGTACCAACGCTGATGGCCTTGAGAGCTCCAAGCCTTCGGCTGATGCTAATGACGCTGTGGTACTATACAGCATGACTGCAAAGCCAGGCACAAATGCAAGACGTTCTGGCAAAGGCGCCATAGCAACAGCAGGAGCAGGTGATGCCAAAGAGCTACCATTGGCTGAGGCTCAGCCTGGGTCAAGTGAGCAGGCAGAATCAGCAGTCACAAGCAGTATAGTCCAGCTGCACATAGCTGCTGCGCAAAGCCAGCATGCAAAGCCTCCACTAAGCTCAGCCAACAGTGAGGCAGTCAAGAGGGCTGCTGGGCCGGCAGAATGTCAGCCGATAGCCTGTACCTTGCTGGTCACCAGCAATCACACCAACACAGCAGACATTCGTGTGTCTCCAGCAACCACACCACAGGATGTGCATCTGTCTGGACCATTGTCAGGTAGCGTGCCGCCCCCGCTCATGCCAGTGCTCCTCACCACACCTGCAGTCACAATCTGCTCAGGGCATGTAGCTGCTGCCACCAGTACCACACCTGTAGCCTCGTCCAACGGTGACACCCTTGTCCCAGCACCAGGTTGTAGCAGGCAGCAGGTACAGCAGCAGCAACAGCGCCAGCAGCCATCAGGATTGCCAGTGCAGGAGTCAGGCAGCCCAAATCAAGCATTGTGTCCCGTTGCGAACGCCTGCAAGTCTGAGACAGGCAGAGCAGTCAGGATGGGTGTCTCAGCAGTGGATGACATGTCCGAGCTGGAGCTGGATGTAGACACAACCACAGGCACGCCAGTCTTTACAACAGTGACAGATGACCCTGCTGTCACAGCGTCTTGGTGCAGACCTTCTGCAGTCAAGCGCCCAAGCTGTGATGATGTGTTGGCTTTAGTCCTGTCCCCTGACGCACCAGCAAAGAAGCAGAAGATCACAAGTGCACCTGCTGTCGATCACCCAGGTGCTGGAGTCTCAAACGCATCACTCTCAGCAGCAGAGCATGCTATGCCATATACCACTGATCTGGCTCAGCTACCTGCAGCCGCAGCTGGTGCTGCAGCTGCTGCCAGCTTGCCTGCAACAGTTTCACATGCAGTGTCAGCTGCTGCCTGCACACATGTCTTGCAGCTTAGCAGAAGCGGTTTGCAAGCCTCCCACTTGCCAGACACGGCCTGCGTCTCAGGCAGGTTGCACAGCAGCATAGCCAAGCTGTCTCTGCCACCAGCACCAAGCTCCATTGCTGCTCACACATTGCCCCTGCCCATCTCGCTTTCCTCAGAGCGTGGCCTTCGTGCTGCTTTTAAGCCGCCTACCCAGACACAGCACCCCAAGCAGAGTCCAGTCACCCTGTTCAGCAGCAGTGTTGTCACCCTGAAGCAAGGGTCCATGAGCAGCAAAGCAGCAAAGTCAGGGCCTGGTGACATTGTGATGCCTAGTCAGTGCACAGGCCCTGCCTTTGCTGCATACAAGCCAGTCATTGAAGAGCTTCCCTCTGACTCCAACCAGCATATCAGTCAAGGCTCAGAGGAGGCTGGCCTAGCAAAGCCGGCACAGCGGCCAGCACGTGTCACTGGCAATGACAGTGATGACCACATTGCGCCTAAGCAACATGCAGCCAAGCCTGAGCGTAGTGTACAGCAGCTCGTAGACGACCAAGCACATCAGATGCAGTCAAGCTGCCAGCCTGCCATACAGCTGGTACTTGACGATGACACAAGAAGTGAGAACGGCAGGCACAGCAGCAGAAGCAATGGCAATGATGGGTACTCTAAGCTGGCGCAGCAGCAGCAGGCACCAACAGCTGGCACTCCTGTAGGCTTTGCAAAGCATGCTGTGTCATCAGCAATGGGTGCCATCTTTTCTTCTTTCACTGCATTTGAAGACATGTCTGATGGAGAAGATGAAGATGATGAGCCATCAGCAGGTATGAGGACACCCACTTGCATGATAGCACAGACATCAGCATGCTGATGTCACAACACTGATCACATATAATGAGCAAGAGTGCTGGTCAAGACTGACAAACCATAGAAATGCATGTTGTCATTGTGCAGTGCAGCTGGATGGTTTTCTGTCATCCCCAGTTGCAACGACGCGCAGAGCGTGGACTCACAGCCGAGCTGTGAAGCCGTGCTGAGTTTGTATACGATGTCAGCTGAGTCCGGATGCTAGATCTGAGCTGGATGCTGCTGGCCACGAGTTATTAGACACAAGCAAATGTCCGTGGTGTGATTATTCGTTATACAGGAACTCGTGACCAGCTGGATGGTCACTGTGCTGTCGTTGCAAGATGAGCAAGACTGCATGTCAACTGTTACTGTCGATAGGAGGCAGCTGACTGTGCAACATGCTCATACAGCCTTCAGCCTGCCCAACAAGCTGCTCTGATGCAGGGAGCATCTTGTGCACATTGTTGCTGCCTGGTTCTTCTCACAATCTGATTACAACTTCTTATCCGTTCTGCTGCCCTGTTGTGATGCTCTATCAATCACCTCTGACTTCTGATCTGGTTATGTAGGTGGTGATGCAGTGAGGCATGACAAGCAACTTTTGATTCATGCAAGCAGTGTGCCAGACACAGATAAGCCGACAGCACTCTTGCCAGCTGACATTGAGTCTGCCGTGGCCGGAAGCTGTCCCACCTGCACTGAGCCTGATTTTGGCTATATGCCATGCTGTGCAAGCTGTGGTGTCAAGTATCATGCCAGCTGTTTGGATGTTTCAGTGACAGGTAATTGCCACCTTCCTGCACAACATAGAGCATGCAATGGCAATATGTCAAGTCAGGGGTGTGTGAGAGCACTGTGAATAAGTAAATTTGCCTGACGGTAAAAGTATACTTCCAAAGGTGCCTATATAGCTCACATATGTGCACACATGTCTGTGGCTGATGCCATCTGCAGTGCTTATCTGTGTGCTGAAGGACCTTCTTAGCATGTTCTTCAATTGCGCAGCAGTCAACATTAGGCAGGTGATAGAAAACATCATACAGTGTACTGACAAACACTGACACTGCTTGCAGGCACGCCTTTCTCATGTCAATCTTGTGCGACTAATGCTGGGACCAGCAAGCAGAAAGCTGCTAGCAAGCTTAAGCGCAAATCTTGCAGTAAGCACACCAGGTGTCAAAGCAAGAAAGCATAGTGGCTGACTCTGTGTTGCAAGACTGGCAACTGGTCATTCAAGTTTCGTTTAGCCTTTCTGCAGTCAGTGTCTTATTCGCCGCCAGCTGTCCTGGACTGACGGTGTAAGGATGAGTCAAGAAGCATCCCTTCTTGCAGCAGCAGCGTACCAGCTGCATTTATTATCCTCAAAACCAATACTTTGCTACTCGCGAGTTGACTAGGACCATGACGAGAAACCTTGTAACGTGGAGCGTTAAACGTCTGCACATCAGCGAACGTATCTGCCTCTCATCAAACTGGCACAAAGAACTCAGGCAGGCAAAGAGAAGCGTGAAGCGCATTCTCTGAGGTGCGCTCTTTGTTACATCATCCCGGTGCCGGCACTGCGCTTGCACGCCGTTGTTGTGTAAACTCAGTTCATACTCGTCTGCCTCGTTGTGTCGTTCTGCTGCAGCTGCAGCAGGTTCTGAGTCCAATTCCAGCTTGACTTTCACTTTGCATTCACGACGATGTGCACCGACGTCCACTGTGTCATCTTGGCCGCCGCGTGTGCTTCAGATCTGCTTGTCGACTTGCTCGAAGTGTCCGAGCTGTCAGCGTCTCTAGTTGTTGCTGCATCATCCTTGCAGCACCTTTGCCAGCCTTACGGTTATCACATTTGCACGCATGCAGCTGATGGTCTACAGTTGGTGTTGCGGGTTAACGTTGTTCCCCATCCCAGCCAGATCTGCTGCACACCGCCCCTGCTGCAGCACAGACCGAACATTTTGTGTTTGTTGCAGACTTTGGGATTCAGACCAGTTGTCTTGGACCTTCGCGTCAAGCTTACATGAAGGTGATTACAGCTTGTGGGCTTGCCTCTATTGTGCTCGTGCTTCCCGCGCTTGAGCGCTCCCACTGCTGTATATACAGGCTTTTATGTGTTCTGGTACTGACGCTGCAAGATTGAGTTCGCAGGCTGTATGTATTTTGGCCCTTCTGGGTCTTTTGGCACTAAGTGCTCCAGTGGCAGATGCTAGGCAGCTCAAGCAGGCGGCCATCACCGACGCCGACATCCTGAACTTCGCTCTGAACTTGGAGGTGCGTAGCTCCACGACAGCCGAGCGGCAGCCGTGCTCTGCTCGTAAAGTGCTCGCTTCCTTTGCTGCAGTTCCTTGCTGATGGATGACAGTTCCCTGCTGATGGATGACAGTTCCCTGTACAAAGCGTTTGCGATTTTTGATGGTTTGAGATTCACACCCTGGGGTGTACAGGTCTGAGTGATGCTGACCACCGTGTCTTCTGTTGCAGTGCCTGGAGGGTCACTTCTACCACTGTGCTGTCTATGGCACCCCTCTGCCAGCGTCTGTTACCGGCAACGGCCCTGCTCCTATTGGGTGCCAGGCTGCCAACTTCACCAATGATGACATTTACAGCTTGGTCGTGAATGTTGCCGACAATGAGATGACTCATGTAGCCTACCTCAGGACAGCTCTTGGCAATGCCTCAGTGCAGTGCCCTCTTGTAAACATTGGCAGCGCCTTTGCAGCTGCTGCTAATGCTGCCCTGAACACCACCCTGTCACCTCCCTTCTCCCCATACACCAACGATCTCTTCTTCCTGCACGGTGCCTTCATCTTTGAGGATGTTGGTGTGACCGCCTACAAGGGTGCCCTCACCAGCTTCATGAACTCTGACTACATGTTGGCTGCTGCTGGTAAGCGCCTCCTCTTGCCTCTTGGTGCAGCATAGGTGTTCTGTGTACAACGCACATTATGTGGTGCATTCACTGGCAGCACTTTGCAGCAGCAGTGTCTTGATGCACTGTGTGGTCTGCTGACAGCCATGCAGGGTTGTTCAGGGTTTGCTGTGCTAATAATGCCAATCATGTTATGCTGCCATTGCAAAAAAAATGTTGCCACGGTTGAAAGTAACATGCAGCCTGATGGCTTTGTGCATGACTGTGCAGGTATTATGGCTGTGGAGGCTTACCATGCAGGATATATCAGGACAGCACTCATCCAGAACGGTGATGTTGTTACCCCCTACGGTGTCAATGTGACCACCATCGTCAACGCCATTGCAACAGCCCGTGAAACTCTGGACGGCTCAGTTGCAGCTGGTATGCCTGATGACGAGGGCATCTACAACGCCACGACCGGAGATTACATCCTGGCCCCTGTTGACAGCAATGCTGTTGCATTCTCCAGGAACACCACTCAGGTGCTGGACATTGTGTACCTTGGCAGCTCCACAGAGCCTGGCGGTTTCTACCCCAACGGCATGAACGGAAACATCCGTTAAGCCTGGCTGCTTGATGGGCAGCAGTAGTGCCTCACAGCAGTAGCAGCTTTGCCCCTTGGGGTAGGCAGTTGCTTGCTGGAAAGGCAGAAGGTTTTCACAATTGTTCTTGGCAGCAGTTGTGCATTGCAAATGAGGCGTGCCAGGGCTCATATTTGTTCAGCAGCTCTGTGGTTGAGTCTCATGACAGTGACTGAAACTATTACTTCACAGCAGGATGCTTTTGACAGGTTTTTACGCGACCTTTGGTTTTGGTGACTTGGTCTGCCTTTGATTGACTGATTTGTTTTAAAATTTGCGAGCCACTATTTCATTGTTGAAGTAAACATTGCTCTGGCAATCTTTTGATACCTCTTCAGTTCCATCATTGAACTATCTGTGCAGAAGCGCAGCTGAATGCTTAAGGCACTGTTTGAAGTTGTGAGCTGTCTGTACATCTGTTTGTACAAACAACAGATGTACAGACAGACAGTCCAATATCTCCAAGCTTTTGCTTTGATTGCTGTCTTAAGCAGAGAAGTGTTGTCATGAATGTGTTCGAACACAGGCACCTGCCAATAATAAAAGAATAAGATGAGTTGACTGTCTCTGTACACAGTATGTAACTTCAAGGTTTCTGGTCATGATTGGTATGCTTAGTTCAATCACGCTGCATTTCTTTGTGATGATGCACTGGAGTTGGTGCCAGAAGCAAGCAACTTGTGGAGTGTGTCAGCCATGCTAATACCCACCACCCACAAAGATGCTGATGTTCTGCCTGCAGTATACAATGTGGCTGCATTATAGTGCTGTAAGCCAGCATACATTGAAAGGCATTGCTGTGCATGCTGCCAAGTATCACCACTTGCACATTTGTTGGTCAGTGGCATGCATCACCCTGCTGATGAAACTTCACACACTGAGCATACACAAACTTTCATCACCACATACGAATGCCAGTTTCGGCAGCAAGTTTCAGTGCTGCACCTCAGGTGCTGCCTCAGTGGTCCTGAGGGCAAGTCCGGGGGCTGGTCCGGGGGTTGACTTGGGGTTTCATCCGGACTCGCACCTGGCTGCAGCGTAGTAAGGTCAACGACTGTCCGTCATTGCGAACGTGCTCGACCGCGTAGATTGCTGGGTAGTTGGCCTGGTTGTGGACCATAGTGAAGCAGGCTCACCATGGCTGACCTCACTGCGCCAGTCCCTGGTCAGTTCGATGCCCAGGCTCCTGGCTTGACTGCAGCTTCCGGAACCGCACCTCAGAAGCTAGAAGGCGACATTCAAGCTCTTGAGCAACAGCTCGCTGATCTGCAGGTAATGCCAGAAAGTTATTGTACGGGCACTCCGACGATATTTGGTTTTTTGGCTTATCGGCATCAAAAGTCGCAGTGCCGTAGTGAGCTTCGTTGGCACTACATTCAAGGCTTGTCTCCTCTCCCTCATCGCAGTACATGTCACGCAGATCAAAGTGCAGCAAAAGCGTGCAGAAGCAGACCCTGTTGCTCCCTACAGCAGATCTTTTAATCGAACTCTGGTTGGTACCCTCTATTCTGCATCTGGAGGTCTTGGCTTGGTGAGCCATCTATTTCCCATCTTGCACCTGCATTGTATCCCTGTTGCTTGCCTCAGAGACTCTTCTCAAAAGTACGCAACTCACACTGACAATGCCTTCATGTGACTGCCAGGTTGACCGAGAAGTGCGGATCGGAGGGTGGGTCAAGACAGGACGAGAAGCTGGAGGAGGTGCATTTGCATTCCTAGAGGTCAATGATGGCTCTTGCTTGACCAACCTGCAGGTGCGCATATTCTGCTTATGCACGCAGGCCAACCACTTCACAATGCAATGTTCACCGTAGCTCTGCCACACCCAACTGTGCCATAACCACAAAGGTTCTGCTTTTACATCAATGCCCTGCTGGGATGTGCAAGTATGATTGTGTTGTTTGCAGGTGTTTGTGAGCACAGAGGTGGCTGCCAGTGTTGGTGGTCTAAAAGCTTTGACGTCCACTGGAACATCCATACTGGTACAAGGCACCTTGCGGCGCACTCCCGAAGGTACACTGCAGGTAATGCTAGACTTTCACTGCTGGCAACAGTGCACAAGCTACTCAGATTGAGAGTCGTCTGTCTCACATTGACGGATCCAGCCCATGGTGCATCAGTGCCTACTCCAGCAACAACCTCCTTTTGTCCACAAGTAAAATCAAGCAAAGTTTGTCACACTTTGAGTGTGCCTTTTTCTGGCAACAGTGCACAAGCTACTCAGATTGAGAGTCGTCTGTCTCACATTGACAGATCCAGCCCATGGTGCATCAGTGCCTACTCCAGCGTCGCTGCCACAACTTGACTGCTGACACAACCTCCTTCTTTTATACACAAGTAACCTCAAGCAAAGTTCGTCACAGTTTGAGTGTGCCTTTGTGTTGCAGAGAGTGGAGCTGAAAGCTGACAAGATTATGTGGCTAGGCAAGTGCGACAATGGCAAGGGCAAATACCCACTCAGCAAGAAGGGACAAAGCATGGAGAGCCTGCGTGAGAGGCTGCACCTTCGCCCCAGAACCAACCTGATCGGGGCTGTTGCCCGCATTCGCAATGCCCTCGCACATGCCACCCATACCTTTTTCCAGTCCCGAGGTTTTATGTATGTCCACACGCCTCTGATCACCACCAGTGACTGCGAGGGCGCTGGAGAGATGTTTCAGGTGAGGTGCTGATCCCTGTCCAGTGTGTTTGCCAAGCAGCGCTCCTTTTCATGCAATTTTGGCTCAGTGAGCACGTTGATGCAATGAACAAACATGGACTTGTAAAAAATGTGGCCATTCACAAATCTGCTGAATCTAGCAGTTTGCAGCGGCCAATAGTTCGGAGTTTGTCATAAATATAAGGCCATGCCGTCCTGCAGGGTCTTGAATCATTGGTTTCCGCACTGGGGAGAAGCAGGCGTGTCTTGTGGTTTCTGCGAAGTCTTGCTCAACAGCAGCTGCTTGTTGACTGGTCCAGCTGTAGTCTGATCAACGGTAACTTGTCATGCAGGTGTGAGCAAAGGAACCTTGGACAGATATGAAAGGCCTTTTGAGCTATCCCGACACTGGTGCAATGATGACACTGTTATGACACTCATTGATGACACTACTATGTGTGATGCAGGTGACTACTATGCTGAGTCATGTGGAGGAGGTTGGCAAAGCCCCCTTGCCTGATCAGGCTGAGCTGGACAGCCTCAGAAGCAATGTGGCCAAACAGCAGCAGAAAGTGGATCAGCTGACATCCCCAGAGCCATCAGCCAATGGTGCAGAGGTACACCAGCCACACCTGCCTGCCATCTTTATCGTTCACTTGCATGAACCGCTGCTCAGGCCATGTACCGCCGGCACTATGACAAAACCTGCAAGCTGCATAGGAGTCTTGTGCCAGTAACATGTGCCAGATTGGGAAGAGCATGTGCAAGTCACAACAGGGAGCATGCACCTGCCTGTGCTTTTGGTTGTTGTTCTGCAGCAGCACCAGCTCTACCATCTGTACTGCACAGTGTCTGCGCTGTCTAGTCAGCAGGGCTAGCCCTGAGTGTACCTAGTTGACGCTGCACCATGTTCTCATCAGTGAAGCCTTGTTGTGAGTAGGCGGCAGTGGAGGGGAGCAAAGCCAAGGGGCAAGACAAGGCTCTCAGGAAAGAGGCTGGCAGGCTCACAAAGCTACAAGAAGACCTGGAACGTATTGAAGCTAGGTATGCTCCTGGCTGATGACGCGTCTCCTGAGCTTTCAGAGTCACAATGCAACATGGCAGGCTGCCCTCTGTCAATGCAATTGCCCTCCCGGAATGCACTGCAACAGATGCCAGAGCTTTCAGATGCACTCAGCGTGTACATCTCAAGACAAACTGCGGCTTAACCTGCTCAGTCTGCAGGCCTGATGCAGGCAGTGCTATGTTGATGTCGAGGGAACCACATTTCATGTCTCCACATGACCACAGCAGGCCCTGCACTGCAGATTCCTGCAACAAGCATCCTCAATGTTGGCACAGCACCATGCAGCTTTGCTGAATTTCACACAGCCCTTCAGCAAGATGTGTTGTATGCAGGTCCCGAGTGGAAGGAGGCCTTTATAGGACCAAACAAGGGGCCATTGATTACAGCCATGACTTCTTTGGCAAGGCAGCTTTCCTTACAGTTTCTGGGCAGCTGCAAGCAGAGTACTATGCAACAGCGCTGTCCAATGTATACACTTTTGCACCCACCTTCCGTGCAGAAGGTATGTAGTATACAGTCAGATTATGCTCTGCAGGCACAAATCCTGCATGATCGCAGTGAATCTGCCATGAAGCACGGTTGAGCACACCTGCCACAAGCATAGTTTGCAAAACAATGCGCTGGATGTCTCTCAAATACAGAAACTCTGTCCTGCCAACCCAAATGTGTTGTGTACAGACAGCTTTGCTCGGCCTCAAAAGTGGCAATAATTTTGGCATGGGTGCTGCTGAAACTCATCCTTCTTCTCTTGCATGCTATTCATTCCAACTCAGTTCATTCAGCAGATTCCCTGCTTCGAACAGTATCCTGAAATTGCTCAGACGTGCTTTGTGCTGTTTTGCCACAGCTGCCTTGCCCACATCACGAGTGCTGCCCCAGCTTTAGCAATGAAGGCACATTGCTTTATGCAGATAGTCACACCAGCCGGCACCTGGCAGAGTTCTGGATGATTGAGCCTGAGATGGCCTTCTGTGAGCTGGAGGATGACATGAACTGCGCCGAGGACTATGTGCGCTTCTGCTGTCACCACTTGCTACAGCACTGCCAGTAAGCACTTTTCTGCCTCACTCCTCACTCTGTCATGGCAGTCCATGTCTGGGTCTCTGTCTGTGTTGGCCTGAGTCTGCCTGGTCCTCAGGGTCAGATGCACCTGCGTGTCCAGTCATGCCTGCCTGCATGCCACTTCAATCCCTCTTTGCTGAGACAGGTCTGCATCCCTGCCATCAACAGTCCTGGAGTGTTCTATTCCTGCCGTCTTATCAACCTGTGAACGTGGCTCATCTGCTTGAGCACAGCGCACCAATACACCAGCATGCGGTTTGAAGGCACAGGATTGGGGCTGTCTGCTGGTACGTTTTGGATGTTGCTTGCTGCGCATGCAGGGAGGATTTGGACTACTTTGCAACCACCAAGGTGGACGGCCACTCAGACCCTGAGGTCAAGAACAGGTTGCAGCATGTGGCACAGTCTGGCTTCAAGCGCATCACATACACAGAGGCCATTGACATTCTGTTGAACGCCATTCAGGACTTTAAACCACAAAAAAAGGGCGACAAGCTGTTTGAGTTTGAGGTAAGCCCTGGCCTCAATAGTAATCACAAAATTGCATTGATCAAAACCCCATTCCCTGCATGTCAAATGCCAACATAGACGTCTGTGAAGTAGCGCTTGCCCGCTGGGCTTCCGGCTGCTGCATGCAGCAAGCGGTGCTTTGCATTGCGCTTCATCACAACAGGACTGCCACAACAACCTGGCTCACCTTGTTTAGGCATGGGGACGCATTTTGACTCTGCACTGGTACCGCATTGCGCCCTTCTCACCAAGGGCATCAAATATGATCCCTCTGTGACGTCAACTGCTGGGTTTCATGAGGAAACAAAAACAAAAGAAGGGATTATGCTTTTCTGCATTGATTGAAGAAAAGCCTAAGGGCAAGGTATATTGAGGTGCCTTGATTTCCTTGGTTCTGATGAGGAGGTGTGATGTGGTGCAGGTGAAGTGGGGCATTGACCTCTCCAGTGAGCATGAGCGCTACTTGGCTGAGCGCGTCTTCAAGTCCCCCGTCATTGTCTACAACTATCCCAAAGACATCAAGGTAGCCCCTTTCTTGGATCCTGGCTCTTCGTTGTCGTCATGGACTCATCTTCAGCATCATCATCCCACTATCTACTGCTAGTTCTGTCCCATACATGGGGAATAGCGGCATCTTCGTGCCTGTGCCTGCAGAAATCTCAAAGCTCTGCCCATCTAGTGTCACACAGGCAGCTTTGCACTTGGCTGTGTGCATGTACAGATGCAGAGCGCATGTGACCTACCTGCAATATGCAGGCATTCTACATGCGCCTGAATGATGATGGCAAGACAGTGGCAGCCATGGATGTGCTGGTGCCGGGAGTGGGCGAGCTCATTGGAGGCTCTCAGAGAGAGGACCGCCTAGATGTAAGCCTTACCTGCACTGCCACTCTTGTGCAGGAACCGCTGCCTTGCATATAGTGGCTGTTGTGTGCATGATGTTTAGTGAGGCTGCAGTTTGTTGATACAGCCTTTGACAGCTGATCTCCAGAAACCAGATCACACAAAGGTGAAGTGGTTGTGCTTGCATGTGCAATGCTTCACGCTTTAGATTCGTGACCTGAGCATGCAATGTTTGTCCTGGAATCCAGCTAATTCATGGACTCATGTCTAGCATGGAGAGGGTGTCCACCTCCATCCTGGCGTGCCATAGGAT